>ERZ778029.2416-NODE-2416-length-12764-cov-65.511449_pt1 | contig 12764 bp, 15 predicted proteins | sample MGYA00375759_ERZ778029 | MGnify/ENA primary metagenome ERZ778029 (study PRJEB29350, sample SAMN05389819) | bioreactor metagenome | isolation source: Ammonium sulfate bioreactor | place: South Africa: University of Cape Town | collected 2014-04-04 ...
AACTGTCTGTAGAGGACTTGCGGACGCGGGTTCAATTCCCGCCGCCTCCACCAATTGAACGTTTAACAACGTCCAAAGAAATCCAAGAAACCCGTATGAATAAAGGCTTACGGGTTTTTTGTTGTCCAAACAAATCCAAACTCGGCTGTTGCAATCCGACGGTAACTGACGGTAAACCTGACGGTAATAGAGTTACCGCTAAATGGAGTTACCGTCATGGCACTTACCGACACCGCCATTGGCAATATCAAGCCCTCCGAAAAACCAATCAAGCTAACGGACGAACGTGGGCTTTACCTGCTGCTCAAGCCGAATGGCTCCCGCTGGTGGCGATTTGATTACCGCTATGGCGGCAAACGCAAAACTCTCTCCATGGGCGTCTACCCGGATGTGAGCTTAAAGGAAGCCCGTAACCGGTGGGATGAGGGCCGTAAGCTGCTTGCGTCGGACGCCGATCCCGGCGAGAAGCGCCGGGCGGGGGAGACGGATCAGTTCACCTTCCTAACCGGGGTCACAAGAGTGCCACCACACTTGGGTCCGCAGCTTCCCCTGGACCAAGTTTGCTCACGGGGTCGCGAGCCTCCAAAAGACTTGCGGTCTCTGCTTCGGTGCTCAGGAAGTCTAGACCCTGCGTGTTTCTGTGCCAACGGGGAAGCGCCATGCGAGTGGGCTGTTTGCCAGTATGTCGCGTTCCGTCTGCAATTGCTTGACCTGGCGGCGCAGCCTAACCAACTCCTCTTGCTCGGCTGTGCTCAGGCTTCCCTTGCCCGGAAAGGGTTGACCCGCATCACGAGCGATTCGGCCTGCCTAATTCTGGATGGTTTGTGCGGTAACCTGAAATTCTCGGGAAAGCTCGGCTGGCGTTCTGCCAGCATGAACTAGCTCGATTATCTGTCGGCGAAATTCAGCCGGATAGAGAGGATGTGTTTTGGGCATGTGGGCTTGACGTTCTCCCGGAAAATTGATACAGGTTAAAACTGGAGGTAGGATTGCTTCCCGAGGCCCGAAACGGGCAAGGAGAAGTGATGAAGAAGTCGAGATTCACGGAAGAGCAGATCATTTATGCGCTGCGGCTAGCCGATAGTGGCACGGCGGTGGTCGATGTGTGCCGTCAGCTTGGCGTGTCGGAGGCGACGTTCTACACCTGGAAGAAGAAGTACGCGGATTTGGGCGTGAGCGAGTTGCGCAAGCTCAAGCAGATCGAGGATGAAAATGCAAGGCTGCGGCGCATCGTGGCCGATCTGACGCTGGACAAGCAGATCCTGCAGGAGGTAGTGCGAAAAAAACTCTGAAGGCTGCCAAACGGCGCGAGCTGGCAGCTTGGATGCAGGAGCGCTTCAAAATCAGCGTGCAGAGATCATGTCGCCTGGCGCAGCTAGCGCGCTCGGTTTGGTATGCCAAGAACAGGGCGCGTGATCAAAGCGCGCTGTGCCAGCGCATTCGCGACATCGCCATGAATCGTCCCAGGTTTGGCTACCTGCGGGTGCTGGTGATGCTCAAGCGCGAAGGCTGGCAGGTGGGCAAGAAGCGCGTGTATCGGCTGTACCGCCAACAGGGGCTGCAACTGCGCATGAAGGTCAAACGCCGCAAGCGTATCGCGCTACTGCGCGGTAAGCCCCAGATGCCCACCGGCCCGAACCAGCATTGGAGCATGGATTTTGTCCACGACCAGATGCTCGACGGACGGGCATTTCGCATCCTCACCGTCATTGATCAGTGGAGTCGCGAGAGTGTGTGCCTGGAGGCCAACTTCAGGCTATCCGGACGATGCGTGGGCCAAGCCCTGGACCGGCTTGCAGCACAGCGTGGATGGCCCAAGGCAATCACCGTGGACAACGGCACGGAGTTCACATCCAAGGCCCTGGACGAGTGGGCATACCACCGGGGCGTCAAGCTCGGTTACACCCGCCCAGGCAAGCCCACGGACAACGGGCTGATCGAGTCATTCAATGGGCGGTTGCGTGACGAATTCCTCAACGTCCACGAATTCATCACGCTGCACGATGCCCGTGAGAAACTGAAAGCCTGGCAGGAGGACTACAATCACCACCGTCCCCATGGCTCACTCGGCCACCTGACCCCGAGCGAGTTCGTCAAGAAGAGGTCAGTCCAAACCAACGAAGCGGCCCACCTGTAGTTTAAAACTGTCCAGTTTCGGGGGGAAACGTCAGGCTCCTTAAAAGCAAAATATTAAGTGTCCACGAAAAAGAGTCAACTCCAAACTTCTGTTCCCGACACATAGCAGACGTCCAAGGTCTATAATCGGCCCCCATGTATACGTGACTCCTCGGGTTACTCGAACGGGGAAAATCCGGGTCAGCTTAGTTTCTTAATATTGAGGTAAGTATGCAGTTAAATGCAATCACATGGGGTGACGATAGCGCAGAGAGAGATAATAACCTACTTTCGTATTTCATCAGCACAGAAAGTTATAGCAGACTGCTTAGAAAGGAGAAAATCTTAGTCGTAGGGCGTAAAGGCTCTGGAAAAAGTGCTCTAAGGAAAAAGCTTGAAGCAGATTTTTCATCGGAGAATAACACTCACGTTATAAACATATCTCCTAAATACTCCTCCATCAGAAATATTCTAAATGAGAAAGCACTTGTCGATGAGTTTGGCGAGGAAATATTCTTTCAGCATAGTTGGATTAGGCAGATGCTGCTGGATTGCTTATGTCATATAGGCCATAGTGCAAAAGGAAAATATGCCTCAGAAAGCCTCGCATACGCTAGAGATATCGCCAAACAGCTAAACCGTACATCTAAAGATATTGTTGAGAATATTTCTGAGATACTTGGGCGAATAAAGGTAAAAGCAGGAAACCTCGGAGAACTTGGGTTGCAGCTTGAAAAAGAGTTGCGCAATGTTGCTGAAGTAGAGCCATTGGAGCATCACATCTCGACTTTATCTAAGGAAGGAGCAAAGTTCGTTGTCATGATCGACGATCTAGATTTAGGGTGGGATAACTCAAAGTTATCGAATAATTTACTTCTAGGGTTGTTGTCAGCGACATCCTATATAAAGTCTATTTCGGAGAATATTCACGTTCTGATATTTTTGAGAGAGGACGTTTACTCGATCCTTATGGAGCATACCCAGCATTCTGACAAATTTAGAAACATCGAGAGAATTAGATGGGACAAAAGCCAATTAATCGCTTTGCTTGAAGAAAGAATACGGTTTAACTTTAGCAACCAGGGCGAGGATGCTGGGGAACATCTGTTTGACTTGGTTTTTCCTCAGGCCGTAGGTACTCACAATACGGATAACTGGTTAATTGAGCGAACCCTATCTCGCCCACGCGAGCTAATACAGATAGCCAGATTTTATACGGAGGAAATCGAAGGCGACCAGCCTGATGACAAAGTTCTAAAATCTTGCGAGACTACATATTCATCTTGGAAATTGGACGATCTATGTGCAGAATATTCAAACCAATATCCCGGTCTGTCAGAGGTATTCTCGTATTGGAAGACTCAATTTTTGAGATACAAATACCATTTAAAGAAGGATGAAGCTCATGCAATGATATTCCAGCTTTTTGATGAAGTGCACATCAATCAGGGATGGTTTAACGTGCTAGTGGCTCAGGTCAACTTAGACGGGTTTTTATCTATACTCTATGAAATAGGCTTTATTGGAGATTTTGTATTAGGTGGGGAAGGGGGTAGTAAAACTTTTTATTCTTACTCAGATCGCCATGAGCCTAGGTTCGAGGAAATTCAAATTCACCCATGTTTCAGAAAAGCCGTGCATACAGTGGATAGAATTAGAACCTCACCATCGCATTAGGTACGTTGAAATCACACAAAACATATGTAGAGTAATGAAATAGAACCTACCCGGTCCCAAGATTCACCCTTTCGGGCGCATCAATTACTGCATGTGGTGAAAGTGGTAAACCTATCCTTACTGTTATCTTGAGAATTTTATTAAATCCAACATAGTCTGGCATTTTCTGGCAGATCAAATCGGAATTAGCGCTAATTGCTTAGGTAAAGCCAACAGAGTGACGGTAACTTTGACGGTAACTGAATCTTCTCTAACTAGAATAATCCAGTATTCATAGGCATTGAAGAGCATTATTCGATTGACGCCGCCGAAACGCTAAGCTTCTGATAACTCAGAGTTTAGCGTTTTTTCTTGCCGTTGATCTGGCTTGGAACTCCAACCAAACACTCCAACAGATCGAAAAATGGCAATCAAATTACCCTCTCACTTGCATAGAAGCCGTTCCGGTATCTTGCATTTCCGAATTACCATCCCTCTGACCTTCAATCCCAGTTTTCCACCAAAGAAATACACCGTAGTCTTCAAACAGCCAGCGTGCAGGATGCGTCATAGAAAACACTTTCCTTGAAGCCCATCGTTAGACCATTTATAGAATTCTTGCCTAAAAACTTATACTTCGCCTAATGCTGGTCCCCCGAGATATTTCTCTCTCCCTAATATCTTCAAAGCTTATACTTTATCCCTCGGCTAAAAGCAGAGTTTCGCTTGTTCTATAAATCATTGTTTTAAAAAAGTTATTTACTGTTGCAAATGCCTCTTGTAAAACAAGATTAAAACCAGTTTGAAACTGCCAAAAATTAATGGGCAGAATTGTATAAACGGGGGTGGGAAATATGGGCCATTTGTATCAGCTATACAGCAAGTTTTTCCGGTCAAATGGCGACTATTTCCCAATTGATGGGCCGTGGGATAAACATGGATATGCGGTTAAATTTATTCACGAAGAACCACAGGGTTATCTGTATCTGATTCGCGGAGCAGGTAAAAAGAAAAGGAGACAATATGATTGATGGATTGAAAGGTTGGCAAGAAGCAATCAGAGAGTTTAATTCGACAAAAATCACGGAAGACAAACCCAAACCTAAGCCGCGTATGGTCGTTTGTGCCGCAATTCTAGTTAAAGGATCAATTCACATTGGTCCTCGACATTTCGACCAAACTATGATCCGGCATATGGTTTCACTGGGTGAAATTCCAGAACAAGGCTTCATCGACCAGTGGGGAGTCTTTATGACTCGCGAAGAAGCTTGGCAGGTCGCAGAAGCAGCCGGTCAGATCAAATACCGTGTCGGTGGCGACGGAAAAGAATTGTTTTCAGAAAATCTGTATTAGGAGAAATGTCCGTTAATGGCAGAAGCGTAAACCTGTCGGGTCAACCTCGCGCCGTATTCTGGTTGCCGACCTCAACCGACCGGTTTTACCCGGATTTTGTCGCCCTGCTGCAAGATGATCGTTTGCTTGTGGTTGAATACAAGGGTGCAGCCTATGTAAGCAATGATGACAGCAAGGAAAAACGGCTGATAGGTGAGTTGTGGGAGAAAAAAGCAATGGCAGGGGCCTTTTTCTGATGGCCGGGAAAAAAGATGAAATCGGGCGCGGGGTTTACGACCAGTTACCGTCAAGACTGGGTAAAGAACCGTAAGCTTAACTCAGAATTTTTATCAAAACGCTAGCCAGCCATTCAGGTAGACGGTGTCATTGCCCGGGGCATTGCGAAAAGAACCATCGTAATTGCGAAAACCACCATTGAACTGGAAGTAATGAACATACTGAACGGTCAATTTCAGATTTGCGAGTGTGGACAGGATGGAATCATTTTTCCCGAAAGGTATATAGCTGACTTCTGCTGTAAAGGCCTGGCTGTTTGGCTTGCCCGATAAGCTTCCGTCGATCGGATCGGGAGCGTAGATAATGGCATCTCTTGTCCCGGTTGTTTGCGCATATCCCAGATTGAGAGAATATGTCTGCTGATAGGTATATCCCGCCCTGAACCGGGCCACGTCGATACTGCCTCGTTTCTGTTCCGCAAAACCTAATGCGACACTCGCATTCAAATCCCGATGTTCACGAACGTAAGTTGCATTGAGCTCCCAGATGTGGGTCGGGTTCACCAGATATTGATATGTGAGATCGAAGCCAAAATCGGTGTATTGATCGGCGCCAGAACCTTGGATACGTTGAGGACTTACATTCGCCCTCAACCCAAACGCTCCGATTGCGCCATAATGCCCATTCCAGTTTTTTTGAAGGGCCATCCGCCAATAAGGAGCTCCGCCTTCGATCTGGTTTTGACCGGGATCAAACGTGTTGATTCCATTCTGAATATTGCGGGGAAGGCTCGTATAGCCGCCGCCTTCCACATAGAGTAAATCGTTCCACATGGTGTAAACGGTCGCGCCGACGACCTGTGCGCCCAGGGACTCAATGAATAACCCGGCTGAGGGCGTGGGCGCCAGAGGGGATGATGCCCATGGAAATCCCCATGTGGGGGTGGTATTCCAAAGATCCTGAACTGTGGGATTATTGTTGACCGATACGCCGTAAACAAAACGCTGATCACTCAAATCAATGTAGTTGGCGAAGCGAATATCGGTATTATCCAGCGCGGCAGAATTATCCACGCCGTCATACGTACCCTGCACAAAAGCGCCAATCTGGGAAGTGATGCGTCCTCCATAGAAGATGGACGCTTCGTCTATGGTCGCGTTGTTGTTCGCGCCAAAGCGATCGGCCGCGCCTCCAGGTTGCCCGCTGTTTGTGTGAGTGAACGAGCCTCGCAGCATAACGCTGAGAGGAACCATTCTGGTTCTGTCATCGGCTGTATCGGTGTAGCCATATAACTTGAAATTTCGTCCTGTTGGCGTGAGGTTCGGCCCGAAGGCTTGTATGTGACAAGCGCTGCATGGCATGCCGGTCTGCCGGGCGAAGCTCGGTAGAGCCCAGGTTTCTGCACTTGCCAGCACCATCATGGCCGCAACAAGGAAAATAGCTGCAGAAGTAACATCGTGAGGAACGATCAGCTTTTGCATTCAACTTCCTAATATCTTGAACCGGAAATACATTGAATAAATACCTGGGATCATTCCCGTGAAGGCGGAAATCCAGTAGCTTGAAGAAGCTCTGGATTCCGGCTTGCCGCTGGCGCGGCGCCCGGCATGACGGGGATTTTTTATGCAATGAATTTACGACTAGCCACGCTAGCGCCGGGCCGCCGTCGGGCCGCATAGACGCCCGTTCAAGCGCGCAATGTCTGTAAAGGACCTCCACCGATTATTGTTTCGTTTTGTCGCATTTTATGTGTAGAGCACCAAACGGAAGGGAAATACAAGGGGATTTATATTCAGTGTAGTTCTCCGCAAGAATTACGCAAACCTGAATTCCTGTTTACAAGAAAGCAATCTGCATCTTGTAAACCATTGCAAGTCGATGGAAAAAAGTGTAAGAAAGGGGATGGATTCAGCGTTCAGGCCAGCAAGAAACTTTATGACAGGGGAAAAATATGTCCGAACTGGTTGTCGTGGGCTTTAAAGATGCCGAAGAAGCGGATCGTGTTTTGTTTGGGCTTGTCAAACTGAAGAAGGCGCACCTGATGGATCTCGAGGATGCCGTTGTCGTCATCCGCGACGAGACCGGCAAGGTTCACCTCAAGCAGAGTATCAATTTTACCGCTGCCGAGGGCTTTGCCTTTATTTCCGGCAGCTTATGGGGAGCCCTGGTCGGACTGCTGTTCCTCAATCCGATCGCCGGATTTGTCCTGGGCGGCGCCATCGGCGCCGGGGCACGCGCGCTATCCGGTTCTCTCGCCGACTATGGCATCGAGGATGATTTCATCAGGTCGCTGGCCGAGACCATTCCCGTCAACTCCTCGGCGCTTTTCATCCTCGTGTGCAAGGCAGAACCGGAAAAGATCCTGGCGGAGTTCTCCAGTATTAAAGGCAAGGTTTTGCGAACATCCCTGTCTCCCGAGCAGGAGAAAAAGCTTCGGGAAGCCCTGGCGGATTCGACAACCGCCACGGCATAGCTTTCAGATAATAAGCTTGGGCAAGCTCCTCTGTAGCAATATCTGGAAAGGATTCGAAAATGTATTTCGAATGGTTCCTTGATCACTTGAAAGGCAATCATATATTGTGTCTGACAAGGGAACGATGTTCATTTTTACGTGGAACGCTTTCGCCAGAAGGCAATGGGAAAAGACTGTGGCAACCTTTTCCGGACGGAGAGCCGACAGAAGTTTGTGGCAATCTGGAAATTGCCCGGCATCAATGTGAAGAAATGGTTCGGCAACTGGGCTGAAGGTACTCCAAGGTCAACGGTAAAAAAGGTACTGAACGTGCCGCTTCCCTAAAAAAGGGTGGAAACGGATACGGTCATCCCGCCAAGGGGCAGCGACCAGGATAAACAGGATTTTATGCCGCCGAACAAAAAGCCGAGCAAGTTAGAGTGTGTGAGCCGCGCGTTGCGAACCTTGAGCGCCGGCAATCATACCCTCCTGCGCACGTCAGACGAACAAGAGCTTCTTCGCGAAATGTGCCGGGTCATCACGGAGCAAGGCGGCTATCACCTCGCTTGTGTCGGATATGCGCAAAATGATGAAAATAAATCCATCCAATGGATGGAATGCGCCGGAATAAATAAGGAACATCTTCAAGAGCTGGTTCCCTCCTGGGCTGCTTCGGATAGTGGCCAGACCGCGTTCAGTACCGCGGTCAGCACGGGCAAACCCAGCATCGTAAGGCACGTCCTTGCTGATTCCGCCTATACCACTCCAGCCTACGCCCGGTTGATGGAATTTGCAAAAGCAAGCGGATACGCCTCGGTGGCAGCGTTTCCGTTACAGTTGGAGGGAGAAATACTGGGCGCGATCGTAATAGCAGCCGCCGATCCTGATGGATTCGATGACGAAGAGCTCAAGTTGCTTAACGAACTGGCTGACGATCTTGCCTATGGGATCGGCGGTTTGCGAATGCAGGTCAAGCACCGCAAAGCTCAAGAGGCCATTGCTCACCTTGCTTACCATGACTCCCTTACTGACCTGCCCAACCGCACCTATTTGCACAAGCGTTTGGAAGAAGCAATACAACTTGCCAAGCATCAACACTGCCCCTTGGCGCTGCTTTATTTTGAAGTCGGGCAATTCCATAAAATCAATGAAATCCTCGGCCACCTCTCGGGAGACCAACTAATCCAGCAACTGGCACAGCGTCTGGTCAAAGCTGCCAAGCCCGACAAGTTTTTGGCACGCGTAGGCGAAGCCGCCTTTGTCTTGTTGCTTCCGTTCACCGGGGCAGATGGCGCAGCCAGGGAAGCGGGGCGGTTTCTTGAAGTTTTGCATGAACCAGTTGAAATATCGGGGCTGACGATAGATGCGCCAGTGTCCGCTGGAATTGCACTGTTTCCGGGCCATGGAACTGACGCCGAAGCTCTGCTGCGAAGAGCGAACGCCGCAGTGGACAAGGCGAAGCCCGCGAGGGGAAGCTATGCCTTCTACCAAGGACAGGAACAGGAAAACGCGCGTCGGCTTAAGCTGGTAAGTGAGCTGCAGCGGGCGATCGAAAGGAATGAGCTGCGTCTCTACTGCCAGCCTAAGGTCGCCATAGCCTCGCGCCAAATCTCTGGCGCGGAGGCGCTGGTGCGCTGGGAACACCCCTTGGATGGTCCTATCAACCCCGGCGAATTTATCAAGCTCGCGGAACAAGCCGTACTAATTACACCTCTTACAAATTGGGTGTTGGACGCAGCATTCCGCCAGGGCTATGTTTGGTACGAAGCAGGCGTGCGCAGGCCATTATCGGTAAACCTGTCTGCGCATGATTTACATGATATAAGGCTGATAGAGCGAATACAAGGGTTGTTCTCGACCTGGGGCCTTCCTCCAGAACTCATTCATTTTGAGATCACTGAAAGCGCGTTGATGGAAGACCCCAAAACTGCGCTGGATACGCTGGCTCGACTGAAGGAGCTTGATGTCGAACTTTATATCGATGATTTTGGCACTGGGTATTCCAGTCTCAGCTATTTGCAGAAACTTCCAGTGGACTGGATAAAGATCGATCAATCCTTTGTCATGCCGATGACGGAGAGCCGTGATTCTGCGTCAATTGTACGATCAACTATCGAGATGGGCCATAATCTGGGTTTACGCGTGGTCGCGGAAGGTGTTGAAAGCCAGGCGCAGTGGGATCAGTTAGCCGCCTGGGGATGTGACGTGGCGCAAGGCTTTCTTGTCGGGAAGCCGATGCCGACGGATGCGTTCGATGATTGGGAAGCCCAGTGGTTTCGGGCGCAGGCTTAAGGAAGCGCTGAACAAATCCTCGCTGAGCGCGCCCGCGTCGTCGCCTTTCGCGCATCCCATCCCGCAAAGCCACCGCCGCGCCAGCAGAGATTTATTCAGCGCTTCCTTAAAAGCATGGCTCATCCAAAGATCTTCACCTGCGCGATTTCATCTCCGTCAATCGTGCCGCGGAACATGCCGCTGGTGTTGAAGCGCATGGCATGATTGCCTTTTGCATCCAGCACGATCAAGCCGCCATCGCCCCCGATGGCAGCGACTTCCTCCAGCGTGTTATCGGCTGCTTCGGTAATCGAGCGATGCAGTAGCCGCACCTGTGCCGCCGTGTTGAACGCGGCACAGGTGCGAATGAACATTTCTCCGCTGCCGGTTGCCGATACTGCAACCGAACGGTTGTCCGCATAGGTTCCGGCCCCAATAATCGGCGAGTCTCCCACGCGTCCGAAGCGTTTGTTCGTCAGTCCTCCGGTAGAGGTGCCCGCCGCGAGATTCCCATGGCGATCCAGAGCCACGGCACCCACCGTTCCATGCTTTTCATCCATGTTTTCGGCTGTATCAGGCTTGCCGGGAAGTGCATCATGGTCGCGCAGCAGGCGGTGCTGGGAAATGGCTTTTTGCAATTGATTCCAGCGGAAAGGAGTGTGGAAATAGGAGGGATCGACGATTTTCAGGCCCTTCTCCACGGCAAAGGTTTCGGCGCCCGAACCAATCAGCATTACATGTTCGCTTTGCGCCATTACCGCATGGGCGGCGCGGATGGGATTGCGTATCGTCGTTACGCCAGCGACGGAACCGGCCTGACGCGTGGAGCCATCCATGATGGATGCATCCAGTTCGATCCGGCCGGCATTGCTGAATACGGCGCCCTTGCCGGCGTTGAATAGCGGCGAATCTTCCATCACCACGATTGCGGCTATCACGGCATCGATGCTGCCGCCGCCTGCCGCAAGCACCGAATAGCCGGCAGCAAGCGATTGCTCAAGCACTTGCGCGTATGCCTGCTCGCGCTCCTTTTTCAGGCTGGCGCGGGTGATCGTGCCGGCGCCGCCGTGAATCACCAGCCGGATGGGCGAGGCATCCGCTTCAGCCATATTTGATTCTGTTGTCATGTCTGTAAAACCGGAAGGCAAAGAGTTGCTATCGGGTTAATGGGAAGAGGCTTTCGGGTGTCTCGTTCGAGCAGACGAGGGTCTAATAGATAATAGCATCCGGGATGACTGCCGGCATTAACATCCATGCCGGTTTTTAAAAGGGAAGCTCTGCTTGCCTCCGATATCCATCATATCGATATCCACCGATGGAAGGAGTTTTATTCCTTTAACCCGGTAGAATGCAGGCGGATGTGATTGTTTGATCAGAATGGAGGAAGCGGCGTGCCGAATATCAAAAAAATTCTTGCGGCAAGTGATCTTTCCACGAATTCCCTAAACGCTGCATCACGGGCGGCCATGTTATGCGCCAAGCTCAAATGCGATATGGTCGAATTGCTTCTGGTGAAGGAGGCGGGGTTGCCCGATGCGCTGGGGCTTGCCATGAATACCACATCGGCAGCGGCGGAAGCCGTTCTTGTAGAGCGCACCATGGGCGAGATGCAACTGGTCGTACAGCAACTGCAGGACAATCACGGTATTTTTTGCGCACCTGCTGTTAAATTCGGGAAACCCGAGGCGGAAATCATTTCCCGGGCAAATCATTTGCCTGCCGGCCTTACCGTGATCGGCGCACGCGGGGGCAATTTCTTTACCCGGTTTTTTCTCGGCAATACTGCCGACAAACTGGCTCGCATGACTAAAACGCCTTTGCTGGTAGTAAAGAAATTTCCCACCATGCCTTATCGCAAGATTCTGGTTCCGGTCGATTTTTCGGAAAACTCGCGGCGTGCGGCATCCATGGCTCTGAAAATCGCCCCGGATGCGAAGATAACGTTTTTACATGCTTTTGACGTGGTATTCGAAGAGCATATGCAGTATATGAATGTCGCTCCGGATATCATCCGTGAATATCATGCCAGGACAGGAGCGGATGCCTTGAGGGAATTGAACCAGTTCATTGGGGATCTTCAGGCCGAGGACCGCTCATTCTTTCGCACGGTAATTTTCGGCCATCCGGGGCATGTCATTTACGATCACGCAAAAAAAATGAAGCCGGATTTGATCGTGCTGGGGAAACATGGGCGATCCCGTTTCGATGAGCTGTTGCTTGGAAGTGTTACTCAGCATGTGCTCGACCGGATTTCTTGCGATGTTCTGATCGTGCCCCGGCACCGGTAGGGTGAACAATGGCGGAGCGCAGCGGGGAGCGGAATACCGCTTGATTTGCCTAAGGAAGCGCTGAACAAATCCTCACTGAGCGCGTTGCTGGCAAAATCAGGATGATCATAAGGCGCGCGACGAAGGTCGTAGCTCGGACTACGATGCCAAGGAGCGCAACGCCATGAGCGCCCGATTTTGCTGCAACCCATATGGGGCGGGGCTTTGCGAGTGGTCTGCCTTGTCAGACTCCTAGCGAAGGGGATCAACCATTCGCGTCGTCGCCTTTCGCGCATCCCATCCCGCAAAGCCACCGCCGCGCCAGTGGAGATTTGTTCAGCGATTCCCTAAGGTTCCATCACTCCGCATGGTTTTTTTTCAAAATGTCGAGGGTACTCAAAACTTCATGAACAAATTGCTCGATGCCGGGAGCT
>ERZ778029.2421-NODE-2421-length-12736-cov-4.068922_pt1 | contig 12736 bp, 13 predicted proteins | sample MGYA00375759_ERZ778029 | MGnify/ENA primary metagenome ERZ778029 (study PRJEB29350, sample SAMN05389819) | bioreactor metagenome | isolation source: Ammonium sulfate bioreactor | place: South Africa: University of Cape Town | collected 2014-04-04 ...
TCCCGTGCGCGGCCGACAGGCTGCTCGGCTCCCGGCTCGGGACGGCCGCTGCGCACGCGGTCGAGAAGGGCCAGTTCGGGGTGATGGTGGCCGCCCGCGGCGAGGACACCGAGCTCGTCCCGCTGGAAGAGGTCGCCGGCAAGGTGAAGCTCGTCCCGCTGGACCACGAGTGGGTGCACACCGCGCGCAAGGTCGGCACCGGCCTCGGCGACTGAACCGAAGTACCTGTCCCCGATCGTTCAGCTGAACCGTCGGGGACAGGTACTTCGGTTCAGCACGGATGGGGAGAGATGATGAGGAGCTTCAGGCAGGTCGACGTCTTCGGGGACGGCGGCATCACCGGCAACCCGCTCGCCGTCGTCCACGACGCGGACGGACTGTCGGACGCCGCGATGCAGGCGTTCGCTACCTGGACCAACCTGTCCGAGACCACCTTCCTGCTGCCACCCACCGATCCCGGGGCCGACTACCGCGTCCGCATCTTCACCGGGACGAACGAGCTGCCGTTCGCCGGCCACCCGACGCTCGGCTCGGCCGCCGCGTGGCTGGCCGCGGGCGGGCGTCCGGGCCGCTCGGACGAGGTCGTCCAGGAGTGCGGCGTCGGGCTGGTCCGGGTGCGGGTCGCCGATGACCGGCTGGCGTTCGCCGCACCGTCCCGGCTGCGCACCGGACCACTGGACGCAGCGCACCTCGCTGTCGCCGAAGCCGTCCTCGGCGTCCCGCGGACGGAGTGGATGGCGCACGAGTGGGGCGACAACGGCCCGCCGTGGACGATGGTCGAACTGGCCGACGCCGCCGCCGTCCGGGCGGTTCGACCCGACCTGACCCAACTCGGCGCGACCCAGCACCTGGGCATCGTCGGACGCGCGGACGGGCGCTACGCCTACGAGGTTCGCGGCTTTGTCGGCAGCTGGGAGGATCCGGTCACCGGCAGCCTCAACGCCGCCGTGGCCCAGTGGCTGCGGGGACGGGGGGTCGTCCCGTCCAGCTACGTCGCCACCCAGGGCTCGCAGCTGGGACGCCACGGCGAGATCTTCGTCGACGACGACGGCACCGACCTCTGGATCGGCGGACGCGTCCGGCCGGTGATCTCCGGCACCGTAGACCTCTGATCGTCTCCCCAGCCTCCTCTCGTCCACCTCGTCTCGCCCGTCTCGTCCGCCTCGTCGGGACGTGGCCGCAGCAGCGGCGTCCAGACTGCGACAACCGCTCTGGGCGCCGAACGGCTCGCCGACTACCCTTGTCGGGTTCGCTGAAATCGAGGTTGACCATGCCCGCACTCCGCTCCCGCACCACCACCCACGGCCGCAACATGGCCGGCGCCCGCGCCCTGTGGCGCGCGACCGGCCTGACCGACTCCGACTTCGGCAAGCCGATCGTGGCGATCGCGAACTCGTTCACCCAGTTCGTGCCGGGCCACGTCCACCTCAAGGACATGGGGCAGCTCGTCGCGGGCGCCGTGGCCGAGGCCGGCGGGGTCGGACGCGAGTTCAACACGATCGCCGTCGACGACGGCATCGCGATGGGCCACGACGGCATGCTCTACTCGCTGCCCAGCCGGGAGCTGATCGCCGACTCGGTGGAGTACATGGTCAACGCGCACTGCGCGGACGCGCTGGTCTGCATCTCCAACTGCGACAAGATCACGCCCGGCATGCTGCTGGCCGCGCTGCGGCTGAACATCCCGACGGTGTTCGTCTCCGGCGGACCGATGGAGGCCGGGAAAGCCGAGGTGGTTGCCGGGGTCGCCCAGCCGCGCCTGGACCTGATCGACGCCATGTACAAGGCCGTCGACGAGAAGGTGAGCGACGAGCAACTGCTCTCGATCGAGCAGAGCGCCTGCCCGACCTGCGGCTCGTGCTCGGGCATGTTCACCGCCAACTCGATGAACTGCCTGCTCGAGGCGCTGGGGCTGGCGCTGCCGGGCAACGGCTCGACCCTGGCCACCGCGTCCGCCCGCGAGGACCTGTTCCTGAACGCCGGCAAGCTCGTCGTCGAGCTGGCCAAGCGCTGGTACGACGAGGACGACGCGTCCGTGCTGCCGAAGTCGATCGCCACCAAGCCCGCGTTCGCCAACGCCATGCGGCTGGACATCGCGATGGGCGGCTCCACCAACACCGTGCTGCACCTGCTGGCCGCCGCGCACGAGGCCGGGGTCGACTTCGACTCCGACGACATCGACGCGCTGTCGCGGATCACCCCCTGCCTGTGCAAGGTCGCGCCCAACACGACGAACTACTACATGGAGGACGTCCACCGCGCCGGTGGCATCGCGGCGATCCTCGGCGAACTCGACCGCGGCGGGCTGCTGGAACGCGGCGTCCACGCCGTCCACTCGCCGTCGCTGGAGAAGTGGCTGGCCGACTGGGACATCCGGGGCGGCTCGCCGCTTCCCGAGGCGGTCGAGCTGTTCCACGCCGCGCCGGGTGGTGTCCGCACCACCGTCCCGTTCTCGTCGACGGCGCGCTGGGAGAGCCTCGACACCGACTCCGAGTCCGGCTGCATCCGGTCGGTGGCGCACCCGTACACCGCTGACGGCGGCCTGGCGATCCTGAAGGGCAACATCGCCGAGGACGGCGCCATCGTGAAGACCGCCGGCGTCGCGGAGGAGTTGTGGACGTTCCGGGGCACCGCGATCGTCACCGAGAGCCAGGAGGAGGCCGTCGAGGCGATCCTGAGCAAGCGCGTCCAGCCCGGGCACGTGGTGATCGTTCGCTACGAGGGCCCCAAGGGTGGCCCGGGCATGCAGGAGATGCTCTACCCCACGTCCTATCTGAAAGGCCTGGGGCTCGGCCGGGAGTGCGCCCTGGTCACCGACGGCCGGTTCTCGGGCGGCTCGACCGGGCTGTGCATCGGCCACGTCTCGCCCGAGGCGGCGTCCGGCGGCACGATCGGGCTGATCGAGGACGGCGACCTGATCGAGATCTCCATTCCGGATCGCGCGCTGACACTGCTGGTGGACGAGACCACGCTGGCCGAGCGCCGGGCGCGCCGGGACGAGCTCGGCTGGAGGCCGAGGAACCGCGATCGGGTCGTCTCGAAGGCCCTGCAGGTGTACGCAGCGATGGCGCTGTCCGCCGACAGGGGCGCGGCCCGCTCGATCGAGCAGGTCACCAACCCGACGCCGGCGAGGACCCCCGAACCCGCCTGAGCCCACCCGGCCCGCCCGGACTGCCCGGGCCCGCCCGTCTCCCGAACGCCACCGTTTCGGTCAAACGCCACAGCGCAGGCAGGGGCGAATGACGAGAACGGCGGCGTTCGATGCGGGGGAGGGCGAGGATGGACGGATGAGTACTCCGGCAGGTTCACCGGTCCGCGCCCTGTTGCTGGACGCGGACGGGGTGGTGCAGTATCCCGAGCTGGGCTGGACCGGGCAGCTGGATGATCTCGGCGGCTCGCCGGGCTTCTTCCGCGACGTGTCGGCCGCGGAACTGCGCGCACTGACGGGCGAGGCCGACCTTGCCGAGTTGGTCGGCGACCTCATCGACAGCCGCGGGCTGGACGTCACCTTCGCCGAGCTGCTCGCGATCTGGTGCCGGATCGAGCTCGACCCGGTGATGGTGAAGCTCGTCGGCCGCGTCCGCGATGCCGGCCTGGTCACCGCACTGGCCACCAACCAGCAGAGCTATCGCGGCGCCTACATGCAGCAGGCCTTCGGCTACCAGGACCTCTTCGACCGCACCTTCTACTCCTTCGAGGTGGGGCTGCGGAAGCCTGACCCGGCGTACTTCCGGACGGTCGTGGACGCGCTCGGCGTCCGTCCGGAGGAGGCGGTGTTCGTCGACGACATGCTCGCCAACGTCCTCGGCGCCCGGGAGGCCGGACTACGCGCCGTCCTCTTCCCCGCCACCGACACCCACGGACACCTCCGACTGAAGCTTCGCGCCGCCGGCGTCCCCGGGGTCTGACTCCCCGCGCCGCCGCGACCAGAGCCGGATGCCCGAACCGATCAGGACGCCGGCGACGACCACGGCGCCACCGACGAGTTCCAGTCGACCGGGCACCTCGCCCAGGACGAGGCCCGCGGTGAGGAGGCCGGCGACCGGGACGAGCATCGAGAACGGGGCGACCACGCCGGCGGGATGTCGGGCCAGCAGCCAGGTCCAGATGCCCGAGCCGACGGCCGTCCCGATCACGCAGGTGTACGCCAGCCCGACCCAGGCCGGGACGGCCGAGGCGCCGAACGCCGTGCTCAGCGACGCCGCGATCCGTCCCGGGCCCTCGACCGCCAGCGAGAGGGCCAGCATCGGCACCGGCACGACAACCGACATCCACAAGGTCAGCTGCAACGGATTGTCGGGCTTCGCGAGCCGGCTGGACAGGTTGCCGAATGCCCAGCCGAGCGCGCCCGCGAGCACGAGCAGGAACGGGACGAGCGCAGCCGCCTGGGCCCGGGCGAAGCCGACGACGGCCATGCCGGCGACCGCGACCGCGATGCCCAGCCACTGCCGTCCCGACACCTGCTCGCGCAGGAGCAGTGCCCCGAGGACGAGCGTGAAGGGTGCGGACGCCTGCAGCACGAGGGACGCGAGCCCGGTCGGCATCCCGGCGGCCATGCCCGCGTACAGGAACGTGAACTGGGCGACCCCGAAGCCGAGGCCGTAGCCGACCAGCCAGCGCAGGGGGACGTGTGGTCGGGGCACGAAGATCACCGTGGGGATCGCGATCAGGACGAACCGCAGCGCGACCAGGAAGAACGGCGGGAACTGGGCGAGGGAGGTGGGGATGGCCAGGAAGTTCACGCCCCAGACGACCGCCACGAGGACGGCGAGCAGGCGGTGGCGGGGCGGCATGCGTCCATCGTCGACGCCCGATCGCTGAAGGACAAGCACAGATTCATGAAGGAAAGCTTTAGGCTGGCTTCATGGATCTGCGGCATCTCGAGCTCCTGCGCGAGCTGGCCGACCGGGGCACCATCACGGCGGTTGCGGCAGCGACGTACCGGTCGCCGTCGGCGGTCAGCCAACAGCTGCGGAGCGCGGAGCGGGCCTTCGGCACGGCCCTCGTCGAGCCGGACGGACGGGGCTTGCGGCTCACCGCGGCCGGCCGGCTGCTGGCGTCCGGGGCGACCGACGTCGCGTCCGCGCTGGCCCGGCTGCAGCGCGAACTCGACGAACTGAGAGGCCGACCCGCGGGAGTGGTCTCGGTGGTCGGCCTGCCGAGCGCGCTGGAGTCGCTCACTCCAGGGCTGTTGGCGAGGCTGGCCGGGACCGAGATCGAGCTCCGCATCGACGACGCGGACGTCTCCGAAGCCGGCTTCTCGGCGCTGGTCGCCGACAACGACCTGGTGATCAGCCACACCATGGGGTCGGCTCCCGCTGGAGCGGACGGGCTGCCGCACCGCGTCGTGGCCACCGAGCCCCTCGACGTGGCGTTGCCGCGCGGCCACCGGCTGGCCGGACGGGAGCGGCTGCGGGCGTCCGACCTGACCGGTGAACGCTGGATCGGAGTGCCGTTCGGGTACCCGTTCGACACCGTCCGGATCGCCATCGAGAACGAGACCGGTCAGCCGCTGGACGTCGTCCAGCGGGTCCGGGACAACCGGCTCGTCGAGGCCCTGGTGGTCGCGGGCCAGGGATGCGCGCTGCTGCCGCGGTTCACGACGCGGGCGCGTCCCGACCTCGTGCTGGTGCCGCTCGCCGGCGTCCGCTCGGTGCGCCGGATCATCGCCCTCGGGCGTCCGGACCGGCTGGAGCGGGCCGCGGTCAGGCTGGTGCTGGACGCGCTGACCGACGCCGGGAGCGAGCTGGCCTGACGACCCGTCCGCCTACTCAGCTCAGGGTCAGCTGGAACCCGTCGCTCGTCGATGTCTTCACCTGGTCCGATCCGGCGTAGCTGGCGACGATCCGCACCTTGCCGGCGGGCAGGCCGGGCACCCGGATCTTCACTTTGCCCTTGCTCGCCGCGGTCAACTTGGCCTTCCCCTTGACCTTTCCGTTCACCAGGACCGAAACCGTGCCCGTGGGCGCGAGCTTGGCGACCTTGACGTTCACGGTGGCATAGGTCGCGACCTTCGCGCGGACCAGGCCGAGCTCGAGGCTCGTCTTCGAGTCCAGCTTGGCGACGGTCTTCGTCGCCGACTTGACCAGACCGCTGGTGTAGCCGGCCTTCTTGGCGGTGACTTCGAGCACGACCTTCAGCCCGGCGTCCTTGGGCTGCAGGGTGTACGTGGTCTTCGTCGACCGCGACTTGCCGTCGACCAGCCAGCGGTAGGAGACCTTGACGCTGCTCGCATTCCAGCGGACGGCCGACGTCTTGACCTTGAGCGCCTTCCCGACCGTCAGGGTCCCCGAGATCGTCGGCTTGCCGGTCGCCTTCAGCACGGGGACGGGAGCCGGAGGCTTCGGCGACGGCGGGACCACGGGCGCTGTCGTGGGTGGCGCGGTGGTCGGCGGTGCGGTCGTGGGCGGTGCGGTCGTGGGCGGGGCTGTGGTGGGCGGCGCAGTGTTGGGCGGGTCAGACGGCTCGGTTGTGGGCGGGTCGGACGGTTCGGTTGTGGGCGGGTCGGACGGTTCGGTTGTGGGCGGATCGGACGGTTCGGTTGTCGGTGGGTCCGATGGGGCCGTCGTCGGCGGGTCCGACGGTTCGGTTGTTGGCGGGTCGGACGGTTCGGTGGTGGGTGGGTCGGACGGCTCCGTGGTCTGGTCGCCCGGTGCGGGTTCGGTCGTGGTCTCGCCACCCGGTGCGGGTTCGGTGGGTGGCGTGCTCTCCGCCACGCAGGAGGTGTCGGTGGGCTCGCAGTCGTCCGCGGCCGCTGGCGCGACCGGCCAGCCGACCCCGATCAGCGTCCCGGCGATGAGTGTCGCCAGGGCGATGTTCGATCGTCTGTTCCGGACGCGGTCCGTCCGGTGTTCTCCAATTGTGCTCACGGCTGCCCCTCCGTCGTACGGCGTCAAGAAGCGGCCCCCCGGCCATTCGACGGTAGCAGCGGACGCGCGGGATTACCGGCGAATCGAAGAACTCCCCGTCCAGCTCCGCGGACGCGTCCTGGACGACGCGAAGCCCGGAGGCGAACCTCCGGGCCTCGTCGTGGGGTGTCAGGAGCGCGCGAGGAGTTCCTTCGCCTTCTCCGCGATCACCGGTGCGGTCAACCCGTAGTGCTGCATCAGGTAGTCGGTGGTGCCGACCTGGCCGAACTGCTCGCGGACGCCGATCCGGTACTGCGGGGTCGGTGCCTGTTCGGCGAGCACCTCGGCGACGGCCGAGCCGAGGCCGTTGATCACGTTGTGGTTCTCGCAGGTGACCACCGCGCCGGTCTTGCGGACGCTGCCGAGGATCACGTCGGCGTCGAGGGGCTTGATCCGGTAGGAGTCGATGACCTCGGCCTGGATCCCGGACTCGGCCAGCAGGTTCGCGGCCTCGAGCGCCTCGACCACCTCGATCCCGCTGGCGACCAGGGTCACGTCCGAGCCGTCGCGGAGCACCCGGGCCCCGGCCGAGCCGAAGTCGACGCCCGGCGGGTAGACCTCCAGCTTCGGGGCCTTGCGGATCGTCCGGATGTAGGTGAGTCCCTTGCGGGCGTACGCGTCCCGCAGCGCGAACTCGAACTGCACCGGATCGCTGACCTCGTACACCGTGACCTTCGGGATCACCCGGACGATGCCCATGTCCTCGAAGGTCATGTGGGTGCCGCCGTTGTGCTCGGCGGTGACGCCGGCGTCCGAGCCGACCAGGCAGCCGCTCAGCCCCGCGTAGGCGAGGGAGACGAAGATCTGGTCCATCGCCCGCCGGGCCAGGAACTGCCCGAACGAGTGGGCGAAGGCGAAGCCGCCGGTGAGGTTCAGGCCGGCGGCCAGACTCACCATGTGCGCCTCCATGATGCCCACGTTGACGTAGCTGGCGCCCATCACCTCCGCCAGGCCCGAGGTGCTCATCGAGCTGCTCAGGTCGGCCTCCAGGGCATAGACCTCGCCAGGGTGCTCGGCGTACAGGTCGCCGACCACCTTCGCGTACGCCTGGCGCATCTCCAGCCCGACGACGTCACTCATAGCTGATCCCCTCCCGGGCGAGCGCCGCCCCCAGTTGCTCGATCGCCGCGTCGACGGCCGACCGTCCGGCATCGTTGAGCCGCATGTGGTGGTTGTCGAGCGCGTCGGAGACGTAGGAGACCCCGGCGCCCTTGGTCGTGTCCAGGACGATGCAGACCGGTTTGCCGGTCTCCAGGCGGGCGTCAGCGAGGGCCTGGCCGATCGCGGCGGCATCCTGGCCGTCCACGGACCGGGCGGCGAAGCCGAAGGCGGCGAACTTCGCGACGAAGTCCGACTCGCCCCCGATCTCGCTCGCCCAGCCGTCCAGCTGGCGCTTGTTGTGATCGACCAGGACCACCAGGTTGGTCAGCTTCCTGGCCGCGATGAACTGGGCGGCCTCCCAGCACTGACCCTCGTTCAGTTCGCCGTCCCCGACCAGGGTGTACACCCGGTTGGGGCGGCCCTGGGCGCGCAGGCCGTAGGCGATGCCCGCCGCCACCGAGATGCCCTGGCCCATCGAGCCGGTGGTCATCTCCACTCCCTCGACCTTCTGCCGATCGGGATGCGACGGCAGCCGGGTGCCGTTGGCGTTGAGCGTCCACAGCCTCTCGACTCCGAAGAATCCGGACGCGGCCAGCGCTGCGTACAGCGCGGGGCCGGCGTGACCCTTGGACAGGACGAAGTAGTCCCGTCCGGGCCAGTCCGGGTTCTTCGGGTCGAAGGTGAGCTCGCCGCCGTAGAGGGCGGCGAGGGCCTCGACGATGGAAAGGCTTCCACCGAAGTGTCCGTAACCGATGTTGGCGAGTTCTCTCAAGGTGAGATATCGAATCTGTGTCGCAAAGAGACCCAGGTCTCCTGCCATGTGTCATCCTCTCTATCTGACCGCAACACACCGGTTACGGACTACAGCGGTGTCAGGCCGCGACCGGCTCGACAGCTTCCGGCTTCGGCGACTTCTTCAGCAGCGAGTAGGCGATCATCGCGCCGTACACGATCACCAGACCGATGATCACGCCGACCTGGGCCAGGTTCTTGCCCAGCAGGCCGAAGAAGATGCCGTAGACGGTGAAGTCGAAGTCGGAGAAGGTCGTGTTCGCGAACCCGAGCGAGCCCAGCACCGGCATGAGTGCGATCGGCAGGAAGCTGATCGCGATGCCTTGGGCGAACGCGCCGAGAATCGCGCCCTTCAGGCCGCCGCGCGAGTTGCCGAACACGCCCGCGGTGGCGCCGCAGAAGAAGTGCGGGACGACGCCGGGGATGACGATCGGCAATCCGAACAGCACCATGAACGGCATCGACACGATTCCACCGACGAAGCTGGAGAGGAATCCGATGAGCACGGCGTTCGGGGCGAACGGGTAGACGATCGGGCAGTCCAGGGCCGGGATGGCGTTGGGGACCAGCCGCTCGGAGATGCCCTTGAACGCGGGCACGATCTCGGCCAGGATCAGCCGGACGCCTGCCAGGATCACGTACACGCCGGCGGCGAACTGCCCGGCGAGGGTGATCGACCACACGATGTAGTTGCCGACATCGGATCCGGTGGTCTGGCTGTAGCTCTCGGCGTAGCCAGGGCCGGCCGCGATCGCGACGATCAGGTAGACCACCATCATCGTGAGGGCGATGGCGACGGTGCTGTCCCGCAGGAACGCCAGGCTCTTCGGGAAGTTCACGTCCTCAGTGGTGGTGACCTTCTCCTTCTTGCCGCGCAGGGCGTTGCCGATGGCGCCGGCCAGCCAGTAGCCGCCGCCACCGAAGTGGCCCAGGCCCACGGCGTCGTTCCCGGTCATCGTCCGCATGTACTTCTGGAGGAAGAACGGGGACAGGCTCATGATCGCGCCCAGCGCGAGGGCGCCGACCAGGATCAGGCCGAAGCCGCCGAAGCCGACGACGGTGAAGATCACCGCGAGCATGACGGCCATGTAGAACGTGTGGTGGCCGGTCAGGAACACGTGCTTGAACTTGGTGAACGCCGCGATGAGGATGTTCACCAGCATCCCGAAGAACATGATCAGGGCGGTCGTGGTCCCGTACTGCTGGATCGCCACGGCGACGATCGCCTCGTTGTTGGGCACCACGCCCTGAACGTGGAAGCCGGCCTGGAACATGCCGCCGAACGGCGTCAGGGCCGCCTGGACGACACCCGCGCCCGCGGTGAGGACGAGGAAGCCGACGAAGGTCTTGAGCGTGCCCTTGACCGTGTCCGGCGCTCCCTTCTTCTGCAGCAGCAGGCCGATGAGCGCGATCAGCGCCACCAGGAAGGCGGGAGTCCTGGCTATGTCGACCAGGACGCTGACAAATCCATCCATTGCTGAATACTCCTTTGTATGAACGATGGGCTCACTTGAGCCCGAAATCCTCCAGGGTCTTTTCCACCTTGCCGCGCAGCTCGTCCATGTCGATGATGCTGTTCAGGACCACCATGGGCGCGTCGATGCTGAGCCCCTCGGCGATGTCCTTGCTGACATAGAAGACGTCGGCGGCACCCGGCATGGCGCTGGCGACGTCGGCGTGCTCCACCTCGATGCCGCTGACGCCGAGCTCCTTCAGTATCTTCTCGATGTTCATCTGCACCAGGAAGCTGGAGCCGAGTCCAACTCCGCAGATGGCCATGATTTTCATTCCGGTCTCCTTCGTATGGGTTTCACTGGATTTCGGAAAAGACCGCAACCACGTCTTCGGGCGCCGTCGCGCTCTTGAGGCGGTCCACCTTTTCGTCATCGATCAGGACGACGGCGAGGCGCTGCAGCATCTCCAGGTGGGTGGAGCTGTCCGTCGCCGCGAGCATGATGAAGATGTCGATCGGGTGGTCGTCCCGGTCGAGCAGATTCACCGGCTGTCGGCACCGCAGGACCGACAGGCCGATGGCCGACGCCCCGGCCTCGGGACGGGCATGCGGCATCGCGATGCCCTTGCCGAGGTCGTAGAAGGGCCCCTTCTCCTCCGCGATGGCGATCGCGGCCTCGACGTAGGACGGGGTGACCAGGCCCTCGTCGACGAGCGGCTGCCCGGCCAGACGCACCGCCTCCCGCCAGCCGAGTGACTCGTCGCTGAACTGGACCCGGCTGACCGGGAGATAGGTGAAGCCGGTCTCGGGCATCGGCACTCCAATCATTATGACGTCATGATCTATGCCGGGCATCCTGCCACAGCGCGGACGGGGCTCGCAAGGCCTTGTACGCCTACTGGTCATGATGACCTGATGTCATATACTGAGGGCGCTCCGAGGCGGGCGAAGAGGAGGAAGCACGATGGCTGAGCGCGCCAAGTACGTCGTGGTCCGGGATCTCCTCGCCGAGCGGGTCCGGCTCCTGCAGCCAGGCGATCAGCTCCCGTCAGAGGGCGCGCTCTGCGACGAGTACGGCGTGTCGCGGATCACCCTCCGCAGGGCGGTCGAGGAGCTGATCGCGAACGGCCTGCTGGTCCGGGTGCAGGGACGGGGCACGTTCGTCACGGCGCCGCCGAACCCGGAGATCTTCCGGGAGGCCTTCGCCAACAGGGTGCGCGGCTTCTACCGCCAGCAGACCGCGGCCGGCAACCGCGTGGAGACCCGGGTGCTCCGCAACTCGATCTGCCAGGACGCGACGGCCGCCGCGCAGCTGAGCCTGCCGGCCGCGGCCGACCTGATCCAGCTCGACCGGGTGCGCCTGGTCAACGGCGTGCTCCAGCAGGTCTCCACCACCTGGCTCGAGGCGGCCCGCTACCCGCGGGTCCTCGTCCACGACTTCAGCGCCGGGTCGCTCTACGAGTTCCTCGAGGAGACCTACGGCGTCCGGCTCGCCCGCAACGACCTGGTGGTCAAGGTCGGGCTCGCCACGGCCGAACTGGCGGAGAACCTCCGCACCGAGGAGGGGCACCCCCTGCTGGCCATGTCCTCGTCGGTCTACGCCGCCGACGACCAGCCGATCGCCTTCGGCATCACCCACTTCGCCCCGGAGAACAGCGAGATCCTGATCAGCCTGCGGGACTCGGGCGAGCTGCAGCCACAGCTGTCGGCGCAGATCTCCGAGTCGTCCGCGTCCCCTGCCCCCGCCGAGGCGCTGGCATGACGGCAGCCGGATGAGCGGGGCGACAGCGGCTCCCGGCCGGATCCAGGCCCTGCTGATGGACGCCGACGGTGTCCTCCAGCTCCCGCGGGACGGCTGGCTGAGCGAGCTCGCCGAGCTCGGCGGGGGAGTGGACTTCGTCGATGAGCTCTTCGAGCAGGAGGTGGCCGCCCTCGACGGCAGCGTGGACCTGGCGGACGTCCTGGACGACCTCATCCGCCGACGCCGGCTGGACACCCGTCCCGAGCAGATCATCGAGGTCTGGCAGTCCGTCGACCTCTTCTGGCCCATGCTGGAACTGGTCGCCGACGTCCGGCGGGGCGGCGTCGTCACGGCGCTGGCCACCAACCAGCACAGCTATCGCGGCAGCTGGATGAAGCAGGCCCTGCCCTACCGGGAGTACTTCGACCGCGAGTTCTACTCCTTCGAGATGGGCGTGGCGAAGCCCGATCCCGCGTACTTCGAGCAGATCCTCGACCACCTCGCCGTCCCTGCCGACGCGGCCGTCTTCGTCGATGATCGCGCGGAGAACGTCGACGCGGCCGGCTCGGTGGGGCTGCACACCGTCTGGTGCCCGACGCCCGAGGAGCCGGACGCGATCCGCGCGCAGCTGCGCGAGCTGGGTGTGCCCGGGGCCTGAAGCCGGTCCGGAGCGGACGGAAGGCTCAGGGAGCGAGGCGCTCGCGGACCCACTCGCCGCCGTCCAGGCGGAAGCGGACGCGG
>ERZ778029.2422-NODE-2422-length-12734-cov-3.654784_pt1 | contig 12734 bp, 7 predicted proteins | sample MGYA00375759_ERZ778029 | MGnify/ENA primary metagenome ERZ778029 (study PRJEB29350, sample SAMN05389819) | bioreactor metagenome | isolation source: Ammonium sulfate bioreactor | place: South Africa: University of Cape Town | collected 2014-04-04 ...
CCCGGTGCAGAACGCTGCTCGTGAGTCGGACGCGATGCTGAAGGGCATGCCGGACGGTTTCAAGGCGGCGATGGCCGGGATCACGTCCGCCCAGATCGGCGACCTGTACACGTCGAACAGCCAGAAGATTCTCGACCAGGTGTTCAGCCCAAACCTGGATCAGCTGTTCCGCAACAAGCAGACGCCGCAGGACACCGCCGCCAAGATGCAGCAGGGAGCCACTGCCCTGCTCTGACCCCGCGCTCGCAGCACCGGGCGGAGTCGGGACGCACCCGACTCCGTCCGGGACCGCTACCGGGTCTCGATCGCAGCGGCCAGGACCTGGGCGCCGATGTCGGCGTAGGTGTCCAGGTCGGTGCCGAAGGTGAGCGCGCGCTGGACGGCGAAGCCCATCACCAGACCGAGCAGCAGGTCGGTCAGGTTCGTCGGGTCGACCGACGGTGCGTTCTTCGCGCACCAGGAGCGCATGAACTCGATCACGAGCCGCTTCATCGCCGTCCCCTCCTCGCGCATCATCGCGAACAGGGCGGGGTCGGACTTGGCGCCGGCCCAGATCTGCAGCAGCAACTCGGCCAGGCCCTCGTCCTCGGCGACGCGGGCCAGCGCCGAGCGCAGGATGTCGGCCGGCGACAGCCCCGGCTGGGTCCGCAGGATCATCGCCATCGGCCTGGCGATCGCGCCCTTCCCGACCTCGAGGACGAGCTGCTCCTTCGACCCGAAGTGGTGGTAGATCGCGCCCGCGGACGTACCCGAGCGGGCGATCACGTCGGCGATGGACGTCCCCGCGACGCCGTGCAGCCGGATCAGCTCGGCCGCGGCGTTGAGGATGGCCTGGCGAGCCGAGACAGTTCTGGTCACGGCGTCCACATACCCACCCTATAGTGCGCAATCTTGCGTAACGGGGTAGCGTACCGAGCGGACAGAATGATCGTTCTGGACGGAGGACGCGATGGTGGCAGTCGCCTCACTCGGGCTCGACATCGGCTCGACGACGGTCAAGGCAGTCGTGCTGAAGGGCGACTCGGTTCGCTACAGCGCCTACCGCCGGCACAACGCGGACGCCCGCGGCGCCCTGCGCACCCTCCTCGCTGACGTCGCCGAACGCGTCGGCGACGAGCCGCTGCACTGCGCGGTCACCGGCTCGGCCGGCCTCGGCGTCGCCGACGTCATGGGCGTCGACTTCGTCCAAGAGGTCATCGCCGGCACCGCGGCCATCGAGAAGTTCAACCCCACCGCCGACGTCGTCATCGAGCTCGGCGGCGAGGACGCCAAGATCACCTTCCTGCACCCGGTCGTCGAGCAGCGGATGAACGGCACCTGCGCCGGCGGGACGGGCGCCTTCATCGACCAGATGGCGACCCTGCTGCACACCGACGCCGGTGGCCTGGACGACCTGGCTGCGGCGTACCAGCACCTCTACCCGATCGCGTCCCGGTGCGGGGTCTTCGCCAAGTCCGACCTGCAGCCGCTGCTGAACCAGGGTGCGCCCCACACCGACCTGGCCGCGTCCGTCTTCGCCGCCGTCGCCACGCAGACCATCGCGGGCCTCGCCTGCGGCCATCCGATCCGGGGCAACGTCGTCTTCCTCGGCGGGCCGCTGCACTTCCTCCCGCAGCTGCGCAAGGCGTACGAGCGCGCGCTGGCCGAGCAGGTCAGCTCGTTCACCACGCCGGAGAACGCACACCTGTACGTCGCCATCGGCGCCGCGCTGGTCGCCGGCTCGGCGTCGCCGACGCACTCGTCCCGTCAGGCCGACCACTCCTCGCGTCATCCCGGCGAAAGCCGGGATTCCGGAACCGTCCCCGGCAATCTCACGGGATCCCGGGTCAAGCCCGGGATGACGGGCTGGGGTGAGGATCCGGGAACGGTTCCGGGCCATCTCACGGGATCCCGGGTCAAGCCCGGGACGACGGGCAGGGGTGAGGATCCCTGCACCGTCCCTGAGTCGGCTTCCTCCCCGCGTCATCCCGGGCTTGCCCCGGGATCCCCGCAGCCGGTCCGGGGACGTTCGGAGGTGTCGGCGTCCGCCGGGACGACAGTGTCCGATCTGATCGCCAGGCTGTCCAACCGCGTCCTGATCCCGCTGAACAGCGCGCGGATGCGCCCGCTGTTCGCCGACGCGGACGAGCGCGCCGAGTTCGACGAACGGCATCACGCCACGTCCGTCCCTCGCGCCGAACTCGCGGACGCCACCGGGCCGCTGTTCCTCGGCATCGACGCCGGCTCGACCACCGTCAAGGCCGTCCTGCTCGACTCCGAGGACCGGATCGTCTTCGACCACTACCAGGGCAGCAACGACCCGATCGCGGTTTCGATCCAGATCCTGCGCCGCATCCACACCGAACTCCCGGACGCGGCCTACCTCGCCCGCGCCTGCGTGACCGGCTACGGCGAGGGTCTGATCCGGGCCGCCCTGCGGCTGGACGACGGCGAGATCGAGACCATGGCCCACTACCGGGCGGCGGAGAAGGTCGCGCCCGGCGTCACCTCGGTGATCGACATCGGCGGCCAGGACATGAAGTACCTGAAGATCCGCGGCGGGGCCGTCGACTCGATCGCGGTCAACGAGGCCTGCTCGTCGGGCTGTGGATCCTTCCTGCAGACCTTCGCCGCGTCCATGGACACCGAGATCCAGACCTTCGCCGCCAACGCGCTCACCTCGGCCGCCCCGGTCGACCTCGGCACCCGCTGCACGGTGTTCATGAACTCCTCGGTCAAGCAGGCCCAGCGCGAGGGTGCCAGCCAGGCCGACATCGCCGCCGGGCTGAGCTACTCGGTCGTCCGCAACGCGCTGTACAAGGTGATCAAGCTCAAGGACGCATCCCAGCTCGGCAGCAAGGTGGTCGTCCAGGGCGGCACGTTCCTCAACGACGCCGTGCTGCGCGCCTTCGAGCTGCAGACCGGGGCCGAGGTGATCCGTCCCGACATCGCCGGGCTGATGGGCGCGTACGGCGCCGCCCTGACCGCGCAGCGCAACTGGCAGACCGGCGAGCGCTCGTCGATCCTCGGTCTCGCCGAGCTGGACGGCTTCAGCGTCGCGACTCGCCTGGACACCTGCCGGCTGTGCCAGAACCACTGCCAGCTGACCATCTCCAACTTCGCCGACGGCACCCGACATGTGTCCGGCAACCGCTGCGAGCGTGGCGCGTCGACGGAGAAGGTGCCGGCCAAGTCGGACGTGCCGAACCTGTTCGACTACAAGTACAAGCGGCTGTTCGGCTACCGGCGGCTCACCGAGGACAAGGCCACCCGCGGCGACATCGGCATCCCCCGGGTGCTGAACATGTACGAGAACTATCCGCTGTGGTTCACGATCCTGACCCGCCTCGGCTTCCGGGTGACGATCTCGGGACGCTCCAGCCACGAACTGTTCGAGACCGGCATGGAGTCGATCCCGTCCGAGAACATCTGCTACCCGGCCAAGCTCGCCCACGGCCACATCGAACACCTTCTCGACAAGGGCATTCGGACGATCTTCTACCCGTGCGTCCCGCTCGAGGCGAAGGCGGTCGAGGGCGCTGACAACCACTTCAACTGCCCGGTGGTCGCGTTCTACCCGCAGGTGATCGAGAAGAACCTGCCCCGGCTGCAGGACCCCGGGGTGCGGTTCCTGGCGCCGATGCTGAACCTGAACGACCCGGCCAAGCTGGCCGAGCGGCTGGTCGACGTCCTCGCCGACTGGAACGTGACGCTGGAGGAGGCCCGGGCGGCCGTCCAGGCCGGGTTCGAGGAGGACGCGTCGGTCAAGGCCGACATCCGCGCCGAGGGTGCCCGGGCGCTGGCGTACATGGCCGAGCGCGGCATCAAGGGCATCGTGCTCGCCGGGCGTCCGTACCACGTCGACCCGGAGGTGCACCACGGCATTCCCAGCCTGATCACCACCCTCGGCATGGCCGTCCTCACCGAGGACTCGATCGTCGACGCGGACTCCTCGGCGCTGGCCCGGCCGATCCGCGTCCGCGACCAGTGGGCGTACCACACCCGGCTCTACGAAGCCGCCGGACGGGTCGCCGCCACCCCCGAGCTGCAGTTGGTGCAGCTGACCAGTTTCGGCTGCGGGGTGGACGCGATCACCACCGACCAGGTCGCCGAGGTGCTGGAGCGCTCCGGCGACATGTACACCCTGCTGAAGATCGACGAAGTCTCCAACCTCGGTGCGGCGACGATCCGGCTGCGGTCGATGAAGGCGGCTGCGGCCGAGCGCGGGCCGGCGACAGTGAGCACGTTCGGGCCGCTGTTCGAGCGCCGGCTGTTCGACGAGGAGGCCCGGGCCACCCACACGATCTACGCCCCGCAGATGGCGCCGATCCACTTCCGGCTGGTGATCCCGGTGATGCGCAAGCTCGGCCTGAACGTCCAGCTGCTGGAGAAGGCGTCGTCGGAGGATGTCGAGGCCGGGTTGAAGTACGTCCACAACGACGCGTGCTTCCCGGCGATCATGGTGGTCGGCCAGCTGGTGAACAAGATCCTCTCCGGGGAGGCCGATCCCGACCGGACAACGGTGGCGATCACCCAGACCGGCGGCATGTGCCGGGCGAAGAACTACGTGTCGCTGCTGCGCAAGGCGCTGGCGGACGCGGGGTACCCGCAGGTGCCGGTGCTGGCGATCAGCGTCCAGGGGCTGGAGTCGAACCCGGGGTTCAAGATCACGCCGTCCCTGCTCGTCCCGGCCGTCCAGGCGCTGGTGCTGGGGGACCTGCTGCAGACGGTGCTGCTGCGGGTTCGTCCCTACGAGCTGGAGCCGGGTTCGGCGAAGGCGCTCTACGACAAGTGGGACCAGGTCTGCCAGGAGTTCCTGCAGTACGGCGGCTACTCGCGCTCGCTCGGGAAGAACCTCGGCTATGTGGGCCTGATCAGGCAGATCGTCCGGGAGTTCGACGCGCTGCCGCTGACCGGCGAGCCACGGCGTCCGCGGGTGGGGATCGTCGGCGAGATCCTGGTGAAGTTCCATCCGGACGCCAACAACAACGTGGTGGACGTGGTCGAGTCCGAGGGCTGCGAGGCGGTGCTGCCGGGGATCCTGCAGTTCTTCCTGATGCCGCTGTACTCGGCGCAGCACCAGTGGGAGACGATGGGGATCGGCCGGCGGTCCCACCATTTCAAGAAGATGGCGACCTGGCTGATCGAGAAGTTCCAGGCCCCGGTGATCACCGCGCTGCGGAAGACCGGTGGCAAGTTCGACCTGCCGCCGAAGATGGCCGACCTGGCGAAGAAGGCGGACGGGATCATCTCCATCGGCACCCGCGCCGGCGAGGGCTGGCTGCTGACCGCGGAGATGGTCGAGCTGATCGAGCTCGGCGCGCCGAACATCATCTGTGCCCAGCCGTTCGCGTGCCTGCCGAATCACGTGGTCGGGCGCGGCATGTTCGCCGAGCTGCGCCGCCGCCACCCCGATGCCAACGTCGTCTCCGTCGACTACGACCCGGGCGCGTCGGAGACCAACCAGCTGAACCGGATCAAGCTGATGGTCGCCACCGCGCACAAGCGCCATCGCGCGGGGGAGCCCGTCCCCGAGGGCGAGGACGCGCTCGACTTCAGCCGACTCGCGCCCGCCCCGGTCTCCCCGGTCGACGTCTGGGAGGACGCCGGAGTCTGACCCACCTGAACCGCCGGGGACAGGTACTTCGGTTCAGGCTTGAACCGTCGGGGACAGGTACTTCGGTTCACCGGACGCCGGTGGGCTGAACCGTCGGGGACAGGTACTTCGGTTCACCGGACGCCGGTGGCCTGAACCGTCGGGGACAGGTACTTCGGTTCACCGGACGCCGGTTGTAGACGATTCGGGACGCGTGCCCTCGGCACGGCCCCGGACGTTCAGCGACGACGCCTCGTGTAGAGCGCGGTGATGCCGGTGCCGACGACGAGGGCGCCCGAGCAGAGGGCGAGCGCTGCGGGGATGCCGACGGCCGCGCCGAGGCCGCCGATGGTGACGCCGTTGCCGACCTGCAGCCCCGAGGCGAACATGCCGTAGACGCCGAAGACGCGTCCACGCCGGTCGGGGGGAGCCTCCAGCTGCACCACGGCCTGGGCGGTGGAAAGGGACGCGATGCCGGCGAAGCCGCTGGCCGCCAGCGCCACCACGGCGAGCGGGTACCACGGGCTGACGGCGAACACGAGCGTCGCCGCGCCGTACAGGGCGGTGGACGCCATGGCCGCCTTGAGCGTCGGACGCAGGAAGCCGGTCGCCTCCAGGACGAAACCGCCGACCACCCCGCCGAGCCCGTTCGCGAACAGCAGGACGCCGTAGCCCAGGCCGTCCGGCCCGGCGCCGAGGCGGGCGGCCATCGCGGGCATCGATCCCTGCAGGGCGTTGCCGATCGTCACCGCGACGAGGCCGGCGAGCACGATCATGCCGATGAGGTGACGGTTCGAGCGCAGCGAGGCCAGGACGCCGATGGCCGATCGCATGGTGACGCGCTCGCGGGGAGCGTCCGCCAGCTGATGCCGCTTGGTGTGCCCGGTGAACGGAGTGCGGAGCATCAGGATCGTCATCGGCAGGAAGAACAGCACGTTCGCGAACAGCCCCATCGTCGGGCCGATGAGGAGCAGCAGCGCGGAACCGACCGCGGGACCGCACAGCAGGCCGATGTTCTTGAAGGTGGCGTTCATCCGGACCACCCCGGGAAGCTCGGCGTCGGTCTCGACGAAGTCGTGCAGCAGCATCTGCTCGGCGGGGCCCCAGATCGCGCCGGCCATGCCGTGCAGGACGAGCAACACGCAGGCCTGCCACATCTGCAGCGTCCCGGTCAGGAACAGCACGGCCCAGCACACCTGGACGAGCATGAACAGTCCCTGACCGATCTGGATCAGCCGTCGGCAGTCGTACCGCTCGGCGAGGGTGCCGAAGTACACCGATCCCAGCAGGAAGGGCAGCCAGTGCGCGATCACCTGGAAGCCGACCAGGACGGGTGAGTGGAACGCCTGCCACAACATCCAGTAGGTGATCACGTGCTCGATGTTGTCGGCCATCATCGACAGCCCCGCAGTGAAGAGGTACGGCCGTGAGTGCCGATTGCGCAGCGCCGCGAAGCGGACGGGCGTCACGGACAGCTGCTCAGCAGCCACAGGTGTTCCTCACCCGGCAACGTTAGCTGCCAGCCGAGCCGATCGCGCCGTCCCCGAGCGTCACCCGGCGTCCCAGGGCGACGACGAGCGACTCCCACGGCTGCAGGACGGTGGGCGTGCCGGCCGCCGGACCTTCCGTCCCCAGGATCGGCTCGAAGCCCTCCCTGACGAGGTCCCGGACGCCGGCGGTGAGCTCGGCCGGACGGTCGCTCACGTTCGCCATCACCAGCCAGCACTCCTCGCCCAGGGTCCGGGTGAAGCAGAACAGCTGCTCGTGGTCGGCCTCGAGCAGGTGGAAAGCCCCGCTGCGGACGACGGCGTGCTCGTGGCGCAGCTGGATCAGCCGCCGGTAGTGGCCGAACACCGCGTCGGGACGCGAGACCTGGTCGGCCGCATTGAGCTCGCGGTGGTTCGGATTGATGCCGAGCCACGGCACCACCCCGGGGATGCAGAAGCCGGCCCCGTCGTCAGCCGTCCACTGCATCGGCGTGCGGGCGTGGTCGCGGCACATCGGCCGGATCAGCGACATCGCCTCTTCGGCGGGCGTCCCCGCGGCGACGAGCTCGTCGTAGTGGCGGACGGCCTCGATGTCGCGCAGGTCGTCCCGCGAGGCGAGCGCCGTGTTGGTCATGCCGAGTTCCTGGCCCTGGTAGATGAACGGGGTGCCGCGCTGGAGGTGCAGGATCGTGGCCAGCGTCTTGGCCGCCCGCTCCCTGAGCTCGCCGTCGCTCGCCCACCGGGAGACCGACCGCGGCTGGTCGTGGTTCTCGAAGTAGAGGGAGTTCCAGCCGCGCTCGGCCAGCCCGTCCTGCCAGGCGGCGAGCGAGCGGGTGAGGTCGGCCCAGCGCACGGGGTGCGGCTGCCACTTCGAGCCGTTGTGGTCCAGCTGGACGTGCTCGAACTGGAAGATCATGTCGAGCTCCCGGCGCTCGGGAGCCGTGGCCAGCTGCGCCTGCGTCAGCGTCGCGCCCGGCATCTCACCGACCGTGAACCACGCGCCGTCGACGGCGTCGAAGACCTCGCGGCGGAGTTCCTGCAGGTAGTCGTGCAGACGGGGCCCGTCTCCGGAGAACGGCGTCCCGTCGGTGGTCAGCGCGAGCGGGTCCTTCGAGATGAAGTTGATGACGTCCATCCGGAAGCCGTCGATGCCGCGCCGGAGCCACCATCGCATCATCTCGTGGACGGCGCCGCGCACCTCCGGGTTGTCCCAGTTCAGGTCGGGTTGCCCGCTGCTGAACAGGTGCAGGTAGTACTCGCCGGTGGCCTCGTCCCACGTCCAGGCCGGACCGGAGAACGCCGAGGTCCAGTCGTTCGGCTCGGCGCCGGGCGTGCCCCCGACACGGCCCGGACGCGGCGGACGCCAGAGGTACCAGTCGCGCAGTGGATCGTCCCGGGACGAGCGGGAGCGCTGGAACCACTCGTGCTCGCTGGAGGTGTGGTTGACGACCAGGTCCATGACCAGCCGCATGCCTCGGCCGTGCAGGCCGGCGATCAGGTCGTCGAGGTCGTCCTCGGAGCCGAAGATCGGGTCGACCCGCCGGTAGTCGGAGATGTCGTACCCGTTGTCCTGCTGCGGCGAGGCGTAGATCGGCGACAGCCAGACGACGTCGACGCCGAGGTGCTGCAGGTAGTCGAGGTGATCGAGGACGCCGCGAAGGTCCCCGATCCCGTCCCCGTTGGAGTCGGCGAACGACCGCGGGTAGATCTGGTAGACGACGGCTGACTGCCACCACGGCTCAGCCATGGACGGTGCCGGTCAGCAGCAGGATCGAGCGTCCGGGGACGGCGAGCTCGTCGCTCCACGGGACCGGCTCTCCGCTGCCCAGGTCGACCGCCGTTGAGGCGACGAACCCCTCGATCCGGTGGTGCGTCTCGGCCGGCCCTCGGTTGATCAGCAGGTAGCTCGCCTCACCCGGACCCCCGCGGCGTCGGACCAGCAGGTCGTCGGCGGAGGCGACGACGGCGTCACCGGGCCCGGTCAACGAGGGGGTCTCGGCCCGCAGGCGCAGCAGCCGCCGGTGGAAGGCGAGCAGGTCCTGGTCCCAGGTGGCCGGCTCCCAGCTCATCGTGCGCCGGTTGTCGGGGTCGTCACCGCCGTCCAATCCGACCTCGTCGCCGTAGTAGATCATCGGCGCGCCTTCCGAGGTGAGCTGGAGAGCGACCGCCACCCGGATCGCGAAGTCGTCGTCGCCGAGTGTCCGGCGCAGCCTGGCGGTGTCGTGGGAGCCGACGAGGTTCATCATCCCGGGACGCGCCCAGGCCGGGGTGGCGTCCAGGTAGGCCCGCAGCTCGTCGCCGAAGCCGGCGGACGTCGATGCCCCGGACGCGAACCGCAGGATCGCCGTCCGCAGCGGGTAGTTCATCGTGCCGTCGAACATGTCCCCCTGGAGGTATTCGGTCGCCAGCTCCCAGACCTCCCCGCAGATGTAGGCGCCGGGGTGGGCGTCCCGCACCCACGCCCGGAACTGCGTCCAGAACTGCGAGGGGACCTCGAACGGGACGTCCAGCCGCCAGCCGTCGATACCCTCGCCCAGCCAGCGCAGGGCGACCTCCCGGACGTGCTCCTGCACGGCCGGGTTGGCGTGGTTCAGCTGGGGCAGATACGGGCACGCGGCGAACGCGGCGTAGTTCGGACGCGGGTCGCGGACGATTGGGTGCTCTTGAACGGAGTACCAGTCGGCGTACGGCGAGCGCTCGCCGTGGGCGTAGACGTGGCGGAACGCCCAGTGGCCCTCCCCGGTGTGGTTGAACACGCCGTCCAGCACGATCCGCATGCCGCGTTCGTGTACCTGGCGGACGAGGGTGCGGAAGTCGTCCAGGCTGCCCAGGCGATGGTCGATCCGCAGGTAGTCGGCGGTGTCGTAGCGGTGCGGCGTGTCGGCCTCGAAGATCGGGGTCAGGTAGAGCGTGTTGGCGCCCAGGCTCTGGACGTGGTCCAGTCCCTCGGTGATCCCGGCGAGGTCGCCACCGAAGAAGCTGGCCCGCGTCGGCGGGGCGTCCCATGCGGTGACCCCCTCGGGGTCGATGGCGGGGTTCGCGTTGCGGAAACGGTCCGGGAAGACCTGGTAGAAGACGGCGTCACGCAACCAGCCGGGCTGCTCGGGATGGGTCATGCTCAGCCTTCCGGATGGGGGATGTAGACCAGCTGCCAGGCGCCCAGTGGCGGCAGCTCGTGCACCTGGTGCTCGCCGTCGATGACGCCGTCGACGGGACGCATCGGGCCGGGGCGATCGGGGTCGGCGACCAGGACGCGGGCGGGTTCGGCGGTGACCCGGCGCAGTCGCAGCGACAGCCCCGACACGGGCGGGACGGGCTCGCGGCCGCGGTCCCCGTCGAGTTCGCCCTGCCCGCTGAGGTTGATCAGGTGGATCACCGTGCCGGTCGGTGCCGACATCACCCGGGCCCAGACCGTCCCGGGAGTCGGACGCGGCTCGGTGCCGGGGACGATGACGTCTCCGTTGTAGTCGCCGTAGTGGGAGCCGGTGATGTCGGTCACCTCGGGCGGCAGCAGCAGGTCGCCGTAGCGGACGAGGAAGCTGTACCAGTCGGCCAGCAGGTCGATCGTGGCCGGGTCCGCGGGGTGGTTGCGGGGGTAGTAGGGGTCGATCAGCAGCCGGCCGTCCCCGCCGGCGCAGAGGTGGCTGGCGCCGGAACTGAACACGGTGGCCATGATCAGCCGCAGGGCGGCCTCGGCCCGCTCCCTCGGCTCGGTCCCGAAACAGGACGGGTAGGCGGCCACGATGACGGGCAGTCGGCTCGCCGCCCGGGACTCCCGGACGAGGTCGGCGAGGTCGGCCAGCGTGGTCCGCGGCGGCCAGACCTCGCTGTACAGGGCGACCTGCCGGCACCGGGCGGAGGCGGCCAGCGGGAATCCATTGACGTTGTTGAAGATGACCCGGTGGCCGCGGTCGATCACCTGGTCGACGAGCGCCGGCAGGGTTGCGGCCAGGTCGGTGAGGGTGCCGTCGCTGCGCAGCGCCCGCTTCGGCCAGCCGTACTGGTCGAGGTGGAAGCAGCCGAAACCGACCCGGGCCGCGGCCTCGTCGATGCCGTCCAGCAGGAGCTGCGCCCAGACGGGGTTGGACGGGTCCGCGATCGTCAGGAAGCCGTCCCCGAAGCCGTACGGCCGGCCGTCGGCGTCGAAGAGCTGCAGGTCGCGCAGCCGGTACTGGTCGTCCCGGGAGATCCCGTAGACGGCGACGTAGCCGAACGCGTCGCAGCCGAGCGCGCGGAGATCCTCGATCCGGCCGCGCACGCTCGGCAGGTCCACCTCGTTGCCGAGCGGGTCCTGGTAGCGGTCGGGGCCGAGCAGTTGGCTGTGCCGCCACGCCCAGTCGTAGAACTGGATCGCATTCAGGTGCAGCCGGCGGACCAGGCGGGTGGTGGCGGCGAAGTCGGCCGCCGAGGAGTGATCGGTCTGGAAGCCGTAGCGCGGCCGGGCCAACGGCTCGGAACGGACGTCGAGCGCTGTGGAGGCCAGCGTCCCTCCGTCCGCAGCGAGGAGGTCGACGCCGTAGCCGCCTTCGGGGAGACCGTCGATCGCGACGACCCCGCCGGTGGCCGGGAGCGAGCGGACGACCTGGTCCAGCCGCGACACCCGGAGCGATGCGCCGCCGGGCGCCGGTTCGGTCAGCGAGAGCCGGACGGTCGTGTTCGGCAGGTAGACCGCCTTGTCGGGAAGGATCATGACTTCAGTGCTCCTGCCGTGATGCCGCCGACCAGCTGGCGCTGGAAGAGGAAGAAGACGACCAGGACGGGGACCAGCGCGATGACCGAGGCGGCAAAGGTCAGTCCCCAGTTGGTGGCGTGGGCGCCGGAGAACAGCGCGATCGCCAGCGGCAGCGTCCGCTTCGTCGGGTCGGTGATGATGGTCATCGCCCAGACGTACTCGTCCCACGAGCCCAGGAACGAGAAGATCGCCGCCGTGGCCAGGGCCGGCCGCGCGAGGGGCAGGGCGAGCTGCCAGTACCGCCGCCACGCCCCGGCGCCGTCGATGCGCATGGCCTCGTCGAGTTCGGCCGGGATGCCGCGGAAGAAGCCGTAGAGCAGGAAGGTGTTGAACGCCAGGTTGGTGCCGATGTAGATCAGCAGCAGGCCCATCCGGTTGTCGAGGAGGTGCAGCGACTTCGCCAGCACGAACTGCGGGATCACCAGCATGATCGCCGGCACCATGAGCTCGAAGACGATCAGGGCGAAGGCGATCCGCCGTCCGGGGAAGTCGAAGCGGGCGAACGCGTAGGCCATCATCGAGCCGAGCAGGACCACCGCGACCATGGTCAGCAGTGCCACCCCCAGCGAGTTGAGGAAGCTCACCCCCAGCCCGCCGGCCGTCCACGCCTGGGCATAGTTGGCCAGAGAGTAGGTGCCCGAGGTGAGGTCGGCCGGCCCGGTCAGGGAGTAGGCGTTCTCCTTGAACGAGATCAGCGCCATGTAGACCAGCGGCCCGATCGACAGCAGGGACGCGAGCGACAGCACGACGAATCGGGTGGTCAGCACCAGCCGTTGCCGGCGCCGCTTGCTCGGGGAGGTCCTGGTCATGCCGCCGACTCCTCGTCCGCTCCCTGGAAGCGGAACTGCAGCGCCGAGAACGCGACGATGACGGCGGTCAGCATGAAGGCGATCGCCGAGCCGTAGCCGAAGTCGAGGAAGTCGAACGCCTGTCGGTAGAG
>ERZ778029.2426-NODE-2426-length-12715-cov-4.438942_pt1 | contig 12715 bp, 15 predicted proteins | sample MGYA00375759_ERZ778029 | MGnify/ENA primary metagenome ERZ778029 (study PRJEB29350, sample SAMN05389819) | bioreactor metagenome | isolation source: Ammonium sulfate bioreactor | place: South Africa: University of Cape Town | collected 2014-04-04 ...
TTCGGAGAATCAGAGAAGAGAGAGAGAGAGAGAGAGAGAGAGAAAGATCGAAAGGTATTACTCATGTATTTTTTCTTTTCTTTTTGTCAACAATCGTCGGTACGGTGAGCAAATCTGAATGTTTTTTTGTAACTAGAGTAACAATTTTCTCTTTTCTCATTCGTAGTCTCGTTTTTTTTTCTTGGCTCGGTCTGTTCTTTAAATAAGTCATCCTTTAGACACCTCCGTTTTGATTCAGTCTGCTAGTATTTTTAATGAAAAATAACTAGGCGGCTTTAAAGCATCTTCATCTGTCGTCTCTTGTTCTTTTTCCCGTCGTTTTTCTCTTCTTCTTCTTTTTCTCCTCCTCCTTCTTCTTTTTTTTTGTCATACATTTTTTATGAATAAAAAACGACTGTAACGACACTCATCCCTAACAACGACATTGAGATGCAAGGCATAAGAGAACGTTAGCGTCAAAGTAGGCAACATATTATCGACAGCCATAAAACAAAAAAAAAGAGGAAAAAACTCATTTTAATCGATTCATATTAATAAGAAAACAACTAACGATGATTTACTCATTTAGTCCTATGTAGACAAATATTTTCAAGGTAAGAAATCAATGATTTCTCGGGAGAGACATAAGTTTTGATTATTACATACATATATATATATATATATCGTTAGATTAGATCATAATATTAGTACGTTTTCTTTCTTTTTTCGCTTTGTCATTATTGATTAAACCTTGACTTTCATGGAAATCGCTATTGATGCTCTTTTTTTTTTGATTTTTGTTCGATAGTATAAATCAATGCGTCTGTAGCTACGTGCTATTCGCAAAAAATAATCAGTTGTCGACTGACAGAGAGCGTAGTATAGGCACGCGTCTTTTCTTTTTTTTTTTGATCGGTGTGTATAAATATAAAAGAAAATGTTAGGCTACTGAATAAAGACAAGAAGAAAGATTAACTAATAAAACTAAATGGCATAATAAAAAAAATCAAATAGTACTCTATCATCAAGTATGAAAAGTTTTATAGTAAAGACTTAGTTGACTTTCACTTTCTTGTTCTTTCGGGGTACGTTGAATCATATGTTCTTATAAAATTCTTGTTCTCTTTTAGAATAAACAATAGCAAATTCGTTTCGTCTCTTTCGTTTGATTACTTCTGTACATATACACCGAAAAAGAAAAGGACACCTCATGCATACATATCATCAGATTTCGAATACATACATTCATGTATATACACATAGTTCGGTTGAGGTGTTGACACAATTTTTAGCCGTGTCATAGATTGATGTTGATCTTGAACTAGTAGTGCAGAATAAATAAAAAAAATAGTTGAACCTGCATTAGTGTTCCTATTTAATCTGAACGGATGAATAGCTTGTTTCTTTTCTCTTCTTTCTTCGCTCTACGTAACTACAGAAGTTTAAATTTGTATACTGCATGAGTCAGAAGATCAACCTTGTTGAGCGTAAGAGGAAAAAGACAAGGCCATTACGTCATTTTTTTCCTTTTTACTATTAAATATATATAAGGACCGTCTGTGACTAGATGCTTTTCTTAGCCGCTTCGTATGATTGACATCAGTCAAGAACGAATACATAATAAGATTTCTAGTTATCGAAACCGTGATTAAACTAAGTCATAGGTAAACAACGGTTACAAAAAATTTCCAAACTAAAATAAATTGATTTCTAAAATTTCTTCATTCTTTTGTTTTGTTGTCAACAGGTGTGATATCCGCTCTATCAAAGCGGTCTCCAATGACCGAGAGTTATCTAACTACAGATATTATTGTTATCATTGTCTTAGTCGTCGTATTAGGTAGAAATCCAAGTCTTTTTCAAAAATAACAACAAAAAAAACGAACCCATCATTATATTTAGTTTTAATCGGTTTATGCGCTTTTTTAACGCATTTTTACTGGACAAAAATTGGTGTTGCAGAAATTTGGAATACAGCCAAATGGAGTTCAATGCGCAGTTCGATTTATCAGGCTGTAGGACGTTTAAGTCGTGCTAGTAGTAAACGTGATTCGAATCGACCGTTTTCTGCTGCATCGGCCTATTCCGATAATTCCGATGGTAGTGCCTTACCAGCTCCATTACGAAATAATAAACAGAAATCAACCATTCCGACACATTCCAATGTGAATCCAACGAAAACAGTAAAACCATCGTCAGCTAATTCAAATGCACGTCGAAATTCAAGCAATCAAATACAACCGGTTTCTTCGATTGTATATAATAATTCAGTACGAGCCAGTTATGGAACGAAAATCGGTCAACCATTAGAAAATACGAAAATTCATAATATTCACGAAAATGATGGCTATGAAAATGATTCATCGAGAAGTATTGAAAATTACCGTTTCTAATCTTTCTTAATTTCTTGTCTCTCAATTATTTTGGTGATAAACGACTTCACCCTGGTGATAAAATTTTGTTGTCTAATTATTTATTTTTATCGTTTATTGTATTCAGTTTGCAAACAATGATGACGTTTTGTTTTTTTTTATTTGTCCTTAATCTCATTGTTTATATTTTATTTTTGTGGATTTGATTACAACTGTTATTATTATTAATAATGACGACGACGATCACTCAACTATTTTTACATTTGTGTTTTTCTCTTTTTTTCTTCTTTTTCTCATTCACTTCTTTCTATTTGCTGTGAAAAGATACGCAAGTGCGTTCTTGTCTTTCGGTGATACCTGTTGTTGCTTATAAATGCGTTTATTTTCAAATATCAAGAACCAAATATATCGAAGAAAGCTAAAGAATAGATTCGATTCTTATTTATCTAATACTTTATTGTACAATATAAAACAAAACATCGTTATGTTTGAGAAGGTTGACTAGATAGTAAGGTATTTTGTTCGTTTTCTATACGTTCTGATGTATCCATGGGAGTGTTTTGAACCGAGATCGATCGATCATTTTGATCTATTGATGTAGCGAATTCATCTAATAAAAGAAGATATTTTTGATTGAGATGAGAAAAAAAAAGCATTCGATTTACTCTGTTTTGAAGGATAATGATCGTTTTTGACTCGTTTATGACTATAACTGCTATGATGTGATCGACGCGTATCTTTTAATAAACGAACATGTCGTTTTGGATGCGGATGAGTATAGGAATTCTAAAATTTATCAAAAGGAAATAATTATAAATTTAAAATAAAACGACATTTAAGTTATAGTTTGAGGTCATTTGTGTAACCTCGAAAATGAAATGAATTAGGTAAATGTTATCCATGAAGATATTTGCATAATTGAACTATGCGTATACAATGTGAAAGGACAGAAAGTATTTCTAACCTGTTCACTTGAATATAAACTTACTTTCGATAGAAGATTTCGTCGATTTCCAGTCAACATTTCTCGATTCACAAACGATTGTATTCGATTTTGTATTGTTGTCTTTGACTTGCCTAACATCATATGTAGCGCACCATTGACAATTTTCTGTAGAGTTCCATCGGTTGTTGTCAACATTTTCTCGTTATCATCGTCATCATCATCATCATCATCTTCTGATTTCTCTTCATCATTATCTTCCCACCACGAAATAACACGTGGCACACTGCTTTCATCTCTTGGCCAATCTGATTGTTCGTCATCAGCTTCATTACTTGTTAAACATGGATCTTTGTCACTATCACTTAGATTCAAACTGCTGCTACTGCTAAAATTCGTTCTAAAAATAAAAGATTTATTCGATTGTTGCGTTTTTTTTTGTTTTGAGATAATTATACAAGTTCGTGTCATCGATGTTTGTCATGTCGTAATCATGAACACTATGGTTTCTTAAACGGAAATCATCATGAACGATCGCACGAGATCGTTTACGTTTGCCGGCAAAATTTGTATGATTAATTGTTGAAGAACAACAAGATGAAGACGATGGAATAATTGAGTTTTTATCCACATCAATTAATCGTGAACTCGATTCATTTTGACAATTACGACGTCGACGACGTATTGACGCATTCATTGTTGTTGTTGAGTCACTTGTTTTTAAACTCGAACAACGCGTTAATTTCATTAGCTGATCGGTTTTTAACGACGATGGAATCGTCGGTTTCTTAAACGGTCGACGATGTCGTCGTACGTCATCAGTTTGAGAAGCTGAATCCGATTCTGAAGCAGCTACTAAAGATGATGATCGAGTTTCTAAGAAGATTATTTTCGATATATATATTTCTTTTTTTTTTGTTTTCTTCGAAATTTACTTGATGTCACTGCCATATCATCACTATCACTAACAATCGGTTGTTTAGCATTTCTATTTGTCGTATTTTCAGGTGTCGTACTTCCTGACGCCTCGGTTTTTTGTTGTGACAGATCATTATTGATTTGACGTTTACGACGTCGTTTATTTTTTGACATTGTTGTTGTTGTTATTGATGACGAGAGATTTGATATTGATGATGTCAACATATGTGTATCATTTAATGCATTATTGAGATCAGCAGCTAATTGATCCATAATTTTCTTTTGAATACAACGAATTTTATCTTTGATTAGAAAAACATGTGAATTGTCATCCATGAGATTTTTTTAAAGATATTTTCGTATTTTCATCTAGAATATGAAGAATATTCTCTGGAAAATTCTTTTGTATAGATATATTGTTGATTTATTTAATAAATTCGAACGAAAGAAGAAGAAGAAGAAGAAGAAAAAAAACAAACAGACATAATTTGTATATGTATATGTATATATGTATAAGAATAAATGTGTACATGTTGATAGATGAGTAGAAACTCGTGAGAAAAACAAAGAGAACAAGATATTGTTTTGCTAGACATAGAGAAATAAGCTAGACGGGGCTAGATTGAGCAATAATATGATGCCGATTGAATCGATCAAAATACAAAACAAAACAAAAAAGAACAGATTCGAGACTTTGTCATTTCGTTTGTTTATATCTCAGCACGATGAATAAGAAAACGAAAGATTTGCGTCACTATTGTTGTTGTTGTTGTTGATTTTGTAGTTTATATTGAAGTTCTAACGAAATTCGTTTATCGATTAGATCGGTAAGTCGATCTTCCCAATGTTTAAGTTGTGCTTTCAAAACTGAATTTCGAGTTTTGGTTTGATTCAAAGCTGTATGAAGATTTTCAATCGTAATCGATGGTGTCGATACAATCGACTGTAATTCTTGTAAATGATCAGGTTGAAGTAAATCACGTATTTGTCCAAGTAAAACATTGGGATCGGATTGTTGAGGTGTCGATGCAATCGATGGACGTGTTCGATTGTAGAGATACGGCGTTGTATTAGCCGACGAGCAATTCATATTATTACTCGTTGTTAGAATAAGATTTCGTTGAGGAGTTTCATTGACACTCGTTCGTGGAGGTAGAACTGGCTGTTGTGGAATATCAATAGATGCTGTTCGGCCAGGAGCACGTGGCGGCGGTGGTGGGGGTTTGTTTGCTGTTGGAGTCATGACCGGTGGTGGCAATGGTGGTGGTGGTGGTGGAGGAGAAAGACGAACGGGAACCGGCGCGACAATTCGATGATTATCAGCAAATGGTGGCGCGTAAATGAATTGTTTTGGTGAATTTGGATTTTCATCGACATTCAATGTTGGATTGACAGTTTGGTTTTCATTATTTGAATCTTTGAAATTCGCCCAATTGTCTGGTTGATCATTGTTTATTGCCGGGAGAATCGTTGTCGAATCTGATAGATCAATTAATGGTGTGTAGGGTTGCAATTGTGGTGGAAGTTCATCGGGCAATTCAAAACCATTGACACGTAAAACAACAAGATGCATGGCTGTACAAAATTCGGCAAGTGATAATGCACCGTCATGATTGACATCGGCGAGATTCCAGATTTGAGATAGTTCACTTGTTGGTAAACGTGAACGTTCGAAAAATTCTTTTGCTATATGACCTAAATGAAATTTTCGTCGAAAACGAAGGACAAAAACAACAAATCTCAATTTATTACCGCTAATCACTTTGGTGACATCGGGTTCTATATCTTTAAATTGTTTAGTATAATATTCTCGTTGTACAATATTGATTGTCCATGGATCATCGACAAAATCTTGGTCACTTTCATCATCTTCGTCAATACTTGACGATGATTCATCATCATCACTTTCGCTTGTATCACTTGAACTTTCATTATTATGACGATGTTTACTATGATTACCGTTACTCGTTTTGGTTAAATACATCGCCCAATCTTTTTTAAAAGCCGATGGTTGATGTTGCGACGATGAAGTCAATGATGTCGTTTGAGCAATAGCTTCATGTAAACGTGAAGAATTACTTCCAACTAAACCTTTGCCTTCATCATCGGACTCGATATAGGATGATAAATGTTGAACACTATCCGATTGAGAACTTAGAATTGATATTGTATCGATATCTAACCGAGGATGAACGTCAACCATTGGTATTGGTGGATGACGAAGAGTGACGCCATCACTGGTCGTCATTATGACAGTAGTAGTTTCCTTTTTGTTTTTGATTTTTCTTCGTTCACCGGTGCACGAAACAAAATCTAGAAGAAAGAAAGAAATCGATAGACTGATAAATTATTGAAAATAATTGATTATATCATGATGTGATTCTCTTTTTTCTTCTTTTGACTGGAGGTTTTGTAAGTTTGGAATAAAATCTATTCTATAGTCAACAGAGAAGAGATGAGAGAGAGAAAAAACGAGAATAACGAAGGAAAGAAGAAAAAAAACAGCATTTTTTTTGTTCCCTGCATTTTATTTTGTGTACGATCCAGTGACCAGGAAAATAACACGACCGATCTACCTCATTGGAATTGGGTCGACAACGAATGAAAGATATGAATCATATTTTATCTTATCCTCTCGGTCAAGTGGTGTAGCGGTGAACGAAACATAATCCATCTTATGTCGCTATGTGTTAATCATGGCCGTATATATATTTAGTAAATAATTTTTTTCTCGGCGTAGATGTCACTACATATCGAACAGAATATATTTCATTTAGTCGGAAATAGTTAAAATTTTTACATTAACATTTTCTTTTCTTAACATACAGAACATTGATCCAATAAAAAGCAATGTTTCACTCGAGAGTTCGAGGTAAATAGTTATTAGCAAGCATGACTCATAGTTTGCTTCAATCGAGTCTATTATGCAATGACATGAGAAAAAGTTGTTCGTTCGTTGTATTTGTATCAGTTAAATTATGTCAATCGATCCATCATCGATATCTGCTAAGGATTTAGAAACTTGCATTAGAGTTTTGTCAAAATTTAAGAAAAACGAAGGATATCTATCGTTAGAATCCGTTGAATATCAACGTATTGAACCGTTGATTAAAAATCTATTTCATATTGGTCAACGATTCAAAGATGAATGTCATCGTAAACAACCGATACATAAAGATAAAAAAACACGAAAGCAAAATTATTTACTTCGATTAGGTCGAGTTAAACAAGTTCAACTAGAAAATGTTATCTTACCTGACGAAATTGAATCTTCATCAACTTATACTTGTTATATATGCAAACTTGAATATGAAACATCGCATTTTTTTTATGATCAACTTTGTCCAAGTTGTGCAAAATTTAATTATGAAAAACGGACGCAAACAACTGATCTATCGAATTTGATTGCTCTGGTTACTGAGGGTCGAGCTAAGATCGGCTATCGAATTATTCTGAAATTATTACGTGCTAATTGTTTCGTTATAACAATAACTCGTTTTCCTCTAGATTTACTTCATTGTTTGAATAAAGAATCTGATTTCGATCAATGGAAAGATCGTGTACATATCTATACAGTTGATTTTCGTTATTCACAATGGATTGAAATGTTTACACGAATGTTAATTGAAAAATATGATAAACTTGATTTTCTAATTAATAATGCTTGTCAAACAAATCAACAGCACGAACAATTGAGTATAAGTCATTCACTTTTACCAGATGATCAACAGAAAATTCTCAATGGAAATCTGCAATTTGCACTGATTTCGAATTCAATTATTAATCAAACAACAAATTCACGGGTCTTACGTCTCGATGAAATTTCAACAAATGAAATCAACGAAGTTTTAACCATAAATACTCTTGCACCGTTTATTCTCAGTAGTAAATTAAAAATCTTAATGGATGACAAACATCCAAATCGTGAAAGTATTAAATTTATTATTAATGTCTCAACTATGGAAAGTTCATTTTCATGCTCAAGTAAAACTGATCTTCATCCACATATAAATGCTGCTCAAGCTGCATTAAATATGATGACACGTACGTCAGCAATCGATTACAAGCAATCGAATATTTACATGGTTTCTGTCGATGCTGGCAGAATCGATGATCAAGCAATGAAAGCTCCATTGGACGACGAAGATGCTGCTGCACGTATTCTCGATCCAATTATTCATACATATGAACAATTAGCTCAAGGAAAGACCGATTTTCATATTCCCTACGGTTGTTTTCTAAAAGATTATCACATTTGTGATTGGTAATATCTTAGAAATTCACTGTATATTTTGAGCAATCGATTCTACGTTAAATACAAAACAAAATGAGATTATAATAAAGGAAAAGATATACGTATAAAAAAAAGATGATGAAATATGATTTTGTATTTAAAATACTTCGATCAATTCTAAATGATTAAAAGAAGTGTTTGATTTGATTTGGAAATATAAGGCTAAGAGGAAGAAAATTTAACTGTATATTACACAAATGGAGAGAGAAAGAGAGAAAAAAACGACAAACAAACAAACTGATTGAGAAAAGATTTTTGTTGAAATTTTATTTTCCACTCCAGGCCATGATTACTTTGCTAAAGCCGACAAAAACACCTTTATTTGGTTTACTAAATAAATAAAAAGACAATGTGAAGACGTTAATTTTAACATTGTTAAGACTATTTACCATTGAAATAAACGTTGACCTTGATAGACTCCATCGTGTTTACTTTCTACAATCGAAAAATTCATTTTTTTTAAAGTTATTTGTAGAAATAATAATAATAATAGACCTTCATCTTCTAATTCTAAGCCGAGATATTGATCGTTTTTGCCTGGTAATGATCCGATGTATTTCACAATACCTTTACTAATCTTTCCGCCTGGTCGAGAGAATTTAATTAAATCATTTAAATGAATATCATGTATCGATGATGGAGCATAAGGACGTTTTGGACTAGAAAATTTTCCATAATAATCGAATGAATTCTTTTTTTTCTATCTTACCTAGCTGTATCGATACTCGGTTGACGATGTCGTGGTTGATGTCGGTCTAAATTTTCACGGAAAAATCAACCAAATGTTTTTTTTTTCTTCGTCCTACCATCTTGTTGATAATCATTTTCCTGATGATTATTAGATCGAATTGGTATGCTATAACTATTCGAACGGCGCGATTGCTGTTGTGTTTCGGGTAATGTTATACTTCGACTAAGATTGTAGTTTTGTTGATACAAACGAGATGATGAGGAAGATGATTGAGGATGAGATAGATGGTCCATCGATCGTTCAGGAGATGGTTGACGAGATAAACGTCCTGGTCCTGATGATGATGATGATGATGGTGGTGGTAGTGGTGGTGGTTGTTCATCATACATACGCATATCTAATATTTAAAAAAAATTAAATAGATAATGAAGTTCAATTGAATTACCTCGATGATTGATGCCTAGAAAATGAAAATGTCAAATTTAGATTATTCAAATAAACCGGAATAATTAAAAAAAAAAAAGAAAGTGAGCAGTGATAAATGCCATCTAAATGTGTATGTAACTATTTCGCATAGAAAATTAATTGAGCGTTACCCGTATATGGTACTAATGCGTATTTCAACGGGTCTAAGGGTAGTTGAATGTATTATTTTGAAACGCAAAATCGGACGTTATTTTCGTTGTTTTCTTTTCTTTTCATTTTGTTTAGTCAAAGCTCACCTTCGTTTTGTTGAATATTTTCTTCGTCCCATTCGACAGATCGTTTCGATTTCGTTGATTTCGAATAATTATTTCGTTGATACTCATCCTGAGATATCAACGATGTATATCTCGACGTTCGATGATGATTGTTTCCATCGAATGTGGTCGAACGATGAACCGATGATGATGGACGATTGTTATACCGTTCGACACTGACTGTTGTCAAATAATTTGTTGAGTCACTGTTCTCTGACATATTTGGACTGTCGCTTCGCATCACTAGATCAATTTCGAATTGAATTTGAAGAGAGAATAGAACGACAACGATTTACTTCTCGAACGATCACGTCTCGAATCGATATTCGAGGATTTCTGTGGCGATGACGTGAAATGATGATCCATCTGAGAAATTTGCTGTTGCTGTTGTTGATTGGATTGAGATGATGGAACAACTTCGTTGCCATATGCTTGCTGAAGTGTTGAACGCCAAGCAAGATTCTGTTGTTGACGTTGTTGTTCTTGATGTAAATGGCGATTCTCTTCAAATAATTCATCATTTCTCTGTTTCAACATTCTTTAAGAGTAGAACAACAATTGATTTGATTATGAATGTTATTCTTTTCTTTTACTTCAAGTCGTTTCTTAAGGCATTAAATTCTTGATAGAGTAATTCATCATTTCGTTTCTTTTGATCATTAACCTATTCAAAATAAATGAATCGAGTAAATTAAAATATTCTCTAATGTACTCTCATGCAGCTAGAAAAGCAAAAAAAAACCTGTGATGAAAATACTGGATCAAGGAGAGAATTAAGAATCGAAAGTTTTCTATTGATTTTCTAGAGAAATGGCAATCGAATTAATCTGTCTCTCTCGCACATACTTTTAATTGTAATTCTTCATTTTCTTTTTTCAATTGTGATATTGTTCGATCCGTTTGTTGAATGTGTTGTTTCAATTGTTCGTTATCATTCATTAATGTTCGCATTTGTTTTTCATAAGCTCCTTTAATATTTCCCAACAAAAAAAAATTAAACGAAAGAAAATCTCCCGATTGAACAGACTTAGTTTTTTTTCTAATGCTTCTTTTTGATGAAGTGTTACTTCATCGTTTCGATTCGAACGGTTGGTTGAAGTTGTTTGAAGTTGTTGTTGTTGAAGTTTTGAAACTAGATCTTGTTGAATACGCAATTCATTTTGTAGAACATCTTTCTCACGTCGAAGGGCTTCAACTTCGGTATTATTCTATTTTTTTAAATTACGAGAAAACAAGCAGAAACTGAAAAATTAATTTGTAGAGAAAATATATTTACACTCGTATGACCATTTTGATAGACTGTTGGCACTTTTGCTCGTAATAATTTATTTTCTAATTGTAATTCTTGAATTTCTTTATGTAAATGAATAATATCGAGTTCTTTTTCTTGTAATTCACGTTGAAGTGATGTACCATCTTCATCATGTGTAAGCAACTACAAAGAAAAAACAAAAACGATCGATTTCAATTGAATGAATTTTCAATTACGTCAAGATTTTCTAGACTGAGTTTATTTTCTTCCTCGTTTCTGTGACTTGTTGTTGTTGTTATCGGTGCTCGTGAAAGTGTTGGCATCATTGTTTCCGTTAAATCCGATGACATTCGATCCTCATTCATGTTTGTTAATAATTTTCCATCATACAAATGTTTTAAAACTAAATCAAGTTCTTTTCGTCGTTCATCATTACTCATCATTGTCGACGATGAACTCGAACGTGGTAATGTTAAATGCAAACGATCACGTAATTCACTTGTCAGAGCGAGATTATCTTGTTGATCGAGTTTAGTTTTCTGATTGACGAATAACGTTGGAATATTGGAATAACTCGAAAACGTTTTATTCGGCAATGTTTTCGAACCATCCATGATCAACGTTGAAACAGAATTCGATGCGAACGAAACGGATGCCGATGGTTCGACTATGTCATCGATTAAATCTTGATGTGACGAGCGGCCTTCTATTTTAGTTGGCATGAAAATTCTCTTCTTTTTCTTATCTTCAATATAAACATTAGAAAAATACAGACTAAAAGTAAATACGATCGAAGTACACTTCTGTATCTAGCCGAAAGAATCGTTCATTGTTGATTCAGGTTCAATTTAAAGCGATTAAACAAGAGAGGGAAGAGAGAAAAAAATTGAATGCAATTACGGGCACTGAACAGAGAAGGATATTTTTTCGTTCCAAGCTACAAAGAGAAAAAATGTACATTGAAGAAGCTCTATAACAATACAGAACAAAAACACTCTTGTCCTATCGTTCGTGCACCAACCATTTACCTCTATAAAATTTCAATACAAATAAAACTCGTTTGAGAATTTTTTTTCCTTTTTTTTCTTTCTCTTTATTGTTTGTCATTCGTAACTAGATGATTTATATGACCCTCCTCATTCCTTTTCACAACGATGAATAACAGAACTTCACTTACTTGGACAGAATAGTTACTGGCACTTCTTTCTTTTCTTTCTCTCTTTTTTCTCTTTTCTCACTTAATTTTTTCACACTTCTCCTTTTCCTCATCATCGTTCAAATTTGTACCACGCAACCGACACGTACGCCATTCTTTAAATGTTCTCCTCGGTTTCTTCTTCGACTGTTCGAAACAAAATTCATTTTAATCGTAGATGACGTTAGTTTTCAACTGTACTCTACTCGTTTTAGTAAGAAGAAAATGACCGTTTTAGATTCAACAAAAAACAATTTATTAAACTAAAATAGCGATTAACAGAATATCAACAATCAGTTAGAATTTTGATTTAGTTGTTGTTCGAGCACGG
>ERZ778029.2428-NODE-2428-length-12713-cov-4.452994_pt1 | contig 12713 bp, 11 predicted proteins | sample MGYA00375759_ERZ778029 | MGnify/ENA primary metagenome ERZ778029 (study PRJEB29350, sample SAMN05389819) | bioreactor metagenome | isolation source: Ammonium sulfate bioreactor | place: South Africa: University of Cape Town | collected 2014-04-04 ...
CTTTTATTTTCCTGTCTTAGTTCGACGTGAAAAGTCTATATAAAAGTTGTTGCGTTTAGTGATGATTTCCGCTTTTTCTTTTGCCTTGTTCTTATTTTTAATTCATTCTGCGCGTGATCTATTTCGGCCAATTTGTACTCGTTCTTTCCTATTGTCATCATCAGTTTTATTATCATGATGTTTCAAGAATATTTCTGCATCGAAAACAAAATAATAGGGAGAAGAAGAAAAAAATCTATATATCAATGATAAACATCGTTCGATCACCATTTTCTTGACATCATTGATGTCTCTATGTTCTTGTTCTTGTTCTTTTTTTTCTTCTGTAAACTAGAGATTTCGATAGATTAGAACATGCTCACAGGGAACAACAATCGATAAGAGAGAAAAAGAAATCAACTAGCAAAATGAGCGCAAGCGGCACAGAGCGAGAGAGAGAGAGAGGGAGAAAAAGAAACACAATAGATCCTGATTTGTGTTGATTCTGTAGTTTCTGATTTTCAATGTACCTACTAAATGAAATCGTACGTTGCTTAGATAACACTTGGGTGTTAGAAAAAGAAAACATGACATGATATTTAAGAATAATGAACACTAATTAACTATATGTAATTTTTAGCTACGTAATTGAAGAAATGATTTTCCTTCAAATGACCAAATATAGAAGGTCTTATGTTCTGCTTACCAGATGTCGTTGAAATATTGTTTATTAAAATATTGCTATGTGAACTAGGTGAACTAGATATATTGACAGATCCTGAACGAATATCCGAACGTGTTAGTGAACATGCCGAACTACCATTAATCGGAATGCTTGTTGTTAGATTCTGATTACTAGAATTCGAATGCATAGATATGGTTGTCGGAGATGACAATGAAACACGATGTAATGATAAAAGTAAAGCTTCTTCAACATTTTGATTGACTAGTGTTGATGAATACACAGGAGGATGATCAGGTGATGTATGAATAAACAGAGGAGCGCTTAAACGACGAAGATTACTTCGGGGTACTTCGGATGTTAGATAATTCGATTTAATCGAAGTATTATTATTTTCATTTTCATTTTCGGTAGTAGTAGTAGTAGTTTCTATATTTAATATTACTTGTTTGGACATTGTACGAGGTGATGTCGTACATGACTGCGTATTGATTATAATCGGCCTCGTTTTTGCCGGTAATGTTGGTGTCGAAGAACGAGCTGACGAAGGCAAAGTTGGTTGATTGGTTTGCACTTTTGACGGTGATGATGGTGGTGATGATGAATTTTTTTCGTAAGATACTGGAACAATTAGACGTTTAAAAAATGTGCCAAATTTAGACATATTCTATGATATAGTTTTAGATTAAAAACTACAAACAAGATAATAATTGTTTTCCTTTGTTTATAAAAAGTAACAATTATTAATAAAAACTGATCACATGATGTTAAAGTACCAGTGCATATGTTGTTCAAGTATTACAAGGGAAATCGACATGCTGATCCAATAAGTTTTGTCACGCAGGTATGCAGCTTGGATGAAAAGTAATAAAAGAAATAATGATTATTCTAGCTTCTTTCTCTCTCTCTCTCTCTCTCGTTATTTTGTTCGTGTAGATATGGTTTTGTCTTCGTTGAAAATGTCTTTCTCTGTTTTTCTTCATCATTCTTTTTTGCTTTTTTTCTTCTTCTCTTTTTCTCTCTCGTTTTGTTTCCGTGTCCCATTGGAACAATAACAAAAGTAATCAAGGAGGAAATACACTCAATAGTTGTGACGAGGGTGGGATTGACAATTCCTCATAGTCGTCGACGAAAAGAAACGAAACAATGCATTTAAAGTATCTTCGATGCGTAATTGAATTTTTCTTTTTCGTACTTATTATTATTAGAGAGAGAAAAACAAACAAAAGAATCTTATTTTTCATTTTCAAGTATTCGTCGAACTCTCAATACAACAAACATGACATCTCAACAACACAAAAAAAAAGACCAAGTATTATGACAAATAAGTGGATGTTGTTGTTGTTATTATTATTCGAACTACAAAACAAAAATGAATTCTCTGTAATTCGATACAAATTTTTAATATTTTAAACGCGTATAACATATTTGTTCAAATGTTGAGTTAATACAGACTTAGTTATTAGGTCAACTAGGGATTTAATCGAGAGAATATCTAGAGCATCAGAAGACCACAACTAAGAACATTCCTATGTTTAAAGTTGAATATTCAATTTGCATGTCATTCCAAAGAAGAAATTATGTCAGGATTCTTATTTTTCCGGTGATTAGAATAGTTGAGTGTCGTTTTTGGTAAATTCTGCACAATCTTATGAATTTCTATTGAATTATTCAATTCAAAACGTTCGCATTATAACTGTTTCTTCTTCAAAATGTTGAATCAAATTATGATTAACATGAATAAACAAAAAAAAACATTGGGGAATTGAAAATCCACTGTAAAATTTTCTTGTTTTTTTTCAAGGAAGTGCATTTATTAACATTGATTCATAAAATATTCACAATGACAGCATTCGATGTGTGTTTGAAATAGCAAAGAAAAGAGAACCATAGGTAGGTAGAAGTCAGGAGAGAAAATGCCATAGAAAATTGTCGACAGTTTGTTGATCGCTTCATTGACATTATCTTTTTAATTTCGGAGGAAGAAAACAAAGGCTTAATTGAATCTTTAATGAACTTCGTATGTGTTCCGCAAAACTGAATTCAAAGATTTGAAAAAAAAAACTACGAACGATTTAAATGTAAATAAATACGTGACGATGATGACAAAGAAGAAGAAGAAAGTCATTTGTCAAACTTATTAATCTTTAAACAATCTCTAATTTGTCGAAATGAGAACTTCAAAAGAAAACTAAAACGACGCGATATTCAATTAACTTACCCGATGAATGAAAATTCTTTCTCGTGAGACCAGTTGTATAACAATGAATGCCAAGGTTTTGTGAATTAATCTGTTCGAATGATGTCACCTTTTTATTCGACTCTGATACTAATCGATCGGCAGGTGCAGCTCGTCGATGTATATCAGGCGCTGAACGTCGTCGTTGTTGCATTTGACGAAATTTTCTTTGTCGTTCTTCATTGTTATCTTCGTTTTCGACTTCATCGGTATCGCAAGATGATTTATTACTACTTTTTCGAACGATTGATGACATTCGACGAAAGAACGATTCCATGTTCAGTTTATTCTTATGCTATGTTAGAATAACAATCTAAATTTTGAAAAAAAAAAGAGAAGTCTTTTCTCTTTTTCTTCTAAGATAAAATGCTAAAAATGCGTTTCCAACGTGATGAATAGAAATATGAATAAGAATTCATTCGTTATGTATGTTGCGCAGGCATTTCAAAACAAGAAAAACATGTAGTTCACTGCCTCAAGTCCAAATAAGACGAATATGTCGAATGAGTACGGAAATAGCTTGTCTCAAAGAAATCTTTCTCTTATAACTCTACATCTATTCTCACGCGAGCATAACGAACGATGTCATCGAATATCCGTTCCAATGCTTGGTCGAACATTTTTTATTTGCCTGAAAGATTTTCTCGATAAATCAATTTGTTTATTCTCAGTTGAAAAACGATTTATTGAAGAAAAAGAAAAAAAAACTAAATGCAACATGCGATTTCCGGTAAAGATGAACATTATCTTTGTGATGTCTCTCAGCTTTTTTTCTTCTTCAGAAAAAAAAAACATCTAGCTCAAATAGATTCCGCTTTTATTCCCATATCGATTTCTATTTTACTAAGCATATAGAACCAATCTCTTCTGCTCCTTCTTCTTTTTTCTCCTTCTCTTCTTTCGACGACACAGAACATACATAAAAAGAATGATTCCAACAATTAGTTTAGTTGAAGACGACGCTCCTCGCTCTTCATACGTTCTGATACTAATTACACAATACTATCGGTTCATTCTGTCCTGTCAGCAATGCCGTGCTAATAAACCGATGAAAGCTGTAGGCAGTGACAAGCATCTGTGGATAGCTAATTTAATTATTCGAAAAAAGAAATCCGAATTGTTTTATAAAAACTAAATCGATCGACGAAGGGAAGCAAAAAAGAAGAAATTATAATTTCTATTTTATTAATTTTTCTTCCTTTTCTCTATCCTCTCTCTCTCTCTCTGTGTCGTTTAAAGACAACAAACATTTACATAATCGTACAGTTAGTCACCGACGTTTTTTTTTGCGACGTCGCCTGAGCTATGTTGATGTGTGATGGCTTAGAGTTTGTTCGCATACAATCGAAGGTGATATTTATCTTCGGCTATTGTCATCTTACAAATGAACGTAAATGTTCAGTAAATTTATGTTACAAGCACGATTCTTACGTATGTTGAATGGATGAATTCAGTAGAACTTACAAACAACGATTCCAATGAAATTAATCTCGATGATCCGTCTTTATTCGAGACGAATTCGAATGTTCCCATACCAATAAAAAAACTATCAACGGATACAATTCAGTAAGTATTTCGAATCGCATGAGATAAAAAAAAAGAAGAAGAAGGAGAAAATAACAATATTATAACATGCACTCGAAAAGCTCAGTGAATCGGATTGCTATTTCAATTTCATAGCTCAATAGGACTAGTTTTGTTTTCTGACAGATCATGAATACTGACGCGAGAGGATAAAAAAAACAACGAAATGTATTCATTTTTAGTTCTTGATGTATTCCCGATTGTCTATAGAAAATAGTGACAAGTATACAAAAGAAAACTCGATTTATTGATCAAAAAAAAAGTTGCTAGTCGCTCGTGCTTAATTTTTTCTCGTTCTCTATCGATTTTTTTTCAGAATTTGCATTTTTTTTCTATTGATCATTACGTAACTAAATATAGAAATCTATCCAGACAAATCATCTGAATCTCGAGCATGTTCGCGTTAAATAAACGAGAGTTAAATATTAATTCAGAAAAGCAGAAAGAAGAAAAAGGTCAACTTGAGATTTTAATAAATGTAAACGGGTTAGATCAGATTTTTTTTCTATTAAAACTACTTAACCAATGAATGGTAATAAAGAAATCGTGGCCAATAATCTTGTCATCTTACGAGATATATATACGGAATGACACTTGACTATGCTCGATAGATAATAAATTATCTTGATTTCCACAAGAAAAGAATAAAATCAAGCGAAATAGTCATACATCCGGATTGTCTGAATTTTTATTATTTGTCTGTTTCGATGTAATCTATCATGATGCATTCAATTTCATCATCGAAACTAGTCAAAGAACAACAGAATTAACTAAAAAGAATATGAATTTATTAATTATCGAACTTGTATTAGTTTTTTTCCTCTTATAACAGCACAAATCTATGAAAATAAATAATTACCTACTGGAAGTAGACGTTTTGATATTATTATATGATTTGAAACATTATTTGTATCCTATGTTTTTAAAAATCAATCTAATTCAACATTAACGACAGAGAGAGAGAGAGAAAAGGAACGAGCCGAACTCTCTTACCGATGTTGATTCAATATTTATTCTAGACTAGAAATTATGTTTTTCCTTTCACAATAAATTTAGAAATTTCCGGCGAACAATCTATAGACTTCCATTTCAAACAGGAACTAATTCATTATCATCATCACCTCCATCATTATTATATTGTCAAATTTATTCAATAAATGCATTACAAAAAAAACTCAATGGTAATGCTCGAGCATCAATAAACCCATTTCAAACAACAACAAGATTTCATCGAACAAAATTCTCGTGTTACGATGAATCCATATGTGCATCATTGGATTCAACTGAAATCAAATCGAAAGACACGTGTTTCGATTGTCGATGTATTTGTATTCTTATTCTTATTTTATTATTTATTCTAATTGCAAGTTGTTTTCTACTGATGACATCGAATTTCGGCATTCGTCTATCATCGTGTTATTGTCCGAATGGATACGAACAAGTTCTATCATCGACAACATGTACATGTATCGATCGAAATGAATGTTTAAATGGTGCTGGTTATCATACATGTACAGGTCATAATATGCAATGTATCAACACTCTCGGCAGTTATATTTGTCGTTGTCGAACAGGTTTTACTCGTACGCATGATCAAGATTTTTGTGTTGATATAGATGAATGCGAATTGTATAAGCCTTGTAATTTAAGTATAAGTACTTGTATAAATCTACCGGGTCGTTCTTATTGTCGATGTCTATGGAGTCAAACAACAGATGATGAACAATGTGTTCCAAGAAATATTTGTACAGAAAAAACTAATCTCTGTGGTCCGCATAGTGAATGTGTTCAATCATCAACGAATGGTTATAGTTGCCAAGTAGATTAGAATTCATAATGAATTAAAAACAAAAAAATTGTTTTTCTTGTTCGATTAGTGTTTACCAGGTCATACGAAATACGAACATGGACAATGTGAAAAAATCAACGAATGTGCGATACAACCATCGATATGTGAACGTGGTCGATCGTGTATTTTAACAAAAGATCGTTACGATTGTTGTACAATGAATCAAACAAGAAACGATACTGGCGAATGTACTGAATGTGGTTTACCTGTCAATCGTCGACAAGCACGTATTGTCAATGGTGATCAGTCCTATCGTGGTCAATGGCCATGGATGGCTGTTGTTGGTGTTTACTTTCGTGATGATACCGATCATTGGATAAATATAACTCAAAAATGTGCAGCTACATTAATTTCAAATCGTTATTTATTAACAGCTGCACATTGTCTTAGTAATCAATTGCCAACATTTGATACGATGCGTTTACCAAATCGTTATCAATCATCTTTAAAAGATACATATCGTGTCTCATTCGATGTTCTCAATATCGAACATGATATCGATTTCTTTTCGAATTCCAATCAAAATCATTCGACAAAACAACCACGAACATTTACACTTGAACATGCATGTATTCATCCGAATTTCAATCCAAATACACTTTTACATGATATTGCAATATTAAAATTAAAACAACCAATCGTACGAAGTTCAGTTGTCGATACGATTTGTTTGCCAAGAAATCAATCATCGTTTGACAATGGTACGAAAGTTTGGGTGGCTGGTTGGGGTTCCAGTGGAGAATATACATCGAGTTTGAATGTGTTGATGCATGCAGATTTGCAAATACTTCCACAATCATTATGTCCATCGATTGAATCACCCGATTATCAAATATGTGCAGGATGGGCAGATGGACGAAAAGATGCATGTAATAAATAGATTTAGTTTCGAAATGAAAATATCGACATATATTTCTCTTGTTTTGATTAGGTCGAGGTGATTCAGGTGGACCTTTAATGTTATATACGGATAATCGATGGCATATTGTTGGTATTGTTTCGTTTGGTGATGGTTGTAGTCGAGTAAATAGTGGTGGTATTTACACACGTATATCAGCTTATGAAGAATGGATTCTTCAAATTATGTCTTCATCAACAAAATCATTAAATTGTAGTTCATCTTTTGATTATACTCAAATTGTTACGGAAATATCATCATTAAATTGAAAAAAAATAAAATATCTATGCAATTCACAGAGAAAATGCTTTGTTTTTCGTGAAAAAGAAATTATCAATAAATATAAGTAGAAAAATAGAAATATTGTCCAGACTGATGAACTCGATTATAATAATATATCAATCTGAATTCCTGTTTCCGTTTGTGCATTCGCATTATATTTAACCTTCGCACGAATCTAATTGATTTCAGAACGACAAACCTTTCAAGTTAATTCAGCAAATATTTTTACTAGTTCAGTCTTTTTTTCAACAGAACAAATACTTCATTCAATCATTATTGAACAACTGATCGAAGTTAATTATTCACGTCACAATCAATTAATAGGAACGATGAGTTTGCAAGTCGGATAGAATTTCGATTCGATGAAGCATATACATTGAACTATTGTTAATAATAATGAATACCTTGGTAAGCACCAGCAATAGTTTGTTATCTATTCTGATCAAATTTCGATTTCTTCTCTTTCTTTCTTTTTCTCATTATTGTTTTTTTGCGTATGATGATATAATTTACTCGTATTCAATCTAGACAGTTTGTAAATGTTTTCTTTTTAAGTTTGTTAAAATAATAATAATAGTAATGAGACGAAATGAAGACGGTTTTATTTCTTTCCAAAATATTGATTATGCTGTCTTGAATTGCTAAATCTATATAATTTATGTGAAAACCTCAAATCGAGAAGTTTTTTTAGAAGTAAAAAAAAGTATTTTCAAATAGAAAACTAGATAGTTTGACTCTAGTCTCGAACATCGGAAGTGTCAATAAATGAAATTGGCTATCTAAATGTTATTTTTATGTGCTTTATCTTAATTTGAATATTTTATTATATATTTAATAATGCTTTTTATTTATTAACACATCTTTTTCATCTATCAATCATTGATCTTTTTCAAATTCCCCAAAGTTTTTTTTTCCCTCTCTTTATTTTCATTCGGAAAGATTTTCTTTCTTTCTATAATATATTATTTTTTTATACCAAACATTTATGTCATCATAACATCATTTTCTTTACTATAATTTATCTATTTTCTAGTCTTGACATCCACTGACTTTTCTTTCTCTTTTCGTATCTATCTCGAGCGTTAGATTGAGTGAACGAGCGAGAACTTCAATAAAGACATGTTGGTCCAATTTATAAACTCGTCAGCACATGCACTAATTTGTTCAACGTCGCATCTTCCACATCATTATGGAGACGATATATATATATAAAGTTCTCTTACTATTTCTGCACGAGCGACATAGGGAAGATTTTTTTTTTGGATAATGTCCTCTCTTCCGCATTCACTACTCTTCATTTGAATGAACGCAAGAGAGAAGAAAAAGGAAAAGATTTTTTGCTAATGTGATTCCGACGACGACCGACCGAAAAAGAGATGATGATTTATTATAATCAGGGAAGAGAAAGAGGGGAAAGAAAAAGACCGATTTATAATGCATAGAGAGAAAGATAATGGGTGTGGCGAAGCTTATTTTCTGGTGTCAGCCTATCAGAATTTTTTCTTCTTGATCAGTAAACGAACGAATTAAGCATTTTTTAACAACAACAATAACAATGACACAATAACAACAAAAAAAAAACGAAAGAATGTTATATATAAGATCGTAGAGTTGCGTGCTATAATAATCGAGTAGAGATGTTCATCAGCGTCATTATTATTATTATCATTATCATTATCATATGATGATCATGATCGAAAAAAAATCTTTTTTTCCTTCTTCTTCTTATTCTCTTCTCTCATTTTTTTTATTCTCATCGCACATATTGGAAATATAACAAAAGAGAGGAGAGAGAGAGAAGAAGAAGAAAAAAAAATGTGAATCGGTCGTTGACAAGCAAAGCAAGTAGATAGAATAGAAGCAAAAGAAAGATAGTGTCGATTGTGCATAATTATAAATATTCCTAGTTTTTTTTTCATTCTTGTCTTCCAGTTTTGTTTGGATGTGATAGAGAGGGAGAGAGAGAGACCAAGTCTTTTCCTCGTTTCCCTTCGTTCTCTTTTTCTCGCCTGCTGTGCGTTTAGCATAAATTATCCAAAGCGACAGCATCAACAACAAACGAAAAAATTTTTTCATATTTGCATAAACAGTATCATCATTATTCTTTCTCGCATATGTATTCTCATTTTGCTATCGAGATAATATTAATGAGCTTTTTTTCTTCTTCGGCATTTTTTCCTCTTTCTCTTCTCTTTTTGCTTTCATTCATTCATTCATTCTTCTTCTTTTTTTTAGCTATTTCGAACAATCTCTTTAATTTATGTGTTTCTTTCGAATTTTTCTTCTTCTTCTTCTTCTTCGTTTTTGCTCTCATCTCCCCTACTTTATTATAGTCGATTGACGAGGCTGGGTGCGAATCTCACTTATGCGTGTAAAGATAGATATGCATATACATACATACATATACAATTAAACTTGCACCTGGTTCGAGTTTTAACTTCATTCGTTCTAGCGCACTAAACAACGAAAGTCAATTTATATTTTAGTTCGTTCCGGCGCCGCTGTTGCCTATCTATCTTTTTTTCTTTTCGTTTGCGCATAAAATACGAATCATAGCCATCAAGTAGTAGAGAACAAAAAAAATTGTGGAATCAAATTACCAATGGGACAACGAGAGGAGATGGTGCTTACTTACTCTAAAGTGATAGAGTATGGGTGGTGTATTTCACATTCTCGAACAAGTGCGAGCGCAGCATACACGCGCGATAAGAATACATAAACAGTCGAGTTAAAATAAGTGGGATAGAGAGAGAGAGACGAACAAACATGCATAAACAGTCGACTTTCAAATTCAAAGATAAGTTAAATATGTTTGTGTGTTTTTTTGTTTGTTTTGTAGTTAGAATATACATATGACACTTCCAACTTCAACGAAATCTCGAAAATCTGAAAGTATGTTCACTTTTGGTTTTAAATAATGAATTTTTTGTTTTTCTATGTTTAGTTAATTCAATGAATACATCTTGTACACCGCCGAATTTTCCAATGAATCCATTCCTATCCACACTTTTTCCTAATCTCACATCTCAACAGCAACAGCAACAACAGATTTTCAATCAATTCCTACTTTCCGGTAGCTAAACAATATTTTCTTCGATTCTTAATTGAAATTTGTTTGATTTTCTAGGAGCTGCCGCAGCTGCTGCTGCTACCCCATCGTCCTTATTACCATTCAATAATAATCCACTTGTAAATGCATTACAACTACTTGTAAATAATAGTGCTCTATTTTTTCAACAGCAAAATTTCGGTAGATTATTCTTTCGTATTCTAAATATAACTTCTAAACTATTCGAATATTTCTTTTGTTTTTCAAGCACATTGTCCAATTCCATCGCCTGTTAATAATAATAATAATAATAAAACGTCAGAATCATTTCATATAGAATCCATATCCGTAAGTAAACTATCAAACAAGTGACTTCAATTGTGTTTTTTTTCTCTCTCGAATTCAGAGAAGAACAAGTTCACCAACAAAATCCATCGATTGCAAGTAAATCTATTTTCTATTCTTGTTAATTAAAGAAAATACATATGCATATACATATTCGATTTAGTTCCTCAGATACAAACGAAAAATCAACAATAGATGACGATGATACTTCACCAACAATTGCAACCACGCTTGCATCATTACCAACAAATAATGAATCAACTCTTCTTTCAAATTGTTCGACAACAATCGACGGAATTAATTTAGAAGAAATCAAACATTTTGCTAAAGCTTTTAAACTACGTCGATTAGCACTAGGTCTAACTCAAACTCAAGTCGGCCAAGCATTGAGTGTCACACGTGGACCAGCGTACAGTCAATCGGCAATATGTCGATTCGAAAAACTCGATATTACGCCTAAGAGTGCATCGAAAATCAAGCCTGTCCTAGAAAAATGGATGCATGAAGCTGAATTAAAATATGGCGACCGGTAAATTTCAATTGAATCAAAAACTAAACAAACATGAATTCGATGAGTTTAGATTGAAAAATGGTCCGACTAATATACATGAACTTGTGACAGATTTTAATACGAAGAAACGTAAACGACGCACATCGTTTACACCTCAAGCTTTAGAAAGATTAAATGATGCGTTCGAATTGAATACACATCCATCCGGTGTGGATATGTCAACACTTGCACAGCAATTAAACTACGATCGAGAAGTTATTCGAGTTTGGTAAGAATATAGAGACGTTCGCGCATTGATTTTTTCTTCTTCAAATTATAACAAAATAGGTTTTGTAATAAACGTCAAGCATTGAAAAATTCGGCGAAAAAATTCAAAACAAATCAAATGAATGACGATAATGAATCAACAACGAGTTCATTCAATGAAAATAAATTCATCGATACCAGCGAACAATTGAAAGATGAAGAAAATAGTTGACATTGAGATATCACATCATTTGTTCTTAAGCAATCAAACATAATAAACGAAAATCAACGTTGTTTATACTACGTTCTTCCATATTCTTTTTCTCTTTTCTTTTCGATTAGGTGTATGTTCACCATTGACTTCTCTTAACTGATAAATATCGATGTTTTCAGTTTAATTTTAGACTGCACACAAAATCAAGAATAAAAAATATTTGTCTTTTTCTTTTCTCTCTCTCTCTCTCTTTTTCGGTTTTTTAATTAATTATTGTCAATTGTCTTTCTTCGTTGTGTAATTTTGTTTTTTTTTTTTTTCTTTGTTCATATCAGAAAGTAAAAAATCAACAGAAACATCCAACACATTCTATTAGAATAACCGAAACTGAATATTTTCATTGCATTGTAATAGCCCTAGAAATACCTTCGATAAAGAGAGAGCGACACAAGCTATGAGTATATTTACTAAACGATTGTAGTGATAGAAGAAAGTACGAATGAATGAATGAGAAACAAGTTGGCTGTTTCATCAGCATTAAACATACGCATAGATTTTTGTTTCAATGTTAGCTTCTTCACTTTCGTATCGATGTTTGTCATCGAGTTTGTTACGTCGTAGTATGATCATTCGAACAACCTATTCGAATGAATTTACTAAAAATGAATTACTTCGTCGACAAAATTCTCAACAAGCATCGACATATTTCGATCAATTTCGTTATCTTCGTCATTTAAAAGATGCTCCCATCGTTCCTCTGTCATTCGGCGTACTCGGTCTTGTTCCATTTGTTGCCGTACCTGTTTACATGTATTCAACAGGCATTTATTCACCT
>ERZ778029.2431-NODE-2431-length-12703-cov-5.236638_pt1 | contig 12703 bp, 17 predicted proteins | sample MGYA00375759_ERZ778029 | MGnify/ENA primary metagenome ERZ778029 (study PRJEB29350, sample SAMN05389819) | bioreactor metagenome | isolation source: Ammonium sulfate bioreactor | place: South Africa: University of Cape Town | collected 2014-04-04 ...
TCGAGGCCCGTCGCGATCCGTCGCTGGTCGTGATCGGCCGCACCGGCGCCGCCGGCATCACCTCCGTTGCGGACGCCATCGCCCGCGCGCAGGCCTACGAGGCCACCGGTGTCGACGCGCTGTTCTTCACCGGCATCAAGACCCGCGCCGATCTTGAAGCCATCGCGGCCGCGACAACGCTTCCGATCGTGCTTGGCAGTCCCGGCGACGAAATCAGCGATGGCAGTTATCTTGGCAGCCAGCGGGTGCGAATCGCGGTGCAGGGCCACGCACCGATCGCCGCCGCCGTGCAGGCAATCCAAGAGACGCTTCAGGCGATCTATCAGGGAACGCCGCCCAAGCAGTTGAAAAACATCGCGTCGTCCGACCTGATGGGGAACGTCAGCCGTAGCAAGAGCTTCTCTCGACGAGCGGCGGATTTTCTCGGGTTGAAGTGACATGGCGGTGGTGACCCACGTTTCGATTCGCGGGCGGGTGCAAGGCGTTGGCTACCGCGCCTGGGCGGCGGACGAGGCGCGGCGCAGGGGACTTGAAGGCTGGGTGCGGAATCGCCGTGACGGTTCCGTCGAAGCGGTATTGTCCGGAGCCGAGGACGTCATCGCGGATATGCTCGCAGCCTGCCGCCGCGGTCCGGTATCGGCGCGGGTGGACGCGGTAGATGCGAATCCGGCGAATAACGACATGCTGAACCTGCGACCTGCTGGCGAGCGTTTTGCGCTTCTCCCGACGCTCTAAGATTTAGCCCTCAAATCATTGGGGCGATTAGTCTATCCGACAAGATCGTCAGCGGCAGTGGCTGCCGGCCCGAACAATTCCTCAAAGGACTGCCGGAGCGCCACGTCGACATCCTCCATTGTCGCCAGATGGCCCAGATCGACCAGGCTGGTGATGCCGTAGCGCGGATCGGCGATGCCGCAGGGCACGATGGCGTTGAAGTGGCTGAGATCCGGCTCGACGTTGATGGCGATGCCGTGCAGCGACACCCAGCGCTTGAGCCGGACGCCGATGGCGGCAATCTTGTCCTCGAAGCCGGGGCCCTTGTCGGGTCGCGCCACCCAGACGCCGACGCGATCCTCGCGCCGCTCGCCCTTCACGTTGAAGGCGGCCAGCGTTCGGATAATCAGGGTTTCCAGCGCGGCGACGTATGCCCGCACGTCCGGCCGGCGGCGCTTGAGATCGAGCATGAGGTAGACCACCCGCTGGCCCGGTCCGTGATAGGTCAGTTGGCCGCCGCGACCGCTCTGGAACACCGGAAACCGCGCCGTCAGCAAATCGCTCTCCCGGCCGCTGGTTCCGGATGTGTAGAGCGGTGGGTGTTCGAGCAGCCAGACCAGTTCCCGCGCCTCGCCGCTGGCGATGGCCGAAACCCGGGCCTCCATCGTCGCGATGGCATCCGGATAGGGGACCGGCGCGTCGGCAATCAGCCACTCGACGGGACTGGTTGCCGACGAGGTGAAGGGCGATGAATCGAGGTCGTCGCGGCTATTAACCATTAGCTAACCATAACGTGGTGTGCTGACGCGTGGTGATCGTGCGTATCGCGAGTCCGGGGCCGAGTGGTCTGCCCCGGAGACTCTATGGAATATAGCTTTCTAGTGGTCCGTTTCTAACATTTGCACCTCATTCCGGCAGGTGTCCGCGTAAATGTTGGAATCTCCGGACCTCTGGCATCCTTGCGCATCTGGAGTTCGCTGCGGAAGGCTTTCACGGGTGGGGCGAACTTCGGATTCGGGACAGTCGTGGCAACCCTTGAAAAAGTAAGCATTGATCTGATGGTGGTCCTCGGGACGGCATCCATGCCGATCCATCAGGTCATGCGGCTCAGTCGCGGCGCCATCATCGAGCTGGACGCCACGGAGCAGGATGAGGTCAAGATTCTGGCCAATAACCTGCCGGTCGCCAGCGGCGTCGTCATGGTTGACCGCAACCGGATTGCCGTGGAAGTCAAGCAGATGCTTCCGCGGACACCCGACCGCAGATAAGCCTCTCGGCGGCCCTTGTCCCCCCATCATTGATTTGTTACAGGAGCGCCGTTGGAGTGGCTCGGCGCACGCTTGTGGCCTCTACATCGCGCTCGTGGCGGAATTGGTAGACGCGCTGCCTTGAGGTGGCAGTGAAGAAATTCGTGAAGGTTCGAGTCCTTTCGAGCGCACCAAAAATAGTAGTGGCCATTTGCCCCCGCCAAGCGGCCCGGCAGATTTTCCGGCCGAAGCTCCAGGATCATTTCTCCCGAAGGGCAAGATCATTTCTTGCGAAGGGCGAGATCATTTCTCCCGAAAGGAACGGCGCGACCCGTGTGCCGTATATCCGCCGTCCGCTAGTCCGGTCGCATCGCAGTCCGGCTACGGCCTTTCGCTCCTGACGTCATCAGGAGCAGAGCTTCGGCTTCATCAGGAACGGGGCTTCAGTTTCCTGACCTGATGCTGCGCTCTCGCGACGCGAGCGGGTAATCACCTCGCTCGCAAGCGCGATAAATCAGCCCGACAGATAAATCAGGTCGAGGGCTATTTGGATTTTTCCGCCCGAACCGTGCGAAGGTACTTCGTGGTGCGGTAGTCGGCCCAAGCCAAGGTAATTGCCAGCGAGGAAATAGCGGCAATGACGAGCAGGGCGACGATGATGGCATCGGCTGGCATGGCGACCTCCATTGATTCCAATAATTTTGGACGAGGATAATCGCCTGCCGGGAAGCCTTCTTTGATGGAGAGCAAATGCTTTCGCTCGCCGCCGGACACCGGTTGATTTGCGCGAGCCTTGGGTGCCGGCGAACCACTACCGATCGACGTTGAGAATGGCGCCTGTGGTCGCGTCAACGTCGACTTCGATGTAACGCCCGGCTATGTCGCGGCCTTCGATCTGCCATTCGTCGCCGGCAAATCGCGATTCCGACACCGCGAAGACGCCAATGTCGCTGGCGATGTCCAGCGCTTCCTGAATGGGCACCGGGGCCTGCGCCGGGGAATCGTAAGCGAGGGCCGGAGTGGCCGCGCCGAACGCCAAAGCCGCAACGGCTGGCAGTAGAAATTTTCGCATCAATGGCCTCCTCGTTCCAACCGGTCAGATACTGAGGTTGATCTGACATCGGCTAGAACTTCGCGCGAGGCACTGCGTTCCGGATACGCTGCCTTGCAGCGGGTGACGATTTCCGGGCAATTTGCCGGCAATCGCATGACGGCCGTTTTACCGATGGAGTTCAGCGGGTCCGGGCAGGGGCCGGCGTCAAGCCGGGTTGCGTGACGGGCTGGCTCCCCGGAATGATCCGCTTGGCGGCGTCCGCTTCGGCGGATGACAGCCTGGCGGAGACGGGCGTAGCGGTGGCGCCGGCAGCGCGCCGCTGCGGAGAAGAGGCGCGACGAATCGGTGTGACGCCGTAGTTCATCGCCAGGCGTTTTTCCGGCCGCTCGAAAACAGTCGGGGATGGCACCGGCAGCGCCAGCGTGTTGCTGGCTGTCGGGACGATCGATTGCTGCGGCCACGCCGTCGGCACCCGGGCGGGAGCCGGGCCGTGGTATGGCCTCGTATCCAGTTCAAGGAGTCTGCCGGCGTGCGAGCCGGAATCCGACAAGCCGGAATCCGATAAGGCCGGGCCGGGGAATGCCTCGGATGCCGCGAAGCGAAAGCGCGGAACTCTGGGCCAGCGGGCCATGGCAACGCTCGCCGATGGCGGGTGCAGGTACCATTGCCGCGGCTCGGTCGGCGTCTTGGGCCGGTCGGGAGTTGCGGGAACGACATGGACAATGCGGTAGCCGCGCGCTTTCAGCGTCTGCAGGATGCGCGGCAGCGCTGCCACGGTGCGCGCCTGAATGTCGTGCAGCAAGAGGATGCCGCGACCCTTCGCCTCGATCCGCGAGATCGCATAGTTGTAGACTTGATCGGGAGAAATCCGGCGCCAGTCGTCAGCGGGAAAATCGGCGCTCCATGACTGGATGCCCTTCGACACCAGATAATCTTCCATCACCTGCCCGCGGCGCAGGCCCGGCACCCGGAAGAACGGTGCGACGTCCGAAGCGTTTCCCAGCGCTGCCGCCGTGTGGGCGATGCCATCGTCGATCTGCTGCTTGATGCGTTCCGGTGACATCTTGTTGAAGTTCAGCGGATGATCTTCGCTGTGCGTGCCGATGGTGTGACCGGCTTCGCGGACGCGGCGGACGCCTTCGGGGAATTGATGCGCCATGCGGCCGATGATGAAGAACGTTGCCTTGACACATTGCGAGGCGAGGATCTGCAGAACCTGCGTGCTGTGCGGCGGCAGCGGACCGTCATCGAAGGTCAGCACCACTTCGTGGTCCTGCAACGGCAGCGTCTCGGGATACTGCATGGTCCCGATGCGCGGGTGCTCCATCGGATCGACCACCAGCGTTCGCGAAGTGCCGAGCGCATCCGGGTTTCCGGGACAATTGGCGGCGAGGGCCGGCTGCGCCAGACTGATTCCGCCGAATGTCAGCAGGCCGCAGTACAGCGCCATCGCCCGCAAGGCGCGGGCGGTCGGGCGGCGGGCAAAATCGGTTGGCAATCGGGACATTCAAAATCGACTTTCGCGCCGTGAAAATAGTCCCAGCCGATGAACGGCAGCTTAATTGGCGACTTGCTGGGCCGAACCGCCGGTGCCGGCCTTGGGCACGACATGGACTATGCGGTAGCCGTGTTCCCGCAGGTAGCGCAAGAAGGCTGGCAACATTGCGGCGGTCTGCTGTCGCGGATCGTGCAGCAGCAGGATGCCCTTGCGGATGGTCTCGAGGCGACCGACCAGCAGCTTGAGCTCCTCCTCCGGCGTCATCGGCAGCCAGTCGCTGGCCCAGAAGTCGGCGCCGAACACCGCGTATTTTTTTGATTGAAGATAATCCAGCAATTCCGGGGTCGATTCGAAATACGGGAACCGGAAGAACGGCGCGGTCGGCGTGCTGGTCGGGACGCCGCCAAGAGCGGCGTTATCGGCGGCGATGCCGCGGTCGATTTCATCCCTGGCGGCGGAAAAACCGATCCGCGCCAGGTAGCGATGCGACCACGTGTGATGGCCGAGCGTGTGGCCCTCGGCAGCTATTCTCCTGACGATCGCGGGCAGGGCCTGCGCGCCCTTGCCGACCAAGAAGAAGGTTGCGCGGACGCATTCCTGCCGCAGCGCCGACAGCACCGCAGGCGTGGTTGCGGCCGGGCCGTCGTCGAACGTCAGCACGATTTCCTTGTCTTCAAGCGGCAGCGTTTGCGGAAAACTCTTGGTGCCGACGCGTGGGTAAACGGCCGGATCGACAGTCAGTACACGTGAAGTACCGAGCGTGCCGGGCCGTGGGCATTCGGCAGCGCCGGCCGGGGTGACAAGCGCCAGCACGGCGAAGGCGGCGGCCCAGCAGAGGATCGTTGCACGGCTGCCGCCGGGAAGTCGTTTGCCGTTGCTGATCATCGCCTCGTTGCCGATCGGCCTCTATCGGCCTGATATTTCAGAATGCCGAGCGTGAATAGCGATTTGTCGCCGGCGCCGATACGACAACGGATGAAAAAAACCGGAGCGTTGCAGGAAAGTACCGTTCATCAGACCTTAACGCGCATGACCGACCATTCCGAGGTGAGTACGGCGGCCACGGGGATGAATATGCAGCGATTGCGGCTGAAAGCGGATGGACGGATTGTCGAATTGCGCGATGGCCGTGAGTTTCCGCTGGCACCTTCGACCCCTATCGATGTACCCGCAAGCGCGTCGGCCGTCCCGGCTCCTGCGGTGCGCGATTTGCGTCGCCGCGCGCAACTGACGCAGATCGAATTCGCGGCGCGGCTCGGCGTGCCAGTCGATACCATCCGCAACTGGGAACAGGGCAAGCGGTTGCCGCGTGGCCCGGCACGGGCGCTGCTGACGGTGCTCGCGCGTGCGCCGGAGGCCGCGTTTGCGGCGCTCGAAGGCAATGTGCATCGCTGATCCGCACGCCTCGCCGCTGCTTGGGATAACGATCGGCGATTTTTGACCGGCGGGCCAACCGATGTTTTTCGTATTGTCCAAGGTGCTCGGCTGGCTGGCCTATCCCTCGAACTGGATCGCCGTGCTCGGCGTGGCCGGCACGATCATGCTGTTTGTCGGCTGGCGCCGGGGCGGTTTGCGTTGTCTGCTTTCCGGGGTCGGCTGTCTTTTGTTGTTCGGCTATACGCCGCTCGGCAACGTATTGCTTCTGACCTTGTCGGAACGATTTCCGGCGTGGCAATTCGACGGTCGCAGTCCCGATGGCATCATCGTTCTTGGAGGTTCGATCGAGTCCGGCGTTTCGAATGCGCGTGGGACGATTGAACTGGATGCGTCGGCGGAGCGTATTGTCGCCATGCTCGAACTGGCGCGACGATTTCCGAATGCGCGCATCGTGTTCAGTGGCGGCAGCGCCAATCTTCTGGAGCGGCCGGTTGCTGAAGCGCCTTTCGCGGGCCAACTGCTGCGGGATTTCGGGGTTGACCGCGACCGGGTGCTGCTCGAGGACAAGTCCCGCACCACGTTCGAGAATGCCCGCGCAGTTCGCGATCTGCTGATGCCGCAAGTCGGCGAGCGGTGGTTGCTCGTCACCTCCGCTTTTCACATGCCGCGAGCGATCGGCGCTTTTCGTGCCGTTGGATTCGATGTCGAGGCTTACCCGGTCGATTGGCGCACGCGTGGCTGGATCGATGCGGGGCAGCCGTTTGGCAAGCTGAGCGCCGGGCTGGCGCGCACCGATGTCGCGGTCCATGAGTGGGCAGGGCTGCTCGGCTATTGGATGAGCGGGCGCAGCAGCGCGCTTCTGCCGTCGCCGCGAAATAAAACGAATGGCGCTCAGTCCTGACGGGGCAGGCCCAGCCGGTAGACGCCGCGGAAGTCGTTCGGATCGGCGATCTTGCCCTTGCGATAAATCACCAGCCGGCCGGCCTGCGCGAGGCTGACCGCGGCGCGGCGGATCGGGACCAGCAAGTCGTGCCAGCCGCCATCGGCGGCGATGGCGTGAGCGATCTCGGGGGCGCTGAGAGTCTTGCCGGGCGAATGCGACAGGACGGCGAGCATGGCATCTTCGAGCGGCAATGCGGCGGTAGGCGAATCGGGAGCAGACATGTGCTCTGCATTGCGCATCGGTTCGGCCGGCGCAAGTTATGTTAGGCTGGTTTTTCTCGATGAGGTGCGTGCGATGACGTTGCAACTGGTGATCGGTAACAAGAACTATTCGTCCTGGTCGATGCGGCCATGGGTGGCGTTGAAAGCGAGCGGCATCGCGTTCGAGGAAATCTTCATTCCGCTCTACACCGGTGCGGCCGACAAACAGCGCATCCTCAACGTCACCGGATCGGGAAAGGTGCCGGCGTTGATCGACGGCGATCTGACGGTATGGGATTCGCTGGCAATCATCGAATACGCCGCCGAGCGTTTTCCAGAGGCGCGCCTGTGGCCGCAGGATCGCGCGGGTCGCGCTCACGCGCGGTCGATCTCGGCGGAGATGCATTCAGGCTTCATGGCGTTGCGCAACGAGTGCGGCATGAACCTGCATCGGCCGGTCCGGGCCAAGGTGCTGTCCGAACAGGCGCGCGCCGATATCGCGCGCGTGCAGGAAATCTGGACGACGTGTCGGGAGCGCCATGCCGCGCAGGGACCGTTTCTGTTCGGAGCCTTCAGTGGCGCCGACGCGATGTATGCGCCGGTGGTGCATCGATTCCGTACTTACGCGATCGCCGTCACGCCGCAGGTGCAAGCCTACATGGATACGATGACGGCACTGCCGGCATTCGAGGCGTGGAGTGCGGCCGGGCGGGCGGAGACCATCGTCATCGAGAAATTCGAAGTCGAGTAACCGCGGAAGGTCCGTTCCGCGCGCCGCACCGGCGAGATTTAACCGATCCTGCGCGGGCTCGCCCACGCGCCGTCCGCGGCCCGGGGAACCATTCCTTGGGCGCTGTTCCCCGGCCTTAACCGGGTTCCCGGCGAAGTTTCATTCCGGAGCCCGTAAATTTGATCTATCTCACTGAAAATGCTTCAAAAATAGAGCCCCTGCCATGCTCTATTCCACTGGCCAAAGTCGGCTTTTGCATGCTATACCCTCGCGGGACTTCAAGTCGGCTCCAGCCACGGGGATCGCGGGCGGGCCGGCATTCTCGTTGCGTAATGGAGAGGGCGTTGAAGCATAAATATGTCGTTGGAGAGACCGTGTATTTCACAGCAAGCAATGTGGCGCGCCCGGCCGCCGCTGGCACCTATGAGGTGATCCGTTTGCTGCCGACCGATGGCGACGATTGCCAGTACAGGATCAAAAGCTCGACCGAGGCATTTGAGCGCGTCGCCAAAGAGAGCCAACTCGCCGTTTCGTGACCCGTGCCGGGGGCGCCGGTTCATGGTGTTTCTGCGTTGCCCCGACGGCGGCCCGTCGAACCCGCCAGGTATGCAGGGGCCTTTCCGGTTCTGACGAAGTCAGGGCCGGGGCCATACAATTTCGAACTGACCTGTTTTCGTGGCGCGTCGTCTTGATGCGTTGATTTGGCGTCAACCGGTATCCACGTCGCCCGGACGCATTGTGATTTGCCGAATTTGAATGTGCTGGATTTTACGTCGGCACCCGGGCTGCCGTGCGTCGTGTAGCGCAGGCGTCAAATCCAAAGCTTCACGAGAAACAAGGCTTCACCGGAAACGATAAGTTGGTAGTGTCTCTTCGCTTTCGACGATTGTCGCTTGCGGCAATTGCAAAGGCGGGCGGTTGATCGGGGGGATCAACTCCTGCCGCAAGGTTCGTCCCGCTCTGCGGCGGGTCGCATAACGGCCGCCGACTCGGACCTTGACGGCCTTTCGGGGGAGGACATCGCATGGATCTGGCCTGGACCAACTCGCTCGATCGGTTGTGGCACTCACCGACATTTCCGATGTTGCTGATGTTCGCGGCGGCGGCGTTCTTCGCGCTCGTGTTCCTCGTGATCGTCCTGCGCGCGGATCGGTCGATCGCCAATGGCGCGCTGGCGGCAATGGCGTTGCTGGCTGTTGCGGTGGCGGCTACCGCAAGCGTTCAGGGATTTGGACAAACCGAGGACAGCGGAAGCGTCCACGCACGCATGCCGCTTGCAGGCGAGGGCTCATTGCCTGCGCTCGCGTGTATCGACGATCTGGCCGGCGACAGTGTCGAGGCGGCTTGCGAGAAAGTTCTGTTCGGCTCGCCGGATCACGTCGCCGCGGCGGTGTCTTATGCGGCCGGGCGTCTCAGCCGTCTCACCACATTGGGAGATGTTGCGGCGGCCGGCAAGGTGATGACGCCGGATCTGCTGATGATGCGTCGCGCCATCGAGCGCGATCGCTATGGTCTGATGGCGCACGTGCTGACGGTGCGCGACGGCTGTACCGCGGCCATCTGCACGGCCTATCGGTCATTGACGGATCGCAAACAGATCGCGACCAATATCGAGGAGCGAACCTATGACGGTCTGGTCGAGCGCTACTCGGCGTCATGGGGCGGCGCTGTGTCGTCGGCCGTAACCGGCAACCCGGCGGCCGCCGCTGCGCCGCCCACGCCGGCTCCTCGACCGTCCGCCGCCGCGAAGGCGCAACCCGCACCGCACCCCGCGCCAGCCAGGCGACGGCCCGCCCCGGCGCCGAAATCCACCCCGTCAGCGCCGCCGCCGGTTCAACTGGCGCCCGCGCCGGCACGCAACGAACGCTGAGGGCGCAGGTGCGATCGCGAGGCCTGGCGGTGCGATCGCGAGGCCTGGCAATGTCTCGCGGCGGCGCGTGCGGCGGTTAACCGACCAGCCAGCCGTGAGCACCGGCCGTCGCGCCGAGGAGAGTGATGACGGCGAGCACCAGAAGAACCCAATGCACCCAATGGATGGCTTTGAACGCGCTATCGGGGTCCTTGCTGACCCACTTCGGGAAGAAGCGGTGGAGGATGAAGGGCTCTCCGATAAAAAGGACGAAAGCGAAAATCGACCACACGCAGACCATTGCGTGCATCCACCAGAATGCGATGCTGTGAAAGCGATCCCAGAGATCGAGCTCGATGATCATGTACAGCCCGGTCGCGCCGACGACGAGGACGGACGTGCGCGCGATCCAGATGAAACGGTGTTCGATGGCTTGAAACGCACGCAGCCGGTCGGTGCCGAGATCGCCGCGCCGAACCGCTGGAAGAACCACCATGGTGGCCATTGCAACGCCGCCAATCCAGATCACCACGCCCAGCACATGCAGCGCTCGGGCGAAAATGAGATCATTCATGGCCTACTCCAACCAGGCAGCCTGTCGTCCGCGCATCGCCCGCGGGCATTGGTGCGACATGCTGCCCCTTTTATTTTCAGCGGTAAAATTACGACGCATGCGGTAGACAGGGGTTGCGCCAGCACAAACCGCTCGGGTTATTTCGGCGAAACGAACAAGGACGTGCGATGAGCATCGTCACGATTGATCCCTCTCACGATCTGGCCAGCCTTGAGCTGTTCGGCGGGCTTTCGGCGTCCGCGCTGGATGAGGTGCGCTCGACGGCGCGTTTTCGCCAGCTCGGGCGCAATACCCGGATTTTCAATCAGGGGGATGGCGGTGTGCGGGCGCATGCCCTGATACAAGGCAGCGTCCGCATCTCGCAATCCGGCAGCGATGGCGGGCAGGTCGTGGTTCGCTTCATCACCAAGGGCGAAATGTTCGGCACTGTCGCCCTGTTTACCGATCGCCGCTATCCGGCCGACGCGGAAACGCTGGTGGATTGCGTGGAGGTGAGCTGGAGCGAGGCGGGACTGGCCGAGCTCATGAACCGATATCCCCAGATCGCCATCAACGTCATCCGCATTGTCGGCAAGCGGTTGCAGGAGGCACAGGTCCGGGTGCGCGAACTGGCGACGCAGCGGGTCGAGCGCCGGATCGCGCATACGCTGATGCGGCTGGCGCACCGCGCCGGGCGGCTGACCGCCAAGGGGACCGAGATCGAGCTTCCGCTGCGGCGCAAGGACATCGCCGATATTTGCGGGACGACATTGCACTCGGCGAGCCGAATTCTGACGCCGTGGGAAAAGGCCGGCTGGCTCGTCACGCGCGATCAGCATTTGACGATCCGCGAATTGGCGCGAATTCGGCAAATCGCCGAGGATACGATGGAGTAGGTCGCGGGACGGCGCTACGTCCCCCGCTATCCACGATACGCGCCGGTGTCTTGTCGCGACGGCGTTGAACATGATGCCGGTATTATCTATCTGTCGTGCGTTGCCTCGCGCTCTCGAACGCCTCTGGGACCATGCCGCTTCATCTCGTCAAGCTTGCCGTCGGATGCGAGTCCGTCAAGGACCTCAAACAGCGCGTCGCCGAACGCGCGCGGCAAGCCAGGAAGCAGGGCGAAACTCCGCGGCATGTGCACATCACCCGGATGACACCGAAGCGTGACGGGGAATTGCTGGACGGTGGCTCGCTGTACTGGGTTATTCGTGGCGAGATTGCCGCGCGGGAAAAGCTGATTGCGGTCGAGCCGTTCCGCGACCGCGATGGCATCGGGCGCTGCCGGTTGGTGATGCAGCCAAAAGTGGTAGCGGTCTTGCCGCGACCGATGCGGGCTTTCCAGGGCTGGCGCTATCTGGCCGTCAACGATGCGCCGCAGGACATGACGCGGGCCGCCGCCGGCATTGCCGAAATGCCGGAACAATTGCGCCGCGAGCTTCGCGAACTGGGGTTGCTGTAGGCGCTTCAGACGCCAAGATTGTCGATCAGCCGCGTGGTGCCGATTTTGGCTGCGACCAGCAGCCGAACCGGCCCATCGCTGACCGCCGATATCGGAGCGAGCGTTTCTGCATGACGGGCTTCGAGATAGTCGAGGACAAAGCCCGCGCCGGCGATCGAGGCGGTAGCTTGCGCCAACACAGTGCGCAGGTTGCCACCGCCGCGCAGTTGTTTGGCGGCGTCCTGCATTGCCCGGTGCAGAACCGGGGCCGCGGCGCGTTCTTCCGGCGACAGGTAGACGTTGCGGGACGACATCGCGAGACCGTCGCGCTCGCGCACCGTGCGCACGCCAACGACTTTGACGCCGAGATCGAGATCGCGCGCCATCCGGGTGACGACACGCAGTTGCTGGAAGTCCTTCTCGCCGAACAACGCGACATCGGGGCGACACTGGATGAACAGTTTGCCGACGACCGTGGTGACTCCACCGAAAAAGTGCGGCCGGAAACGATCTTCCAGATCAACAATCGCCGGACCTTCGGTAACGATCCGCGACGCGAAGCCGTCCGGGTACATCGTCTTGACGTCGGGGTTCCAGATCAGGTCCACCTGTTCGTCCGCCAGCTTGGCGACGTCGGCCTTCCACGTGCGGGGATAGGAGGTGAAGTCTTCGTGTGGAGCAAATTGCGTCGGGTTGACGAAGATCGAGACGACAACCTTTTTGCAGCGGCGCTTCGCCTGCTGCACCAGAGCCAGGTGCCCCTCGTGCAAGGCGCCCATGGTGGGCACCAGCGCGACGGTCGCGCCGCGGGTGCGAAGCTTGTCGAGCGCACGGTGAAGCGCGGGCAGGGTTCTGGCAATGATGGGATCGCGGGACATCAGGTTCGCTCGGTGTTGTCTAAACGAATGTGACCGTCAATCGCCGAGGGCAGGCCGTCGAGATGTCCCGCTGCGCAGCGCTGTGTCGAGCGCGGGTTATTCACCGAAATAGCCCATAAGTCCATGGAACCTGCCTATCGTTCGGCGCGGTTGCGTTGAATCCGGGCACACAGCGACATCCGGCCGCGCATCCGCAGGTTCCATGGACTTATGGGC
>ERZ778029.2435-NODE-2435-length-12687-cov-3.590959_pt1 | contig 12687 bp, 13 predicted proteins | sample MGYA00375759_ERZ778029 | MGnify/ENA primary metagenome ERZ778029 (study PRJEB29350, sample SAMN05389819) | bioreactor metagenome | isolation source: Ammonium sulfate bioreactor | place: South Africa: University of Cape Town | collected 2014-04-04 ...
ATTTTCCATTACAACTTATGCACAGTCTAACAAGTTCAGTGTTAACTTTTTTCATGGCACGAACATCAGGTTCGAACAATTTTCTACAATTGAAATCGGTTTTTTTTTATTCGAAAGAAATCATTTTTTTAGCCAATGGTTTAATTGGTCGTGGTCGAATGTTTGTCTTTTCAACTGCTCAATTCAAAACTCTCCTCGATCTCAATGAAAATCCATCTCAATCACTTTCATCTCTTCTCGATATTGGTGCTGGCGATGGTTCAATTACGGCTCGAATGGCTGGTATATTCAAACAAGTTTATGCAACTGAAATGTCATCGATAATGCAATGGCGTCTATCCAACTATGGCTATACTGTTCTTGATGTAGATCAATGGGGTGATTTGAAATTCGATGTTATCACATGCTTGAACGTTCTTGATCGTTGTGAAAAACCATTGAGTTTATTGAAAAATATTCGTGAACATTTGAATCCGATTGGTGGTTGTGTTATCATCAGTCTTGTTCTACCGTTTAAACCCTATTTCGAATATAATAATGATCATAATCCAAATGAATCGATTCGTTTGAATGGTCAATTTGCTGAAGAACAAATCAACGAATTGATTATTCAAGTTTTTCGACCATTGGGTTTTCGATTGAAAAAATTAGCACGTCTACCGTATTTATGCGAAGGTGATATGGACCGAAGTTATTATTTTCTCTCGGATTATATCTTTGTTTTAGAGCTCGATTGAATTTTGTGAATTTTCTTTTATAAACGTTTCTTTATTTACTACGAAATAAAATAGATCTTAATCAAAGGCTCTAAAATAGTGAAACGTATATTAGATTACTAACGCTAATGAATAACGAGGAAAAATAACAAAATTATTCAAGCATAACAAAACCAGTTTTGAGTGTTAGTCATGTTTAGTTTAAAAAATATATATAGAAGAACGTAAATAGGTTTGGTTTATAATGCAACAAGAAAAAGGGGGAAAAAATACCTTATTTTTTTTCTCCGCTCTACGTTATTCTTTATTTGTCTCAGAAATTGGTAAACAGATGTATAAGCGACATTTTTTTTTTGTTCTTTCTGGTTGACAACTAGTGAAAAGAAAACATACGCACACATTCATAAACACGTTGACATATAGGAAGAAAGATTTTCTCATGTCGCACATTGTATCTCTGTTCAGATTTCTTATATATCCGCTGCAATTTTTATGGATATCAAGCATTAAATCAATACAAAAAATGACGAAAAATTATCCATATATACTAACAATCAATAAATCAATTTCAACATCGAAAATCAATGATGAAAATAAGAAAACGTCAATAATAACAACAGCAAATGAAAATGTTCGTCGACATTCGAAGAAATTGATGGCAAAACTTCAGAAAATAACATCACAAACAAGTGTTAATAATGAACTAAATCTTCTCGAAATATCAACTCCAACTACTAGTCAAAATACGACACCTACCGAATGTACACCGCAAACATCCGTTGAAGAAAGTCAATTAAAAGTAACTTACATTATAGATAGACGAAAAAACAACGATTGTCTTTGTCTTATGTGTTCTAGAGTATCCTTAAAAACTCCGATCAATCCAATACTCATAGAAATTCTAGAGAAGAGATCGAATTAGATTTATCGAAACTAATCAAACGTGTTCGATTCAATGAACATATTTCTCGAAGAAGATACAATGCGAATTCGCCAGTCAGCGATCTCATGAAACTTTCTCGACGTCAATTGAAAAAATTACGAAAACTTCAAAGAAAAGATTCATTCGAATTACAATCTATGGAAACAAATAGAGATGTTCTTATTTTTGATCAAATCGATGAAGATGAATCGAGTGAAAACGATGATTGAGAAAAGAAATGTTGTTTCTTCTTACTGCAGAGCGTTTTGTTGAATTTTACTTTTGTATAGCATTGTTCTAAATGAATAAACACAGTTTAGGTGTTTGTCTGACTCGGCTATCGTTACGATTCTTTTGCTTATATATGAGAATATGTGGAGAATTGTTGTTATTTTTCTTGCCTTTTTCTAAGGACTACTCAACGTCTTCTTATTCAAACAGAGATGCAGAGTGAAAAGAAAGAAGAGAACCATTTAAATGACGACACAATAATCTTTGAAACCTACAGGATACACAAACATACAAGTAGTTGATGTCTACGATTACAAACTTCAGTAGCACATTACTATTTGCCAGTGTAACTGATTGTTTGAATGGTGATAATAAAAGTAAAGAAGAAGAAGAAAAAGAAAGGTAGTACGTAATCAGTTTCGACAGATTCAAAATAGAACATCTATTTGAAAATATTTAAAGGCAAGTATGAAAGGAATTTGTAGGATGTTTATCTTTGCGGTTTTTTTTTTGATTTTACGAAAAAAAAACGAAAGAGAACAGATTTTTTTTGTTTTCTATGAAAATTTTCATGACTTTGTCTGTTCGCATTTGTAGATAACAAGGTAATTGAGAGTGAAAATAAACGAAATAAATCTGTAAGTATTACCTTTTTTCTTTGCATTTTTATTTTTTTACAATTTATCATTTAATATCCGTTGTCGATTTTTTCTTTCGTTCTTTTTTAGTCGATCAATAAATGACTTATCACAAACGAGATCTACTCACTTCACAATCTCAACAAAAGAGTATATTTAACGAATGCAATAAACATTCGTATCCGATACGTCTTTCACAATCTCAATCATTTCGTATCGAATGTAAAGCTGAAGAACGACATTTTCTTCAAAGACAAAAATTACATCAAATCAATTCAGCAATCAAACCTATCCGATATACAATGAATGAATCGAATCGACCTGTACAATTTCGTTCGGAAATCGTCGTACATAATCATCCGGAAACGGATCTACGTATAAAACGACTTCGTGTTAATTTCTACTGTCACGAGGAACCAACAACAAATAATCTTGGTCATCATTCAACGACACGTAGTCATTCATTAAATATACCTCGTCGAACAGCATCAGTTCGACAAAATAACGAGAATCTACCACATATCAATCAATTGTCAACATCACAGAATTTATTACATCGATGGATTGATGATATTTGTGCGAATGAAAAATTAATGATCAATGATAATATCGTCTTTTTTATTAAAAATGGAGAATTTTTTGCAAGAATTTAACTATTTGTTTCTCTTACATTGAAGTAATATATATATACACGTATATTTTTATTTGCTATCCTCGTTCTTTGAAAATCAGTAGTAATCAAACATAAACATACAAAGAATAATGTTTATCTACAATCGATTTGATATTCTTAACTTAATAAATCAAAAGTAAACCTTAATTTTCGATTTGTTTTAAGAGTAAAATGAACAAGAATATATATTTTTCTTTTTCATCGTTGAATTATTTATTTAACATTATAGAAAAAAAAAGAGAAAGAAATTGAGATCAAGGTTCGGCGAGAAATATATAGAACAAGAAACAAAAATAATAATAAAATACATTTCCCATTTGTATCACAACGCGAGAATTTTTGTTTGTCTTTATAATTGGAAAAGATCTTGTTGCTTAGTCTGTTTTTGGAAGATCAATATTATGGAAGTGTAAAAGAACAAGAAAGTTTCGTTTGTTTTTACAAACGAACTGAAACAATATCAGGATTTGATGAAGGTTCATAGACAACTGTTGTCGTTGGTTGTACACGATTGTTATACGATGAAAATTGACCGTTCGATTTCTGTTTTAAATATTCGACTTTCGTTTTTTCTTCGCCTTCATTTTTCCATGAACTAAAATGGTTTTGTTCATTCTCTTGTGTTCGTGATTGTTCTCGAACACGTTGAGAACGTATTTGTCCGAGAACAGAATTAAATAGATACTGCCATCGTTCATTTTCTTTCGACGTTTGTGAATCATTATCATCTGCAATTGTTACTAACTGTTTTTTTACTTTCGACGTTGGCATAGTTGTTAATTTTCTATTGAAATCTTCATCATTATCATCATCGTCATCGATTCCTTGAAATTTCGGCGCTGGTTTTAACTCGATCATTTTCGATATATATCGATTAGTTGATGGATTTCGTTGATGTTGTTGCTGTTGTTGTTGATTATCATTTAGTTCATGATCAGTTCTATTGTGTGACGTTTGTTTCATAAGTTTTCGTGATTTTCGACTTATTTGTTGTAAACGTGATGAATCTGATACATCGATTTGGTCGGTCTGAACATCCGATATTAAACCTGACTTCATATACCATTCAATAAATTCATCTTTCGTTATATGATCATCATCATTCGCATTTAATTCATCGAATGCATCGTCGATACGATTTTGTAGATCGACTTGTTTATTGTTTTGTGTTGGTTGTTGATGATGACTATGATGATTTCGACGTTTTTGATTCGAATTCGTTACATCAACAAGTGTATGCAGCATTTTACCGATTTCATCTTTAGTTATTTTACCATCGTTGTCTAAATCGAAAACATGAAACAATGTTTCGACAAGCCGTAAACGATTAACAACTGATGCAGCCGAAAGTGCCATGACAAATTCTCTACATAGAAAACAAATATAAACAAGTGTTTTATTTTGCTGCTAATAGCTTGATTGAATTACTGTAAAGAAAAATGTTTTTTTTTCCTCTCCGAAAAAGATGTTAATTGATTTATGTTAGAGAAATTTAATTAACTATCGATGAGGTTTTAATAAATGAGAAAAAAAAGCGATTTCCTAAACGTCAAAATCGGACTTCGATTAGTTTTATTTAGTTCATACTTGAAATCAATAAACTGATTTTTGTCTTGATCATAGACACTAAACATATGTCGAATGTAATCAGCTGTTTTTTGAGTCGGCTTTCCCATGATTTTTGCGTATGCTTGTTCGAATTGTTTTAATGTTAATTTACCATCTGGGCAGTCTTTGTAGAAATTTCTAAACGATAGACAAAAATTAGCAAATCAAATTTCGAATAATTTGTTTTTTTAATATAAAAATATTCGAGTGCGTACATATGCCAATTCAATAGTTCGTCTTCAGTAAAACCCGTATCATGACAAAGTTCATCGATGGTTTCACGACTCAATGGTTCGTTATCAAGTGTTAAATTTTTCGAAGATCTGTGACCCATGAATATGTTTTGTTGTTAAATTAAACGCATAATCAATGCGAAATCGATTACAAACAAATCTAAATCTTCAAAGAAAGAGAACGAAAAGTGAGATATACGAACGATATTCGAGGTTAAATTCATATTGTCAAATGAAATCGAAATAATTCATATGTGCAGTCAATATGTGTAAGTAAAAATGCGACGACAAAACTCAATGGCATGCGCATGTATATGCGTATGTAACTGTCGTATGCATAGAGTAAAACAAGAGAAAAGAATAGAACAGAAAAAAGGAAAGAAAGAAAGAAAGAAAAGAAGAAGAAAAAGAGAGAAAGAGAGAGAGAAAGACTTCGAAAGGATTCGATATACATTTGTTGTAAATGAGAGAAAGTCAATGTTGAAATCTCTAGACGTATATTTAAATCAATCGAGGAAGAAAAAGAAGAAGATTTATTATTCGATAAAAATCGAAGTTGAATAGTATTGATGATGTTTTTTCTCTGCTTGTTGTTATCTCGCAAGAGCGATCAAGTTTTGTATGCATCGTTAAAAAAAGTCATTTTTCATTGACCGAATAATAGTGTCGAAAAAAAAATCACTGACGACATTTTACAGACGAAAGAAAACCAGAAATGCACCTAAATTTCACAGTTATTTTTGCCAATTTTATATCACAAACTGACGTCTATATACTTCAATTTATTAATTTACTCAAACAGATTAATTTTGTATTATTTTTATCAATTGTTCATTTCTTTTAAAATTCATCAGCTAAAAAGAAAAAAAAATGAGAATTGTAGTTCTACGACTACCCATGTCTGGCATATACGTTAGTGCTTCAATCGCCACATTGCTATCTCTCTTATAAACCTAAAGCGTTAATTTGTTTCCTGTCGTGTGTGTCTTTTTCTATGTCTCTAGCTAAATTAAATAGAAATGAAGATACGATGCATGCAAATACTTTCTATAATAAAGAGTGCTGATGACGTTGACGTATTTATTCTCATCGAACTTGTCGGTTTTTGTTGTCTTTTTCTTCTTCCCAGTTTAGTTTCCATCGGTGAATAAATGTAATTTTCTCTTCTCAATGTCTTCAGAAAAGAAAGTATGTTTTCTTCTTTTTTGACACAACAAAGAAAGAAGAAAAGAAAATGAATCTACGGTGTAATCTTTTTATTTTACTTCAATAAATAACAATAATTGGCAGATTAACGATCGATAGAAACGAAAAAAAAAACACAACGAACTATAGAGAAGCATGTAGAAAAGCTAAACTTAAATGTCAATCGTGAAAATTTTGCTTGCGCTTACCTTTTTGTTTTTTTGCATACCCAGCAGTACAAAGTACAACATTCTTGTGTAAACCAAACTTTGCCATATTCATAATCTTAAGTAGATTTGTAAGAAAAGTATAATCATAGTATCATTCATTGACATCGTTAATATTTACCTCAAAAGAATGCTTCACAATGCATTAGATTTCATCTTTTCAATGTAAACGAATGCTCAATAATTGTATATATATTTCTCCTTATTAACAAGATAATAATAATATACCGGATACTAATTATCAATAAGAATCATTCGTCATATGCTACTCGCATGATTCATTTCGATAAAAAAGATTCCAATTGTCATAGTTAATATATATTTTATGTTCGAAATCCATTATGGATGCATTACCAGTTTCCCAGATACAGAACAGCCTTTTTTCATTTACACTTCGCTATTAGTTAAATTTATATATTTCGAATATATAATTTATTAACGTTCGTCTCGCTTTACAATTCAAATAGCAGATCTGTTTATTTTCGATATATATGTTCGTGCGACATGCTGAATAAAAAGTCTCGAGAGTCTATATTTATCTATTGACATTACCTGACATAATTATTATTTTTTCTTTCGATTACATAGTTAGGCACCAAACATATGCATATTTCATTCCATGCTTTTTTTTTATTAAAAATCTGCATAATAAAATTATACAATAACAAAAAAAAGACGCCATGCGTAACTAAAAATGTCTTGGAAAAATAAATTAGTGGATAATTTGTTTCATTGCTATCTGTTTTTTTTGTTGTTCTCATTCACAGCAAAAATACATTACAAAACGACATTCTATTTCGAAAAAGCAAACCATTGCTCGTCTGTTTCCGTTGATTCTCCACGATCAATTCGGATAAGTTGTTTTCGATTGATTAGATCTTGACAATAGTCTTGAGCTTTATTATCATCATCCATGTGACCATTTGATACCAACCATTGACAGAAATCATTACCATTGAAAACGGTTTCGACAACATCTGACGAATCATTCACACTGAAATTTAACAAATCGAGTAGAGAAATAGTTCGATGCACAATTTCGAATACCTTCTTGTTGAATAAGAATATCGAAGAAAATCAGGACGGATTTCATCGGCAAAACTAATTGATCGAGAATTTTGTGATGATGTTCGAGAACTTTGATTACGTGCACAATTGGTTTTTAAACCGCAATAATTCAATAATTTCACAATTCTACAAAAGAAATTGAATTCACTCAAAGTAAAAACGAACAATCAATCAAATGATTTTTCTACTTTCGACGAATAGGTATTAAAAGTTCAGCATCCAATGCAAATATCAAAAACGTAAATATACCCTTTTAAAATAAAATCAAAGATCGTTTTTTTCCTCAAATAGAAATCATCTTACTTGACCATGCAATAGAACAGTATCAACAAATTCAATTTCATAATAAATCCCATCTTGATTAGCAACGAATATCGACCATAAAAGAACTGATGTACACTGAAAAAATTAGATGATTTTGAAGTTTATCGATTGGAGAGAAGAATGAACATACAATAAATGCATTGATACTTAGAACACCAACAAGTACTGCATGACGAAGTAATTGTAAATTTCCTTCGAATGGTCCCGTTTCTACGAAAAAATATATATAATCGACATCTAGTCAATTGAATGATTTACTTGAAATAATCGGTGGTGGTATATCTCGATGAGATAGACTGATTTCATTTTCGTCATTAATCAATGGACGAATTTCATTCACTGAAAAACTACCTCGTCGAATAGTGTTATCATTGTTCTGATGTTTTAATTTATAATTTCTTCGAATAATTCGAAGAAGATTTGCTGAACTGATGACAGCACACAATAAAAGTACACACAAAACAACAATCGTTTCGATTCGTTGAAAATATTTTGCTTTCAAAACCGATTGACCAGAGGTAACTTCACTTTTCGATGTGAAATAAATAATAGCCATCGTTAAAATCGGCACAAACCAACCGTATAAATGATACAGCCAAAAATATTTTCGTGCTCGTTCAACTGAATAACAAATTGATATCATTAATATGATTGAAAGACTTGTGACCCATGCACGTGTCGTTATAGTAATAAAAGTACCTCCTAAATCATCGAAGAATGCGTGAGAAAATAATAAAAACAAAAATATTTACCGAAATTTAGTAGGAAGTTCGATGTATCATTGAGCGGTTGTTGAACATATTGAACTGCTATTGCCCATATGGAATGAATCATTTGTAAGCCAACGAAAATAAATGTATATTTATGAATACAAGATACTCGTAATAGACGATGTCGAAGACAAAAACCGATGAGAACAATAATTGTGCAAAATAGTGAAATACAGCTGACGTCGTATGTTGTCTTTTGAAGTGTTGCTTCGTATTCTTGAGTTACGTCACTTGTCAATGTACGTAGATTGATCATTTTAGCTGAGATAAGCATGATCGGTCCGGCAAGTATAGTCGAAAGAACGAGGCCAGTCGAAGCAATTGCTTGTAAGCCAACGTCATAATCGGGCACATAGAAAATAATCGAAGGTGCAGTTGGTGCTGTACCAAAAAGAAAACCGAAATTCGAATAATCAATCGTATTATTTAAACTGCCATTTGTTGGTTTAACGAGTAGATAAACAGCTTGACGTAAGAGAAGAGGATTGATAATTAATTTAATGAAACTTAAAATTAAAACTGTAATAACAAGATGCGTATGAAAATGTTTCAATTTGCCAACCATAGTTAAACCAAGATAGAATAGAGCTGTTGCACTAAATGATTGTGCAACGGGTGTTAGAATACTATCGAGTATGATAGGTAAATGTTCGTCAAATATTCGATTAAAAACAACGCCAAGAATTGTACAAATAACAATGGGATTGAGAAGAACATTTCGAAGAATTTTCTTAATCAATTGTCCACGTTTCCATTTCCTATTCGGATGTTTCTTTTGATCATCTAAACGTGTTTGAATTTCGATAAGAAAAAATCCAATCGGATTCAATATAACTAAAGATATCGGTGCAGCTAGATAAAGATATCGTTGATAATCAGGATGTGTGTACTGATAAACAGCAGTGATAATCGGTAGCATCAATGCAAAATCATTACTTTGCGATGTCATTATTGCATATAAACCGATACGAGCATAGTTTCTCGGACGTTCACTTATACCTGTGAGAATTCCGGTTAGAAAGAAAACGATTGCTTTTGTAACGAATATCGATGCAAGAAATGCCCATGAAACACTTGAAAATTGTATATTCACAAGATTTTTAAAGACGACAGCTGGCAATGCAAAATTACTGATAAAACGTGAAAGACCTGCTGATTGAGTATTTGTTAAAAGATTTAATTGACCAGCGACGTAACCTACGCCGATTATAGTAAATACTTGAATCAGCGCAGGATATAATTGAGAGTCGACATTTATTGCGTCTCCCGTAGTATCATTCATTATCTATAAAAAGATAATTCTATTGACTGACTATCAGAACTAGGATATAACAAGATCTATTCAAATATTTTTTTTTGTACAAATAAGATTCGAATAATAGAGAAGAGAAGAAGAAAAAACAATCAACGAGACTTCTGAGATATTGAAATCTGACTTAATGCATTTAACTAATAGCTGCTTTAGTTATCATTTGATAAGCTGATGGTTGTTGTGTTGTTAAATGAATCGTATTTCCATCGTCATTTGTCAATGCTGAAAACAAACAACAGAATCAATAATTTAACTTCATCAATTCGTCGATTTTAACTTACTCAATTCATCCATATCGTCGGCATTTGAAACAACGGGTGAAAACAGAACAAGAACTGCAAAAACATAGAGATTCAACATGCCATAGATTCCTACGAGTATTAAATAGAAAATATTTGATTATTTGTATTTTTTTTCTTTTCTTTACCAGTAATAAATGCGCCGGAATAATGAATTTTCGATCGATTTTCTGTATTCCAAACCCATTGTGTTTCATAGATCTGACTTAAACAATACCAAACAATAGTTAATATTGCACAAGCAATCGTTGATAATAACAAGAATTGAAATCGATAGAATGCACCCTTAAATTGTTTGTTTTTTATTTAGATTTAGTTAGAAATATGAAACAAACCTGATACATCAATCGTCGTATACGACGCATAGCTACTAATTCACCTTGTTTACTTCGAATATTCCAAAATACTCGAACGATAAGACTGATCAAACAGATGATATAGAGAAAACTTGAGACACCAGCAAGAATTAAAAATGTTAAACTAGCATAACGACCAGCTGATGTCGACCAAATCGAATGAAATGGATTCCAAATTTGAAATCCTCTATAATATCAAATAAAAAGAAAACATTCTTACAATAAATTCTTGTAAATCTATTTGTTCGAGATTACCTTTGACATAATCCAAATAGAAGTAGAACACCCGAGGCAAACCAAAGTAGAACAATGTACTTTCCATATGACCAGAATGTTTTATTTTTATCTTTGTCCTAAATGAATACAACTCTCTTATTGACAATCCATTGAAACACGAATCAATTTCTTACATGTTCCCCCGCAAAAAACAACCAAAATGTCAAAAGAACGGTCAAGAACAGGCCTTGTCTTATTTCACTATAGATTTGAAATGCATTCCAAGGTATGACAAATGTAAGCCATTCTACCGGCGCTATAAACATAGAATATTGTCATTTTATTGACAAAACACAATGTTCTGATAAAAGTTTACCGTTAAGTAAACACGTTGATAAACCAAGTGTCAATAATAATCTAAAAAACATCGAAGAAAAAGAGTCGTACTTTCGAACGCTGTTCTATAACAAACTTATCAAGATTTGTGTAGGGCTTTTGCGCGTTTTTCATTTGTCGATAGAACCAAATCAATGCAGCGAGAATAATTGGAAATGTCACCGTTTTTAACGCATACCAAACTTTAGTAAAACTTTCTGTTTGGTAAATTCCCTGAAATTAATTTGTAAAATTGATTTTTTTTTTCAAATTTTCTTGTCATTTTTCAATACGAACAACATATTGAAATGATTTTAATTTGCCGATATTCTGCGATTGACTATTAACTTGAACGATTTGAAAATTAATTAAATAGTATGGATATTTCAATGTTGACAGTTCGAGAAAGGCCAAAGGCTCACACGAATATGCGTCAGGTGTTTTCTAATGATAAGAAGAATTCAAAAACAAAACAAAAAAGCAGCACAAACGAACTTGATCTTCATCTGCATGATGATAGATCGGTTGACATTGAACTTTTCGAGATTCACGAGATTCGACCTCTAATTTCCAATCCAAGTTCATTTCATACATTTCATCAGTTTTATACGCTAGACGAACATCATAGGTTAAAATTGCATTTGTACCTGAAATGACAAAGAAAAAGATGATGACGTAAGTAATTGTCATCAATCCTACTTAAATTCACACGTGAATCATATTCAATTTCAGGAATAATTATCGATGTTAACGTTTGAAACCAACGTGTTATACGAGGCAATTGAATGACATAGACAAAATCCTTCCAAGATTTTCCCTATTGAAAATAAAACCGGTGAATTTATACTCGAAATTCTCGTTTGATTTTAGGTTAATAATTACAATTCCAAATTCCAAATGTCCTTCTCGACAATTTCCATTTGGATACTGATAGATCCATTGATTATTTGATTGAACTTCACATAGACTAAATTCATATGTTGTTGCATGTGTTGGTTTCGTTGCTTTGAAAAAAAAACAACAGAAAATTTCAATTGAAATTACAAAAATTCAACTAATTTATTTGAAACAAACCAGCAAGACCACCGATAAGAAAATAAATAACTTGAATAATGACTAAACATGCAAGAAATATCAGTAATTTCTTTCTTGATAGTTGTTCTAATAGGACAAGATAAACCATCTTGTTTCTTCTTTGTTGATATTAACTATTCGTGATAAAACGAACGATAACTTTCTCTCTCTCTTCCTCTCTCTCGCTCATTCTTTTAAACGAATAATCAAAAAGGTCAGTAGATGTCAGGTATGAGATATATGCATCGATTCATTCATTTGCAAAAAATGTTACAAAATGACTCATTCAATCCTCCTCTCTAATAGTCACTCGCGGTTTGCTTCACATTTCTTTACCTTTTTATTTTGAAAAAGTAATGCTCCGACTATTACTAATCAGTTTGATTTTGGCAAATTCTCAAATTCAAAGTAAAAATAAAAAACTGTTAATTATTTTCTAAATTCGAATTGTCTGATTTTG
>ERZ778029.2439-NODE-2439-length-12677-cov-3.186579_pt1 | contig 12677 bp, 8 predicted proteins | sample MGYA00375759_ERZ778029 | MGnify/ENA primary metagenome ERZ778029 (study PRJEB29350, sample SAMN05389819) | bioreactor metagenome | isolation source: Ammonium sulfate bioreactor | place: South Africa: University of Cape Town | collected 2014-04-04 ...
TCATCAACGGATTCTTTTAATGACATCACCTCTTGTTGTAAAACATCTTGATTATATTTGAATCCTGGCAGAAAGCTCTGCGATTCTTCTGCAGATAATTTCATTGTAGATGATTGTTCTTCAATTTGTTTCCTTTTCTCTTGTTGTTTCGATGCTTCGATGGTGAGATTTTGATTATCATTGACCAATGCTTCAGTTTTAGTAGTATCATCAGTTGTTGTTCTTGATTTCATCTGATGAATACATTTTAGAACAACATTTTGGTGCTGTGTTGTCAAATAATGCTCTTTCATTCTCTTGTGTATAATCTAAACAATCGAAAATTTGAACATTGATTATTGTTAGTGTATAAATGAGCATACCGGTTCATCGCAACCATACTGTTTCAATGGACAGAAAATAGTAAATTTGTCACATTGTTGGAGTTTATGTTCATTGAGCTGCTCGATAGAATCAAACTGTTGATTACAAAATTCACATTTAGAATCCGGGTGAGATTCATCTAAATGTTCCTTTTAACATGACACAGACATTAGTAAATTAGTTAAGGATAAGAGCAGTTAAAAAAGACTCACTTGGTAGGTTAGTAGATGACCACACCATCGACACGATTGACATTCGATTGGCAACGATTCCATATCGTTTTTGAAAGCTCGGTCGAGAAATGCCTGAAGTAAAATATTTTTATATTTCTACATACTATTCTTAACTAAATAGTTTACGTCTTGATTTCCTGGTTTCATGTGACATTGCAACCATTTAGATGTTTTTCTGAAGAATGAAAATGAGTAAAATTTGTGCTGAAATAAAGGCACGAGAATTTACTTGGATTCTTCGCTATAACACGATTGACATATACGACGTCCACAACAGGTGAATTGTACTGGTTCCCGAAGTATAAGAACGCAAACAGGACAAATATATTTTTCGTCGAGACTTTGTTTGTTTGATGAATTAAATCCCACCATTCTGTCGTTGAAACTTGTCTGAAAGAATAGAACATAAATTAACTAAGACTCATAGTAACAAGAAAAGTTGTTATATCGATATATTCCCTTTCGTTCGAACTGACTCACAACAGTGGCGAATGAAGAAAAAGATGAGTCACTATGTTGTATGTTGGAAGTTTCCGTAGCAATTTTGTTGGAAATACACCTTAACTGCATCAGCTTAACATCTGAATTATGAAATATATTAATATGAAAGAAAGACTATGCTTCCAAATAATAAAATGTATCGTTTTTTTAGTTCATATAAATAGTGAGTCATTAAAGCAGCAAACACGTATTGTAGTCTCGAGTTTATTTAATAAAAAGTTGATATATCTTGATTAATCACTTTTGAGAATGAGAAAACGAAATTGTCACGTGAACACTAGATTAATTTTGTTGTAATACGTCTTCAGCAGAAGACTGCTGAGCTCGTCGCTCCACTTCCTTTTTGATTATATCATGCTGAATATTTGTCGGAATCGCTGGATTCAGAGTCAATACAAAAGGCATTATTGTTTTTGGTAAACCATCAAAATCCACCAGTATTTTAATAAACATAGTATCATTTTGTACATACGGGTTGCCTTCTTGTGTAATAATCGATAATGGAAAAAACTTGGGAATTCCACTAGCAATATTCATCTCTGACCGTGGTCGTTCAAAACTACTTGATCGTGTATCCGGTCGAAAAGAATCAATAATATGTCGTTCTGCACCGGTTTGATCATACATGCAAAACGTTACTTTATAATCGAATGGAAATTTCAGTAGAGAATCATACGGGGATCTCATAAGCACGAAAAAAATGGACATATGTGAACCACGCGCATTACCATCACCGTTAAGATAAAGACGAACTCGCATCTTATATCCAGCTGATGAAGAGTAAAACGGTGGAGAATAGACGGATACTTGTCGTTCAGATTCAGCATCTCCTAAAATGCTTATATATCGTAATCAATAAATAAATACTTTTTGAATTTGTATTATTAAGTTATCTAACACAGAAGTACAGTGTATTTACTCATTTTTTCTCGAAATGATGCTATTTTCCATATATAACTTCCATCATATGAAGTGACTGACATGTCTTCTATCTGATTTTGAAGTGATGCTATTTCTTGACGATGAATTTCTCGATTTGATTCGGTGCCTTCTACAAACGAACGATCTTCTTCAACACTGGATTTCAATTCTTCAAGCTTTTGTTTCATTTCATTTGTATCAGATTTCAATTTAAATGACATATGTTTAAGATTTAGAGTATCACTGACTAATGTTTCGACAGTATCAACTATTACTTCCATATTTTTGTAGACATCTTGTTCAGCAGTAGGGATTGCATTTGAATCATTCATCGTCGTCGATTTAGAATGCAAACAATTTATCATGGCTTGTTGATGTTGTATTGTCAAATAGTGTTTCTCTGTGTCAGTTGGAACTATTGATTCTATACAGCCGAATTCTTTGAGAACACATGACACTGTACCTAGATCATCTTCTCTTTCGAAATGAATATTTTGTAGATGTGACTACAGAAAGAACTATCATTCCAACAAGATCAATATGATAAATGTAAGCTTAGTTGCGCTACATTTTAAAAACTTACTTCATATGTTCCAAATGACCCGCTCCAATCACAGAGATAACATTCAATATAAAGATTTTGCATATCATTTTTACAGCCTTTATCGATCACGATCTACAACATTTGTAATCATTCATGCGAGAAAAAAATTACATTTGGATAAATATTCAAACATCTGTTTTCTTTGATTCTTGTTGACATTGTGCACATTTAGTAGAATTTTCTGAAGGAGAAATACAAGATTTGCATTGTCGATGTCCGCAGATTAATTGAACAGGTTCGCGAAGAATCAATAAACACATAGTACAATGAAATGTGCTTATAATTTTGGCTTTATTTTTCGCATTAAAACCTCCCATACTGCCTGCTGAATATCTCCGAAAGTCTATAAAATAAATAAAAATTAAAAATATTTACTACCGAATTGAACTTCCTTTCGTACTTCCTAAATAGCTAAAAACCAATAAGTAAACTTCAATTTGTTCACTTGGCAATTTTACCTAAAATTCTAAAATAGCTTCAAATAATGTACAGAGAAATATTAAAGATTTTCGAATATTTATAAAAAAAGATGTCACTCATTTCTATATTTTATCAAAAGAATTAGCATAGTTATCAACATTACTTATAGAAAGAATATTTCTTGGAAAATTCCCAGACAGTTGAATACACATGTTCATTTCCAAAAGATAACTAATTTCTCATCAAAGATAAAGATTTGAGTCATTTTTACTCGGGTACAAAAGTCAGTTTTTTCATCTTTTACTACTGACACATATGAGTATTTATAACACAAAACATGAATGTGAAAAATCCATCGAAAATTGTGACTCATACATATATCGAAGCAACGTAAAATGCTATCCAACAAAAACAAATGTCATTAAAAAAATATTCCCACATAAGAAACATCTGCTATAGTTTTTCTGTGATTATTTATTAATGTAAAAAGTTGAAATTCACACATAACTTTTTAGACCGTTGATGTAACATACAAATATCAACGATACAATAATAGCAAATTTGTATAATTCAAGCAGATGAAGAAGCTACAACACTCTCAACATTAGTCATCGAGAGAATCTCAGTTCATTTTACTACTAATATTATTTCAGACAAAATTCAAACAGAATATGAATAAAAGAACAAGTCGATTAACAATAAAATTTAGTTTTATTATCTTTTCTTGTGCCTTGTGATAAAACTGCAAGTTTTCAATGACAACAATAAATCACTATGTTGAACCAATAATAGAACATTACTAAGAAATAGTATTCAAGAGTTTGCCGATGTCGAGCTAGATTGTCCCTTTTTTTCTTCATTTTTTATGAGTGATTGCTGAGTGCTGACTGGAAGTGCCGGATTTAAACCTAAGATAAAGGCTTGTAAAGCTTTTGGTTGTTCAATAAACTCAATCATGATTTTGATAAACATTGTATCATCTTGAATGTAAGACGATGCTTTTTCTTGAAGTGTTGACAGAGGAACGAATTTTGGAATACCGCTGGCAATATTCATTTCGGATCTTGGTCGTTGAAAACTATTAGACTTTGTATCCGGTCTGAATGCATCGACGATATGAGCCGAATTACCACTTTGATCATATAAACAGAATGTCACCTTGAAATTGAATGGAAATTTAAGAATTGCATCGTATTCCGAACGCATCAAGACGAAGAATAGGGACATGTGTGTTTTTCGAGCATTTCCATCTCCTTGTGGATACAATCTCACTCTCATCATATATCCTGTAGGTGATGAGAAGAATGGTGGTGAATAGATAGATGTTTGATGTTCAGCTAAAGCTTCAGCTAGGAAATCATACAGAAAACGAATGAGATGCAAAGAATGATAGGAAAAAAAGGTGTTTAATTACCCATCTTTTGAGAAAAATTGGTTAATTTCCAAATAAAAACACCTTCGTTTGACACGGTAAGTATATCATCCATTTTTGATTTAAGTAAGTTCACTTCTTGACCAAGAGTATCTTGCGTTGGTTTCAATGTTTCTAAAAATTTATTTTGTTCATCGACACTCAATTTCAATGTTGCAACATCTTGCGATAAGACATCTATTAAACTTTCGATATATCGTGCTTCATGACCGAGTCGTTCTACATCACCATTGAGTGTTTGTATGCCACTATGGAGTACGTCAATAGTTTGAACGATATCATCATTATATGCACTAGCAGATGTCGATGTTGTCATGTAAGAGTGCATGTCAACATCCATGCCCGATGCAGCACCTTCATTCGACTCAGTTTTTATTTTCGGTGTATCGCCACGAAGAAAAGTCATGATAGCCACCTGGTGTTCCACGGTTAGGTAATGCTGGAACATGTCTTTACGATTTACTTGAGATGAACATCCAAAATTTACTAATCCACAAGGGACGGTCACTTTGTCACAATCGTTAAGTTTATGAAGATCTAACTCAGATATCGAATTGCATTTCTGTCCACAAAAATCGCACGATGGATTCGGATGATTTTCTATAAGATGAGTCTGAAATGAAATGTAAATAATTAATTGATTATAAATCGACTGTCCTACTTCATAGTCTACGAAGTTGCCACTCCAAATACAGAGTGAACATTGAATAGGTAACGATTTCATATCATTTTTGCATCCTCTGTCGAGAAATACCTATGAATACATGAAGATTGTTTTGATGAGAAGAGCGTTTTAGATTTAATATCAACCTCTTTTTCGTTTGTGGGTTCATTGCACGCTGGACACACGATTATATTTCTACGAGAAAAAAGAAAATGAAAGATACGCTTATTATTCGAGTTTACTGTTCTATTTTTGATTCAACACATGATTTACACTGTCGATGAGAGCAGTTTAGTTGTACTGGATCTCTTAGAATAAGTGTACATAGTTTACATTTATATTCGTCTGCAATGCTATGTTGGTTTCGTGCACTAAAACCAACCATTGTTTTACGGTACTACAAAAGAGCATTTTAGTCTGAATGGCACAGCTTTTTTTTTCTTTTCACGAACTTCTGTTCTTGTGACAATATCCGATGTTGTTTTATTTTCATTGACTGAGTGCAAATCAGCTCCTGAAAAAAAACCATATTAATTCCAATAAAAAAAAACAAGTTTTTCTACGATCAAAAGTAGGGAAAAAATCGCTTTTATGGTTTATACCTCTTCTATGCGAAAGATTGCAAATAAACACTTTTCAGTTGGTTTTTTCCCAGCGAGAAAATGAAAAAAAACGATAGGGTAATAACCAAATGTCGTCGAATACTCTGATTGGTTCTTTTATCTTTGCATTTTGGCTATAGAGTTTTAATTAGATGGCGCTAAGTTGTTTAATAGCAGAAGCTGCTATCTTTGGACAAGTCGATTTATCCTGTAGAACCATTAGAAACATCTGCATAGTTACATCTTCTACATGTTACTATGTGTATGACAGCAGTGTTATGCTTGACTAATTTCTATATACTATCTTATGATTATACTCAGCGATGGATGTATGTGTTACGGACAAATTTGAGATTTTGTTAGAAAAGAATGAATTCAAACAATCGGTACATATATTGTTCAACAAAATGTCATTCAAACGTGGAGGTTGTTGTAATATCGATGTTAGCTAGTAGTTACAATTATCGTTAAACAATCAAATTTGTGCTATACCCGATGACGCAGTTGCTGCTTCTTCTAAGACTGTAGGAGTCCGTTGCGTAGTTGTAGTACTTGAGTTTTGCCTTTTTTGAATCCTTCTAAAAGGTAATAAATTTCGTCAGTATTGGAGACGATATTCTTATAGCTATTCATGCGTATAATGTAAAAATACTATAGCATACTTTCGAATAATATAATTAAAATCCAGTCGGTAGTGTATTTTCGGGCCGTATGAAACAAGTGCATAGCTCAGAATTTCCAACTTACATTTTTATTTTCGCGATAAAAGGTGAAAAAATAACCATGTACGAAGAGAACGAGAAAAATAGAGATTACACGACTTTACTTGGAAAGAAACCAAAGAATGCAGACAAATTATTGTTTATCATATATCTCTTCATTGTGGAGCTAGTCAATGGTGATTTATAATTAGTAATGTACGTGTTGTCTCGTCTTGAAGAGTCTATGAATAAATTTTGTCTTTCCTTTTAACTGGCTGTTATGCAAATATGAAAAATGTGCGAATACATATATAAAAAATACTTATATTTGCTTTCTTATGCTGATTGTTTTCGAGATAGTCAGTAAAACAGCTCTGATGACGTAAATAGATCTGTATGACGATTCTTTTTCATGAAACTCCTCTCTTCCTAGTGACTGTTTCGTGATCATAATTTTTGAGTTATTTCGTACACATACCTGTTCTTTCTCCTCTGATGTTTTGCATGAGGCATTCTTGTTAAATGAAAACGAAAAGTAACAACCATGTTGTTTTTCTTATTTCATTTTAAATAACAAATCAGTATACAGCGTAATTTCTTTGACGTTGTCTTTTTATTTTCACAAACTACTTCCCTTCTTTTTCTTCTTTGTTACAAATGAAATCATAAACGGAAAAATCCAACTTAGCTACAGATAGATGTCGCACGCAGTTTGATACAAATATAATCGTATTAATTTCACTTCCTTTAACGAAAAGTTGTGTACATAGTTTTCAAAACGGAAATGACTCATGCATATTTAATTCAATTTTTATTTGTTCTTTTTCTGTGAAAAAAGTCATGTTTATAACTAATAGTGTTTATTTCGGTACAGGTGAGACACTTCCTTAATAGTTTTGATATCATGATAGGAAGCAGGTACAATAATAATAATAGTACGGTCTGCCGAATATACATTTGCTTGTGTCTTGCTTTCATTTGATCAAAGTAAATCTTAGATGGAGAAATAACAAAAACGATATCTAAGCGAAGCATTGCGATAAAACGTGGGAATAGTCAGCCTATTTATTGCTGCTACTGCTATGATTCCAGTGAAAAATTGTTATGTGTAGGTGCAATTTGATCGTTTGTTTTTTTTTCCATTTTTGAATGTAAATATTACTGTTAAATAATGAGTAGCTTTTAACATGAGAACATGCAGCAAAATATTGATCGAGAATTGCGATATAATTTAATTTTTGATAAGTACTCCATTCATGGATTAGTTCTGGATGAAATGCAAAAAAAAGTTTACGGTCATGACTTTTTCATCTTAGGACAAGTTACGTACATCAATAGATCGAATTGGGTTGATTCTCAATTCAATTTTCTAATTTTTACTTCCTGGATATAATATTTTAATTATGTCGCAGTGATCTCCAGAATTTGGCGTACTTTAAACACAATTTAAAAGAACACTCACTGAACCGCTAAAATCTTTTTTTCAGCTTTTGAAAAGGATTTTTCGTTGATTTTATTAAAAATTTTTGTAGAAAAATTTAGATATGAATGAAATGATCTTCATTCTGTATGTTCTGTATAAATATATTCATATTTTTTCAATGGACCGTATAAAATGCGACCACTATAAGACGATAACATATAAATCAATAAGCACAAGAAGAACAGTAAACTTACTCTGGCGAAATAACGGCCAAACACATATGCGGTATGTGATTACAATTTAATGTCTCTGGTAATATGAGTGCTTTAAAGCATTCGCTACAAACCGAGACAACACGTGATTCTAATTAACAAAATCATTGTTAAATTAATTACGATAGAATATAAATAAAGATTTAACTAACCGAAGTTGCACTTGAATCGTGTCATCATATCTGATCGTGGTCGTTGAAAACTATTTGATCCAGGATCTGGCCGAGATGAATCGATGATATGTTGTTGTGCCTCAGGTGTTTGACTACGAATCTCTTTCATTCCTCCGGATACTTCTTGTGATTGTAGTTCATTAGTATATTGAGCGGAAATTTTAGGGTTTTGTTGTTCGGTTGTCGTTCGAAGTCTATTTTGATATTTATGACTCTTAAAGTATTCTGCTACCTGACTACGGCTTCTCTAAAATAGATCAGTATCAAAACAATTGAGTTTTGTTTTCCTATATGTTTAATTAAGCATACATCACGTAGACATGCAGAGCCTGGGAAATAACAAGTAGTAGTTATCTTTTCACAATCATGGATTTCGTGATGATCCAACGCAGATGCGCAATTAAATGTTTTCTGGCAATGTGAACAGGATAGAGTTGAATGTACTTGTATAAGATGAGCCTAAAATTACGATTGTTGATAATTTCGCTCGAAAACTATTGTCATACCTCATAGTCTTTAAATTGACCGATTAAACCGCATTGATAACATTGAATAGACAATTGTTCCATTTCTTTCATCAAACATTTGTCAATGAATAGCTGTGAAAAAGCAAAGATCTTTTTAACAAATCAAGTTTCTGATGGTAAAACCTCGTTTCCACTTGTTTCTTGGTTACATTGTGGACATTTAACAATACTTCTAAAACTGTATACGAAACAACAAATTGTGTAATAATTTTATTTTCTCACCCTTGTTGTTCTAATGGAACACATGATTTACATAATCGTTCACTGCAACCGCAGGAGAGACCAACCGGTTCTTTTAAAATAAGGGAACAACGTCTGCATTTATATTTGTCGTCAATGGCATTTCTATTTTGTGCATCAAAACCGCTCATTCTTGCACGGATTTTCACGATTTCACCACTTCACGAAGTCTATAATATAAAATTCGAATTGGTAATCCAAAGTATTTCGAAAGAAATAAAGTAACACATGTCTTGTTGAAAAAACACTAAGTAGAAAATATATGTTTGTATCAACAAGCTATTTATGAATAGAAAATGTCGAGTTCGAATTTGTATGATGAGTTAATTGCACAATGAACCGAGAATTTCTAGGAGTATTTTTTGTTATTTAAAAAAACCCTGAAATATTTTTATAGAAATATTTTCTAAGCAATTTCTATTTAGAGTCCCCTGAAATATAACAAATTTCATTTCGAATAAAAGTAATTATCAGGGAATCTAGTAGTGAAAATGATATTTTTAGATTTTCTTAATTCTTCGAGTTGAAAACGTTCACTTTCATAGTATTTTTGAATATTACGAAATGGGTATTCGTAAGATGCGGGATGAAAAAACAACTTCTTAAAATTTCCAACTTACCTTTATGCACGTGATAAAGTGAAAAAAAAGCCATAAACTTGGCGAACGAAAAGAGAAACAATATAAATGGGTAGCAAAGTAAAACAAAAACTCTCACTCAAAGAAAACATAATAATTAAATCGATACTTTTTTTATTCTACGTAGTTAATCAGTACTAATTTATAATTAGTGTTACCTACTGTCTTTCTTCAGCGAAAATCAATGAATAATGTTGTCCTTTCCTTCACGCGGCTTTTATGCAAATAAAGTGGGCGTATAGTGACGTCATAAACTCATTGTACCGAGCATTGTCCTCCAAATCACATTAAACACGATACCCAGCACTGTTAAACCGTTCAGTATTATGAGTTTCTAAAACCAATGTTCTTTTGACTCCGATGCAAATAGACGGACACACAAACTATTTTTTTTACATGATCCTCCTTACAGTCGAGAGATAAAATTTTCTTGTTTATTAAAATAAAAATTCAAATGCAACTAATTTACATCTATCTTTCGTAAATACCACTTAACTGTCATTGATTGCATATGGCAATTATAAGTATAATTTTGAATATCAACATTGCATTTATAAATCTCTTTTAAAAATATGAATGTAGCCATGTAGCACTGGCGATTTAGATCCAGTTTCGAACTCTTGCATTTCGATATTGCGAAAAAGCGATAATAAAAGATTCCATTATACACGTAAACTGAAAATCCTTCGATGCATCTGTTTGATCATTTAATTTTTATTCCATCAAAGACACATGTTGGCATATAAATACTGTTAATTTCGTACGCTTTTCTTTGATATCAGACAACGACAAATACAAGTATAATAATGGCCAACAATTATAATAAAGAAGAATATGAATTGAAGGTCGAATTTGAAGATGCTGAGATGCCATCTAATGAACTGGAACCCGCGCTCTACGATGAACAGTCACACAATAAACATTCATCCAAGTATATTTATTTGATTGAAACATATTTTCATATTTTTTCAATATGATTACCGACAGACTAGACAAATACATTCATTGAATGCCATTTAAAAAGACCAACTTGTATAGTATTGGTCTTTTAGTTTTCATCATCGGTATCAGCACTAGTCAATGGGCGTTATTGAAAATGTTGATAAAGTCGATGAATCAACTGATTTATTGGGGAGACATGCATATTTGATTTGGTCATGTAAAAGCATTGGAATTCGAGAGTATGGCTTATACTGACACTGACAATGATATAATGAACTAAGTGTATCGTTGAAAGTTTCATATATGTGAAATTTGGCAATATTGTTCTGTCCAACCCGGTTTACATCGACAAAAGTACTTATCTTGTTTGTTTAAATCGTATCAGTTAATTTCGGTGGATGAATTTGAAAAGCCACATGTTCAAGATAACTCTATGAGTTCGTCCGAGAAAATTCTCGAAGAAATTCATAAACATTGCGCAACACAGACAGTAACTGTGAAACATTTGAATCTATGGTTACCGATTATTTTTGTGGCTTCTACGTAGTGAATGAATGAATGAAAATAAAAACGAACACAACATTTTTTTTCTTCCTTCTGAATGATGTTGTTCTGGCACTTGAAAAGCTTCTACAGTGTGCATATATAGAGATGACTGTTCGGTGTTTTTTCACATAACAAAAAAAAGTAGAAAGACGCAAATCAACAACTAAAACTATGGCAGCATCAAATCAAAGCAACCATTTGGGTAGATTTATCGATGTGGGTGAAGAACCACGCAAAGTTCTTCAACCAATCGAAGGTTACCAATCACGTCCATTGGTTTCCTTGGAAGAAGCAATCGAGCCCATTATCGAATTCTGTCCTGATGTACGAAGACGTGCTTATGTTGCCAAAAGTAACTGCGACTCTACGAAGGATGGTTTGACAGAAGACGAGTCAGCATCGATATATCTTTATACATCCGAATGGGAACCACATGATGAATGTCTTTATGTGGTTTTGAATTCGGTTTTACGATCCCAAAATCGCAGAAAATTGATCCCACCATGGTTCTTATTTCTCAAGCTCTTACTAACTGCCTTGTTCAAATTACGATCTCATACAATGATAGTGTGGAGAGGTGTTCCACTTGATTTAAGAAAACAATATGAAATAGGCAAAACTTATACTTGGTGGGGATTATCAAGTTGTACTGAATCGCTCTCAGTCCTCGAATCAGATCTATTTCTTGGACAAGATGGTAAACGAACCATGTTCAATATCGAATGTTTTAATGGCAAGAAAGTTCGCCAACATTCATCAATTGAAAGTGAAGATGAGATTCTTCTTTTGCCAGGAAGTCAATTCATTGTTAAAAGCCATTTACAACCTTCGAAAAAAGATCCCGATCTATTTATTATTCATCTTCAACAAGTAGAACCGCCTTTTGTCTTACTTGAGCCACCGTCGAAAGACATTTCTTCAAGCAAAATTACAAATGGTAAGTGATGCATGATGTTCTCAAATTTTACATAATAAGCACACATTGAACAAAATTTTGTTCGATAATAGATCCTGTGCCAGTACAACCAAAGCCTCCTACCTTTCAAATGACTCCAACTTATGATCAAAAACCGCTTGCCTTTCAAATGACTCCAACTTATGATCAAAAACCTCCTGCCGCTAAAATGACTCCAACTTATGATCAAAAACCGCTTGCCGCTAAAATGACTCCAACTTGTGATGTAAAATCTGGTACGTACTTGATAAACAAACTAAAAACTACTACATATACAGTAGACTATACGGTTGATTAGATGAAGTTCAGGATACATTGCTCATTTTACATGCATCAAATAGTTCGTTTCTTGATTCTTAACCGATAACCTGAGACAAATTGTGTCATAAGTCAGAATTATTTAGTGCAACTACAAATAGATTGAAAAATTCTCAAATGGTAGTTTTTTTCTTAACTTTTAGGAAATGATCAATTTGAAAATGGTGGTGCTTCGAAGGACCGTTATTCGATCCAATCATCT
>ERZ778029.2446-NODE-2446-length-12665-cov-4.168676_pt1 | contig 12665 bp, 8 predicted proteins | sample MGYA00375759_ERZ778029 | MGnify/ENA primary metagenome ERZ778029 (study PRJEB29350, sample SAMN05389819) | bioreactor metagenome | isolation source: Ammonium sulfate bioreactor | place: South Africa: University of Cape Town | collected 2014-04-04 ...
CCTGCCGCTGCAGGTCGACCAGGTCGGCGTCGGTGAGCGCCTGCAGGACGGCGTTCAGCGCCAGCACCTCGTTGGGGTCCGCGTCGGCGAATGCCGCGTTCACCGCCAGCACGACCGGGTCGGGGACGGCCATTCCGCTCGGGTCGCCCAGGTCACCGAGCTTGTCGGTGCCGAGATACTCGGTGCGCCGGAAGGCACCGAACGCGGCCTTGCCGGAGGTGACGAGGGCCGCGCGGGCGACCGGGTCGTCCTCGACGACGTGGCGGACCTTCGCGTCGTAGATCACCGACAGTCCAGGCAGCCCGTCGGCACGCTCGACGGCGAACGCCGGAACGGCCACCGTCTTGCCCTTGAGGAACTTCGCCACCTGAGCCAGCGAACTCACCGCCGGGTTCACCGGCATCTTCCAGACCAGGCCGGCGTCGAGCTTGCCCGCAGCCATCACCGACACGTCGGGCTGCACGAGGCCGGCAAGGTCGCCGACCACGTCGTCCGACGGCTCGTCCGAGTCGCTGAGTTCGGCCCAGGCGGTGGCCGCATACACCGGCGTGGCAGCGATGGTGCCCGCCCCGAGCGCCGCTCGCCAGTCGGTGCCCGTCCCCGCCGCGCCGGAGCCGGTCACGGCACCGGTCAGCAGCGCGCTCAGCAGCACCCCGGTGGGGGTCTGGTCACCGCCGATCGTGATCGCGTGAGCGGTCGGGGTCGGATCGGTCGACCCGACCGGGGCCGCGGACGCGCCCGCCGCCACCGGGCTGGTGCCGCCCCCGGACGGACGGGCCTGGGCGCAGCCGGCAAGGGCGAACACGCCGAGGAGGAAGGTGCGCCGGTCCATCTCTCCAGTCTCGGCCCGGCTCGTCGGCGATCAGTCACCCGACACGCCGCCCCGGGCTCGGCGGACTCAGGGAAAGCTCAACGAATCTGTCACCCGGCTTAAGGAACACCGTTCTCGTTTACCGCTAGGTTGAGTCTCGACAGCCCACAGGAATCCAGGAGCCACCCATGAAGATCGTCCGCACTCTCGCGCTCACCAGCGCCCTCGTCGCCGCCGCGGTCGCGCCGGCGGCTCCCGCCCACGCCGCGCCGGCCGGCCCCGTTCCTGCCAAGGTCAGGCTGACGCAGACCAGGCACGCCGACGTCGACGGCGACGGACGCCTCGACACCGTCCGCATCTACGACACCGGGAAGAAGGGCGACAAGACGCTCTGGAAGGTGAAGGTCACCACCGCCAAGGGCCGGAGCAGTTCGGTGACCGTGCCCATCCCGAGCTACCAGGGCACCAAGCACCTGTGGCACGGCTGGGCGCAGCTGGACGGCCACCGCGGGGCGGAAGTCATCCTGGAGCCCGAGACCGATGACTTCATCACCTACATCGTGCTGACCTGGCAGGGGAACGCGCTGCACCGGGAGCTGGCTCCCGGCGCCGACAAGCAATGGGTGGCCGCTACCGGGACCGATCGGAACGGCTTCCGCTTCTACACCGCGTCCGGCAAGCGCTACGTCAACGCCTGGAGCGCGACCTGCCCCGACCAGGAGAGCCGGCCCGGCACGTGCACGGTCAAGACCGTCCGCTACGTCTGGCGCAACGGCGCCTGGCACAAGGCGGCCACCCTGCCCACCACGAAGGTCTCGAACCAGGCGATCTACGCCCGCCATCCGCTCGGCGCACTGAATGTGCACGCCTGACGACCATCCGACCCACCTGCACCCGCAGTTGCCCCAAGGTGCCCAAGATCGCCCCCGGAGACGGACCGCAGGTGTGGATGGGTCGCCGCCTCGTCCACAGGCGAGGGATTGGCTGGCCCAGGAACCTCTCGGTTGCCCAGAGTGCAGGGCATGCACCCTCAACTGGAAGCGGCGCTGGACGCCGGTAACGGTGTGGTCCTGCGCCGCGAGCATCCCGAACTGGCCGAGGCGATCAAGCGCGCATGCCGCACCGGCGCGCTGGTTCGAGTTCTGAACGGCGTTCATGTCGCTGGCAATCTGGCCGACTCGGTCGAACATCGCGTGCGGGCGCTCGTCTGCTTCGATCCGGATGCGATCGTCACCGGAGCCGCGGCAGCTCGCCTGACCTGGTGGCCGGAGCTACCCGTGTCGACCATCACCGCCTATCGACGCCCGCACTGCCAACCGGCCAAGGGCTTCGACTGGGCGCGCTCCCGTCCCGAGCCGGAGTTGGTCACCGGGAACGTCGCCGTCCCGGAGCTGCAGGTGCTCGACCTCCTGCCACAACGAGGAGCCGACGCCGTGGACGAGGCCCTTCGCCGACGGGCCGTCACCCTGGCCGGGCTGCACCGCGCGCTCGAGCTCACACCCGGCCGCCCGGGCAACCAGCTTCGCCGCGCCATCCTTGATGACTCCCGCGACGAGCCCTGGTCGCCCGCTGAACGCGAGTTCCACCGGGTGCTGCGAGCCGAACGGATCGCCGGCTGGCGAACCAACTTTCGAATTCGCCTGGACGGGCACGTCTACTTCCTGGATGTGGCGCTCCCCGACCTCCGGCTGGCGTTCGAGATCGATGGCTTCGAGCATCACGGCTCACGCTCCGCTTTCGAGCGCGATCGCAGCCGCGACACCGTGATGGCCGCTCATGGCTGGCTGACGGTGAGGCTCTCGGCCGCTCAGGTGGGCGGCTCTGGGCCGCGAGTACGAGCAGTGATCGCCGCCCGAGCGACCCAACTGCGCCGCTCGTTCCGCCAAATCGCTCGGTGAAGGCCGCCGCGCCGAACTGTGGGCGCGAATGGGTCGAAACGCGCCGGAGCCCGGCCCCCCCCCCGGGGACCGGGCTCCGGTGACAGCTGGTGCTCAGGCCCGCTTCAGCGCCGACTGCGCAGCCGCGAGGCGGGCGACCGGCACCCGGAACGGGGAGCAGGACACGTAGTCGAGGCCGACCTCCGCGCAGAACTCGATGGACGACGGGTCGCCACCGTGCTCGCCGCAGATGCCCAGCTTGATGTCGGGCCGTGCCTGCCGACCCAGTTCGGCGGACATCTTCACGAGCTTGCCGACGCCGGTCTGGTCGAGGCGGGCGAACGGGTCGTTCTCGTAGATCTTCTTCTCGTAGTAGGCGTCCAGGAACTTGCCAGCGTCGTCGCGGCTGAAGCCGAACGTCATCTGGGTCAGGTCGTTGGTGCCGAAGGAGAAGAACTCGGCCTCCTTGGCGATCTCGTCCGCGGTCAGCGCCGCGCGCGGGATCTCGATCATCGTGCCGACCTTGTAGGACAGCTTGACGTCGGAGTCGGCGATGATCGCGTCGGCGGTGTCGGTGATGATCTTCTTGACGAACGCCAGCTCCTTCACCTCGCCCACCAGCGGGATCATGATCTCCGGCACGACCGTCCACTCGGGGTGGCGGCGCTGCACGTTGATCGCGGCCTCGATGATCGCCCGAGTCTGCATGGCGCCGATCTCGGGGTAGGTCACGTCGAGGCGGCAGCCACGGTGGCCCATCATCGGGTTGAACTCGTGCAGGGACGCGATCACGTTCTTCAGGTCGTCCACGGTGATGTTCATGTCGGCGGCCAGGGCGACGATGTCGTCCTCATCGGTCGGCAGGAACTCGTGCAGCGGCGGGTCGAGCAGGCGGACGGTGACCGGGTAGCCCTCCATCGCCTCGTAGATGCCCTCGAAGTCACCGCGCTGCATCGGCAGCAGCTTGGCCAGGGCGACCTCGCGCTGCTCGACGGTCTTGGAGACGATCATCTCGCGGATGGCCGCGATCCGGTCGGTCTCGAAGAACATGTGCTCCGTGCGGCACAGCCCGATGCCCTCGGCACCGAACTCGCGGGCCTGCCGGGCGTCGGCCGGGGTGTCGGCGTTGGTGCGGACCTTCATGGTGCGGACCTCGTCGGCCCACTCCATGATCCGGCCGAAGTAGCCGCCGATCTCAGCCGGGACGGTCTCGATCTGCTCGCCGTACACGTTGCCGGTGGAGCCGTCGAGGGAGACCCAGTCGTTCTCGCCGAACGTCTTGCCACCGAGGCTGAACGACTTGCCGTCCGCGCCGAAGGAGACGTCGCCGAGGCCGGAGACGCAGCAGGTGCCCATGCCGCGGGCGACCACGGCTGCGTGGGACGTCATGCCGCCACGGGCGGTCAGGATGCCCTGGGCGTAGTGCATGCCCTCGATGTCCTCAGGCGTGGTCTCGAGCCGGACGAGGATGACCTTCTCGCCGTTCTTGCCGCGCGCGGCGGCGTCCTCCGCGGTGAAGGAGACCTTGCCGGTCGCAGCGCCCGGGGACGCCGGCAGCCCCTTGCCGAGCGGGGTGGCCGCGGCGAGCTTGGCGGAGTCGAACTGCGGGTGCAGCAGGGCGTCGATCTGCTTCGGGTCGATCATCGCGACGGCCTGCTGCGGGGTGATCTGGCCCTCGTCGACCAGGTCGCAGGCGATCTTGAAGGCCGCGGCGGCGGTGCGCTTGCCGTTACGGGTCTGCAGCATGAAGAGCTTGCCATCCTCGATGGTGAACTCCATGTCCTGCATGTCGCGGTAGTGGTTCTCCAGCTTGTTGACGATCTCCTGGAACTGGTCGTAGACCGCCGGGTTCTCGTCGCGGAGCTGGTCGATGGTCTCCGGGGTGCGGATGCCGGCGACGACGTCCTCGCCCTGCGCGTTCATCAGGAACTCGCCGAACAGGCCCTTCTCGCCGGTGGCCGGGTTGCGGGAGAACGCCACGCCGGTGCCGGAGGTGTCGCCGGTGTTGCCGAACACCATCGACTGGACGTTGACCGCGGTGCCCCACGAGCCCGGGATGTCGTTCATGCGGCGGTAGTAGACGGCGCGCGGGTTGTCCCAGGAGCGGAACACGGCCTTGATGGCGCCGAACAGCTGCTCGACCGGGTCGGACGGGAAGTCGTCGCCGACGGCGGCCTTGTACTGCGCCTTGAATTCCTCAGCGAGCTCCTTGAGATCGTCGGCGGTCAGCTCGGTGTCGAGCGTGACGCCGCGCTCCTCCTTCATCGCGTCGATCAGCTTCTCGAAGTGGGACTTGCCCACCTCCATGACGACGTCGGAGTACATCTGGATGAACCGGCGGTACGAGTCGTACGCGAACCGCGGGTTGTTCGTCTTGTCGGCGAACCGGGCGGCGACCTCGTCGTTCATGCCCAGGTTCAGGATCGTGTCCATCATGCCCGGCATCGAGGCGCGGGCACCGGAGCGGACGGAGACCAGCAGCGGGTTGTCGAGGTCGCCGAACTTCTTGCCGGTCGTCTCCTCGAGCTTGGCGACGTAGCCCAGGATCTCCGCCTTGATGTCGTCGTTGATCTGCTCGCCGTCGACGTAGTACTGGGTGCAGGCCTCGGTGGTGATGGTGAAGCCCTGCGGCACGGGCATGCCCAGCCCCGTCATCTCCGCCAGGTTGGCGCCCTTGCCACCCAGCAGGTTCTTCATCGAGGCATCGCCCTCGCTGAACTCGTACACGAACTTGGTCATCGTCTGGCTTGCTCTCCTTGAACAGTGGCTCCGGGCTAATGGGCTCTGGCTGGATGTCTGGATCGACCCTGACTCAGCCGTCGGCGTCGGCGGAGCACCCCCGACGCACGGACGCATCGACTCTCTAGGCTACCGTCTGGCCCCGGCGGGTTTCACCACGCAGCGGGCGCGACCACGGGCTGGACGCCACCGATCCGGCCTGCGAACATCAGCGACGTGCGTGCCGAACGGGTCACCGACCGGGTCTGCTTCCACGGCGAGAGCCTGGTCTGGTGGGAGCGGTGGGGGAAGCTGCGCTTCGTCGACATGTTCGCCGGGGACGTGCTCACCCTGGGCGACGACGGAGTGACCAGGACGCCGGTCGGATCGAGCGTGGCCGCGGTGATCCGGCCGCGGCTGGGAGGCGGCGCGATCGTCGCCCGGGAACGCGACCTGGCGATCAGCAATCTCGACGACCTGTCCGACCTGACCGGGTTCGCGACGGTCAGCACGGACCCGTCCGTCCGCTGCAACGACGGCGGCTGCGACCCCGACGGCGGCTTCTGGATCGGGACGCTCGCCTACGGCTTCACCGAGGGCGCCGGCACCCTGTACCACCTGGACGCCGGTTCGTTGCGGCCGCGGCCGGTACTGCCCGGCCTGACGATCAGCAACGGCATCGACTTCAGTCCCGACACGACGACGATGTACCTGAACGACTCCGGGCCCAGGATCACCTGGGCGTTCGACTACGACCCGATCGACGGACTGAGCGGACGGCGCGTCTTCGCCACCGGCGACGGCATCCCGGACGGACTGTGCGTCGACGCCGACGGCGGGGTCTGGACGGCCCGCTACGGCGAGGGCACCGTGCTTCGGCACAGCCCGGGCGGCGCCCTGGACGCGGTCGTCGAGGTCGGTCCCAGCCGGGTCACCGACTGCTGCTTCGGCGACGCCGACCTCGGCACCTTGTACATCGCGACCTCGCGGGAGTCCCTGCCGCCCGGTGCGGAGCCGGCGGCCGGCTCGGTGTACGCGATCCGTCCCGGGGTGACCGGACGGCCGGCCCTGGGCTTCGCCGGCTGACCCCGCCGGTGCCGCCGGCATTCCCGGCAGCACCCCGCAATTGCCGCTGTGACTAGGCGTCCCCCAACCGGGTGACATTTGTTCGACTCCATTCGGAATTCTCGTTTTCGGGCGTCAACCAGCCGCGCAGTTGGTAAGGTCTCGGCATACCCGTTCGGGGGGAACGGCGGGTGACACCGCCATTCGCGGGTCGCAACTTAACTGTTACGACCGCCACCAAAGGCAGGATGCCATGCCCCCCACGCTTGGCCGAACCCGCATCCGTCGCGCTGTGACGCTGCTCTCGGCGATCGCCGTGAGCACGCTGCCGCTCGTCACGCTGCCCCACACCGTCAGCAGGGCCGACGACACCGCCGCCCCGGTTCCGGCCGCGGCGAGTGGTCCGCGCACGGTCACGGTGAGGGCATCCGCGAACCACAACACGGACAAGGCGCGGCCGACGAAGGCACGGACCAATGTCGCCACCACCACGGTGAACAAGTCCGGCCGCGCGGCCTACTTCACCTTCCCCGCCGTCACCGCGTCCGGCGCCGAGAAGGTCGGCTCGGTCACCCTCGTGCTCAAGGTGACGTCGGCGAAGAAGGCGAAGAAGGGCACCCTGGTCGTCCGGCCGGTGACCAGCGCCTGGAACAGCGCGGCGACCAGCTACGCCAACCGTCCCCACGTCGGTCCGGTGGTCGGCAAGGCCAAGATCAAGCGCGGCACGGTCAAGGTCACCCTGAAGGCATCCACCGTCGCTCGGTATCTCGGCTCCGGGCTCACCGTCCGGATCACCCGCAGCACGTCGAAGGCGATCGTGAAGCTCGCCGGGTCCCCGACGCTGCGCACCGTCCTCACCTCTCCGGTGAGCCAGGCCGCCGTCGCCAGTGGGCCCAGCCTGTCGAGCGAACCGAACGTCGTTCCCGCTGTCGCAGCCGGCAGCGGCGGACTGAGCGACCGGCCCGTGTTCGCCCACTACTTCCCGCCCTATCCGATCTCCCTGGACAACAAGGCCGGAACCTCCGACTACTACGCGAGCCAGTACCTGCTGGCGTCCGGCGAGGGCGGCAAGTTCGCCAGCATCGGCGGACTGCTCCGCGACCGTCCCCTTCCCCGCGACCCGATCGCGGGCGACTACCAGCTGGCCGACATGCGCACCGAGGTCGACCAGGCCATCGCCGCCGGGCTGGACGGCTTCGCGGTCGACATCCTGACCACGTCGAACGTCGACCGGAACTGGACGCTGATCGGCAAGCTGATGACCGCCGCGAAGGAGCGGGGCTTCGCGATCATGCTGCAGCCGGACATGAGCGCGCTGACCGGCATCAGCACCAGCGCCTTCGCCCAGGCGATGGCGACGCTGGCAGCCAACGAGGCGGTCTACCGCACCAGCAGCGGCGCGGTGGTCGTCTCCCCGTTCTACACCGAGGCCAAGACGGCTTCCTGGTACGCGGACGCGCTGGCGCTGATGAAGTCCAAGTACGGCGTCGACGCCGTCCTGCTGCCGCTGTTCCTGGACGCCAGCAACATGGCCAGCTACGCCAGCATCAGCATCGGCTTCGCGAACTGGGGCGTCCGCGACGTCGCCTCGGCCAAGGCCTCGCCGGACTGGGCCGCCAAGGCACACGCGCTCGGCAAGCAGTGGATGGAGCCGGTCGCCGTGCAGGACGAGCGTCCCCGCGACGGCCTGTACCAGGAGGCCTGGAACACCGAGACCCTGCGGGCGACCTGGAACCGGGCCATCACCCAGGGCGCCGACGCTGTCCTGCTGACGACGTGGAACGACTACTCCGAGTGCACCAGCTTCGCCCCGTCGACCGATCACGGCACGGCGTTCCTGGACATCAGCAGGTACTTCCAGACGAAGTTCAAGACCGGCTCCTACCCCGCCCCGGCGAAGGACTCGGTGTTCATCGTGAACCGGATCCAGAAGTACTCGACGCTGCCGACCAGCTACTCGAACGTGATGAAGCTGTGGCACAGCACCGGCTCGGCCCCCCGGGACAAGGTCGAGGTCGTGACCATCCTGACCAGGCAGTCGGACGTGCAGGTGTCGATCGGCGGCAGGGACTACACCTACACCGCGCCGGCCGGCTTCAACGCCCAGTTGTTCGATCTCGCCACCGGCACCTTCTCAGCGACCGTCGCCTCATCGGGGACGAGCGTGACCACCACAGACGCGGTCAGCTACACCACGGAGCAGCAGGACTTGTCCTACCACGCCGTGGGCAGCAACGACTGACCGTGACCCGGGGGATAGGACGGGTTCGGGTGCTGCCGGGGAGCAGGGCACCCGAACCCGCTCCGCCCGTGGGTCAAACCTCGGCCGGGCGCCGGATCAGCCGACGACCTCGCCCAGCACCGGGGTCGCCTCACCGTCGGCCGGGAGGTGGCGCCCGATGGCCCGGTGGGCGGCCACAGCCGTGATCAGCACGCGGATCAGATAGCCGAGGTTGACGGCGGCCAGCGCCCCCAGGACGCCCCAGTTCGCCGCGCCCAGCGCGACCAGCGGCAGCCCGACAACGGTCGCGATCACGATCGAGACGGTGACGATGCGCAGCCTCCGGTAGGTGGCCAGGACCGCGTGCCCGACGATCTCCGCGTAGAAGTGCAGTGCCATGCCGAGCGCCATCAACTCGACCACGGCCAGGCCGGGCAGCAGTTGCCCTGAGCCGAGTACCTCGAGCAGCCACGGCCCGAACAGGACGGCACCGACCGCGATCAGCGCGCAGAATGCGATCCCGCCGAGCAGGACCTTCCGGGCGCGCGGACCGGGATCGGCGGCTCTCGGCACCCAGCCCTGGGCGACGTAGACGGCGGGGAAGAGGCCGACGACGACCTGGCCGTGGAGCTTGTCCACCAGGGCGTACATCGGCTGGACGAGCGGCGCGACGACCGTCACCACGACGATCGGCAGGGACGAGTACAGCGCCGAGCCGAGACTGGACGCGACGCCGTGCCGATGGTCGAGCAGCAACTGCCGCAGCTTCGGTGCCCGGGCGGTCACCGATCCGCCGGCCCGCAGCGAGTGCAGGATCCACCAGGTGGAACAGGCGAACGCCGCGACCAGGCCGACGGACTGCCACGCGAGGCCGGCGATCGCGTCCGCGCCGTTCTCCATCACCACGATGCCGACGATCGTGAACGCCAGCCGCGGCACCGTCTCCAGCACCAGCAGCAGGTAGGGCCGGGCCAACCCGACGAAGTACCAGTTGGTGCTCAGCGCCGTCAGCGTGGTGGCCACCGTCCCCATCGCCGCGAGGTCGCCGCGGACGGGGGCGATCGCCATGGTGATCGGCACCAGCACGACCGCGGCAGCGGGCAGCATCACGGCCCGGACCTTCAGCGAGCCGAGGAACTCGGCCAACCGGGTGGCGTCGTCGCCGCGGGCGATCTCGGTCGGCCCGGACATCGCCCAGCCGTAGCTGACCAGGACGGCGCCGAGCCCGCCGATGCCCTGGCCCAGCGCGATCGCACCCCAGCCGGCCTCCCCTGCCGAGCGGATCATCACCGGGATCAGGACGAGTGACGCGAGCGCCAGCAGCACCATCGACAGGCCGAACCCGACGAGCCTGGTCAGCCCAGACAGTGCTCGCATCCGGCCGCCTCCCCACCCACGCATCGCCGCTCGATTGTGGCACACCGGGTTGTCCCGACCCCCTCTACACTCAGGCCCATGGGGGCGCGCTTCGATCTGGCCGGGTTCACCGGCGCCGGGTACGACCGCGGCGGCTCGCCTGCGCGGCAGGCCGCCTGGCTGCTCGTCTCCGGACTGTTCCTGAACCACTGGTGGTGCCCGCTGTCGGTCCGGGCGTCGGTGCTGCGGCTGTTCGGGGCCCGGATCGCCGCGGGCGTACATGTGCGGCACCGGGTGCGCATCCACTGGCCGTGGAAGCTGACGATCGGCGCGAACTCCTGGATCGGCGAGGGTGCCTGGATCCTCAACCTGGAACCGGTGACGATCGGCGCCAACACCTGCATCTCCCAGGACGTCCTGCTGTGCACCGGCAGCCACCAGCAGGATTCCCCGACCTTCGAGTTCGACAACGCACCGATCAGCATCGGGGACGGCGTGTGGGTCGGCGCCCGCGCGACCGTGCTCCGCGGGGTGAGCATCGGCGACAACGCCACGGTCGGCGCCTGTGCGCTGGTCGTCAAGGACGTCGCCGCGGGTGAGGCCGTGCTCGCGCCGGTCGCGCAGGCGAGGCGCCGCAGCGAGAACCGCTGATGCGGATCCTCTCGGTCGTCACCCTGGTCAGCCCGGACGGCGCCTTCGGCGGCCCGCTGCGGGTGGCGCTGAACCAGGCGACGGCCCTGCGCGAACTCGGCCATGACGTGACCCTCGCTGCGGGGGGCCGCGGGTTCGACGAGCCGCCGACCGAGCTGGACGGTGTGCCGGTGCGCCTCTTCCCCGCCCGGACCGTCGTGCCGGGCATCGGCTTCGCCGGGCTGTCCTCCCCCGGCCTGCTGCGGTGGCTGCGGACGGCGGTGAGGCAGACCGACCTCGTCCACGTCCACGTCGCCCGGGACCTCGTCACCCTGCCGGCCGCCGCCCTCGCCCGGCGCGCCGGCGTCCCCTACTTCCTGCAGCCGCACGGGATGATCGATCCGTCCGCCAACCGGCTCGCCGGGCCGCTGGACGCCGCCCTCACCCGCCCGCTGCTGCGCGGCGCGGCCGGGGTCTTCCACCTGACCGAGCTCGAACGCCGGCAGCTGACCGAGGTCGCCGGCGAGCTGGCCTTCCACCCGCTGGCGAACGGGGTGCCGGAGGCCACGTCCGGAGAACCCGCGGATCCCCCCGAGGTGCTCTTCCTCGCCCGGCTCGCGCCGCGGAAGCGTCCGCTGGCATTCGTCGAGGCCGCCCGCCTGGTGCACGCGCGCCACCCGGACGCGACGTTCGCGCTGGTCGGGCCCGACGAGGGCGAAGCCGCCGCCGTCCGGCAGGCGGTCGCGGAGGCGGTGGCGGCCGGGGTGCCGATCCGCTACGAGGGTGCCCTCGCGCCCGGGGCCACCCTCGACCGGCTGCGCCGGGCCAGCATCCACGTGCTGCCGAGCGTGGACGAGCCGTTCGGCATGTCGGTGGTCGAGGCGCTCAGCGTCGCCCGTCCGGTGGTGGTCACCGACAGCTGCGGCCTGGCCGGCTTCGTCGCCGGGCACGACGCCGGGATCGTGGCGGACGCCGGCGTGGCGTCCCTCGCCGACGCGATCTCCCGCCTGGTCGCCGACCCGTCGGCGGCGGCCGCCCGTGGCCGGCGCGGGCAGGCAGCCGTCCGCTCCGAGTTCAGTCAGGCGAGGATCGCGGCACAGCTGGCAGCTCATTACCGGCGGGCGATCGGCGCCTGACGAAGATCAGGCCGGCGATCGCAACGAACAGGGCCCCGGTGGCCTGCAGCAGCGAGCCCCGCATCAGGATCACCATGTACACCGGCAGGATCGCGCCGACCAGTCCCCACCAGCCGCCCGCGTAGTGCGCCGGCGCCATCCTGCGGTCCAGGGACGCCAGCAGCGGGCCGAGGACGGCGAAGCCCACCGCGACCAGCAGCACGCCGCCGTTGACGAGGAATTCGGCCCAGATCGGCGCCGACAGGTTGGAGAACGAGTAGCCGCGGTAGTCGGCCATCAGGATGCCGGTGTCGGTGGGCTTGTCCGGCCACAGCGTCCGGGGCACCCAGAACAGCAGGCTGCCGAGGATCTGCCGGAACGGCTCGACGTAGCCGGCGAGGCTGTAGGACAGCGCGTTGGCGATCTGCCAGAAGGAGTCGTAGTCGCCGTTGCCGGCGTACTCGCCGAAGAAGCTCGACCGGCTGACCGAGACCGTGCTCGTCCGGAAGGCGTCGGCGATCGGGAACAGGAAGATCATCGCCAGGATCATCCCGCCCATGGCGAGCCTCGCCCGCGCCTGCGTCCGGGTGACGCCGAAGTAGCAGGCGATCGCGAAGGCGACCGTGCCGAAGGTGTAGCGGGCGGACGAGATCGGGCTCGCCACCAGGAGCAACCCGGCCACGCCCATCCAGAACAGCCCCGTCCAGGCCAGCCGGCCGGCGCCCGGCTGACTGCGCTGGCGCAGTTGCGCGACCGCGCCCGTCGCGACCAGGAGCGGGTAGACGGCGAGCGCGTTGACGATCGCCCGGGTGGACGGCTCCGACCAGGCCTGGCTCGCCATGTCGGACGCGGTGTACCGGTCGGCGACGACC
>ERZ778029.2450-NODE-2450-length-12660-cov-5.264102_pt1 | contig 12660 bp, 9 predicted proteins | sample MGYA00375759_ERZ778029 | MGnify/ENA primary metagenome ERZ778029 (study PRJEB29350, sample SAMN05389819) | bioreactor metagenome | isolation source: Ammonium sulfate bioreactor | place: South Africa: University of Cape Town | collected 2014-04-04 ...
TCCCTACACGACGCTCTTCCGATCTAGAGCACCGCCGAGCGGCAGCCGCGGTGGCGGCCCTCCGCCTCGAACCTGGCCAGGATGTCGCGGCCGATGCCGCCGCCACGCAGCGACGCGGGCAAGTAGAACAGATCGAGGAACAGCAATCCGAGCGACGAGCGACCCAGCGCGCCGCCCGGCACTGTTCCATCGTCGTCGCGGGCCAGAATGGCCAGCGGATGACGGTCGGCATAGCCGGTGACGGTGTCGTTGAAGGCGTTGAGGCCGTTGCCGATCAGGGTTTCCCAGGCCGGGTCGATGGTGTCGGTGGTGAGGATGTCGAGCATGGCAAAAGAGTAGCAGGATTCAGGGGAAGGTCTTCTTTTTGTGGACAAAAAGAAGCGAAAAAACTTTTATCCGCTGGAGTCCGGCGCAGGTCGCGGAGACTCCAGCAGATAAAAATTTTTTGGTTCTTTTTTCCAAAAAAGAACCGCTTCCTTACTTAACCAAATTGGCATTGACGTACTCGAAGTTGATGTCGTCCCCCAACCCGGGATGTTGCGGCATGTGCACGAAGCCTTCGGCGTCCATCGCGTCGGTGCGGGTGTTGAGGTAGCCGGGCACCTCGTCGTAGTCGATGAACGGGTGCAGCAGGCCGCGCTCGTACCACAGGCCGTTTTTCTGCACCGCGCAGAGCACCATGTTGCCGGCGCCGCCGCCGTGGATTTCACTGTCCATGCCGAAGGATTCGGCGAGGTGGATGCATTTCAGCCCGGGCGTGATGCCGCCCACGTCATGCACCCCGGTGCGGCTGATGTCGCAGGCGCCGGCCTTGATCCATTCCGCGCGGGTGTGGTGCTTGCCGTCCGCTGTCTCCGGGCCGATCACCGGGATGTCCAGGTTGGTGGCGAGCCAAGCATAGGAGGACATCGAGAACTCGTTCATCGGCTCCTCGTACCAGTAGTAGCCGAGCTTCTGGATCTCGCGGCCCAGCCACAACGCGTCGCTGCGCGAGTAGCCGTGATAGGCGTCCAGCATCAGCCGCATGTCGGGCCCCACCGCCTCGCGCACCGCGGCGCAGGCCTTCACGTCCATGCGCGGGTCGGGCGCCCAGGAGACCGGCTTCATCCAGGTGTGCAGCTTGATCGCCTTGTAGCCGCGCTTTACCAGCCACTCGGCGTAGCGCGCGTAATCCTCGGGCGTGGCCAGCCCGCCTTCCATCTCGTCGCCGCACATGGTGCTGCCATAGGCGGGCACCTTGTCGCGGTAGGAGCCGATCAGCTTGTAGACGGGCAGGCCGAGTTTGCGTCCGGCCAGGTCCCACAGCGCAAGATCGACGATCGACAGTGTGCGGTCGGTCAGCATCGCGCCGCTGCCGCGTTGCCAATGCGCCAGCCCCTGCCACAGCCTTTCGCGGGCGAACGGGTCCTGGCCGAGCAACACCACCTTGACGAAGCGGTCGATCAGGTTGGGCCGCACAAGGTCGGGGGCGGCGAAACAATGGCCCTGGCTGCCGTCGTCGCAGGTGATGGTCAGCAGGGCGTGGCGCACCTTGTGCGGCTCGCCGGGATGGGTGTGGCCATCGCTGTCCTTCACCTCGCGCGAGGTATGGGTGAACACGCGCACGCTGATGTCGGTGATTTTCATGGACGCTTCCCGGCGGCTTGTTTTTGTCGAGTGATCGATACCATCATCCCGCCAAGAGGGAACGGTCAAGAGCAGGAGAACGCGATGCAACTGGGAACCCAGGTCGCCCCGCGCGACGACACCGACTATCGCATGTGGGCGCAGCTGGGGGTAACGCATGTCTGCGTCGATCCGCCCGGCAACCCGCATGACTGGACGCTGGACGACCTGCAGAGGTTGCGCGAGCACATCGAGGGTTTCGGCCTCTCGCTGGCGATGGTGCAACTGCCGATGAACTCGCGGGCGATCGAGAAGCAGGACAGCCCACATATCCTGATGGGCAAAAGTCCGGAGCGTGACCGCGAGATCGACTCGATCTGCCGGCTGATCGAGAACCTCGCCCGCGCCGGCATCCCGGCCGCCAAATACAACATGAACATCATCGGCATCCCGCGCACGCCGCCGGAGCCCGGCCGTGGCGGCTCGCGCAACGCCGCCTTCATCTGGGACAAGGCCGACCCGGATGCGCCGCCCACCATCGCCGGCGTGGTCGGCCAGGAGGAGAACTGGGAGCGGATCGACTATTTCCTCGCCCGCGTCGTGCCGGTGGCGACCGCCTCGCGCGTGCGCCTGGCCTGCCACCCGCACGACCCCTACACGCCGCCGGGCTATCGCGGGGTGACGCGGGTGTTGGGCACCGTCGCCGGGCTGCAACGCTTCGTGTCGATGCACGAAAGCCCCTATCACGGGCTGAATTTCTGCCAGGGCTCGGTGGGCGAGATGCTGGCGGAGCCGGGCCGGGAGATCTTCGACGTCATCCGCTGGTTCGGCGAGCGCGGCAAGATCTTCAACGTGCATTTCCGCAACATCAGCGGCGGCCGGCTGGCGTTCAAGGAGACCTTCCCCGACGAGGGCGACATGGACATGGCGCGCTCGCTGGCGCTGTACCGCGAGCTTGGCTACCGCTACATGATCATGCCGGACCATGTGCCGGAGATCGACGCGCGCGACCCGTCGGGCACGGCGTTCGCGTTCTGCTACGGCTATATCCGCGGCGTGATGCAGGCGCTGGAGGCGGCCGGCGGGCGTGCTTGACGATCGGGGCGGCCCGCGCGCAGGCTGGAGCATGTTTGCGCTAACATCGCGACCGGCCGACAGGCATGGCGCGAGGGCGAACTGACCGACAAAACCGAAGCCGCGCCAAATGCGGCCATGGAGGGTGGGATGTTCAAGTGGGTGATGGCGGCCGCGCTGGCCGCCGGCACGATGACGGGCGGATGGGCCGCGCGCGCGGCCGAGTATCACGAGGCGCCGGCCCTGGCCGCGCTGGTCGCCCAGGGCAAGTTGCCGCCGGTGGCCAAGCGCCTGCCTGACCATCCGGAGGTGGTGAAGCCGGTCGACCAGGTCGGCAAGTACGGCGGCGCATTGCGCTCGGCCATCCGCGGTGATTCCGACCACAACGCGATCCTGAAGATGGTGGGGCCGCAGGGCCTTACCCGCTGGGCGCCAGATTATTCGCACCCGGTGCCGAATCTCGCGGAAAGCTGGGAGATGAGCCCGGACGCCACCACCTACACCTTCCATCTGCGCCCCGGCGCCAAATGGTCGGACGGCGCGCCGTTCACCGCCGACGACATCACCTTCGTCGTCAACTACCTGTTCAACGACAAGCAGTTCTTCGCGGCCCCGCCCTCGCAATACGTGGTCGCCGGCAAGCCGATCCGCGCCGAGAAGGTGGACGAGTACACCGTGAAGCTGATCGCCGCCGCCCCCTACCTGCGCCTGCCGGAGGTATTGGCAACGCCGCTCGGCCAGCACCCGACGCTGTATGCGATGCACTACTGCAAGCAGTTCACGCCGAAGTACAACCCCGACCTGCCGAAGCTGCTGGCGGCGACGCATCAGCCGGACTGGCCCACCCTGTTCCGCCAGAAATGCGGCGACATCGAAATCCCGGCGCGCTGGGCCAATCCCGAGAAGCCGACCATGGACCCCTGGATCATCCAGACGCCCTATACCGGCGGCGCCAGCCAAGTGATCATGCGCCGCAACCCGTATTTCTGGCAGGTGGACACCGCCGGCAACCAGCTTCCCTATATCGACCGGCTGGACCTGAAGGTGATCAGCGACGTGCAGGCGATCGTGCTGGCCGCGATCGGCGGGCAGCTCGACCTGCAGGTGCGCCACATCAACACCATCAACAACAAGCCGGTGCTGGCCCAGCACGCCGCCCAGGGCGGCTACTCGCTGGAGGAGCTGACGCCCACCGACAGTTCGGCGATGGCGCTGTGGTTCAACCAGTCCACCACCAACACCAAAACGCGGCCGTGGCTGACCAGCAAGGATTTCCGCGTGGCGCTGTCGCTGGGCATCGACCGCAACGAGATCAACGAGATCGTCTTCCTCGGCCAGGGCAGGCCCTGGCAGATCGGCCCGCTGCCGGGCGACAAGTTCTACGACAAGCGGCTGGGCACGCAATACACCGACTATGACCCGGCCAAGGCCAACGCGATGCTGGACAAGCTCGGCCTGAACAAGCGCGACGGCAACGGCTTCCGCCTGACGCCTTCCGGGGAGAAGCTGTTCCTGACGGTGGACTGCATGGTGGTGGACACGGCGGCGATCGACACCATGGAACTGATCAAGAAGCAGTGGGCCAAAATCGGCATCGATCTCGGCATCAACACCATGGAGCGCTCGCTGTATTACGAGCGCGGCCAGAACGCCACCTATGACATCGGCACCTACGCCGTGCCCGGCGGGCGCAACCCCACGCTGGACCCGCGCGCCCTGGTGGCCATCCACACGCTGGACAGCCGGCAGAGCATCCCCTGGGTGAAGTGGTACACCACCGGCGGCAAGCAGGGCGAGGAGCCGTCGCCCGGCATGAAGGAGCGTATGAAGCTGTGGGACGAATGGAAGCAATCCGCCGACCCGGCCAAGGCGGACGCGCTGTTCCGCCAGGTGCTCTCCCTGGCCGCTGACGGGTTCGAGGTGGTGGGCACGGTCTCCGCCGTCACCACCTATGGCGTGCGCAGCAACAAGCTGGGCAACGTGCCGCCGTCGATGCCGAATGCCTGGGACTATCCGAACCCGGCGCCGACCCTGCCGCAGCAATATTACTTCAAGTAGCCGCGGATGGGCCGCTTCATCTTCCGTCGGCTGCTTGGCATGGGGCCGTTCCTGCTGCTGGTCTCGATCAGCGTGTTCATGCTGATCAAGCTGACGCCGGGCGACTTCGTGCAGAACTACGCAGCCGCGCTCGCGGCCTCGGGCGAAACGGTGGATGACGCGATGCTGGCCGCGATGCGCCAGCGCTACGGCCTCGACCAGCCGCTGATCGTGCAGTACTGGGATTGGATCAGCGGTGTGGTGCGCGGCGATTTCGGCTACTCCTTCCAGTGGCAGCAGCCGGTGGTGAACCTGATCGGCGAGCGCATGGGGCTGACGCTGGTGTTGTCGGTCTCCACCCTGCTGTTCACCTGGGCTGTGGCGCTGCCCATCGGCGTGTATTCGGCGGTGCGGCGCTACTCCTTTGGCGACTATTTCTTCACCCTGCTGGGTTTCATCGGGCTGGCGGTGCCGGGGTTCCTGCTGGGGCTGGTGCTGATGTATGTCGGCGTCTCGGTGTTCCATAGCGACGTGGGCGGGCTGTTCTCGCCGCCCTTCATCGACGCGCCATGGAGCCTCGCACGGGTGCGCGACCTCATGGCGCATCTGTGGATCCCCATGGTCATCCTCGGCACCTCCGGGGCCGCCAGCCTGATCCGCATCATGCGCGCCAACCTACTGGACCAATTGCACCAGCCCTATGTGGACACCGCGCGGGCCAAGGGGCTGTCGGAGTTCACCCTGCTGGTGCGCTACCCGATCCGCGTGGCGCTCAACCCGTTCGTCAGCACCATCGGCTGGGTGTTGCCGAACCTCGTGTCCGGCTCAGTCATCCTGTCGATCGTGCTGAACCTGCCCACCGCCGGGCCGCTGCTGCTCCAGGCGCTGCTGGGGCAGGACCAGTACCTGGCCGGCGCCTTCCTGCTGCTGATGTGCACGCTGACCGTGGTTGGCACGCTGCTCTCCGACATCCTGCTGGCCCTGCTCGACCCGCGGATACGCTTCCAATGAGCATGGCCGCCACGCGCGACACCCTGGCCACCGCCTCGCAGGCCCGCCTGACCTGGCTGCGCTTCCGGCGCCACCGGCTGGCGATGGTGGGGCTGACCGTCACGATCCTGCTCTACGCCATCGCGCTGTTCGCCGAGTTCGTCGCCCCCTTCAACCCGGACGACAGCAACGCGCGGCTGGTATTCCACCCGCCACAGACCATCCATTTCCTCGACCGCACGCCCGATGGCCTGCGCTTCCACCCCTACGTGAACGCCTTCCTGCTCAAGCGCGACCCGGTGACACTGGCCGCCGCCTACGTGCCGGACGCCAACCGCAAGGTGTATCTGCGGTTCTTCGCTTCCGGCGAACCGTACCTCATGTGGGGCTTCATCCCCGGCCGCATCCACCTGGTCGGCCCGGAGCACAAGGAGGACACCGTGTTCCTGCTGGGCGCCGACCGGCAGGGGCGGGACGTGCTGAGCCGCATCATCTTCGGCTCCCGCGCCTCGCTGTCGATCGGCCTGCTCGGCGTGTCGATCAGCCTGCTGCTGGGCATCACCTTCGGCGGCCTGTCCGGCTATTACGGCGGGCGCACCGACTGGGCGGTGCAGCGCGTCATCGAGTTCATCCTGTCGTTGCCGACCATCCCGATCTGGCTGGCGCTGGCCGCCGTGCTGCCGAAGGACTGGCCGCCGATGGCCACCTATTTCACCATCACGCTGATCATCTCGCTGATAGGCTGGACCGAACTGGCGCGGGTGGTGCGCGGCCGCTTCCTCTCGCTGCGCTCGGAAAGCTTCGTCACCGCCGCCTGGCTCGACGGGTGCAGCCAGCCGCGCATCATCTTCCGCCACATGCTGCCCTCGCTCACCAGCCACATCATCGCCGCCGTCACCCTGGCCATCCCGCAGATGATCCTGGCCGAGACGGCGCTGAGCTTCCTCGGCCTCGGCCTGCAACCGCCGGCGATCTCCTGGGGCGCCCTGTTGAAGGAGGCGCAGAACGTGCAGTCGATCGCCCAGGCGCCCTGGCTGCTGCTGCCCGGCGCGGCGGTGGCGATCACCGTGCTGGCGCTGAACTTCCTCGGTGACGGCCTGCGCGACGCGGCGGACCCGCATGCCCACTAGCCCCCGGCCTATCCTGCAGGTGAAGAGCCTCAAAACCTGGTTCCCGATCGGCCGGCACATGCTGAAGGCGGTCGACGATGTCAGCTTCATGCTGTCTTCCGGCCAGACGCTGTGCATCGTCGGCGAAAGCGGCAGCGGCAAAAGCATCACCGCGCGCTCCATCCTGCAGATCGTCGGCCACCCCGGCCGCATCGTCGGCGGCGAAATTCTCTACACCCCCGACCCGGCCGGCCCGACGGTGGACATCGCCAGGCTCCACCCCAAGCGCCGGCAGATCCGCGACATCCGCGGCCGTGAGATCGCGATGATCTTCCAGGAGCCGATGACCTCGCTCAGCCCGATCCACCGCATCGGCTGGCAGATCGCCGAGGCGCTGGTCGCCCACGGCCTGATGAACCGCCGCGACGCGATGGCCCGCGCGGTGGACCTGCTGCGCCAGGTGGAAATCCCCGACCCGGTGAACGCCGCCCAGCGCTACCCGTTCGAGTTCAGTGGCGGCATGCGCCAGCGCGCCATGATCGCCATGGCGCTCGCCTGCAACCCGAAAGTGCTGATCGCCGACGAACCCACCACGGCGCTCGATGTCACCACCCAGGCGGAAATCCTGCGCCTCATCAAGAAGCTGCAGGTGGACCACGGGCTGGCCGTGCTGTTCATCACCCACGACATGGGCGTGGTGGCGCAAATCGCCGACGACGTGCTGGTGATGTTCCAGGGCCGCGTCGTCGAGCATGCGCCCGTGCGCGAGCTGTTCGCCCGCCCGGTCGATCCCTACACCATCCGCCTGATGGACGCCGCCCGAAAGCTCGGCATGGCCGCCCCCCCGGCGCGCCCGCTTGTGACCCCGGGGGAGCCGATGCTGCGGGTGCGCGACCTCGCATTGACCTACCCCGCCCAGGCGTCGCTGTTCCGCAAGGCCAAGCCGCCCACCCCGGCAGTGCGCGGCGTCAGCTTCGACCTCTACGAGGGCGAAAACCTCGGCATCGTCGGCGAGAGCGGCTCGGGCAAGACCACGCTCGGCTCCTGCCTCATCCGCGTGCTGCGCCCCACCGCCGGCCAGGTGAGCTACCGCCTGCGCGACGGGCAGGAGGCCGAGTTGGCAACCCTGGACCGCGCCGGCCTCAAGCCCGTCCACCGCGAAATGCGCATGATCTTCCAGGACCCGTTCGCCTCGCTCAACCCGCGCATGACGGTGGAGCAATGCATCGGCGAGCCGCTGCGGGTGAACGGCCTGCTCTCCGGCGCCCCCCTGTCGCGGCGGGTGCGCGAGTTGCTCGGCATGGTCGGCCTACCCGCTACCCGCACGCCTTCTCCGGCGGCCAGCGCCAGCGCATCGTCATCGCCCGCGCCCTGGCCCTCGACCCCCGCCTCATCATCGCCGACGAAGCCACCAGCGCGCTCGATGTCACCCTGCGCGGCCAGATCCTCGACCTGCTGCTGGACCTGCAACCCCGGCTCGGCCTCAGCTTCATCTTCATCAGCCACGACCTCGGGGTGATCCGCTATTTCTGCAACCGCATCGCGGTGATGCATCGTGGCGAGATCGTCGAGATCGGCCAGGCCGACGACATCTGCGCCCGCCCGCGAATGCCCTACACGAAACAGCTCCTGGCCGCCGTGCCGGAAGCCGACCCCGAACACCGCTTCCTGCTCGCCGAGGCCGCCCCATGAAGATCACCGCGCTGAACAGCTTCATGCAGCGCGTCGGCAACCGCCCGCGCCTGCTGGTGCGCATCGACACCGACGAGGGCATCTCCGGCTGGGGCGAGGCCTACAACCACGGGCCGGACCGCGCGCTGGTCCCGGTGCTGGACTACCTCTATCCGCAGATCGAGGGCATCGACCCGCGTCGCGTGGAATTCGTCTACCACAAGCTGCTGCAATCCAGCCGCTTCCCGCCCGGCGCCATCGGCCTTGCCGCCATCTCGGCGATCGAGCAGGCGCTGTGGGACATCGCCGGCAAGGCGGCCGGCCTGCCGGTCTACATGCTGCTCGGCGGCAACGTGCGCGACCGCGTCGGCGTCTATTGCGGCATCTACGCCGCGCCAGACCCGGCCGATTGCCTTGCCCGCACCCAGGCCCTGCACGCCGAATACGGCTTCACCGCCTTCAAGCTCAGCCCGTTCCGCCGAGACCTGCATCGCGGCCGCTGGGGCGGGCTGTGTGACGAGGCGGGCGAGTATTTCCGCCGCCTGCGCGAGATCAGCCCGCCGGACTGGGAGTTCGCCTTCGACGCCCACGCCAGGATTTTCGAGCCCATCCAGGCCATCCAGCTCGGCAATGCGCTCGCTCCCTACGACCCGCTGTTCTTCGAGGAGCCGATCCGCCCCGAGCACATCCCCGCCTGGGGCCGCCTGCGCAGCCAGCTCCGCGCCCCCCTGGCCACCGGCGAGAGCCTCTACAACCGCTTCGAGTTCCTGGCCCTGCTCACCGCCGGCGGCGCGGACATCATCCAGCCCGATGTCTGCGTGGTCGGCGGCCTGTGCGAGATGCGCCGCATCGCCGCCCTCGCGGAGGCGCATTTCGTCACCGTCGCCCCGCACAACCCGATGGGTCCGCTGGCCACCGCCGTCAACGTCCACTTCGCCGCCGCGCAGCCCAACTTCAAGATCCTGGAATACAAGCTGCCCGAGGCGGTGCCCTGGGCCATCGACCCGTACCTGCCGGTCGATGGCTACCTGCAACTGCGCCCGGACCGGCCGGGCTGGGGGCTGGAGATCGACATGGCGGCCCTGGCGCGCGAGGATTACGTCCATTGGGAGCGCCATCTGCCGCTGCGCCCGGACGGCTCCACCGGCTACACCTGAAGGATCGCGCCATGCCCCTGCCGATGCCCACGCTCGACCACGTCGTCGTCAACGTGCACGACCGCATGGACGAGGCGGAGGCGCTCTACCGCCGGCTCGGCTTCACCCTCACCCCGCGCGGCCACCATACGCTGGGCTCCATCAACCACCTGGCCATCCTCGGCACCGACTACCTGGAGCTGATCGGCACCTCGCCCGGCGGCGGCCGCGCCGACCTGCTCGGCTGGCCGACCGGCCTCAACGGCCTGGTCTTCGGCACCGAGGACGCCGACGCCCTCCACGCCGCCCTGGCCGCCGCCGGCATCCCCTGCACCCCGCCGGTCGCCTTCTCCCGCCCGGTCGCCCTGCCGGACGGCCCGCGCGACGCCGCCTTCCGTACCGTCCGCCTGCCCAACGACACCACCCCGGCCGGCCGGCTGTATTTCTGCGAGCACGCCACCCGCGCCCTGGTCTGGCGCGACGAATGGCGGCGCCATGCCAACGGCGCGCTCGGCGTCATCCGCGCCGTCATCGCCGCCGACCAGCCGCACCGCCTGGCCGGCCTGTTCGCCCGCATGTTCGGCCCCGCGGCGGTCGCCGCCATCCCCGGCGGCCACCGCCTCGCCGTCGGCCTGTCCAGCGTCGATGTCGTCACCCAAGCCGAACTCGCCAGCCGCCTCGGTGACGCCGTGCCCGAGGCACAGGGCCGCGCCGAATACATGGCCGCCCTGGTCCTGCGCACCACCTCGCTCGACCGCGCCGAGGCCGCCCTGGCCCAGGGCCGCATCGCCCACCTCCGCGACCCGCACCGCATCGTCGTCCCGCCCGGCCAGGCCATGGGGGCCACGCTGGTCTTCCACCCCTGAGCGGGTCCATGCTGCGCCCGAACCCACCGGCAGGAGGCAGCATGCAGGCCCAACACCCCGTCCTGGTCGTCACCGGCGGCAGCCAGGGCATCGGCGCCGCCACCGCCATCCTGGCCGCCGCGCGGGGCTATGCCGTCGCCCTATCGTACCGCAGCGCCGAGGACCATGCCGAGCGCGTGGTGCGCCAGATCCGCGCCGCCGGCGGCATCGCCATCGCCGTCCAGGCCAACGCCGCCAGCGCCGCCGACACCGCCCGCCTGTTCCAGACCGCCGATCGCGAGCTTGGCCGCGCCACCGCCCTGGTCAACAACGCCGGCATCACCGGCCCGGTCGCGCGCCTGGACCAGATCACCGAGGCGGTGCTGGACGATGTGCTGGCGACCAACGTGAAGGGCTGCTTCCTCGCCCTGCGCGAGGCGATCGCCCGCATGGCCACCGACCTCGGCGGCCCGGGCGGCGCGGTCGTCAACGTCTCCTCGCGCGCCGCCGCCCTCGGCGGCCCCAACGAGTGGGTCCACTACGCCGCCTCGAAGGGCGCGGTCGATACCTTCACCATCGGCGCCTCCAAGGAGCTGGCGCCGCGCGGCATCCGGGTCAACGCCGTCGCCCCCGGCCTGATCGACACTGAGATCCATGCCAAGGCCGGCATGCCGGACCGCACCCAGCACATGCAGTCCGGCGTGCCGATGGGCCGCGCCGGCAGCGCGGAGGAGGTGCCGGGGGCGCTCCGGGTCCTGCTCTCCCCCCAGGCGTCCTACATCACCGGCGCCGTGGTGCCGATCGCCGGCCGTGTGCGGCAATTCGTCCACCACCACCACGTGGTCCGGCACCCACCACTTCGCCACCCGCCCCTCGTACACGCGCAGCACGCTGTCGCGGTCGATCGTCCGGCCCTGCCGCGCCACCACCAGCAGCAGCGGCCGCTCATCCCATTTCGGATGCGTCGCGGCAATGATCGCCGCCTCCGCCACGTCCGGGTGCGACACGGCGATGTTCTCTAGCTGGATCGAGCTGATCCACTCGCCGCCGGACTTGATCACGTCCTTGGAGCGGTCGGTGATCTCCATGTTGCCCTCGGCGTCGATGGTCGCCACGTCGCCGGTGGAAAACCATCCCTCGGCGTCCAGCGCGTCGCCCGGGGTGCCGCCGAAATAGCTGCTGCACACCCAGTAGCCGCGCGCCTGCAAATGGCCGGAGGTGGCGCCGTCCCACGGCAATTCCCGCCCGGCATCGTCGATGATGCGGATATCCACGCCGAACAGGCTGCGCCCCTGCTTCTCGCGCCGCCGCATCAGCGCCTCGCCGGTCAGGTTCTGGTTGCCCGGCGTGGGCGTGTTGTAGGTGCCCAGCGGCGACAGCTCCGACATGCCCCAGGCATGGTCCACCCGGATGCCGTATTCCTTGTCGAACGCCTCGAACAGCAGCCGCGGGCAGGCCGAGCCGCCGATCACGAAGCGCTCCACCGTCTCCAGCCGCTGCCCGCTGGCGCGCAGATGCGCCAGCAGCCCCAGCCACACCGTCGGCACCCCGGCCGAGATGGTCACCCGCTCTTCGTTCATCAACTGCGTCAGGCTGGCGCCGTCCAGATGCCGGCCGGGCATGATGAGCGACGCGCCCACCATCGGCGCCGCGTATGGCGTGCCCCAGGCGTTCACATGAAACATCGGCACCACCGGCAGCACCCGGTCCACCGCCCGCAGCGCGAACACGTCGGGCATGTTCAGCGCATAGGCGTGCAACAGGGTGGAGCGGTGGCTGTAAAGCACCCCTTTCGGCCGCCCGGTGGTGCCCGAGGTGTAGCACAGCGAGGCCGCGGTCCGCTCGTCGAACGCGGGCCAGGCGAAATCCTCGTCGGCCGCCGCCATCAGCTCCTCGTAGCACAGCAGGTCCATCCCCTCCGGCAGGGCGATGTCCGGCATGTGCGCGCGCTCGGTCATGAACACCACCGCCCGCACGCTGGCGCGCACCGCCGGCGCCACGGCGGCGATCAGCGGCGCGAAGGTGGTGTCGGCGAAGATCACCTGGTCGCCGGCGTCGTTGGCAATGAAGGCGATGTCATCGGCTGACAGGCGCGGGTTGATGGTGTGGCAGACCGCCCCCATGCCGGAAATCGCGTAATACAGCTCCAGATGCCGGAAGCCGTTCCACGCCAGCGTCGCCACCCGGTCGGAT
>ERZ778029.2468-NODE-2468-length-12579-cov-3.138933_pt1 | contig 12579 bp, 8 predicted proteins | sample MGYA00375759_ERZ778029 | MGnify/ENA primary metagenome ERZ778029 (study PRJEB29350, sample SAMN05389819) | bioreactor metagenome | isolation source: Ammonium sulfate bioreactor | place: South Africa: University of Cape Town | collected 2014-04-04 ...
AACAGCAACCGCTTTAGCTAAAACTGCACAACCATAACCACGAAATAGACCAGTAAAACCATCGACACTATAAATATGTTTCACTAAAAATCCAAAGCAAATTTTTCTTTCTTCGATTAAATCGAAAACAAAAACAAAAGCAATGATTCTGTTTTTCTTTACGTACAGTAACGAAGTACATTTGGATAATAGTAGGTTTCTTTGCCGAATAAATTCGTTCCTCGATAAGCTGGCAATGGTTCATAACCCATCTAAATTAATATAATCAACAGAATTCTCAAAAGGAAAACATCGGATCAAAGTCAATAAGTTTACTTGCATCAATGTTCGAACATAATTTAAAGGATGTCCAAGCGCAACCTGTAAACTTGATGTTCTTAATACAATAAATCCTGATTTGGGTGAATCAGGTTGTGTATTCAATCCTTGAAGAACTTGATCTCGAATTGTTGTTGTCGATGATGCTGGTTGTTGGATAGGTGTTATAACCTGTGGATTGGTTTGAACACTTGTTGTATCAGCAAGTAGTTCGTCAGCATCGTTCGATGGTGTCTAGACAAAGGTCGAAAGATCGTCGACAGAAAAATGCTTTGTGGAGATATTTACGTTATTTTGTTTTAATGAATCCGATTCCATTTATTGAAAATACGGTTGGCAACAATTGAGAATGTGTTTGAGTGTTAGAACAGTATCTTCGGCACTTTTGATAATGTTTTTTTATTTACTATTTATTGTTTTTCTCCATTGAGATTTACTTTTTTAATTTAATTTTTAAAATAGAAAAGTTAATCATCTATCGAAAAAGTTATGCGAATAAATTATTTTCGAAATAGATTTATTTAATTTTATTCATAAAAAATAAATTCGAAAAAGACGTGATCTACTATCGATTAGCGTCATCTAGATGTTTCTATGGTAATCGATGGATGAAGAACAAGACTAATGGATATGTCTCAGGCATTTTAATTTAGTTATGTTCGGGTTTGAAATCAATCAATTAGCTGATTTATTGAAAAAAACTGATCCAAATCGAAATGATTCGGACAGTGAAGACGATCAAGTAGATATCAGTCGAAAGAATTCTTTTATTTTCAAGATATTTTCTTCTTTTTTTAGCCGAAGAAGAATCCAACTGCTCATTTGACCCCAGCAACTGTTGCTCAGCAAACGCAAAAAACAAGTCAATCGATTCAAAATGTTGTAGCAGAAGCACCATCTGCACCAACTCAATCCAAAGATATTTGGAGTATTGATGAAGTACCTACAAATAATATTCAAGTTACAGATGAAGTTGATAAACGACCACAACCTGAGTAATAAAAAAAAACCAACGATTTTCTATCGATGAAGATTTATTCAATCGACTTGATTTAGATACGAAATGCACTATAAACAACGTATTACAACCGAAGATGTTTTTCTTCAAATGGGAAACAAAAACCCATCGTCTGCTAGTTGCGAAGATCTTGTCGTAAGAAGGAGTTTATTAATATTCAACTACAATAAATCTCGATTTCGATTTAGGTTAATATTCAATTGCCTGAAACAAAACTATCGGATATTGTTTTAGATATAACAAAATCGTTTCTCGATTGTCGTTGTCCAAAATTGTAGAAATAAAACTATTCGTTTTCCTTTTTTTGTTTATTATTTTTTCGTTTTAGTCGTTTGGCATTGCCGTTACAGCATCCAGCTGATCCTGATAAATCTCAAGCAAAATGGGATAAAGAAAAATGTGTTCTTCAAGTTACATTACGACTTCTTCGAGAATACGATGATTTCAATTTTTAAAACTAAATGTTTTCTTTGTATTTGTTCAATTTTTGTGTTTTTCTTTTCTTCAAGATATAAAAAAAGAATGTCAACGAATGAGAAAAGATGCTCATCGGGTACTGTCCAAACTCTTGGATCAGTGAAACAAAACTCGACATTATCTCGAGCAAAAACATGTGGAGTTACGAGTACACTAATTTTAAAATCCAAACCCGAACGTCTTCAACCATTGACGACGAATAAACCAGCACTGATCGATGATCAAACACTTGTAAAACTAGTTTTCATCTCGAATACAATAGGTTATTATGATTATTTTCTCTTTCGATAGTTAGATGATATTAATTGTCCTCATCCAGCAGTGGTTAACGAACTTTGTTTACATGCCAAAGGATTTTCTACTATTCCGAATTTATCTCAAGTAATTTGAGAGCGATTTTGAATGTCTTGTTCATTCGATTATCGTATTTTAGTTTAATTGATTAGTAATCTTAGATCTGTCATGCAACAGTATAATTCGTATTGAAAATTTAAGAAGTCTTTCGGTAAAGTTCAAAGATTTGCATTGAATTCAAAAAAAAAAACTATCGACTGTTTTTGTTTTACATCAGAATCTTCGTGAATTGAAATTATATGGCAATAAAATCGAACGTATTGAAAATCTCGAATGGTAAATTTAACTGATTTTTAGAAAATATCAAGATTGACTTCTTGGTCTAGTTTGACACAATTGCAAATACTTCAACTACAATACAATGAAATCCAAAGCATCGGTAATTCGAATTTCGACGAAGATTTTCTTTTTCTTAATACTAAATCTTGTGTTCGTATTTGAAGGTTCGAATCTAATTTATCAAACTCGTTTGCAAACGCTTCGTCTTGATTCCAATAAATTGTCTTCAATTCGTTCAGAAGAAGTTGCTAAATTAACTCAATTGAAAATGCTCGATATATCCGAATGTTCAATTGAAAATCTCGATGTAAAATTAAACGTATGAAAATCTTTGATCACTTCGTTATATTTAGTTTCTCAATTCACTTTCATCGTTAAACGAATTTCAAGCGTCACATTGTCATTTAAAAACTCTCCCAAATCAATTTCGTAATCTAAGAAATCTCATCGATCTTGATTTATCCAACAATCAACTCGTTAATCTCAGTCCATTGAAAACTCTTTTATCGTTACGTTTTCTTCAATTATCGAATAATAAAATTCAAGATCTGCAAATTCTTTCGAATTTAATTCATTTAAATGAACTTGATGTTAGTTCAAATGAGATCTCGGTCATATCGAATAGTTTCGAGAAATTAATCGATTTACAATATTTAAATATTTCCAATAATCGAATTCAATTGTGGAAGAATATCGTAAGCGGAAAGAGATTTTCGTTATGTTAAATTTCTTTTTTTTTGTTCTGTTCGAAAGAATGTTTTGACAAAAATGAATTCGTTATTTATTTTAACCATTCATGAAAATCCATTCTTATCACAAGAAGAAAATCCGATTGAAAAATTGGCAGAATTTTGTCCAACATTGGAAATCATTAATGACGTAACAACGCACGAAAACGAATATTTTCACGTTGAATATTTGCACATTCGTTTTTCTCTATAGATTAGCTTAAGAAATGATCCTTCACCAGTCGTTTCAGATGAATCAAGTAATGATTTTGAGTTGTTTTTTCGAATAAGAATTAAATCTAAATTTCCTTTTTTTCTTATGTTAAGAGGAACAGTTGATGAATATCGATAGAGAATTAAAAGAAATCGATCAAACACTTGAAAGATCAATACTGGCTATTGAAGCCGAGTAAAATCGAAGTCTACATCAATTTGATTTCAAATTAAATTGATTTCAAAATTTAGATTCAATGTTATTTTCAATGACCTGAAAAAACTGACTAAACCAGACGAAGAACCGTCAACCGATGCCAATGATTCAAATAAGAAATCGTTCGTTATGTTTTATTTGCTCCTAATTAAACTAAATCGTTTTATTATTCTAGAAAACATCGTCTCTTCCAAGCGCTCAATTTCAGTGAAGAAAACTATGTTGAATGACATTTTACTTTTTTTTTCTGTAAATAAATGAAATCGTCGGTGACTAATTGGCATTTATTCTATGACATTATCAGACTACAAGTTCGCTTAAATTAGTTAATTAGCATCACACGACATTCACCTTGTGCAGCATTTGTGTCTGTTTTTGTTTGCTTAGATAAATATTACGTTTTATTGCACAATTGACTGGTGATCTATGTAGGAAATAGATACATGCAAAGAAAATAATAAATACTGATTTAAAAATGATTTTCAATATTAAAATGGAACACACGATAAATTCTATTTTTAAAAATTTAATATACAAATGTGTATATTTAAGTTAAAGGCAAATTTTCTTTTTTATATTTTATAAAAAATGAATATTAGGAAAAAAAGACATGTCATATACAACGTAATGTTTCTTGTTGAAAAGAAGAAGCACATGGGTTTTCCTCAAATAAATTTTAATTAACACGTTACCGTTGGGAATTATTCATAGATTCGCAAAGTATTCTCTTATTATAAATAAGTCTTGTTAACATATCTACGTAGTTTTATTTTAATAAAAACTAACTGAACTTTAAGTGGACTTTTTTTGTGTGACGAAATATACTAAACGAACCAATAAAGTTTGTTGTTGAGCTATAAAATTAAACCCGAAGGGGATTCTATCCTGTCATTATCTCAAAGGTTAAAGTGAACGTTAATTTTTAATTGTTAAAAAAAAGAACTTTTTTTCAGCGAAAGATGTAATTTCGATTTTTTTTATTTGACCTTTCCTTTTGAAGATCATTTTATTCGTGTTTCTCTGACATAATCTACAAAAATAAACTTTCAATGATTCTCATACTTCGTCATACCCTCTTCGTTATTCTTTTTGCTAAATAATTCTAATAAATATCCTATAGCGATATGATCTAATTATTTTTTTAAAATAAAACAGCACAAATCCTTCGAAAGATTTATCATCTATTCCAGTTTTAATTGATTAGTACGCATGATTAATTGTATTTCCGTTGATTTCGTGTGTCTGATGGCTATTATTATATCGTGATAGTTAGCCAACTTTCATTCCAGTTCGAATCACTTAGTCTAATTAAAACACTGTAATATATTGGAGCGTTTTTTTTTTGTTTGTTTCCAATTAATAGATCTTTTATTAGAGATAATTTGACAAATGTTGCATGTTTTTTAGTTAGAATATTCAAAATTAGAAATCTTAAAAATAATTAATAGAAAAGAGAGAAAACCATATGTCAGAAAATGTTGTTTTAGTATAATAATATTTTTGGAAATAGATCAACAATTGTCCCTTTCTTTTGACAATTCCAGCGACGAGGGTTAAGACATACGTACGTATGTAAATCAACGAATAAGTCTGACATTATATAGGAAACGTTTTTTTTCTTCTTTTATTGTCAATTTTCAACAGAATGTCCTTATAAAAGATCCGTAGACCTTTGAACTATTTTCTAGTATTAAACGACATGAATTGATTTACATATAAAACATAATATCATGGGAAATGACGTTGAAAAATTTTATTTCGTTTCCTCTTCGTAATTTTATTTTAACAGCATCGTTAATTGAAAAAAACTTCATTCTTTTTCCTTGCAACGGAAATTCATCAAAATCCCTATGAACTCAAATTATACGAGCAAACACATCGCGCTTTTAATTATTTCTTCATACTTTCATATGCGTTTAGCGTCTTTAAATCCACCTATATAGGATATGCATAAATCGAATATTTATCTGTTAATAGTTGAATATCTTCTCGCACGTAACAATTGCTATAGTCATTTTTTGATGAAGTCAATAATTCATTTATAAAGAGAAAGATCGTGCTTGTCACGCAATACTTTCTAGTAATTGTTGTTATTGTTGTTTGAGAGAAGAAATACTGACAAAAAACAGCCGAATAGCTAAAACTATCCGAGAAAAGAAAACTACTTCTGTGATTATCTGTCGTATCAACATTAGTAGATTAAAAATAAGAACGAAAAAAAAAGAGACTTATTGACATATTCATTTCTATCCTAGGGAATTTTCATTTCTTAGCTATGATTGTATAGAGAAAGTATTATGTTATCTATTGATTCCAAGATTCTTATTTTTTTCTTTTTCTTCGTCTAATCTTAAGTTGAATTATAATAGAATGCATTCATCCGCTAGTTCTATGAAAAAAAACTATCTATCAATAGAAAAATCTTATTATCCTTAATAAAGAAAAAAAAAGGTCTTCATAGAATAATTATTATTTTTCTTTTCGTTATTTAGTTCTTTTCAAAAAAAAATAAAAAATTATAAAACTTAGATAAAAGTCTTAGTATTTTATTTATAAGATATCAATGTTAGTAGATTATGGTAGACAGTCTCGAGTAGGCGCTACTTTTTCCGCCCATTTTATTTTTTAAATTGAATAATGTCTTAACTCCAATCTTAACCTACACATGGAAAACAAGATTTTCTTTATCACACTTCATCACACCAGAGGACATCGTGTTAATCACGTCAACTTTCAATTAACGAAATGTTCTTGTCGTTAATATTGTTGTTTGATTTCTATACCATTTTTATCTGGACTAGAAGGATTTCAAACTATAATATATTAATCATCTATTATTTACTGTTCTTTTTCTATGATGATTAATATATTATTTAAAAAAAGTTTCGTATTCAATTTGTGTTCTTTTTCTTGTTGGTATCCAAAATATGTAGGCCGTCTTTCGAAGCCTTCATAATATTCTACTCAATGTAAGAGTAACGAGAAACCTAGATAATACCCGTCGTTTGTTATTCTAACTGATTTATTCCGTCTTACACTACTACCCTGCTCTAGTTTACAGCTTTCTGACAAGATACAAAAAAAAAAGAGGCTATTGTTCTCCAACGAAAACGAAGAATAGGAAACGTGACAAAACACCAGTGTTTTTTTTGTCTAGTCGTTGTAATTAAACAATAGAAAATGGTTCTTTACAAGTATCGTTTGTTTTTCTTCATGAACTGTATTTAAAGATAATTACAAGAAATGATGAATCGATAAACTTATAGTTTTCTTTCGTTCTTTTTCTCGATGTTTTTTTCTCTTTCTCTCGTTTCCTTCTTATGCTTTTTGCCTTTCTTTTCAGTACATCGCAATCAATAGCAACTATTAGTCGGATGTGCATCGGTATGCGAAGTGTGACAGAAATCATTTTAATAAGACACGTCAGTTTTTGTTCAATAGGAAAGATTCATTCAACAAAAAAACAGCAGAACGAAGAAAAATGACAATTCTTTCATTCATTAACATATTATTTTCTTCACTATTTTCCCGTTTTTTTTCCCTCGTCGCAAGATCATTTTCCCGATAGATAGTAGAAAACACAAAAAATATCGAACAAAACATACACTTACTATTTTGTTTTTCTATTTCTTTGCTTACATATATAATTTGTATGCATATTCTACTTTTTGGTTAATTAATCCGGCGAGAGAAACAAAGTACAGGAAAGATCTTTTTATGAAATTATCATATATGAATATATTTATTTGTTTATTTATTTTTGTTCTTTATTAGAAATTTCCTAAAAGGATTTCAGAGAGAAAGATCAATTTGACCGATCTCGATAGAATTCAAGTAACTCAGTAATCTTGTTTTGTTTTTGCTTAGTTCTAGAATAAATTTTCTTTATTGAAAATAATATCGTGAATATCAATTGATGGATCTATTAAATATAACATCTACTATTGTGTGTAATACATCTCTGCCTGATTCCGAGTATGTTGCATCTCCTCCGCCTATTCCACCGTCGTATCTTCAAGCAACAGCCGTTTTTGTCTATACTTTGTTAAGTCTTTTAACTGTTGGCGGAAATGCACTCGTTTGCCTCATCGTATTTCAATACATGGGTACAGTTACAGTGACCAATTTGTTTATTGCAAATTTAGCTGTGACAGATCTTTTTATCGGTCTTTTTTGTATTCCAATTGTTCTTATCTCGGATTATTTATTATCTGATTGGCCATTCGGTACATTCATGTGCAAATTTACTTCATTTGCACAATCTGTTTTTGTTGTTTGCACTGTTTATACACTGATTGCCATGTCCGTTGATCGTTATATCACAATTATCCATCCATTAAATCCGAAATTAACACGCCGACAATGTCGAATATTAATTGCTCTTTTGTGGACATTTTCACTTGTATTTAGTTCACCAATATTTATCGATATGCATATTCGGCATACGTGTTTTCATCGTCCGACCGATAATGAAACCGAATATTCGCAGACAATCTGTGAAACAGTTGGTCTTCCATCACCTATTCACGACGCGTATAATGTTGCAACAGTAACGATCATCTATTTAATTCCATTATGTTTATTAACAATCATTTACATACGTCTTGGATGGAGATTATATCGAACACATGCACCAGGCGAAGCACATTCGGAACGTGATGCTAAAATCAAAAAATCGAAACACAAAGTTATTAAAATGTGTTTCGTTGTTGTTATTATGTTTGGCGTCTGTTGGTTTCCGCTTCAATTATATACGAATATTTTATATTCATATGTCGATAAAAAAGTCAAACAGGAATATATTCCGCATGTTTATTTTACATTTCATCTTATGGCAATGAGCAATTCATGCGTTAATCCAGTGATCTATGGAGTTATGTCATCAAAATTTCGTGAAGGTTATTTACATTATTGGCATTTTATTCATTCATGTTGTCGAATATCGACTTCACGTTTTCAATTGAAAGATGACCGAAATGAAACAACGTCGATGATGACAACACTTCGAAAATGTCCTCAACCAAATGAATTAAAGGTTAAAATACCTGATATGGATTGTGATCGAGCAAGTAGCACATCTGTACCTTGCTCAGTACCATTGATCTCATCACAAAGGACTTCATCAAATGGTTGAGAATAAAAACAACGACAGTTATTATTACTTTTCACTTTTTTTTTCGTCTTTTTTCTTTGAATTTTCACAATTAAATGTTTCGACATAGATTTCTAATGAAAAAGTATTCATATTGATTTATTCTTTTACTTTGAGAAGATAAAAATAAAAGTTCTATGTGTAGGAACAAAATAGAATTTAACTAATCGAATTAATTATTAAAGGTTTTAAATTGATTTCTTATTATCATAATAGAATTATCATTTCATATTAATGAAATACTATTCATGAATAGCAATATGTGCGTAGATAAATCTGAAGAATCAAAGGGAATTTATTGAACCGGATGAATCAAAGGAAATGACTGAATCATCGCCGAATTTCAATTTGTTTTCTCAGAAAAATCAAGATGAATACGTGATTAATCTCGTCTCTCCTAAAACTTTGAATTTACACTTGACGAAAAAGCATGACTATCTAATGACATTGTTCTTTTCACTGAAGTTATTGACACGAGCCATTTGAAGGAACTTCAATATCTCTTATATGATCCTCGTATTACTATTTTCGGTAACACAAGTGAAGGTGGGTGTTTCGTTTATAAATATCTATCTGATAAATTTTTAAATTCTCTTCTTTTTCCTTTCTAAAAATGTCTACGATAAGTAGGCCAACGGACATTAATAGCTAAAGGATAAATGATATTTGATTAGCTCGAAAATAATCGAAAGAGTATCGCTAAAACAGAGGGAAAAAAACATCTGAATAATATTTTTCTCAATAGAGCATAAGTAAATAGTCTCCTAAAGCCACATATAATGGAAAAAAAGCTAATATGAAACGTAATCTGTTTTTTATTATTTCAAATCATTAGAATAATTCTTTTAGATAGAATAAAACAAAACAAAAAGGAAACAATAGATATGATTAAACATACTAGAATCTATTTCCGTTCACCATTTGAATGAAAAAGAACGCAAGTTGCGTTAACATCAATCATGCTTGATCAAGCAGCAGTAGAAAAATTTCTTTCAAAGAAATATTCTTCGATATATACATATACATATATATGTATTTCTTTTAATTGTGTTTTTACAATGATGACATTGGCAATCGTTGTTGTTCTGTTTAATATAATTGTCCTGCAAAGAACGGATAAGAAATGATTGCCATGTTATTTTATTGTATTAAATAATTAGCACATTAAACATATACATGCTGCAGACGAGTCACAATCGACATATACTATTAAAATAATGATAAACTCTATTGTCAATGTTGATTATGAGAAAAAAACAGAAAAACTATGTTTTTTTGCCTTTACTTAAGAATGATGTTTATTGTATCTCGACAAATGATCAATTATACAAATTATGTGACCATTTACTCGAGCTACTCAACGAGATATATGGTTTTGATAAGATTTCAGATATTCAATAATTTGTTTAAATTCGGATAAAAGAAAAAAAAATAACATCATTAGAATAGCAGACTAAAATAATTGTCAATTCTTATTTAGGACAAATTACTTGAAGATTCATATACATTTCAAGGTTATTCTGTTATGACTGAAGATTGACTCAAATATTCTTTTAATTTAAATTTTCGGTTGAAAATTCTGCTTGTTTTATCTAAAGGAATATTCATGTGATAATTAACTTTTCAGAATAAAGACTAACAAATAAATTAAAGAAAAACGTTGAATTGTTCTATGTGAACTATTAAATAACGATTGTGGAGGTGTCTGCTGATAATTGTATGATATCGATTTCGAAAGACCTATTCGATTCAATTTAATATCATAAATTGAATAGAATCGACTGAGAAAATAACCGCCAAGTATCCAAATGAAATTTTCATGATTATTTGGTAGATTTATACTTTGAAAACTTGTATAGCAAATATATTCATCGGTATGTTTGTTTGCTTTCAAAATATGTAGGTACTGTAAGATCGACAGTGTAAATGTTTGATTTCCAATGGAAAAATGTATATCAGGAAATGAAGATAATGAACGAGTATAACAATCGATTGAATACTAGAATATTGAATGTTTGATATTTTCTTTTGAATTTGATAAAATTTTACCAAACCGAGAATTGGATTATATATTCCATTGATTGAACGATGGAGTAAAGCGAGTTGATTTTTTGGTCCAACAATAAACGTTGTACCAGTATCTAGGATTGCTGGACAATTTGAACATACGATAATGTCGTTGATTTTAATACTAAAATCGACAAAGATTGATTTTAATTGGAAAATTTTGAATTTCTACTAATCAATATTAAATTGCCAATAAGCAGGTGTAGTTACATTAACATATGTAATTGTATCTGAATGTTTACTCGAATCTATATCACCGAAAATTAATTCACCACCTGGATAAACATTTGGATTACTAAAAAAAGCAGAAGAAAATCTACGCGATGTGTTTCAGGTCAATAGATTCATAATTACGGATTAAAATAAAAAGAAAATATAGGATTCGACACTTGACCTTGCCGCCACATATTATAAAACATGGGTGTTTGTTCAGATGTTCCGAGAATTGGATAGGCAAGACCTAAAATACCATCAAACAACGCATTAGTAAATCCAGATATATTGTTTGCTTGTGCAAATGCTTGATTTAACACCGATATATTTCCTATCTAACAACAGAAACAAATTACAATATTATCATTGAATGATTATCAATAACTTACAGTAATTGTATCATTGATAAATGCACCATTAGCATACGAACCATCGGCATAATTAATTCGAAATATTGCACCATTAGATCGCGATGTACTGGAACGACTTGAATCGTATTTTGATTTTTTTCCTAAAAAAATTAATTCGATTTTAGTTTTGTTCTCAATAAAGAATATATTTACCACAAGTCGAAAGACACTCGATTGATGGTATCCAAAGATCTGTCGAACCTGTATCAAAATCAATAAGAAAAATTTTTCCAGGTGTACCAATTGAAATTTCGCCAACCCAATAATACTAGAGCAAACAAAACAAGAGTATATTGGCATATTTTTAGTGTATCATCTGCCGATTGCGCATACATTCGCATGATTAAATAGAATTTCCGTAGTTGGATTCATTCTACCAGACAATCTTAATGATCTTCTATAAATAGAATAAGACACATTCGCATCATTAAAATCATTATAAATGAGACTATTCGGAACACGACGACAATATATTCTACATAGGAAATTATTTGAAAACAATAGTACAACAATGAAAAATACATACCGAGGTAAATCGGTTGCTGATACTGCACAGAATAAACATAAGAAAGAAACTACGCAATTAATTTTGCACATTTTGAAGAATAAATATCAAATCAGTTTGTCTAATGAAGAGCGAACAAAATATGTTCTGTTTTTTCTTCGTCTGTTGTAAATTTAAAAAAGAAACTATTCAATAATTGTCGTTGAAAAACATCAAAATCGATTGTATTATTTGCTTATTATGACAATGACGCGAGTCTATAGAGAAGACCTTCGCGAAAAGTTAAATATAAAAACAAGATAGTTCATAATTTTTTTAAAAATACGAATGATCATCGATTTATTTGAAATTATTTTGCGAGAATTCAAAATAGAAATATTAATCTTTTTTTAGTATTGGTTATTTATAAAGTAGCGAAAGGTCATATACTGCCTTCGGGTAATATTTGATTATTTGTAATCTTTTTTTGTTTGCAGCATCGGAGAAAAATCTGTGCAAAAACATGAAAATACTGTTGACGAAAACGTTTTGATACAATCATATAAATGTAAAATGGAGTCTACAGAACAAAAAAAAACATAGAAAATAATATTAGATATACGTATATCTAATATTATTTTCTATGTTT
>ERZ778029.2479-NODE-2479-length-12543-cov-3.514734_pt1 | contig 12543 bp, 14 predicted proteins | sample MGYA00375759_ERZ778029 | MGnify/ENA primary metagenome ERZ778029 (study PRJEB29350, sample SAMN05389819) | bioreactor metagenome | isolation source: Ammonium sulfate bioreactor | place: South Africa: University of Cape Town | collected 2014-04-04 ...
ATACGAGATAAGCTAGTGACTGGAGTTCAGACGTGTGCTCTTCCGATCTTTCGAAAACTTCGCTGTTTTTTTCTTCTCTTGTTCATTTCAAGATAACGCCAATTCATTGTGCAGCTATTAATCCAAATGCTAAATATCTCAAACAATTACTATCAATGATGCCTGAATATAATATTCTCGATAAATATGAACGACGACCAATACATTTCGCTGCTGCATGCGAAGGATCTGATCCACTTGAATATCTCCTGTCGAAGTAAAAAAAAAAGACGATTTTTCTTGAAATAGAATTCTTCGAATTGAAATTCAATAGATTTGTTAATTTAAATGATGTTGATCGTGGTGGTAATTCTCCATTGCATATAGCTGCAAAAACAGGCCGTGCGCATAACGTTGAACTTTTATTACGTACAGCAAAAGATAAATCCGAATCGAATGATATCGAAGATGAAACTGTTAATAATACATTCGGTTTAGCTTCGATTAATCGAATGAATAAAACACGTTTTTATCCCGTTCATCTTGCCGTTCTGGAAAATCATTTAAATTGTCTTGAAATTCTCGTTGAATACGGTGCAAATGTCGAAGTACCAACAAGTACAGCATCAGGCAAACTAACACCATTGATGTTAGCCTGTCAGAAAGGTTATCTTGATATTGTCAAATATTTGATTGAACATGGTGCAAAAATCGAAAATCGTGATCGATTTAAACGAACACCGTTGATTCATGCATGTATGTGTGGTAATGCACATATTGTTTCGTATTTATTACGAATGGGTGCCAATGCAAATGTTTTTGATTCATCATTGAATACGGCTTTACATTATTCGATAGCTTATGGTTGGTATTTTTGTGTTCAATTATTGATTGAAGCTGGAGCGGATATTAATTGTGCAAATTCATGGCAAACAACATGTTTAGCAGCTGGATTTTTGAAAGGACATTATGGACTTTGTGATTATCTTCTAACCAATCATAGTGTGAATATTAATTTTCAAACTGATGATGGTTTAACATTAGTTATGTTAACTGTTGGACTACCAATTACAGCAGCTGTTGTTGAACAATTAGAATACGTTGTTGTTAAACATAAAGCAGATTGTACGACAATTGATACTAGTGGAAATAATGCGGTATGTAAATAAGAAAAGATTTAATTTAATAATACGAAAATTATTATTATTATTTATTTAGTTTCATCATTTAGCAGCTAATTATACGAAATATCATATGGTAAATGAAATAATTTGTTTTGTTATTTTTGTTAAATCTATTATTTCAATCTAGGATAAGGAAACTCAAAAAGTTCAACGTGAAAATTATATTCGTTTATGTCAAATTCTTCTCGAACATAATTGTAATCCAAATCAATTGAATAATAATTCACAATCACCACTAATGATCGCATTAGAAGTTGGCAATTTTGTTCTTGTCGATTATTTAATAAATCAAGCAAAAATTACAGTAACAAACGATATAAGCCGAGATGGAAAAACGCTTTTACATTATTTTGCACTTAAATGTGATCAAAATGATCTTATTCAAGCATTGATGCAATTGGTAAGTTGTCATTTTGAATAGAATTTTTGTTTTTTTGAAAATATTTTCTTCTTCAAGGCAATTACTGATGAACTGAAAAAAATGGGACAAACTTTTGATAATAATGGTCGAACACCATTACATTATTGTGCTGAAAAATTTCATGAATTTTGTCAAAAGAATCAGGTAAAAAAAAAGACTAGTCTGTTTGAAGATCAAAATAAAATCAAGAATACATTTTTTTAGACATCAACAAGTACAGATGAACTTAAGACAAGTTATCAATCGATTATTCAAATGATTGAATATTGTTTGGAATCAATTGAATGTGATCCGGATGCTGAAATAAAATCTGTTGAAAATTTGAAAGAAGTTAGCAAAGAAGATTCGGAAGAAGAAAACGAAGAAGAACAAGAAGAAGATAGTGAAGATATAACAGATCCCAATGAAAGTCAAGTTCAACAAGAAACAAATACGAAATCCAAAGGATCAAGTATATTTTATTTACTATCTACAGTTCCATTCGTCGGTCCAACTGAAAAACATCCATTGGAATTGTTCGCTAAAAAGACTCAAAAGATTAATATTCCTCATCATGAAAATCAACGTACACCACTTCTACAAGCGATTGCCAATCGACAAATTCATACAGCTGAAATATTAATAATTCATTCTCAATGTGATGTGAATGCTTCATCATCAAATATTGCCAATGAAAAACAACAAACACCATTGATATTCGCTTGTAAATTACAATTATTATCAATTGTACGTCGTTTATTAGAACATAAGCAATGTAATCTTCAAGCAGTTGACTATCAAAACAATCAAGCATTGCATTATTTTCTACAAACATCGGATCGTTCAAATGATTATATTGAAATTTTAAATTTATTTATCGAAAAATTAAAATTAATCACTAAGAATCCATTGAATATTCGAGGAAAATCACAACGAACACCTCTACATATTGCTACATATCATAATCAAGGTACAATCGATGCTATAACTGACATCGAAAAGATTTTAATCGATAATGGAAGTGATCTTTTCTTGGAAGATGATCTCGGCAATCTTCCATTACATAATGTTTTCTTAAACAAAACTGCCAATACTGATCCTGTGGAATTATGTGTACTCATTCTCGAATCTATGAAATACAAATCACTCGATACAAAAAATCATTCCGGCGATACACCTTTACATTTAGCTGTTGTATGTCTTTCGAAATCTCTTGGAATTCATTTGTTTAAATTAATTTACTTTTTTATTTAGATAAATTGTTCGATTGTTTGTGTTATGCTTTTACAACAGCATCATGCTGATTTATTAATTGAAAATAATCAATCGAATTCTATTCTCGGCACTTGTATTGCAGTTGGACATTTGAATTTATTTATAACATTTCTTCAACAATCGATCGATATCGATTTGAGTAAAACATATCAATTAACGAAAACAATCGAAAATAAAAATCAAACGAATACCATTTGGAAATGGAAATATCTTGATAGTCAATCGATTGAAAACAATCAACGTTATTCATTGATTTCTTTAATTATCGAACGAGATTGGCAAGGAGCATTAGCATTAATTCTCAATGATGTCAAACGTTTTCATTTGAAATATATTGACATATTCGAAGCAGCTATTGCAAATAGGAAATTAAATCTTGTTCTTCGTCTTTTACAACGTTTAAAAGACAAATATAATATCAATGAAGAAAATTCTCGTCAACAAAATCTCTATCATTTATTAGCTAATTTGAGTAGTTTCGATGAAAATTTACTCAAACAAATTTTAATCTTTCTTTCCAAATCGAAATCTCAATGGAATAAACCCGATGAATTGAATATCTATCCATTACATTATGCGTATGTTAAACAAAATTTTACATTTATTGAATTTATTAATGAAAAATATCTGACTATTCAACGAATGACTCCATTGGATATCTATGAAAATTCATTAATTAGTTTATTATTTTGGTCATCAGGACAGAAACTAATCTTACCAAAAGAAAAACTTCAAAGTTTAATTCAATCAGGAAAACAATTAGATTGTGAATGTAATTATCAAAATCAACATAGTGAAGATTCGTTAGCATTCGATTATCAAACAACACGATCTGATCATATTCTCTATTCATCAAAATTATCAAATCAACCACGAATATCACCCTTAATTCATGCAATAGTCAATAATAATTTTTTCTTAGCCAAATTTCTAATCGAACTCGGAGCAAATATTAATTTTTCCGATGGTAATCAACAAACACCATTGATGTATGCTATTCGAAAGGTAATTTTCGTATTTCATCGTCAAATTCTCGACTATTTATTTTTATCTAGAATAATCTTGATATTGTTAAATTATTATTAAACAATACATATGCGCCTAAAAATCAAGTTGAAACAGGATCAGGACTTTTCTCTGGATTCCATGGTCGTGGACGTGGTCTTGGACGTGGTAAGCGACGTCCTCGTAAACAATTCTTTCTCGGTGCAACAACGGATGAGAATGAACAACCTCGTGAGAAAAAGACAGCTGAAGTATTTCAAATGACTTCATCGGTTGATCTCAATGCGATTGATTCCGATGGTCGAACATGTATTCATCATCTTGTTCAGCCGTTCACTCAAGGTACATTTACAAATAGCATTGAAATTCTACGTTTACTTCATTCGTGCGGTGCTTCATTGACAAAAATCGATTATTCGGGTTATACACCATTGGAGTATAGCGTGCAAATGAATAATCAACAATTAATCAGCGAATTGCAAAAATTAATTCATAATAAGAAGAAAATTTCAATGAAAAAATTGCGAATTAATCATTTTTCAGTCAATGATCCAAATGCTGATCTTTTGAATACTCAACCGAATTTTTATGACGATGCACAAAACTTTATTGATAATTATCTCGCATCTCATTCCAAAGGTAAAATCGAACGAAAATATCCAGTTGATCCGGCATCAGGCATGAGTTTAACCGGTGAAGTCGTTCAAGATACAGATAAAGATGAACCGTACGATGTTCGTTTAAATAAAGTCGATGTTAATTATGGTATATTTGGTTTATATAATTTCTATCGAATGCAAATTATTAAACATAAGAGTAAGGCGAATTTATATTTTCTTTTTACACGTTGGGGTCGAATCGGTACTGGCGAAGGTGCACATCAATTGACACCGTTTTCATCATTGGCAGAATGTCGACAAGAATTCGTTAAAGTATTTCGAGAGAAAACAGGCAATGCATGGGAAAACACCGATACATTTGAAGAAAAACCGAAGAAATATGCTCTTGTTCAATTAAATCAACGAGCATTAGTCGAAGAAGAAGAACATGTACGAGTCAATTTCGAACAATTACAAGATGAAAATCAGCATCCATCATCAAAAATTCAATCAGCTCCTTATCGAACTTTTCTACGAACGTTTCTCAATCGACAAGCTCTTCGACAAACCGGCTTTCATGTCAGTTGTGATGCAGATGTATTGCCTGCATCAAAACTAAAACGTGAAGTCTTACAACAAGCTCGTGATATTCTCGTCAAACTAAAAGATCTTCTCAAACAACGTGACGAACTTTCTAATGATTCCACGCAAGCATCATCAGCTGATTATAAAACAACGGTCAAAACGATTCTAGATTCCATCTATAATTATTCAAATCAATATCATCGTTTACTACCAGTGAATCATTATTCCGAAGATAAATTAATTATTATCAATGATAGTAATCAATTGACACAACAAGAGAAAATAATCGAGGATTTATTTCAACTTGAATTAACATATAAAATTCTACTTGGTGCACAAGCTAATCTCAAGCGTATATCACCAATTGATTACATCTACCAATCGATGCATTGTCAATTTGAAGCTTTAAATCAAAATGATTTCGATTCGCAATTAATTTTACGTTATATATGGACAAGTGCACCCAACGTTCGAGTTAAACAAATATTTAAAATTGCAAGAGAAAATGAAGATGAACGAATGAGTCAAAACAATGTAAACAATCGATATTTGTTATGGCATGGAACGAATATTGCCAATTTAGTTAGCATATTAAGTCGAGGTAAATCGTTTTAGAGTTGAGTTCAATGAAAAATGTTCGTTCGTAGGACTGCTTTGTGGAACTATGACGGCTCGAGGAACAGGAAATTTGTTTGGCACGGTAGGACATGAATTGAAGAAAAATGAACAATATGTTTTAAGGATATTTTGTGATATTTAGGGAATTTATACTGCTGATACATTCCAAAAAAGTTTAGGTTATTGTTCAGGTGTTACGGAAAACAAGGAAGAAACGTGTTATATGCTATTATGTGAGGTTGCTTTAGGTAATGTGAAAGAAGTTGGTATTGTTCGACAGAACACAAATGATGAAGAAGATGAAAATGAAGAAGACGAAGAACAACAAGATGAAGATGATGGTAATGATTTCAGTAAACCACTTGATTTGAAAAAATATCAAAGTCGAAAAGCTCCTGGAAGACAAATACCTGATCCAAAACATACGATTACTCTCAAATCTGGTTTGTTATTTTACAATAAAATTTTATTTATTTCCTCTATTAATAAATTCTCCTAGGAGTGCAAATGCCACTTGGTCAATTAGTTACAAATCCAATATCGACATATTATGGTTTACCATATAATGAATTCATTGTTTACAATGAAGCACAACTTGCAATTCGATATCTCGTTCAGTTTTCTCGTTAAAATACAATTATTTGACATTTTGATTAATCTAATCGAGAATGGACGCTTTATTTTATTTTATTTTTTTACAACAATAAAATCCGTATGAATAAAAGAAAAAAAGAAGAAGAAATTGATCTGACTAATCATTGCTTCAGAAGTTTTGTTTTCGTTATTGGTTGCACGAGTTTTATTGACTGATTTGAATAGATTTTCCCAACTGATTGTTTGTTTGCTTGAGGGCATTTGTTCGAGATTTTCAATCGATGTTATAGCAGGTGGATTTGGTGGTGGTTCTTCAGCATCTAGATCTCCATCATCCCAAGCTGACCAAGAGATCAGAGGAGCTTGTTTAACTGGCGATGGTTTTCTAAATATGAAAACAAATTTCATTATTTGCAAAAGAGAATTTCATGATTGAGTTACTTTGATTGAGGTGGAGATGAAGGAGGAGGAGGAGAACATGGTTTTTTAAATACTCTTGAAATGGCAGTTTCATCTGACGAGTTTGTTTGTTGAATAGGCGGTGTAGGACGTGATGGTACTTCGGAAATTTCTTCTCGTCTTTGAAATGTAGGCGGAATAAATGATGACGTTTTGGCTATTTTAGCTGGATGATTCAAATTTGTTTCACTTTCATCCTCATAAGCACTACGTTTCATCGATGGAGTCATTCCTGCATAACCCCATTGATACGGACTAGATCGTTCAAATGTTGACATTAGTTGTGGTTGTGGTGGTGGTGGCGGTGGTTCAGGTCTAGGTACCATACGTGGTGGTACAAATGCCTGAATAACAAAACGTTTAAGAAATTTCTTTTGGAAAAATGATTAAAGTCCTACTGCTGATTTAGGTCTATTCTTCATAGTGGGATCATTGACCGCATAACTTGGTCTAGGACATGGTTGATTATTATCGATTGGTTCTTCTACACTAATTAAATATCGATCAGTTTCGAATTCTCGTCCCGGTTGAATCTGATCTCAGAGAAAGAATTTTCTAATTATTGCAAAACATTTTTTTAAAATAAAAATCTTACCTCATCAATACTCGAATAAAAAACAACATCAATCTCATGTTTACCCGCAGATATCAAACGTGCCTAAATATTCATCAATAACCATAGCAGTATTACATCATCATTTCGTTTTTATTTTCATACTGAATTCAAAGTTGGCTGCGGAATTAAATATCCATCTAACCATATTTTAACTTTCTTCGTTTTTTGTTCTGTATAAAGAACCTTGATTACACTCAAATAAATATCACAAATAAGCATACAAATCACTTACACGTATCTGATTAGACATAATCAATCAAACGCAATCTGAAGTTAGAGATCAATATGATATACATTCTTTGTATTTTTTTTATAAAAAAAAATTCATCATTCAATTAATACATTTATATATATAAAAAAAACAAAATATTGTTAATTATACAAACAATTAAACAAAATAAGAAAGAAAACTAGCGATTCCATTGCGCATATATTCTACGATGCTAAGTCAAATTCTATCCAGATCGGACAATGATCACTAACTAATCCTCCCCATGACCAACCGGCCGGTATCCACACACTAGTTAAATTATCTCGAATAACACCGAAATTATCTATTAACAAATTAAAAAAAATTCAATTTTATTATTTTTCTTTTCTTTTGTTTTTACCTGTACTCAATTGTTTCGCTTCCGCAGAAAGCCATATATTATCCGCACATGTTGATCCTTGCGGTGTTTTCAAGCTAATATTCGTATTCTGTTTAATAACATACGAATAATGACGTTGAACTAAAGCTTCAAATTCGGATGCATGTGGTGCAAGATTAAAATCTCCGAAGATGATTACATGTTTTTGTTCTTCAAAAAGAACAAAAAAAAACCAGAAGATTTCCTTTCTTTTATAATTACACAAAATGTTGAAATCTTACCAACAGTATCACTCATTGCTTCAGCTAATATCGACAATGATAGTGCTTCATCTTTAGTTCGTTCGTTTTCATTTTCATCTAATCGTCTTGCTTTTAAATGAATATTAACAAAAACAAATTCGTGTTTATCAAAAATACGAAAAATATTTATGAACGGTGAACGTGTAAAATAATTTTTAAATGGTAATAAAGATGATTTCTTTAATTCAATACCAATGGATTCATCATACAAAAAGCCGAGATATTCACTACCCTAAACATTTGGAAACATGAATTCAATTCAAATCAATTCGATTGTTGTTTTATTTACTTGAAACATTCGACCAGCAACATCACTTATTGAATATTTCCATTTTCCTTGATATCGATTCGGCCAATCTTTAATAAGTGGAATGGTGGGATTATTCAATTCTTCGACAATATAACCAAGAGCTTCTCTATGACCGATTTCTTGAATACCAATGATAGAAAGACTAGAAAGATTTTTGAGTTATTTTTGTTGCTAAAAATCTCGAGGTATTACTTATTCTCGAATATAGTTCGACAGATAACTTCTCTCACACCTGGATTTTGAACCTTTTCATTCGTTAATTGTTGTAAATTCCATGAAGCAAAATGAATACATGTTTGTTTATCTTTTGTCACAGGTGATGGACGTTGAGGAGGCGAGGATAGAAGTATATTTTGTAATTCAGGTGGTAAAGTTTCTAATAGCAACGAAGCCAGAGATAATGTATCTGCTACAGCATGTTGATCATTATTATTATTGTTGTTTTTATTCAATATTGGATAGTCAGTATTGAGTGTTGGATGAAAAATTGATGTTTCACTGATAGATGAAGGTAATGGATGAGAATCAATAGTGATATACGAACGAATATTAGCTAGAATAACATAATCGATTCCTTTGATTTTTAATAAATCTTCAATGAAACGAAACGATCCTTTTCGTTCACGTTGATGAATAATTCGTTGAGCAAGTGTAGAATTTAAATGAGGTATTGAACATAATTGTTCATATGTTGCTCGATTAATATTAGCAATTTCTGGTTTTGTTTGTGAACAATTATCCATGTATACATCTGAACGAATACGTTCGAATAAATCACGATGAATTCCATTGATTAATAAAAGTTCGTCGATTTGTTTGAATTGTTGATTAACACGTCGATATTCAATTATATTTTGTGCTATTAAACGAGTTACGCCAGATAGAAGTAAGAATTCATCTTCGGATGCATGATTTAAATTAATTTTATTCTTATTATTGACAGTTTTTGGAAGATTTAATTCACTTTGTTCGATTTTTTTCTTATGGAAAAACCGTCGATGATGCGTTTTTGAATCGAACTTCGTTGGTAAACAACTACTTGTCCCACCCATGATCAATATTTAAAACAAAACGAATCTGTTGAACACAACCGATTTAGTATTATTCTAAAAGAGAAAGAAGAAGAAGTCAAATAACTCACGAAAGAAAACGAAAGAGATAGATGAATCATTCGACAACGATGTGATGAGTAAATATGACGCCTCGTATTTGTCTGTTTTTATATGATTTCATCGTCGTTATGCAAATAAAAAAAACAGTTCGATTAGGGTCTATTTCTATTCAGAGAGACAAACGATGATTTTATGAAAGAGAATATTCCGATGTAACCATACTCTTTTCTTTAATCCATGCATGCTACGTAAATTTACACTGTATAGTTATTCCTTCGACAAATAAGAAGAAAAGGTAAGTTAATAGACTATGAGCAGTTGAGTAAGAAAACGAACAATTTTCTGTGATGAATGACAAAAAAAACGCCTAACTGTACAATGGTTCGCTCATACTGCAAATCAAATCGATATGAATCTATCATTTTTCGATAGATAGCACTAGCAAATAAAACTACTGACATCTAAGAAAATGAATACTGGGTGAAATAATATAAGTAAACGAAATAACATGACAAACCTTTATCAATCATGAAACGGTAAATATCCGTCTTTTTTTTAATTTTTTTTCCTGTTCGTTTATTGTTTTTCATAGGTCTAGTCAGATGACGGATCAAAGTTTTTTCTAGAAACATGACTAACAATTTTTGTTCTTTTTTTTCTTCATTTACTGAAGGACTTTCTTTTTTCGTATAGAGATAAGAAATCACGTTATAAATACTCTTTTACATTTCAGGTATTTATCTGTATTTCTTGCATTATTCATTCAATTTGAATATTTAATTTCAACGTGTAAAATGTCATCGAATGATATCGAACAATCATCAACTACATATTTACAATTAAAAGATCAACGTGGTCATTGGCACGGTCAAGATCATAATCCAGCTATTGATAATTACGATGGCGAACGACATCAAGCTATGATTCAATTACAAAATCATCTTGGCAAAATTGGTACATCTGCTAATGAAATTCAACGTCTCATGGGCTCACCGACGTCTACACTCGATGAACCTGATTTAGTTCTTAATCATGAATTTACACGAACGAATGAATCGTTTGCATATCCACCTGATGCAAAAATCTGGATTTATGAATGGCGTGGCAATCATGATTTTGTATATTTTGTTATATCGAATAAAAATCAAGTGATTCGATCTGGATGGTACAATGCGTACGAATAGACAACTCGAACTAAAATATATAAAATGATTATAATTTTTTTTTTCGTTCAAAAATAATATTTTATCTTTATGATGTTTGATTTTTTATCATACGGATAAATGAATAAACAACAGCGAGAAAAATAAACAAAAACAGTAGTACAAAAAATACATAGAAATTTCTTAGATTTGTTTTCGATTTTGTCGATTCAGTTATTTCTTGTTGTTGAAAACTTAATCGTCGACCATTATTAAACGAACCTCGACGTGTATATTCGTATCCATCAGGAGCTGCTGCTGTTGTTGTTGATTTTTGAACATTTAATGTATTTCGTCTACACAAGGACAAAAGAAAAAAAAATTAATTGATCAATAGAAAAACTAACAAGAAACTTTTTTCGTTTTGATGAAGAACGACGATTATAAGTTTTCGATTTCGACTGCATATTTTAATTGATTTTCTTTAGTTTGACATATTTCTATTCATGACTGTATATCGTATCAAACGATAATCTATTCTTTTCCAAGGATGATTCGATAGCAAACAATATATACAAGTCAAAAGACAAACAAACTACGCCGCAAAAATTGGACACATAATAACGATCAATAGAAACTGCTACTTGACACCGGCAGTCTATTCATCAAATCAATGAAAGATGCCTACAAAGATATAACTCTCTCATATGTTATTGCCCACTTATGTTTATTTGCATAGCTCGTTTACTTTGCGTACAAGCAATCTTCGAGCGAACATCCGTACGATTTATCAATCTGACTTGCGTTAAGAAAAGGTTTGCCTTTTTCTTTTCTCATTTTCCCCTATCGACCATTCGTTTTTTGCCTTTCCACATAAATAAATAGATACATTTGCCTTTTAATATGAATAAGATAGTTTCTAAACGCTTTATGTCTACGAGATTATTATTGTTATTAGTCAAACGAATGTTCGACTTCAATGTACCTCAAGAGAACAAACACGTTGTCAAAAATATTCGTTATGGGTAAGAGACTAACGAGAAAATAAAATATAATCTTACAATTAAATACCTACTTATTTATCGTTGACGATGCCGTTGATGAATCCATTGATTAGCTGCCTTTCTTCTGTATAACAAACGTATGGGATAAAAATCTCTATACAGTCAATTAGTTACTTTCTCTGGAAAAAAGGAAAAAAAAAACTTAATAACACACACGCACACACAGGCACATACATATATATATACTTCAGTTGAAAAATATGTTACACATTTATTCGGAACTATCTCGCCTTGTTTTTTGGTTATCATTAGTTCTTCTATTCGATGCATCTGAAGCTAATCGTCTTTTTTTTTCAAGCTTCTGTTTTTTAGTATGATTACTTGTTACTTGCACATATGGTGATCAAAAGACTGACGTCATTTGAGATGAAACATTAAATAACAAAAACGAAGAAGCAGAAGAAGAAAAAGAAAAAATGTGATCGATAGTTAAAAGACGCACATTTGGTCTATAGGCCGTGTGCACAGAAGAATAGAAAGAGTAAATAGTACACTTCACCAACAATCCAGGATGAATAGATAGGAGAATGTGAAAAGTATTCACTTTCAAAATGGTATATGTACTGATGTATAAATATGCTATGTAATTTATCCTTGTGCAATAATGATATGTATAAAATCACGACGAAATTATCAATTGTGTTCTTCTTTTTTATTGCCTTAAATGCATTTTTATAACTAGAAACCTTGTCTTTAGCATAAAAGAAAC
>ERZ778029.2487-NODE-2487-length-12506-cov-3.812304_pt1 | contig 12506 bp, 12 predicted proteins | sample MGYA00375759_ERZ778029 | MGnify/ENA primary metagenome ERZ778029 (study PRJEB29350, sample SAMN05389819) | bioreactor metagenome | isolation source: Ammonium sulfate bioreactor | place: South Africa: University of Cape Town | collected 2014-04-04 ...
GGTGAACCGAAGTACCTGTCCCCGATGGTTCAGCCGCCTGATGGCTCCTGAGGAGTGAACGATAGTACCTGTCCCCGATGGTTCAACCGGCGGGGCTACCTAGCGAAGGCGGCAAGCTGGCGCGGGACCAGGGTCGGCTGGAGCAACCGACCTGGGCCGGACGAGCCGTTGGCGCTCACGGCGTCGATCGCCAACTCCAGGACGGCGACGGCGGCGGCCTCCACCGGCTGGTGGACGCTCGACATGCCCAGCGCCCGGGCGACCGGAGTGTCGTCGAAGCCGACCAGCGGCGCGATGTGGTCGTCCCCGAGCAGGCCGGCGATGCGCAGCCGTCCGACCGCCCCCAGCGCCAGCGAGTCGGACGCGCAGACGATCGCGGTCGCACCACGGGTGATCAGCTCGGCCGCACCCTCGGCGCCCGCGCTCGGGTGGTCGTCGAGGACGGCGACACTCAGCTCGGCGCTCGCCGGGAGACCCGCCACCGCTCGCGCCCAGCCCGCCCGGCGGTCGTCGCCGACGCCGGAGCCCTCCGGCCAGCCAAGGAATCCGATCGCGGTGTGGCCCAGCTCCCGCAGCCACGACGCTCCGGCCGCCGAGCCGGCCCCGCCGTCCACGTCGACCCACGGATGCGCGTCCGGGTCCGGCCGTCCCCACGGCCGGCCGAACGCGACGAACGGGATTCCCGCCTCGGCCAGCTGGTCCGGACGGGGATCGTCCATCCCGGTGTCGGTCAGGACGGCGAGGTCGATCGACCCGGACCGGAACAGCGTCTCCAGCTTGCGAACCTCGTCGTCGGCGTCCTCGGCGGTGAGCAGGGTCAGGTGGCAGCCCCGCCGCTGGGCCTCGTCGGCGAGGCTGTGGACGAAGCGGTCCATCACAGCGCCGTTGATGCCGTCCACGGCCCGGTACAGCCGCAGGCCGATGGCCATCGAGCGCTGGGTACGCAGCGCTCTCCCGGCAGCGGACGGACGGTACCCGGCCCGCTTGATGGCAGCGGCGACCCGCTCCCGGGTGGCCGGATGGACGATTCCGGGGTTGTTGAGCACGTTCGAGACGGTCTGCCGGGAGACGCCGAGTTCGTTCGCGATGGTCACCAGCGTTGGTCGCGAGGGTCGATCCTGACCCGACATGTCGCTCCCTTCGAGGACAGCGCGTCGAGGACAGCGCGCAGCTACTCCTTCACCGCACCGCCGGACGCGTTCATGATCCGCTTCTGGAAGACGAAGAAGATGATCGCCACCGGGATGGTCATCAGCGCGGCGGCGGCCAGCTTAATCGGGAATTGGTTGCCCGCGGACAGCTGACCGGACGCGAGCGACGCCACCCCCTTGGTCAGCGTGGTCAGGGCCGGGCTCTGGGTCGAGACGATGAAGTGGTTGAGCTCGTTCCAGGAGCCCTGGAAGCTCAGGATGATGATCGTCATCAGGGCCGGACGGGACATCGGCAGCACGATCGACCAGAACGTCCGGAACGTCCCGGCGCCGTCGATCCGCGCCGCCTCCTCGACCGCGACCGGAATCGACTCGAAGAAGTTCTTCATGATGAAGACGCCGGCCGCGTCCACGAGCAGCGGCAGGATCATCCCGGGGTAGCTGTCGTAGATGCCGAGCGACTTGATCACCAGGAACTTCGGGATCAGCAGCACGACACCGGGGACGGACATCACCGCGACCAGCATCAGGTAGACGCCCTGGCGCCCGGGGAAGCGCAGCCGGGCCAGCGAGTAGCCGGCCAGCGAGACGAAGAAGACCCGTCCGGTGGTGACCAGGACGGTCACGATCAGCGAGTTCATCGTCCACAGCCCGAAGTCGGAGTTGGCGAACAGGGTCTTGTAGGCGGCGGTCGTCCAGTTGGCCGACCACAGCGCCAACCCGGCGTTGGTGGCCTCCTCGTCGGTCTTGAACGAGTTCGCGACCTGGATCAGGAACGGGAAGATGTACACCAGCGCGAGCGCCGTGAGGACGATGTAGACCGACGCGTGGCCGACGCCGTGGCGCTCTCCGGCGTGGCGTGCGGTGTCAGGCCTGGACATCCCCACCTCCCTTGGCCTGGATGGACGCCTGGGCGATCAGCCGGGCCGAACGCAGCTCCCGCCGGGTCGTCCGGTCGATGCCGCCGGTGCCCAGCACCAGCCGCTGGATGATCGTGAAGATGACGATGATCCCGAACAGGACGAAGGCGATGGCGGCGCCGCGTCCCCAGTCCTGGGAGACGAAGGCGGCGTCGTAGGAGAGGTACGCCGGCGTCAGGGTGGTCTTGGCCGGGCCGCCGCGGGTGCCGGTGTAGATCTGGTCGAAGACCTGCCAGGTGCCGATGGTGCCGAGGGTGAGGACGGTGAAGACGGTCGGCCGCAGCATCGGCAGGGGGACGTACCGGAACCGTTGCCAGGCATTGGCGCCGTCCACCATCGCCGCCTCCTCGGTCTCCTCGCCGATGGCCTGGAGGGCCGCGAGGAACAGCAGCATGAACGTCCCGGACGTGGTGAAGATCGCCATCAGGATGAAGGCGCACATGGCGACGGACGGTCCGGCGAGCCACTCCCAGGTGCTGATCCCGAACAGGACGGGCTGCTGGAGGGCCGCCGGGCCGTCCCCGCCGCCGAGGATGAGGTGGATGATGCCGCGCGGGTCCTGGAACCAGTTGGGACCGGTGATGGCGAACAGCCCGAGGAAGGCGTTGATGGCCCCGGATGCGGAGAACAGGAACAGCCACAGGACGGTGATCGCGACCGAGGAGGTGACGGACGGGAAGTAGAACGCCGTCCGGTAGAAGCCCTTGCCCTTCAGCGCCCGCTTGTTGACGAGGAAGGCCAGGGTCAGCGACAGCGCGGTCTGCAGCGGGACGACGAGGATCACGTAGTAGAGGTTGTTGCGGATGGAGGTGCCGAAGTCCCGTCCGGCCAGGCCCTGGCCGCCGAGGACCTGGGCGTAGTTCGTGCCGCCGACGAAGGAGACGTTCGACCCCCAGGGGGCGCCGCGTCCGGTCCAGTCGGCGACCGAGACCCACGCCGCCATGACGACCGGGAGGAACAGGAAGATACCGAGAACGACCACCATCGGGAGGACGAACAGCCAGCCGGCACCGGCCTGCTGGCGGTTCAGCCTCGCGTGGTGCGAACGGGGGGTTGGAGCGGACGTCTCCGTCCGCTCCAACCCCGGGGTCGTGGCCATGTCAGCCCGCGATTGCCTGCAGGTTCGTCTGGGTCGAGTCGAGGATCGTCTTCGGGTCCTTGTACTTCAGGCCGGTGAGCTGGCTGTTGAAGTCCTTCAGGACGTCGGCTGCGCCCGGCATGGACGGCAGGTTCTGGGCGTACTCGGCGCCGTTGATGAACGGGACCATCGTCGGGTTGTCGGTCTTGTACTGCTCGGCAGCGGACTTGACGGACGGCATGACGCCGAAGTCCTTGGCGAAGGTCAGCTGCTGCTCGGTGGTGGTCAGGAACTCCACCAGGCTGAGGGCGCCGGCCTTGTTGTCGGCGTCCGCGGCGATGCCCCAGCAGTTGGTGAACTGCAGGGTGCCCTTCTGGGTGCCGGCAGGGAGCTCGGCGACGGTGTACTTGACGCTGGGGTAGGTGCTGGTCATGGCTCCGGTGATCCAGTTGCCCTCGATCACCATGGCGGCCTGCTTCTTGCCGAAGGCCTCGCCGCCCCAGCCGGCGCCGAGGTCGCTGGAGAAGGCTGCGACGCCTTCCTTGAGGAGCTTCTGGACGTAGGTGAGGGCGTCGACGTTCGGCTGGGCGTTGGCCTGGGCCTTGCCGTCCGCGGACAGCAGACCGCCGCCGGCCTGTGCCATGAAGACGCCGACGCGGGCGATCTCAGGGCTGAAGGCGAGGCCGACCCGCTTGCCCTTGGTCAGCTTCTTGGCGACGGCTTCGAGCTGGTCCCAGGTGGTGGGGACGTCGGCGTCGGTGAGGCCTGCGTCCGACCACATGTCGGTGTTGATGACCAGGGCGAGGGTCGAGAAGTCCTTCGGGGCGCAGTAGAACTTGCCGTCGTAGGAGAAGGCGCTGACCAGGCCCGGGTAGAAGTCGGACTTGTTGGGGAGCTGGTCGCCGTAGGCCTCCAGCGAGCCGTTCTTCGCCCAGCCGGCGAACTGGTCGGTCGAGACGTAGAGGAGGTCGTCGGGCTTGCCGCCGGCGAAGCCCTGGGTGGCCTGCTGGGTGAGGTCGGAGGCGACCTTGACCTCGGCCGGGATGCCGGACTTCGCCGACCAGGCGGCGACGGCGGTCTTGACGGAGGTGGTCTCCGCATCGCCTGACGAGCCGATCAGGACGGTGACGGGGTTCTTGTTCGCGGATTCGCTGGTGATCGGGGTGGGGCTCTCCGAGGAGAAGCCGCCACTGCAGGCGGTGACGGTGAGGAGCGTGGCGGCAGCGAGTGAGATCGCGGCAGCCCGGGTGATGCGCGGCATGGTGACTTCCTTCTTCGGACAGGTCGGGCCGGAGGGTTGCCGTTTTGATCGATCAAAACGGCTGATGTCTTGCATTTTGGCCATACCGGGCTCCGGTGTCAAGGGTTCGCCGCTGGACGTCCGTTCAGGTCGGTCTCCGGGACGCAGCGCGACCGGGACGGAAGGGGATCCCGGCTCGTCCCACCCGGTCGGGCAGGGGGAGAGGAGCCGTCCCCTTCCGTCCCTCGGGCGATCACCTGCGGTCGAGGGCGTCGCAGACGCATTCCCCGGTCTTCGACTTCACGGTCCAGCACTTGCTGCAGACCTCGGCGGGCTTCACGGTCTGGGCGTCGGCCATCTCTCCACCTCCTTTCTCTGGTCGGTGACTGCGCGCGAAATTGCGTTTCGACGCGCGGAAAACGAAAGAACCGCCCGGCTCGGAAGAGTGGGCGGTTCGGTCGATCATCGCGACGGGGCGCTGATCAGATCGGAGGCCGGCTCTTCTGGCGGGCCACCATGGGCGCTTCACTACGGCTGATGCCGAACCACGCGCGCAGGCGAGAGTGCCGGCCGGCGGCCGGGCGACGCACTCGATCTGCGGACATCGGGTCTCCTTGGATGTAAACAGCCAACTCTAGACGGGCTGCTCGGGTAAACCAAACAGGCTGGCCCGATTCCGGGTGGGTGATCGTCAATCCGGCGACGAACTCCGGTTCCCGAGCGGCCGGCCGGAGCCGGAATTCGCCTGCGGCCGGAACAGGTCCGCCTCGAATCGGTAGGCGTCGCCGCGGTGCCACAGCATTCCCAGGATGACCGGGGTGTCGTCGCTGGAGTACGCCACGTCGCTCTCGATCAGGACGGGGCTGCCGACCGCGACCTCCAGGAGTCCGGCGAGGCCCTCGTCGGCCGCCTCGGCCTGGACGGAGTGCGAGGCGCGGACGATCTCGATGCCGCACCGGTCGTGGAGCGACTCGTACAGGGACCGGTCGGTGAGCTCCAGGTGGACCAGTGGCTCGACCAGGGTCAACGGCATCGTCGACTTGTCCAGGCACAGCGGCCGGCCACCCATGCCCCGCAGTCGTTCGAGGTGCAGGACGTCCTCCGCGGGGCCCATGCGCAGCCGGGACGCCTCGTCCAGCGTCGCCGGCCGGACGGTCGCTGAGAGCACCCGCGAGGTGGCCTGGAGCCCGCGCGCCCGGGCCAGTTCGGTGAAGGTCTGCAGCATCGGCGGAGGCGGTCCGACAAGCTGGTCCGGTACGAACCAGCCCTGCTGCGCCGACGACTGGAGGCTGCCCTCCGCCTGCAGCCGGGCCAATGCCTTGCGGAGGGTGACGCGGGAGACCTCGAGGGCCTCGGCCAGCGTCCGCTCGCCGGGCAGGCGACGCCCCGGCGGGTAGACGCCGTGGCGGAGCGCGTCGGCCAGGTGCGCGTACGCGCGCTCCGAGGGTGGCAGATCCAGCATGCCGGCACTGTACCACTGGTATGTTTTTGGTCTATTTCACAGAGATACTGGACTATCTGGTCTGCCACGCGTACTGTCGTGCCACCTGAGGGTCGGCGCTGACGCCGACGACTGGACACGGAGGTATCCATGCAGCAACGCCTACGCCCGGTGAGAACCGGCCTCTGCCTTATCGCGATCGCCACCACCCTGGTGGCGTGCGCGCCCAGCGCCAAGCACACCGTCGACACCGGCGCCACCAGCTCGGTCGTCACCGACCCGGCCAAGATGGGCACCGTCACCCTCGACGAGGTCGACTTCTGGCAGGGCGCAGAGGGCAAGTGGATGCAGGACACCATCGACGCGTTCCACACGAAATACCCGAACATCACCGTCAAGCGGACGGTCAAGGACTGGTCGTCGATCATGGACACCCTGACCCTCCGGCTCGACGAGGAAGGCGCCCCCGACGTCGTCACCGTCAACAACGGCTGGCAGTCGATGGGACGCCTCGCCAAGGGCGGCCTGATCGTGAACCTCGACCCCTACGCCGAGGCCTACAAGTGGCGGGACTTCATGCCCAGCACCATCCTGCGGCAGGAGCAGTTCACCACCGACGGCAAGACCATGGGTGAGGGTGCGATGTGGGCCGCCCCGTCCGCGCGGGTGCAGAACATCGGCGTCTACTACAACAAGAAGCTGATCCAGCAACTCGGCCTGACCGACCCGACGACGCTGGACGAGTTCGAGAAGGTCTGCGCAGCGGCGAAGGCCGCCGGCCTGACCCCCATCGCCTACGGCCAGACCGACAAGCCCATCTCACCGCTGTTCGCCCTGTCGGACGTCCTCGGCAGCAAGGACGCCATCTCCGACGCGGTCTACGGCAAGGCCGGCACCGACCTGACCGCCACCGGCCTCGGCCTGGCCGCCCAGCGGTTCCTCGACTGGGACAAGAAGGGCTGGGTCATGGACAACTACCAGGGCCTGTCCAGCACGGACGCCAACGCCAAGTTCCTCGCCGGGAAGGCTGTCTTCGCCTTCTACTACTCCGGTCTGGTCCCCAGCGACCAGAAGAACCGTGCGGACTTCGGCTACCTCCAGCTGCCGCAGGCCGCCGACAACAAGACGATCGTCGCCACCGGTGCGCCGGCCGACAACATGGCCATCGGCATCCGCTCCGCGCACAAGGACGCGGCCGCGCTCTTCCTGGACTTCCTGATGAGCAAGGAGGCGGCCCAGATCACCGCCGACCACGGCTACATGCCCTCGCTGCACGACGTGACCATCCCGCAGGACGACCCGCTGATCGTCCAGGAGGCCACCGCGGCCCAGCAGACCGAGGCCGACAACGGCTACGTCCCGTACTTCGACTGGACCACCCCGACGATGCTCGACACGACGGCGAGCCAGATGCAGTTGGTCCTGGCAGGCAAGACCACGCCTGACGGGCTCGTCGCCGCGGCGCAGAAGGACTTCGACGCCTTCGTCGCCACCAACGCCAAGTGACCGTTGATGCCGTGTCCTCCAACTCGGCTGTGGTAGCCCGGGCGTCCGCTCCGCACCCCAAAGCGCGGGGCGGACGTCCGCGGCTGAGCCGCCGGACGCGGCAGCGCCTGCTCGGGCTGGCGTACGCCGCTCCGGCGCTGGCGCTGTTCACGGCGATCGTCCTCGTGCCGCTGGTGCAGTCGATGGTCTACTCCGGCTACCAGTGGGACGGCGTGAGCGAGCCGACGTTCGTCGGGTTCGACAACTACGTCAACTTCTTCGCCGACCCGGACCTGCGGGACTCGCTCGTCCACGTGCTGGTGCTCGTGGTCTTCTTCGCGCTCCTGCCCAGCGCCCTCGGCCTGGTGACGGCCGGGCTCCTGGGCAGGGAGCGGGTGGCCGGCGACGGCGCCTTCCGGGTGATCCTCTTCCTGCCCCAGGTGCTCACGTCGATCGTCGTCGCGATCGTGTGGGGACGCGTCCTGGGCCCGGACGGACCGCTGAACACCGTCCTGCGGGCCGTCGGCCTCGACGTCCTCGCGATCAACTGGCTGGGCGACTTCACCTGGGCCCTCCCGGCGCTGGGGCTGATCGGCAGCTGGACGAACTTCGGGCTGTGCCTGGTGCTGTTCCTCTCCGGCATGGGAACCATCCCCAAGGAGCGCTACGAGGCCGCGCGGCTGGACGGCGCCGGACCGCTGGGCGAATTCCGCGCGGTCACCCTCCCGGGCCTGCGGACGCACCTCACGGTCGCGCTCACCCTCACCATCACCGGCGCGCTGCGGACGTTCGACCTGGTCTGGAACACCACCAGGGGCGGGCCCGGGTCGGCCACCACGACCCCGGCGCTGATGCTCTACCGGTTCGCATTCAAGGACCCGCAGATCGGCCAGGCCTCGGCCATCGGCATCGTCACAGCGGTGTTCTGCCTGCTCGTCGCCCTGTTCCTCAGCCGGATGGCGGAGCAACGATGAGGACCTCCCGCGGCGAGACCGTCCTCAACTACGCGTTCCTCGTCCTGCTCGCCGTCGTCGTCCTGGTGCCGGTGGCCTGGTTCGTCCTCACCGGGCTCAGCCCCAACCGGGCCGGCACCATCGACCTGACCAACCTGAGCTTCGCGAACTTCCCGGAGGCGTGGGAGCAGGCCGACCTCGGCCACACGCTGACCGCGTCCGCCGTGATCACGGTCTGCGCCGTGGCGCTCCAGGCCGTGCTGGCGATCACGTCCGGCTACGCGTTCGGCATCCTCGGGGTCATCGGCGACCGGCTGCTGTTCCCGCTCGTCCTGCTGGGGCTGATGGTCTCGCTGGAGGCCCTCGTCGTGCCGCTGTACTACCAGCTCCACGACATCGGGCTCACCGACAGCTGGCTCGGCATGGTGCTGATCCACGCCGGCACGTCCGTCCCGTTCGGCACCTTCTGGATGCGGGCGGTGTTCCGGGCGATGCCCGTCGGGCTGGTGGACGCGGCCCGGGTCGACGGCAGCAACTCCTGGCAGATGCTCTGGCACGTCCTGATGCCGATGGCCAAGCCGGCGGTGCTGACCCTGTGCCTGCTCAACTTCATGTGGACGTGGAACGACTACTTCCTGTCGCTGATCTTCCTGTCCTCGCCGGACAAGCTGACCGCCACCGTCGCCCTCGGCAACTTCCAGAGCATGTACACGACGTCGGTCAACCTGCTGGCCGCCGCCTCGCTGATGATCTCCGCCCCAGTGGTGCTGCTCTACCTCTTCTTCCAGCGCCAGTTCATCCAGGGCGTCGTCTCCGGAGCATTGAAGGACGCATGAACACTTCCCGGCTCGTACCCGTCATCCTCCCGACCCCCGGCGACGTCGGCCACCACGTCGCCGCCTCGATCGCGCAGGCCGTGGACGCGGCCGTCCGGCGCGGCGACACGTTCGTCCTCGGCTGCCCGAGCGGACGCAGCCCCGCCCCGGTGCTGGCCCACCTGGCGCGCGAGGTGGCCGTCCGCGACCTGGACCTGCGCGGGCTGCGGGTCGTGATGATGGACGAGTACGTCGTCCCCGACGGCGCCGGCGGGTTCGCAGCCGTCGACCCGGAGGAGTCCCACAGCTGCCGCGGCTTCGCACTCCGGGAGATCGTCGCCCCGCTGAACCGGGCGGCCGGCCCGGGCCGGGGGCTGGACGCGGCCCAGGTCTGGATCGCCGACCCGGCCGACCCGTCCGCCTTCGAGGACGTCCTGACCCGGCTCGGCGGGATCGACCTGTTCCTGCTGGCGACCGGGGCCAGCGACGGGCACGTGGCGTTCAACCCGCCCGGCTCGGCCCACGACTCCCGGACCCGGATCATCGAGCTGGCGCAGACCACCCGGGCCGACAACGTCAACACCTTCCCGGCCTTCGGCTCGCTCGACCGCGTCCCCACCCACGGCATCACCGTCGGCGTCGGGACGATCCTGGGCCACAGCCGCCGTGCCGTCATGGTCGCCCACGGCCCTGACAAGGCGCGATCCGTCGACCGCATCGTGCACGCGGCCGGCTACGACCCGGCGTGGCCGGCGACCGTCGTGGTCGAGTGCCGCGAGCCGTCCCTGATTCTCGACCAGGCCGCGGCGGCCCGACTGCCGCTCGCCTCCTGACCACCCCACCACGACAAGGAGTTCACGATGGCACGAATCAAGCTGGCCTACCTCGGCGGCGGGTCGACCCGCGGGCCGGGGACGATGGCGTCCCTGATCTGGCACGCGGCCGAGTTCGCCGGGTCGGAGATCGTCCTCATCGACATCGACGCCGACCATCTCGAGCTGGTGCGCCGGCTGTCCACGAGGATGGCCGAGGTGGCCGGTGCCGACCTGACCATCACCGCGACCACCGACCGGCGGACCGGGTTGGCGGACGTCGACGCGGTGCTGTCCAGCTACCGGCCCGGTGGGTTCGCCGCCCGCGTTCTGGACGAGCGGATCCCGCTCAAGCACGGGGTGGTCGGCCAGGAGACCCAGGGCCCGGGCGGAATGTTCATGGCGCTGCGCTCGATCGCCGTCCTGCGTGACGTCATTGACGATCTCGACGACGTCGCACCTTCGGCGGAGATCTTCAACTACACCAACCCGGTGAACATCGTCGCGCAGGCGGTCACGGAGAACACCGACCGTCCGATCGTGTCGATGTGCGAGGGCCTGATCACGTTCCCGAGGACGGTGCTGCGGGCGGCCGGGCTGGATCCGAGTCGGGCCGACGTCGTGATGGCCGGCATCAACCACAACTGCTGGAGCACGCGGCACCTCTACGACGGCGAGGACCTGATGCCGCTGCTGGACGCGGCCTGGGCCGAACGCCGTGACGACCCGACGTTGAGCACCATCGAGCGCCGGCACCTGCACATCGCGACGCGGATGCGCTCGGTCCCGTCCGACTACTTCCACCACTACTACTACAAGGACGCGGTGCTGCGGGAGCAGGCGGCCAGCCCGACCACGCGGGCCGAGGACATCCTGGCGTCCGTCCCGACGTACTGGAAGCACTACGAGGAGCAGCTGGCCGCCGACCGTCCCGAGCTCGACCCGTCCCGTTCGCGCGGGGGGATCCACGAGCTCGAACTCGCCATCGACGTGATGAGCGCGCGGTACAACGACACCGGTGCCCGGCTGCCGGTGAACGTGCCGAACGAGGGCGGGGCGCTGCCGGGATTCGACGACGACACGGTGGTCGAGGTGTGGGCCACCGTCGACGCGGACGGGTACCACATCGAGCCGCAACTGCCCTTGCCGCACGCGGTTCGGGGGCTGACCCAGCAGCTGGCCGAACACCAGCGGCTGGCGGCCGTCGCCGGCTGGGACGGCACCGTGGAGGACGGGATCCGCGCGCTGGCCGCCCACCCGTTGGTACCGTCGCTGACCGTGGCCGAGGACCTCTACGTGGAGATGGCGAGGGCGCACGCGGCGTACCTGCCCGCACGGCTGGTGCCGTGACGTCCGGGCATGTGCTCGCGGTCGACGCCGGCAACACCAAGTCGGTGGTGCTGGTCGCCGACCGGGAGGGCACCGTCGTCGGACGGGCGGTGACGGGCCCGGGCGACATCTACGGCGCCGACCGGGAGGAGACGGCGACCTCCACCGTGCTCGCCGCGGTGGACGCGGCGCTCGGGGACGCGGGAGTACCGGCGTCCGACGTCGTGGCGGCGACCTGCTGCCTGGCCGGCGTCGACTGGCCGGAGGACCGGGCGTTGTGGTCGGGGCTACTGGCGTCGCGGCTGCCGTCCGCGCGGCTGGAGGTGCTGAACGACGGCTTCGCCCTGCTGTGGTGCCTGAATCCGGGGGGCGTCGGGGTGGCGGTGACCGTGGGGACCGGGCCGGCGATCGCGGCCCGGGGTGCGGACGGGTCGACGGCGGCGATGGGCTTCTGGTGCCAGGATGCGCTCGGCGGGGTCGGGTTGGCGGACCTGGCGCTGCGGGCGGTCTACCTGGCCGAGCAGGGCCTGGGACCGGCGACGGCGCTGAGGTCGGCGCTGTTGGAGTGGTCGGGGTTCGGCGACGTCGAGTCGCTGCTGCACAGCTTCACCCGGCGGGGGTCGTCCGGGTCGTGGTGCCGGGCGGCGTCGGCCGCACCGGTGGTGCTGGCGTGCGCGGCGGAGGGCGACCCGGTCAGCGTGGCGCTGGTCGCCGACCAGGCCCGGCTGCTGGTCGACTACGCGGACGCGACCGCCCGACGGGCGGGACTGGACCTGGGCGGCGGCCAGCGCGGCGATGACCGCGTCGGCCGGGACGCCGGTGAGGGGGGCCCGCTGAAGCATCCCGACGACGCCGAGGGCGAGGGGTGGCCGCTGGCGCTCGGGGGCGGCGTGGTCGCGTCCGGGCTGCCGGTGTTCCGGGAGGCGCTGCTGGCCGAGATCGGGACGCGGCTGCCGGGAGCGGTGCCGGTGGTGGTCGAGGTCGAACCCGTGGTGGGTTCGCTGGTCGGTGCGCTGGGGCTGGTCGATCCGGCGCTCGCGGAGGCGGCGTTCGGGAGGCTGACGGCTGCGTCCGCTCTGCTCGGAGAACGGCGGTGAGCCGCGTCCCGGCGGGTGCGCCGGCGTCCCCGATCCGGATGGCTGCGGGCGGGCTCGTCGTCGGGGAGCGGACGGTGCCGCTGCTGTCCGGGGAGGTGCAGTTCTGGCGGACGGACCCGGCGGCGTGGCCGCGGATCCTGGACGCGGTGGTGGAGGTGGGCGTCCCGGTGGTGAGCAGCTACCTG
>ERZ778029.2495-NODE-2495-length-12464-cov-3.824805_pt1 | contig 12464 bp, 20 predicted proteins | sample MGYA00375759_ERZ778029 | MGnify/ENA primary metagenome ERZ778029 (study PRJEB29350, sample SAMN05389819) | bioreactor metagenome | isolation source: Ammonium sulfate bioreactor | place: South Africa: University of Cape Town | collected 2014-04-04 ...
CGAGTGGAAATATTCACGTAAATTATTTTGACCGATCGTGCGTGTGTTTTCAGATATTGACGAGCAAGAAACAAACTTTTTTCTCTTTTCTTCACACGCACAGCGGACAGAATTATTTCTTCTTCTTCTCTTCTCTTTTCTTTCTGTTCGCTCGTTCGCTCTCTCGCTGTTTTTCCTATTGAATGACAGACACACACACATACGTGAATCGGCAGGTGTCGGTCAAAATGAGATGAATACGATGACCATCTGTTGAAAGATTTACTTTTGCTTTTTTTTATTAAACGAAAACAAACAAAAAAAAAGGAAAATTCCTAAGCAGCTGGTTGATCAAGATAGTTTTTCACCTGAGACCAAATTTGATCACTATCACGTCCGTGAAATTCTTTCAAAATACCTAATTGTCTATAAAACACGAAATTTGTCTTTTTCTCAGCACATAAGGAAACAAAAATTTTACTTATAGAACGAGATGATTGGATTTGTATTCTTATCGAAAGTATTCAAACGATGTCGAAGAATTTCGAATTTATCATCTTCTAATTGTGAAAGATCTTCACCGGTTTCGTCGTCTTTGCCTTCGATTTTCGATGGTTGCCAACGTCGATTGTAGACACGACCACTTGCTAAATGTACCCAACGATCTTTTAAACGATCGATAATTTCATCGAATGGAACGTGCAATGAAAGAACGTGATCGATTTTCGTTTGACGATAGAAATCTTCGGCTTGATTCAACGTTCGAGGATAGCCTAGAGGATGAAATGGTCACTATTCAGTTGAAATAACTAAATTTTACCATCTAATAGAAAACCTTTGTCACGAACTTTTTCTAATTCTTCGAGAACAATTTTTAAAACGATATCATCAGGCAATAGAACGCCTTTATCGATATTTTCTTTGATACTTTTACTATCCTCTTAAATGAAACCGAAAATAATAATAATAAATCATTTGAAGAAGGTTATATTTTCTATTACCAGATTTCTGTTGAATTTGTTGTCGAAAAATATCTCCGATGGTTACATACGGCAGACCATATGTTTGAACAATTCGTTTAGCAATCGTACTTTTACCTGAACCAGGCGCACCTAAGATAATTAATCGTCGAGCTATCTGAGCAGCCATGATTCGAATTCGAAGAAGAAGTCGAAGTAATAATACAACATTCTGATTCATTGACGAGTTATATATATTCGATATTCTTTTCGACTATAGAGGTCGATCTTTGACAGTCTGTTTTTATTTTTGGACAAAAGAAAACACACAATCGTTTTATATCTCTTTCTCTCTCTCACACTCTTTCATCAGAATCCATTGAGCTAATTGTATACTTGTTAGAAATTCAGTTGAATATGTACGAAAATCCCAAAGAATATTATCGGATATCAATTGTTCGTATTCATTGCAAGTTTGTTGATGCTGCTGCTGTTGTTGGTGGTGGTGATAATGAGGTTCTAATTGATTGATACTCCGATTTTGCTCGAGGTACTTGAGTACAGCCGGATTGACAACAACTCGACCTGTCGACAAGTCATTCGATGAAATAATTGTTTCATCATTCGATTGATTAAATTCAATTTTTTTTGTTCGACTAATTTTATTATCGATCGATGTTCGACTAAACCAATTGATATCATCATTCGATGAAAGAAGAAACGAACAAATCGATGTTCGCGATGATGATGATGTTGTTGTTGTTCTATCTTTTTTCTTACTACCTTTTCGTCTTGGCATAATTATCGTTTAAATTAAAAACGAATTTTTTTTGTCTGTTTGCCGCCTTATGATTATTTACTCAAATAGTTAAAGTACAGTTCATTTTCAATAAAAAAAGAATGTCTCATCGGATGTTGCTGCAGCAGAAGAAAAAAGAATAACATGCAATCGACTTGACATAAACTGTAATTAAGTCAGATGAATCTGTTCATTAGAAGAAAAAGAAACTCTCGTTTTTGATGTTGAAGTGTTTAGTCAATATTGATGTCTTTATGTTTACAAAAAGAATTCGATTTGGCTTTTGTTAATCTCGATGAATGTTTTTCAGTCTGGTTTATATCCGACAGTATTAATTCAATTGTCAGTTCGTCGTGATTAGTTTTTCGATCAATACGTGTCAATTGAATTTTCGGGAATCAAAATCGATCTATTCTATTTTGGGATTATATATATTGATAATAACGAAGATGAGGAGTCGCGAGTTCGATATTTGAACGCAATGTTAATAATCGTTTTTTTTCTCTCGACATCTGTTTGTTAGAAGTTCGATGTATTTTTTTTTGTGCTCTATAGGTCGATGTTGTTAGAAAGAAAGATCTATGATTTAAACAAATGATATTTGATATTTTCAAGAAATAATTAGAATCATTAGAGTCAACAACATGTCTTGTTGGCGTTGTTCTTTCTACCTTAAAATAGAATCGAATATGTAAATGTATATGTATCATATATCAAGAAAATCTACTTTATCACAGAGAAAATATCTCATAAATATCCTAACCACGCACAGCAAACAAGGGAGAAAACGCAAAGAAAGAAACAGAGGAAGAGAGACAGAGACAGAGACAGAGACAGAAAGAGAAAAGCAAGTCGAGAAAACGAAGCAAAAAGAAAAGAAAAGGACGAATATTATTATTATTATTATCATCATCATCATCATCATATATTTTGCCTTTCAGTTTAAAATACTGCAAATATAACGTATTACATTATCGTCAATGGTTCTTTTTTTGTCTCCTTTACTATCGATCGACAAGTAGTCGTCTAAGGTTGATAAGCAATGAGGCGAAGCCACGCTTGCATATCTATATATATCCACGTATATTAAACATGCTCCCATGCGTGTCTATTTTTCACATTGCGAGAAAAGCAGACTGAGCATAAGTAAACTTTTGATATATCATTTTGTTGACTTGTGTGCAAACAAATTACTATCATTGAAATCTTTTGTCGAGAATCGAATGAATGACAAGTATTTTCTCTTATCATATTTCTTTTTTACTTAATAATGAGAAAAAAAGAGTCCGTTTTCAGTCTGTTAGATGTAAGCGAAATGGTTTCCTTTCTTTTTTCATTCTTAAAGCATAACGATTGATCGATTAAATTGATTCTAGTGTCCTTGTTTTTTTCTTCTTCTCGGTCTTGTTTCGTTTCTCTCATTTTCCTCTTAAATTTTTATTATTATTATCATTATGATTTATTAATGTAAAATACGAAGAGAATAAGATCTGTTCATTTTTTTTCTCTCTTTTTCTCTTTTATCTAAGTACAATCGAATTTACTGAGTAACAAGTCTACGATTGAGGTACTCTTTTTTTTTGTTTTGTCGGTTAATTAATCGGAAACTTTGAAGTTCGCATGTTTTTCAGTAGCATGATACGAAAGACATTAAACTCGAAAAAAAAGGAAGAAAGAAAGAAAGAAACTAATGATCAAATAAATTAATTTTGTCTGTTATTATATTTGATTAAATTATATTGTCGACATTCTCTTGAGAAGTTTCGTTGGATTTTCTTGTCGAGACTATTTTCTTTTTTAGATTGTCAATTTTCAGTGACATTGAGATAGTAATCGTTTAATTAAAAACAAAATGTAACCATGTCAGAGAAATTTATTCGAACATATAATGTAACTCGAACATGGATTTCAACGACGAATTCATCATTGACATCAAGTGAACAAACATCAATAGTTAATATTTATTCTGATATTTCACCAGCAGCATGTATCGGATTTTTTTTGTTGATCCTAACGACCGTTGTTGGAAATTCAGTTGTTCTTTCGGCATTGTTTCTTGATAAAAAATTACACAAACCATCATTTTTCCTTATCGCTAACATGGCTATCGCTGATTTATTACTTGGTTTGAAAAGAACAATACCTTTTTTTAGACAATATTTGTTATCTTTTGTTTTTTTTTCTTTTCTCAAGGTCTTTTTGTACTTCCATTTTCATCGATTCTCGAAATTTTAAATAATCGCTGGATATTTGGTCAAGCTTTGTGTTCGACATGGCTTGCATTTGATGTTCTCTGTTGTACAGCGTCTATCATCGCACTCATGGCAGTTTCAATCGATCGTTACATTGGTGTAACACGACCGTTGACGTATGGTTCTATAATGTCTCCTCGACGGACACTTTATCTAATTCTTCTCGTTTGGGCTATATCGATTTTAACATCTGTCGTGCCTTTATTTGGTCTCACCGATCGAGGACTCAATTCAAAAGATAGTTATACATGCACAGTTAATAAAGATACATTCTATACGATATTTTCGTCGATGATTTCATTCTATATACCAGTTATTATATTGTTAATACTCTATTCACGTGTTTATCAAGAAGCTAAAAAACAAGAGAAAAAATTAGAAATCGAACGACGACGTTTGTATGAAATCGATTATCAAATAGCATCGGAACAAGCTCGACAACGACATCAAACACAAACGAATGGTCATACGAAACATTCGCAGCAATGTGATAGCCTATCGACTGATGGATTTTGTCAACAACATGAAACTGATGAATTAAAAAAACGAGTAACAATTTCTCCTGTGTTTTCTTCGTTTGTTTCACAAGTTCTTCTTCTTATTATTGTTGTAGGACAAAAATGATGATGAAACATCGTATTCAGGTTCGACAAATACAACTAAACGAAATCGTGTGCGGAATCTACTTAGTAAACATTTATATTCGAGAGTGAAACATAATTCCGTGCCACACAGCATCAGTCTGCCGAGTAATCATCAGCATCATAATCCATTCGAAGCTAGTGCCGAAATGGTCGTATTAAAACGGAAATTACATGATTTAAAACGAGAAAAGAAAGCTTTTCGAACGGTTGGACTTATTCTCGGTGCATTATTAATCTGTTGGCTGCCGTTCTTCGTTACTTTACCGTTAATTTCGATATTAAAACGTAATGATATGATTAAAGACGAGAATACCGAGAATGCATGGTTTAAAATAACATTCTGGCTTGGATATTGCAATTCAGCTGTAAGTTAAATTGATTTATATTACGAAAACAAAAAATTTGATTATTATTTTTCGTTTATTCAGTTGAATCCATTTGTTTATGCGTTTTCAAATCGTGTCATTCAACGAGCTATTCATAGAATTCTTTGTCAACGTTGTTGTTGCTGCTGTTGTAAACATCGAAAGATTGACAACGATGAATTTATGAATAATCGTCGTCAACGAGCACAAAGTGGCTCATTAACAACTGAAACATCACAAATACCTTTGAAAACACGAAATTCACTAACGACAAGAAAAATGTCTAATGATCTCGATCCATCGTCAATCAACGAATCAACAGCTCTCAATCGTTGATGATAAAGACACTGAAATTCGAATTGCCGGTGATGTTTTTTCTCTTCATTCCACTTCCTGTGTGTATGCATAGAACGTATTTCACTCGTTTTTTTTTGTGTGTCTTATTGTACAAAACAAAGAAAGGGAAAAAAACGAAACTGAATAAAACTACTTCTGATCGAAAACGAATTTTGCATGATAATTAATTAATTAGAAGATTATTTCAGTATTTTAATGCGAAAATAAACGGAGAAAGAGAAGAAGAAAAGAACAAAATTAAGTTGTTAAAAATCTTTTTTCTTTAAAGAGAAAGAGAGAGAGAGAGGAAACTTTGTCCAAGACGATCAAGCAAGGACATGCACAAAATGTTGTTGCAGACAAAAAAAATAAAATACGAAGAAAATAAGTAGATCAATCAGAAAGAAAAACGACACTACACAAATGGACACCTGATAGCGCGGGACTGCTGGACGCATATCTGAGTGTAGGATACGGATGAAAACAAATTCGGCGTGTTACAGTGCACGAAGAAAAAAAGAGAAAGATAATCAAAAAAAAGAAGAAGAAGATGGTATTCCTACTGCTGCACAAGAATTCGAAAAGTACTGTTCCTTTAGGTTAGCTAGAATGTGTGTGCAAAATAAACTATGCAAAAAAACAAAGAAAAAAAAAACAAAACGAACACAACGAAGACAAATCTTTTTTCTGTTTTGCTAATGACTATAAAGCAACGACAACATGTGCATTTAATTGGAATATGCACGAACTGCTCAAAACACGCGTTATTACATACAAAAGAGAGAGAAAAGAAAAACGAACGAAAGAAAAAAAATTGAGAATTAGTCTAATATTAAAACACACACGCACAGGTTTCGTTCTTTTAATAATATGTTTCCTGTTCGACCCAACCACCTGGATTCTTACGTATAATCCATTTACGTACTTCATCATAAACAAAAATTGCTAATGAAAATGGTAAAGCAGGTAACCACCAGGTGAATCTGAATTTACATGAAAGTATTTTTATAAAAAAATCAACAATAAAACAAGTTTTACGACATACTTAAGTGGGTACATATTGAGACCTTTATCAAGGTATGGTGTGTAGCAAAGAGCAGCAGCGAGAGCTGTTTCAAAAACTAAACCAAAGTTAAGCATCCAATTGCTAAAACGAAAAACAAAATATAAATTTGTCATGATATCTTTTTGTTTTTTTTTGTTAACGTACGTCATTCCTTGATGTGCCAATGAATTTCGTCGAGTTTTACAGATAATCAAATCAGCCCATTGGACAATGACAATCGAAACGAAGAAAGCTGTATGACATGTATATTCAAGTGTTTTACGTTGGTTATATGTCTGAAAAGGATAAACAATGAATAGAATAGGAGTTCGTCAATCTTATTTTTCATACCCATTCTTGACCATATGAATCTTCTAAATCATTGAGTGTTTTCGATTCCCATGATTTACGTAAACCAAGTAAACGACTTGGCCAAAAGCCATTCTCAGCCATAATAACAAGATAAACGAAGAAGCCAGCCGATGCTTGAATCATACCGATTTGACCGTAGGCCATTGAAATTAAACGTTCGTTGACGAGACGATCGTGTTGAGGATCACGTGGTCGTCGTTTCATAATATCGGTTTCAGCTTTTTCATAAGCAAGTGAAATAGCCGGTACCATGTCTGTACCCAAGTCAATACATAGAATTGTAATTGTACCGAGTGGTAATGGAATATCGGTAATTAAATACATTAAAAATGGTGTAATTTCAGGTATATTCGATGTTAATGTATAGGCAATAGATTTTTTCAAATTATCGAAAATAAGACGACCTTCTTCGACACCTGTGACAATCGATGCAAAGTTATCATCGAGTAGAATCATATCAGCTGCTTGTTTGCTCACATCTGAACCGGCAATACCCATGGCAACACCGATATCAGCTTTTTTCAAAGCTGGCGAATCGTTAACACCATCACCTGTGACGGCAACGATGGCACCTTGACGTTGACAACCTTCGACAATGATTAATTTTTGTTGAGGCGATGTACGAGCAAAGACAATTTCCGGATGATTACGTAAGAGTGTATCGATTTCACTTGGTGACATATTTTTCAAGTCATTACCATGAACAACACAAGCTTTAGCATCAGTTGCATTCACTTGTTCAATGGGAATATTCAAACGTTGTGCAATATCTTCGACTGTTTCTTGACCTTCAGAAATAATACCGACGGCTTTAGCAATAGCTTTAGCTGTAATTGGATGATCACCAGTAACCATAATAACTTTAATACCGGCTGAGCGACATTTAGCAACGCTAGAAAAACATTTTTATATGTCAAATCGATTCATTTTCTTGAATTTGAACATACGCTTCGGGTACAGCAGCTCGAGGTGGATCAATCATAGACATAAGACCAAGAAATCGAAGATTTGTAACAGGAAAATTCACTTCATCCGGATCGAATGCATAACCACGTGGATATTCAGTAGCTGGTAAACGTAAATCGCAAAAACCTAAGACACGTTCACCGAGACCACCTAATTCCAAATATGAACGATTGAATTCATTTTTCCAATCTAGAAACGTACATTAACATATTTCATTTGAGTTTTGTTTTTCTCTTCTTACAATCGTTTAATTCAACATCTGCACCACCAATATAAATACTTGAACAACGTTCGAGAATACGTTCGGGTGCACCTTTCATGACCAATAAGTATCGTTCATCATTATCTTCAGTTTCGTGAATCGAAACTTGATATTTATTTGTTGAATTAAATGGAATTTCGCTAATTTTTTTATTTGCGTCACGAAATTGAGTAACATTACCGTTCTGAAACGAAAAACAAGAGGCATTTTGTTAACGAGATTGAGTTTTTAATTTGATTTCTTACGGATAATTCGACACATTTGAGTAAAGCAGATTCCGATGCATCACCGTTACATTCTCGTTGAAGAACAGGTTTTTTCAAATTTTCTGCATCTTGTTTGAAATTAGCTCGATTACATAACATAGCACAACGGCTAAGTGCAAGCTAAAAGAAATTCGATGTTCACTCTTTCATTCGTAATTAGTTTCAATTTCTTACCCATCCATGTTCGTTTTTATTATAAGTTGCATCTAGAATTCGAAAAACAAAAATACTGAAATCCATCGACAAAACTTCGATCTACTTTGTTGAGTTTCTGATGTATCAGCTTCAACAATTCGATTATTGAACCACATATGTGCGACAGTCATACGATTTTGTGTGAGTGTACCAGTCTTATCCGAGCAGATTGTTGATGTTGAACCTAAGGTTTCGACGGCTTCCAAGTTTTTGACCAAACAATTCTTTTTGGCCATACGTTTGGCTGTTAATGTTAAACATACAGTGACTGTTGCAAGTAAACCTTCGGGTACATTGGCGACAATGATACCAATGAGAAAGATAACTGCTTCGAGCCATGGATAACCAAGTAAAAAAGCAATGACGAAAAACGAAACACCAAGAAAAACGGCAACACCAGTAATTATATGAATGAAATGGGCAATTTCACGTGCAATCGGTGTTTCACCTGTTTCCAAATCTATTTTAAAAACACACAAAACATTTGTCTATTAAATGAGAAATGTGTTTTGATTTTACTCGAGGCTAAATTGGCAATACGACCCATAACTGTTCGATCACCTGTGCCAACGACGAGACCTGTACATGTGCCTTCGACGGCGAATGTACTGAAAAATGCGAGATTTTTCGTTTCAAGAGGATTTTCATTGGTAAATTCAGGGCCACGTGATTGAGGCTCGGATTCTCCTGTTAATGATGAATTATCAACTTTGAAACCATGAGCTTTCAACACTCGAATATCAGCCGGTACACGATCACCGAATTTAACTTCGACAATATCGCCAACGACTAATTCTTCAGCTTTTAAATTTCGTCGTTCACCATTACGAATAGCAAGTGCTTGCTAAAAATCAAACTCATGAAAAGAATCAATTCATTCTCGTCGACTTACAGGTGGAACCATGTTCTTGAATGATTCCATGATTCTTGAACTTTTTGCTTCTTGAAAATATGAAAAGCAACCAGTAACAACGACGACAACGGTCAAAGCAACACCGAGCCAAAGCTAAACAAAAACGGAAAATATTTTCGTTTCTATTTCATCGATAGAAATCTTTGTTTTACATTGTCATTTGGTGCTTCTTCGTATGTTGCAACACTGATACCATGCGCGATAAAACATAGAATGGCACCGAGCCATAAGAGCATAGCAAAACCGCCGAACATTTGTTTACAAAATTTCACCCATTCGGGAATGGTTTTCGGTGGTGAAAGAGCATTTGGACCATCACGTGCAAACGTTTCAGCAGCTTTGGCATCGGATAAACCCTAATCAAGAACAACAAAAAAACCCAATCGAATCGACTGACAACGAGTTTTTTATGAGATTTATTTACATTTTCCGGATGAGTACCAAATCGACGAAAAAGTTCTTCGACTGTTACTTTATGGACATCCTAGATTACGATTGAAATAAATAAATTTTCATTTCAAAATCAATTCTCGTAACATACAGTGTCTATTTCACGTTTTAAATCATCAAGATCCTGATCGCCACCTTTCTTCGGTTTCTTTTCTTTTGCCTAGATAAGAAGAAGAAAAAAAAACACATAAAATTCAATAGCAAACAAATCTTGACTTCATACCATTGTTTGTTCAGATGAAGGTACAAACGAAAAATGATTTTCTTTTTCCTTCTTTCTCGATCTAAAATATAATGATCAGATAAAAAAAAACAAAATGTCGACATAGCCAAGAAGAAAGAAAAAACAAGAGAGAAAGTCATATATATTCCTTGTTCTGTTCTTGCGCATTGTTGATACGATCGATCGCATGCAAAACAGAAGAAGAAAAAAAAACAAGAACTATAGAAAAAAAATAAGAGAAAGAAACCAAAGCCGAGCAAGAGGGCCAGAGAGAGAAAGAAATATATATATTTTTTTTCTGTAGTTGTGGCTGCCGCGAGCGTATGACGTCACTCATCGATAAAGAACTTAACTTGACATACAATTCCCTAGTTAATTATTATTGAAAAAAAAAATTGATCTAACTTTCTTCGTCGAACGAAGAAAAACGAACGATGCCCTAGACCAATTTCTTTCGATTATAAATCTTGCTCATAAAAAAATACCAGCCACAACCTTCATGCTCGTGTTATTTTATGATCTTCGATAATTTTAATGGGCTATAATTCTGATAGGATATACATCGAACTTTTCGATGTAGTTAAACCTTTTTTTTCTTCTTCTTCTTCTTTACCTTCGCTTTCGTCATAGGAGACGAATGCCTTGTAATAATGCTAAATGTCGACAAAGAGAAGAAAAAAGAAGAAGAAAATACGAGGCAAACGCACGCATCAACACGCATATGTCATTTCTTCGACTCGTAAACGTGTAAGCACCCTGCTCGGCAAAGAATAGGAAATCGGGTCTTGTTCTCGATCGAAAGTCATCATATTCGACAACGAAAGAAAAGAAGAAGAAAGAGAAAAAACGACGAGGAAAAAGTTCTTCTCATTCTTTTTTTCTTCTTGTTCTACAAAATGACTTCTGATCCTTATTTTTTTTTTGAAATCGAGACAAAATTGTAATAAAAAGAAAAACGACCCTTAAACTGCTATAGATCAATGGTGATTGATAATATGTTATCGAAGAAAAAACGAAGGAGAGAGAGAGCGAGAAAAAACAATCAACTTATCTTATTCGATGTGCAAATATTCTATTGAAATTATCTAAAATTCAACAAAACTCGAAGTACACTTACTTTCATTCAATAAAGAAACGAAAAATAATGCATAATCAATATGTTTGTCATCGGCTTTTTTTCGGGGATCATTAAAAACCTTTTATATTCGTTTTTTTCTTCTATTATACCTAACTAATGACAGTTTATTTTTGTTTGTCTATCTCTTCTACTCTGTCATTGGAATATTCATTGATATCATTGTTGACGATACGGAACTAAACATATGCGTAAGACAGTCAAACTAACGCGCAAGTGTACTGGTCGGACATTTCTTTCTTTTTCTTCTTCTTCTTCTCCTCATACAAACACACACACACGCTAGTTTACATCCTTACGAAGACAGTCTACGGCTGCTGCTGCTGCTGTTCTCGTTTCTTGTGTTCTGCTACGGACACAAAAGTGCGGATTCGACGGCAGCAACGACGACCAATCTTTGCACACATACATATTAGCGTTTTTTTTGCTTTATGCCACTCGACACTGCTTGCTATAGTAAAGCGAAAAAAAAGCCACCATCACATACCAAAGTGTTTTTTATCAATAGCGAAGCGGAGAACTGTAATGATGGCGTGCTTATGGCATTAAAAGAAGGGAGAAAAAACCGAGAAAAAGAAAGAAAAAGAAAAGAAAAGAAAAAGAAAACCGAGAGGAAAGAAAAAAAAAGAGAGAAATCCAGTCTAGAAATTTTATAATATAAAATGCACCAAAAAAAAGACAAGTGTTTGGTGGTAAAGAGAGAATCATATAAAGAGTGAGGGAGAGGAGGAGGAGAAGGAGAGAGATTAAGATAAAAAAAATAACTGATTGCAAAAAAAAGGCCTTGAGAGAATCAAATAATTCAGTAATCTGATATTTCAAAATGAGATACGTGTTTAACTGGATATTAATGTTGACTAAAGCAAAAATGAATTATTTTTTTTTGTCCAGATTCGAAATATTCATCAAATTGATAATTGCCTTCTCAAATAACTACAATTGTTCGCTAATAGACATCGAAAGTCTTCCCTTTAGATTCGTTTGCACTTCGTCTAGTTATTATCAATAGAAAAATAATCGTACTGATAACTATCTAATAACAATAGAAGATTAGTGTTAACTTGAGTACAAAGAAATGCCAAATAGATAAGAGAAAAAAATCTCGTTGTATCAACCAACTCTTTCTGTTTCTCATGAATACTGATCCAAAAAAAACTCATTTCTCATACCTGATCAATTTCGATTGTAACTATTGCATATTACTTGAACTTCATTTAAATATTAATGTAATTTTATGATGAGAATAAATGATTTCTTTTTTTTATACTCTAACGAAATCAAAAACCTTTCAGTGATCTGTATC
>ERZ778029.2498-NODE-2498-length-12449-cov-2.832015_pt1 | contig 12449 bp, 11 predicted proteins | sample MGYA00375759_ERZ778029 | MGnify/ENA primary metagenome ERZ778029 (study PRJEB29350, sample SAMN05389819) | bioreactor metagenome | isolation source: Ammonium sulfate bioreactor | place: South Africa: University of Cape Town | collected 2014-04-04 ...
GTTCCACTATTGACAAAAAGACTTCGTAGATCACCTTGGATTTGTTTCGTATTGATATCGAATAGAATCGTTTGTCGAATAAGAAAATTCCGTTGAGCGAATTGTTCATTGATAACTTTCAAAGCTCCCGTTCCAAATTGATCATTTTGATAGATAATTGCACATGATGTCCAATTAAAACGAACGAATAATTTAGCTATGGCAATTGCAGCTGTTCGATCCGATGGAATTGTTCGATAAAATGTTGAATAACTATTTCGATCAGATAAATCAGGATCAGTGGCTGCATAAGAAATCACAGGTAAACCTAATTTTTCACCAAAATTACTAATAAGATGTGCTTCTCGTGAAACACTTGGACCAACAATTCCAACAAGATTCGATCGTCTCAATGATTGACATGTTTTGTCCAATGCAACAATCATATCACCATTTGTCACAGATGAATCATAACCAATACAATTATTTCCAATTGATATATTCAATCGTTGACTCGCAATAATCGCTGATTTAAACATTGCACGACTATGAATCGATAAGAGTTCATTGTTATCTTTAAAAAGACCTAATAACGAAAAACGACAAGAATTCGTCGAAGGCCAACTCGACACAATGTCGAGTACAAATACGAATATGCACCCAAAATACATTCGAATATTTTACAAATGAATCAATCATCAATAGTTTATATATTTACAAATGATCAATGGCCCGAAAGAGATTTTATTAAAAGAAAAAAAAAGAAAAGAAAGGAAGAGAAGAGAAGATTAACATTGACTGATTAAAAGTCCAAGAGTTCCATCATTATAATTGCCCACAATAATATCTTGTCGTCCATCATTATTCAAATCATGAACATCAACTCCAAAAGGATCATTTCCAACTGAATAAACAATTTGAGATTGAAAAGTTCCATTTGGTAAACCAAGTAAAATACTAATCGAAGCATTATGATGATTTGTCACAACAACATCCAAATTTTGATCGTTATTTAAATCAATTGCTGTCATTAGTAAAGGACTTTTACCAGTTGCAAACAATACTTCAGATGGAAAACTTCCATTACCAACACCAATTAATAAACTAATTGAATTATTATTAAAATAAGCAAGAATTAGATCTAAAATACCATCGTGATTGAAATCATTGGCAATAACAGCATAAGGTTTCATTGCTGTTGGAAATGTTGAATAAAGTTGAAATGAACCATTTGTAAAACCTTGAAATAATTGAATTGAATTGTCAATATAATTTGCAATAATTAAATCATCAATTCCATCATTATTGAAATCTTTGGATACAATTGAATAAGGTCCATTGCCTGTTAAATATGTTTGTTGTGTTGCAAATGATCCATTACCAAATGAAAGTAGAACACTGAAGTTTCTCGAAGCAACATTGACAACAGCAATATCAATATTTCCATCTCGATTGAAATCATTGGTAACAATTACCGAAGGACTATTTCCAACTGAAATCATTTGTTGATTTTCAAATGTTCCATTTCCAAATCCAATTAATAAACTTAACGTTGTACTACCGAAATTAGCAACAATTAAATCTAAAATTCCATCATTATTAAAATCATTTGTCACAATTGAATAAGGACTTGGACCCACTGTAATTTGAATTTCAGATTGAAATGTTCCATTGCCAATACCTAAAAATAGACTGACACTTGCTCCAAATGCATTTGTCATGGCTATATCCAAGATTCCATCACCATTATAATCACCTACAGCTGTCCATCGAGACAAATTTCCACCTTGATAAGTTATTTCATCGAAATACGATGGAGATGAACAAATTTCAATTGAAGAACAAAATTGACTGAGAAATAAAGGTAAACAAACATAACCAGATGAACAACATGAATTCACAATACAAACAGAATTATTCGATTGACATGATTGTGTTATATTATCACATGATTCCAAAAGTGAACATACAATTCCAGGTGCACAAATACTCACATGAGATATACTTTCATAACGATAACAATTTACTGATGATGATAAACAACTTAAATTTGTATTTGAATTGACATTACATTGTGATACAGCACAATTCATTGATGAATTCCATGCAGAATGGAATGATGATGATGGGGAAAAACCAACTTCATTATTTTCAATATGACAAGAAGAATTCTCTCCTAATACGACATTTGCTGATAACAACAGATTTAATACGATAACAAGTTCAAAAAACATACTTATTCTTTTCTTTGAATAGTAAAGCAAAAATTCACTTTTGAAAATCAACGCGTGTTACTTATATAGAATTATTTCAACGTACTCGTTTTTGCTTCAAAAAAAAAGTACGAAAGGTTGTAATAATTATATTGAGGTTTGACGTTGAAAGGAAAGGAAAGAAAAACATGTTTACTCTTCAATGATTCCACATCTATACTTTAACATCAACGACAGCAACGACTTTTTCATAACAAACAAAAAAACACGAGTTCGTCCATTTTTTCAATCAGAATATTTTTCCGAATAATTATCGAAGAAATATCTATTTTTAATAGACCAAAAACAAAACTATTATTTCGATACACGCATAGAATTGTTTCACAGATGTTAAATTTGATTATTTTTTCTTCATATCAAATGAATATACATGTTCTACACTCAATTTTCCTCAATTTGTCTCGTGATTTTACTAAATATTCACGTAAAAAATAATATTGTTGTTATTTTTGTTCTTCCGTCTGAAATCGAAACGATACGGTTGATTGACAAATTAGAGAGCGTTAATGATTGTATAAATTCTCAAGAATATTCTTTCAAAAAACAATCATTCAACTATGAGCGCTGCTGCATCTTTGAAAACAGGGTAAATTTATTTTCATTCTTGTTTAATTAACATTGAAATGGTTTGGAATTATTTGTCAGAGGATATTTTCCTGTTGCAGCTCTTTGCTGTTTCACTTCGATCTTGGTTTTAATTGGAATAACAGTTGTCTTAGCTTTAATTCCAATTTATATTTCTCCGACAAATGTATCTCTTGCTACACCATCGAAAAGTCATCATTTCAAATTTCGATTTTTAATTTCAATTAAATATGCCAATTTATTTTCTTAGATGAAACTACATTTCAAGTACGATATAGTGTTCCATCTACATCAATCAATATCGAGGATAGTGTAGCTGGAACTATTACGAATCTTGGTGATGTAAGAATTACATTTCATTTCTTTTCTCTATTTCATAATTGTCAATCGTTTAGTTTCAAGACAAATTAAATCTTGGTAACAAAGTTAATCTCGTCGACGGATATGCTAAACCAACATATACAACAATTAACAAACGACGACGACGACGACGACGACGTTCTTTGTAAGACAATTCATTCAATTCAATTTTATTAATTCGATTTTATTCTTCAGATTTTCTCAACATGAAAAACGTCAAGCTCAAAATGAAACAGGAATGGAATTTGTTTTGAAAGGAATATATACGATTCCATCAGGTTGTTTTGGACGATGTTTACAAAAATTCATCAATGAAATTAACACAGCTATTGCTGATCGTGGAAATTTAGCCAATATATCATGTCAAATTACATATGCTAATCGAAGTAAAACATTTACATCACTTGATTTTAAATTTCTTCAAACAGTTCAACAAGGTTAACTATTCTCTAGTTATATATACAATTCGATTTTTATTCACCTTTTCAATTTAGAACAAACATTAGAGGGTTATGGACCAGTTAATAATCTTACTTTTCGAGCTATTTCAAATGGAAGTATGTTTGATCCACAAACATGGGAGAACGGTATTGTTCCATTTGCTGGTTGTAATATTGATATTGCACCAGCCATCACACTTATTATTCCATCATATCAATTAATTATTCCACTTAATGAAATTCAAGTTCCAATAGGATCAACTTTACAAATAGGCACTACCACCACATCAACATTTACTTTTCCAAAAAATATTAATGTAAATGTATTTGGCAACTTCAATTATGCTGGTAGCACAGGATCAATTCAACTGCAATCATCAACTAATCTCTTATTTGATACAACTGCGATATATTCAGGTGCAGACGTCACAATCATTGGTACAACAACACCTATTCTTAATTTGACAAATGGTATCACACTTTCAAGCATTTCTGTCAATTCAAATGGAACACCTTCAGTTGTTACCACAAGTAAATCAATCTTTTCTTAAAATTGAATTTCTCCTATTTGAATATATTCATGTGTAGTTACTACTCATCATTCTACAATAACTTCGATAATAACATCATCAAATGGACCGACACAGTCATCCATCTCTACATCACCTTCAGGATCAACCTCATCAGGAGGATCAACAGCAACTGGAGGTTCTACACCAGCAGGAGGCTCATCATCTACATCTTCATCGTCAGGCTCAACACCAACAGGAGGTTCGACATCTCCAGGATCAACATCAACTGGAAGTTCTACATCTTCAGGATCAACATCGACAGGAGGATCATCATCTACATCTCCATCTGTAGGATCCACATCAACTGGAGGTTCGACACCAACAGGAGGCTCTACGTCGACAGGAGGTTCATCATCTCCATCTACATCTACAGGCTCGACATCAACAGGAGGTTCGACATCTCCTGACTCAACATCAACTGGAGGATCATCATCTTCATCTCCATCTCCATCTACAGCTTCGACATCGACAGGAGGATCATCATCACCGTCTCCAACTTCAACACCAACTGGAGCTTCGACATCTCCTGACTCAACTTCAACTGGTAGCGGTAGTTCTACCCCTCAAGGAGGATCATCGTCTCCATCTACATCTCCAGGATCAACACCAACTGGAGCTTCGACATCTGTAGGATCAACATCAACTGGAGCTTCGACATCTGTAGGATCAACATCAACTGGAGGTTCTACATCTCCGGATTCAACATCAACAGGAGGTTCGACATCTCCTGACTCAACTTCAACTGGTGGCTCTACATCTTCTGACTCAACTTCAGCTAGTAGTTCTACTCCTCAAGGAGGATCATCATCTCCGTCTCCATCTCCATCTACAGGCTCGACATCAACAGGAGGTTCTACATCTTCTGATTCAACATCAACTGGAAGTTCGTCATCAACGTCAAGTACTCAAGCTAGTGGTTAGACTAGAATGTTGAGTTGAAAAAGTATTTAATAAATGAACAGTAGAAAAGAACTAATATGAAGTGTAATTAGAAATATTTTTATTCAAGAAAACAAATTGTCGGTGAATGTTGATTACTAACAAAAATAATTTCTAATTTGATTACTAATTGTACTTATATGAATAAATTTTGTTCATTGATTTTAGTTGGTGATGGATGAGTGAAATTGAATTAAATAAATTGAAAAGAAAAGCAAATGCTAAAGTTGTGTTGCACTTTGAAATGTTTGAAATGTCAGCAGGTATTTGTTGAGAAAGAAATGAAGTGAAACGATATATGAAAAATTGTAATGCATTTGCAAGACGATCGTGTAATGATGAAGAACAAATTCGTAGTCAATTGTTGTGATATTTATTGTGGTAACAACATTCGCTTTGAATAAAACCGATTTAATTCTCATTGAAAATCCAACAATAAACGAATTTAATAAATAAATGAATGTCGAATGTCGATGTAATCATATTTCGGTGAGTTATTCATCGTTTGTATCGATTGAAGATAGAATTTGTTTCGAGTAAACAAATCAGTTTAGAATTAATATCTTGATCATCACTTCAATCATCGGTTGAATCATCATTTAATCAACTTCTTGAGGGTTTAGAAACAAATTTTCTTGGTTATTTTGTATTATTTTCTGGTTAGAAAAGTGTAACAGCTATACAATGGTTCGATTTGTTATTGTCACCAAGAGAATTGCCTGTTTGAATCGGGTATTTCTGAAGATGTCTTCATCGGATTATATATTTATTTGCGTCCTTTATTTGGTGAGAAAACAAATGTCGATTCCTGGTTTGAACTTCATAGATTTATTTGAATAAATCAAATCAATCGAAATCAAACAATTGAAAATCTCTTGAAAAATTTAATGGTGGATTGATTTGTTCGTGAACAACAACGAATTCGAAAGATTCTTCATGGAAATCAAATATTATGATTGAAATGCAACAAAAAACATTTGAATATAATATTCCAGGGCGAGTGACAGGTTGTTTTCAAATGTTATCGTCAATTCGAATGACAACAAATGTTCGATCGATTCGTTTTCCTCGTTGTATATTGAACAGGCTCAACTTGATGATGAAATTCTTCTTGGTCTTCTGGTTGGTTGTTTTCCTTTCTAAGTCTCTCGTTATGAAACAAGACAACCGTTTATTCTTTCATTGATACGTATTTTATTTATCTGTTGGATTAGATTAAGACAAATACAACTACTTTCTATTTATTAAAAAGAAAAAGAAAAAGAAAAAGATTAATAATGACAACAACAGTCATATTTCGTATAGGGAGAACCACAACTACGACGAGAAAAACAAGTTGTATTCGATGAAGATGATGACGGATAAACAGTACATGTTGTATTCGAATTGTTTAAACAACACTTTCCACTACAACAAACACCAGCTGTACAACTACCACCACCAATTGAATTACAACAAAAAATACCTGGATAACAAACTCCATCACAACAAGCTCCATCACAACAAATTCCATTACAACAATTCGCATCACAACATGATCCATTACAACAAGTTCGATTTCCTTGACAACATGTATTGTTACAACAAGGACCTGCACAACATTTGTTTTGACAGCAACTGCCCCATGCTGGACAACATGTATTATTACAACAACCTGTTCGACAACAATTTCTACTACAACCACATTCAGCAGTTTGATTGAGACAACATAAATTTGGTAGATTATCATCACAACAACCATCAAGACCAAAACCAGTGACACCACCATAACCTGTATAACAAGTACCACCACAATCACCAGTTTTATTTTTTCCAGCACCACCACCAGTATTCAAACCTACGCCATAACCATAATCACAGCAATCATTTATATAATCACAATAATCATTACAATTTGTTGTTGTACCCCCACTACTTGTTTGATAATTAACAAAACATGTTGTACAATTTGGTGGATATATTGTTGTTGTTGTTGTCGTTGTTGTTGATGTTGTTGTTGTCGTTGTTGCTGTTGTTGTTGTCGTTGATGTTGTTGTTGTTGATGTCGTTGTTGTTGATGTTGTTGTTGTCGTCGAAGTTGTCGTTGTAGTAGTCGTTGTTGTTGTTGATGTTGTAGTTGTTGTTGTTGTTTGACTTGTAGTTGTTGACGTTGTCGTTGTTGTTCTTGAAGAATCTAAATAAAAGAGAAGAGAAGAGAAGAGAAGGAATATTTGTCAACGCCCTCAATATTGTTTTGTACTTAAAGTTGTAATAATTGAAACAGCAATGATGATTGCTAGAAGACTAATACACATACAAACTAAACAAAATAGCCAAAACGGTGAATAATTGAAAATTCGATGGGCTGTTTTTCGTTTGGGTCGATTTGAAAATGAACGTCGATCTCGTGAAGACAAGAGATCGCTCGCAGTGACGACTCGTGTTCGATGTGTTAAAATTTCTTTATTGGAATGTCGATCAGTTTTAGTATTATTGAAGGATTCAGTTTGTTGAAGATCAATTTGATTTGTTGAAATCTTCTCTTGACTTCCTAATTCAAGTTCATCACTTGGACTTATCCGACGACCAACAGATCGAATTGTTGAAGACAATCGACTTACTTTTCGGCTTTTCATTATTCAAATGAAAATCAAATTCAATTCTCATTTTCTTTTCTTTTCTTTTCTTTTTAATTAATTTTTTTTTTGTGAAGTCGAAATGAGAACCAACATATTTATGGTTTCTGTCAGATAATAAAACTCGAGAGAGCCAAAGAAGTACAAATATTGATCATTAGAAAATATAATTTCTGTTTTTTTATGAATCGAATATTTGACAAGAGAGAAGAGAAAAGAGAAAAAAAAAGAACGAATACGAATAAATATATATTTAATATGTATTAATATTAAGTTTAGTTATTCATAAAGAAGAAACAAGTGGAGAATGTCGTCGTCGATGGTATTTGCAATAATCATTGGTTTGTTAATCATCGGTGTATCAAGTTATTCATTGGATTCGAATTCGAATGATGATTTTGAATTGGAACTTCGTTCAATTCTATTTCGAGATGCACTGATGAATAAACGACAAGGTGGTTATAATACAATTGATGCTGCTCTCAAATGTGAAATTCAATGTGTTGACAAATTAAGAAATCCAACTTCAGGACAAGGTTTATCAATTAAAGCTGCAGCCAAAGCTTGTCAAAGTATTTGTGCCGCCCAACAATACAATAATTAATCGATTCAGCGACATCTTTTCTTTTCTTTTCTTTTTCTTAATCAAGCTTAATCGATTGAATTCAATAAACAAGAATAAATTGACATCTATCTGTCTTCTTTTTCTTTTTCTCACAAAACTGAAAAGTGAATGTTTCATATTGAACATCAATCATCAAGAGACAAAAAGATGTCGTTTACTTTACTCAGTTGTTTAACCAATTGGACTTCATGTTCTCATTTCAACCTTTTTTTTTTTTGTTGATTTAAAAGTAAAAGAAAGAGAAAGAGAAAAGGTAAGATGTTAAGATCGATTCGATATCGTCTCCATCGATATAAATATGTGTTGTTGATCGTATTGATCGTGTTATTAAATGTGATTGTTCATTTATTTCCATCGAATCCTCCCTATGGCAACGAAGAAGTCGAGTTGAATTCGAATAAATTCGAACCCGATCGTAATAGTTTAATAGTGGTAACAGCATGCAATGAAAATCATTTCATTTATTTGAATTATATGTTATATTCATTGAAACAATTCAATGTTTGGGTGATTTTCTATGATCTTGGATTGAATTCGAATGAGAAAAGGAAGATTTTGTCTTGGTCTCGATTAGCATATCGTCAATTTGATTATGGAAAATATCCATCTCATTTCGATATTCGAGTGAAATCAGGTGAATATGCATGGAAACCTGTGATTATTTCTGAAGTGATGAATGAATTTGAAATGGATATCATTTGGATCGATTCAGCTGGATATTTTCTTCAAGGAAGTATTGATACAATCAAACAACGAGTCATTCAACGAAATGTTTATATCGGATCATCACGTAAGATTTATTTGATTCGTCATTGAAGAGATATCTGTTGAATTTTGTTTTTTTTTGTAGCTGGAACAATGCGTGATTATACTCATCGAGATATGTTCAAAGCATTGAATGCAACTTTTGAAGAATATGCAACAAAAGAAAATTTCGAAGCTGGTTTTATTGCTTTTCATTATTCATCGTTTGTGATGAATTCAATTGTTGAACCATGGAAACGTTGTGCATTAATTCGAGAATGTATTGCACCTCAAGGTTCATCTCGTCGAAATCATCGCCAAGATCAATCGGTGTTAACTTATCTTTTGCATAAGAATCAAATCTCACTTTCAATTGATCGCAATTTAGCGTCTGATCATGTTTTTATCAAATGTGATAATATTTTTTATTCGATTTTCTATTTCTTTGGACGATATCCAAATTTACAATTGTTTCAACGATTTTGTATTTAATTCTTTTTTTTTTTAGAAATCTATTTCTGTTTTTGTTGTTTTTGTTGTTGATGATGATAATTAACAAATGGTAAACCAAAATAAAAAAGCAAATGAACATGATCATTTGGTTTGAAATTATTTGTTTTTTGTTGTGATTGAATTGAGATAAAACGCATGAGTTCACTGATAACAATTCCTAAATGACAATGAATTGCACCAAGAACATGCCACCATGCATGTAGTTGAGGATTAATTCGACTCAATCGATTGAATTTGTCACACAATTGTTGATCAATAATCCAACAAATAAATGCAATTGCTAATAAACTTATATAAACGATTAACAAATATTTTAATTGTCGAACACAATGAATCGATTGACGATATAAAGAAATAAATTTAATAATTGCACCTAATACCATTAAACTCATATGTCCTTGAAAAATAATAACAAATGATTTTAAAGTATGAACATATGTCCATAGTAGAGCATAGGCTAAACCAAAAAGAATCCATTTGTATGTCAATGATTGATTTCGATTGATTTCATTCATTTGAAAAAGAATAAACCACCAAATAATCATCGAATAAACCATTGGTAATTCATCAGCCATTTGTCCAAAATAAGTTAATGTTCCATGGAAATAAGCTGAACCAAGACCAACAATTGTTAAACCAATACTCGATAAAAGAAAACGTTTTTCAATTCGATTTCTAAACCCACGAATAAATAAAATCAATCCTAATAAACACATTGAAAAACTTGAAATGCAATTCCAAAATTCCGCAATATACGAAGTAACAACATAATTTCGTTCACACCAATCGATTGAACTTGTCGATGGAGACCAATAACCAATTCTAGAATCTAATTTCTTTTCAAAATATTTCACTTCCTTCGGATTAACATGACTTTCCAAATCAATCGATCGACTATCGATCAATTCAAACAAATTTAATGTTAAAATTATCAAACAAATAGTCATACGTATGTGTCTCTCTGTGTGTGTGTGTGTGTGTCGTTGTCGTTGTCGTTGTCGATAGTAAATTTAACTTGACTTTGGTTGGTTAACGACAGAATAACAAAATAGATCGAGCACGTGTACACATAGAACGAGAAGAAAAAAGAGTTTGTAATGTATTCGTTGATAAAAGTTAAATTTGTAAAAAAAAATCTCTTTAAAATAATTTCGTTGAATAAAAGTACTGATAGTATTTTGCCATGGTGTTACACCGAAGAATGTCCATCAGTTGGAGAAATGAAAGGAATCAATTCGAAAGAATTACCAGGATTATTTCGTCCATTAGAAATTCGTTCGTTAACATTGAAAAATCGTTTAGTTGTTTCTCCGATGTGTCAATATTCGTGTCACAATGGTTTTCTTAATGATTGGCATTTAGTTCATCTTGGACAATTTGCTATTGGAGGTGTTGCTCTTATCATTCAAGAAGCAACTGCTGTTCAACCAAATGGACGAATTTCACCGTTCGATGCTGGTCTTTGGTCCGATGAACATATGCCGATGACTCGAAGAATTGTTGATTTTATTCATAGTCAAAATTGTCTTGCAGGAATTCAATTAGCTCATGCAGGACGAAAAGCATCAACTCGAGCACCATTTCATCAAAGACACAATTCAAGAAATGAACCTATGTTTGTAACAAATGAAGATGGAGGTTGGTTAGATAATGTTCTTGCACCAAGTCAAATTCCATTTGCAACAAATTATCCTCAACCGAAACAAATGTCAATCGAACAAATTCAAATATTTAAAAATGATTTTGTTCAAAGTGTTTTACGAGCTAATCAATGTCAATTTGATTTCTTAGAAATTCATGCAGCACATGGTTATCTCATCAATCAATTTCTTAGTCCATCATCAAATCAACGAAATGATCAATATGGTTGCTTTTACATTTTTTCTTTTGATAAATTGATTTCATATAGTTTTTTTTCAGGTGGATCATTTGATAATCGAATTCGTCTTCTCGTTGAATTAACTGAAGTTGTTCGTCAACATTGGCCATCAACGAAACCTTTATCGATTCGTTTATCTTGTGATGAATGGATTGGTGAACAAGGTTGGACAATTGACGATACACTTCGTCTTATTCCCATTCTAATTCAACTTGGTGTTGATATTATTGATACAAGTTCAGCTGGCAATTCAACTCGACAACAACTTCCCAATCCATTAACATCTCAATATCAAATTCAATTTAGTCAAGCAATTAAACAATCAAAATATGGAAAACAAATCTTGACTGCATGTGTTGGACTTATTCAAGATGTACATTGCGCTAATCAAATCATTGAACAACAACAAGGAGATCTCGTTCTTATGGCCAGACAATTTCTTAGAGATCCACATTTTGCATTTCAAGCAGCCAAACAATTAGCAGTTCAACAATTTTCATGGCCTCCACAATATCAACGAGCGAAACAATAAAATCATCGACATTCTCACACTTTCTTTGTCAATGTACTTTTTCTCCTAGATTTCGAATAACAAAAATGTAACCTCATTGCACTTTAATTGATTGACCAAGTTTTTTCTTTCTTTTACTAAATAAAAAAAAACAAAACAATTATGTTAACTTCAATTTCGAATAAGTTTATGTAAACACTTCAAAGTACAACATTCTTTTTCCTATATGATTCATTTTTATGTATCAATATAAATATTTACATTTTTTCATTCATTTCAATTTTTAACATCTTCAACAAAAAAATGGTTGAAGCTATTGCAAGATATATTCCTGATTTACAATTACCTCAACTTAAACAAGTTCACTCGCCTTCATTTACATTTCAAATTCATTCATTCATTTGCATTTTTTTA
>ERZ778029.2503-NODE-2503-length-12428-cov-30.677039_pt1 | contig 12428 bp, 8 predicted proteins | sample MGYA00375759_ERZ778029 | MGnify/ENA primary metagenome ERZ778029 (study PRJEB29350, sample SAMN05389819) | bioreactor metagenome | isolation source: Ammonium sulfate bioreactor | place: South Africa: University of Cape Town | collected 2014-04-04 ...
AGCTGCGCTTTGCCATCCGCGAAGGCGGCCGTACCGTCGGCGCAGGCGTCGTCGCTAAGATTTTGAAATAGGATTTTCGCAAGGGTGCGATGCAGGCGTCGTTGCTACGATTAAATGTTTCCCCGATGTGGGATGCGGAATGGCGAATGCGGAAGGCGAAGGATTGTAATTGGAATCTGTACGGCGAGGGCCGCCGAAGGCGAATAGCCCGAACCGTGCATAAAGGAGTGTAGCTCAGTTGGTAGAGCGGCGGTCTCCAAAACCGTAGGCCGGGGGTTCGAGTCCCTCCACTCCTGCCAGTGTACGGTGCCACTGTATTGATCGTTTGATGAAGCAAGATGATGGCTGACGCGAAGAAAACGGCGAAAGCGGAGAAGGCGGGAAAGGACCTGCCGGCGCCCGCACGCGCAAAAAGCGGCGGCATTATTCAGTTCGTGCGTGATGTTCAGCGCGAAATGTCGAAGGTCACGTGGCCGACCTGGAAGGAAACCTGGCTCACCACGCTGGTCGTGTTCATCATGGTTGGTCTGGTGATGGTGTTTTTCCTGGTCGTGGACTGGACGCTCAGCACGGGCGTGCGTTGGCTGATCGGCGCATAGGCATATGGAAGCGGTGATGAGCGAAGCAGAAACCACGGCCAAATCAGAACCCAAGTCCGCCAGCGGGCGTTGGTACATCGTCCACACCTACTCGAATTTCGAGAAGAAGGTGTCGGAGGAAATCAAGCGGCAGGCCAAGCAGCAGGGGCTCGACGATCTGATCGAGGATGTGCTGGTCCCGACCGAAGAGGTGACGGAGGTGCGCCGCGGGCAGAAGGTGAATGCCGAGCGCAAATTCCTTCCCGGCTATGTGCTGGTTCGCGCCCATCTGACGGACGAGGCCTATCACCTGATCAAGAACGTGGCGAAGGTCACGGGCTTTCTGGGCCAGAACAACAAGCCCATGCCGCTCCGGCAGGGGGAAGTGGATCGCATCCTGAATCAGGTGACCGAGGGGGTGGAGCATCCGAAATCCTCCATCACCTTCGAAATCGGCGAACAGGTGCGGGTAGCCGACGGTCCTTTCGCCTCCTTCAACGGTACGGTGGAAGAGGTGGACGAGGCGCGTTCGCGGGTCAAAGTGGCGGTGTCGATCTTCGGCCGCGCCACCCCTGTGGAGCTGGAGTTTACGCAGGTCGAAAAGGTTTAACGAGAACGGGAGGGGCGGCCAGCCCCGTTTGAACCGGAAACCGCGAAGGAGGCGGTCTGATCAGTGGCAAAGAAGATTGTAGGGTATGTCAAATTGCAGGTGCCGGCGGGTGCGCCCAATCCCTCCCCGCCAATCGGGCCTGCTTTGGGTCAACGCGGCCTGAACATCATGGAATTCTGCAAGGCGTTTAACGCCAAGACGCAGGACCAGGAAAAGAACATGCCGATTCCTGTAACAATTACAGTGTTTTCGGACAAGTCTTTCAGCTTTGAAATGAAAACGCCGCCGGCCACTTACTTCCTCAAGAAGGCGGCCAAGCTGCAATCGGGCTCCAAGGCTCCGGGACTAAGCTCTGCCGGGTCGGTGACCAGGGCCCAGGTTCGCGAGATCGCCGAAGCCAAGATGAAGGACCTCAACGCGAACGATGTCGAAATGGCGATGCGGATGATCGAAGGATCGGCCCGCTCCATGGGTATCGAGGTGAGGGACTGATCATGACCAAGCTCTCCAAGCGTGTGAAAAAGGCACAGGAAGGCATTGATATTGCGCAGGCTTACTCGATCGAGGAAGCCGTGAAGCTGATTAAGGCGCGTGCCACGGCGAAGTTCGACGAAACCATCGAACTAGCGCTCAATCTGGGTGTTGACCCCCGCCATGCCGATCAGATGGTGCGCGGCGTGGTTTCGTTGCCGAACGGTACGGGCCGTACCCTGCGTGTGGCGGTGTTCGCCAAGGGTGCCAAGGCGGAAGAGGCCAGGAAGGCCGGTGCCGATATTGTCGGTGCGGACGATCTGGCGGAAGAGGTCGGCAAGGGCGAGATCAATTTCGACCGCTGCATCGCGACGCCGGACATGATGGGCGTGGTTGGCCGTTTGGGTAAGGTGCTTGGCCCTCGCGGCCTGATGCCGAACCCGAAGGTCGGCACCGTAACCATGGATGTCGCCGGTGCGGTGAAGGATGCCAAGGGTGGCGCGGTGGAATTCCGGGTCGAGAAGGCGGGCATCGTTCAGGCCGGCATCGGCAAGGCAAGCTTCAGCGAAGATGCCATCGTGCAGAACGTGAAATCGTTTGTGGACAGCGTCATCAAAGCCAAGCCGGCGGGCGCCAAGGGCACCTATCTGAAGAAAGTTTCGCTCAGCTCGACAATGGGCCCGGGTGTCCGCGTGGCGCTCGGCAGTGTCGGCGCTGGATCGGAGGCGTAAGGCATATGTGAATTTCCGGCGGACGATCGCCGGAAAACCTGTCCGAGACCGCTGGTGTGCCAAGGCCTTAGCCGCCGCACTTAATATCCCAGCGCAGACGGGGAGAGAACCGGATTTGCGACGGCTACGACCTTTGGTTGGGCCCTCGCCATTTCGGGTTTGAACCCTGGGCAGGCGTTTCAGCACAGGGCGGCGCGCGGATCGTCACGCTCGCCGGTTGGTCGGTCTTCTGCCTTTCGAGGTCCCCCCGATTGCAGAGGCCATTTTTAAGGAGAGCCAGGTGGAGAAAGCCAGAAAAGCTGAAGTCGTGGAGGGCCTGAACGGGCTTTTCGGCGATGTCGGCTCGGTGGTGGTCGCCCACTACAGCGGCTTGACGGTTGCCCAAATGAACGACCTGCGCGCGCGGATGCGGGCAGCAGGCGCCTCGTTCAAGGTGGCGAAAAACCGTCTGGTCGTGCGCGCGCTCCAGGGAACCGCCATTGAAGCCATTGCCCCCTTGTTCAAGGGGCCAACCGGGATTGCTTACAGCAAGGACCCGATTGCGGCGTCAAAGGTGGTGGCGGCCTTCGCCAAGGATAACGAGAAGCTCGTGATCCTGGGTGGGGTTGTTGGAACGACGGCGCTGGATGCGGCCGGGGTGAAGGCCCTTGCCGAATTGCCGTCGCTCGACGAATTGCGGGGCAAGATCGTTGGCCTGCTCCAGGCCCCGGCGACCAAGATCGCCGGTGTTCTGGCGGCACCCGGCGGTCAGCTTGCCCGCGTGATCGGCGCCTATTCCCGGAAAGAAGCCGCGTAAAGCGATACCAGCATTCAAACCCGTAAAACGAACGAAGGACGTAAAAATGTCGAAGATTGAACAGCTTGTTGAAGATTTGTCGGGCCTGACGGTGCTCGAAGCCGCCGAACTCTCGAAGCTTCTCGAAGAGAAGTGGGGCGTGTCGGCTGCGGCGCCGGTTGCGGTTGCGGCGGCGCCGGGCGCGGCCGCAGGTGCGGCCCCGGCTGCGGAAAAGACCGAATTCACGGTCGTTCTGACGGCGGCCGGCGACAAGAAGATCAACGTGATCAAGGAAGTCCGTGCAATCACCGGGCTCGGCCTGAAGGAAGCCAAAGACCTCGTCGAAGGCGCCCCGAAGGAAGTGAAGGCCGATGTGAGCAAGGACGAGGCCGAAAAGATCAAAAAGCAGCTCGAAGACGCTGGTGCGAAGGTCGAGCTGAAGTAAGGAGGCGTGAGCCGGGATTGAAATCGGCACGCGCGTACATATTTTGTTTACCCCACCCCCCTCCCGGGCACCGGCCCCGGAGGGCGGGTGGGTTTCGTCCTTGGGGTCGCGGACGTTGGAATTTGGCGCGACTCGGCGCAAAGCCGGGCACGCGCCTGGGAACTATATAAGGATTGGCGGATGGCACTCTCGTTCACGGGACGCAAAAGGCTTCGGAAATATTTCGGCAAAATGGTCGAAGTGGCCCAGATGCCGAACCTCATCGAGGTTCAGAAGACCTCGTATGACCAGTTTCTCCAGGTGGATAAGCCTGAGGCGGGCCGTTTGGACGAGGGGCTTCAGGCCGTCTTTTCCTCGGTGTTCCCGATCAAGGATTTCTCCGAATCCTCGCTTCTCGAATATGTGGATTACCACTTCGAGGAGCCGAAATACGATGTGGAGGAGTGTCAGCAGCGCTCGATGACCTTTGCCGCGCCGCTGAAGGTCACGCTGCGCCTGATCGTGTTCGATGTTGACCAGGAAACCGGCGCGAAGTCGGTGAAGGACATCAAGGAACAGGATGTCTATATGGGCGACATCCCGTTCATGACCGAGAACGGCACCTTCATCGTCAACGGAACCGAACGCGTCATCGTCAGCCAGATGCACCGTTCGCCGGGCGTGTTCTTCGATCACGACAAGGGCAAGACGCATTCGAGCGGCAAACTTCTGTTCGCCGCCCGCGTCATTCCCTATCGCGGGTCGTGGCTCGACTTTGAATTCGATGCGAAGGACATCATTCACGTCCGCATCGACCGGCGCCGCAAATTGCCGGTCACCACGCTGCTTTATGCGCTGGGCCTGACCCAGGAAGACATCCTGGAACAGTTTTATTCCAAGATTGCCTTCAAGCACACCAAGGATGGCGGCTGGACCACGCCGGTCGATCCCAACTGGATGCGCAATGCCAAGGCGGTTGGCACATGGACCAATGCCAAGACCGGCGAAGTGCTGGTGGAGCCGGGGCAGAAGATTTCCGTTCGCGGCCTGCGCAAATGGCAGGAAGACGGCATCAAGCAGATTCAGGTTTCTGCGGAAGAACTCATGGGGCGTTTCTCGGCGCTCGATATGGTCAACCCGGAAACCGGCGAGATCTATGTCGAAGCCGGTGACGAACTGACGGCCGAAAATCTGGAACAATTGGTGGAAGCCCGCTTCCACGAAATCGATGTGATCAATGTCGATGGTATCTCTATCGGTGCCTATGTGCGCAACACGATGGCGGCTGACAAGAACCACAGCCGCGAACAGGCGCTGATCGACATCTACCGCGTCATGCGTCCGGGCGAACCGCCCACGCTGGATACTGCGGAAGCGCTGTTCAACCAGATGTTCTTCGACCCCGAGCGCTATGACCTGTCCAGCGTCGGCCGGGTGAAGATGAACATGCGCATGGGTCTCGATGCGCCCGACACGATGCGCGTGCTGCGCAAGGAAGACATCCTTGCCATCGTCAAGGCGCTGGCCGATCTGCGCGATGGCCGCGGCGAGGTGGACGACATCGACAATCTCGGCAACCGGCGTGTGCGTTCGGTGGGCGAGTTGATGGAGAACCAGTTCCGCGTCGGCCTTCTGCGCATGGAACGCGCGATCAAGGAGCGGATGAGCGCCGTCGATATCGATACGGTGATGCCGCACGACCTGATCAATGCGAAGCCGGTCGCGGCTGCGGTGCGCGAATTCTTCGGTTCGTCACAGCTTTCGCAGTTCATGGACCAGACCAATCCGCTGTCGGAAGTCACCCACAAGCGGCGCATGTCGGCGCTCGGGCCGGGCGGTCTGACGCGCGAGCGTGCGGGCTTTGAAGTGCGCGACGTGCACCCGACCCATTATGGCCGCATCTGCCCGATTGAAACGCCGGAAGGCCCGAATATCGGTCTGATCAATTCGCTCGCGACTTACGCGCGCGTCAACAAATACGGCTTCATCGAAAGCCCGTATCGCCGCGTGGTGGACCGCCGCGTGACCGACGAGGTGGTCTATCTCTCCGCGATGGAAGAGGCGAAATACACCATCGCCCAGGCCAACGCGACGATCGACACCAAGAACCGCATCCTGGACGAACTGGTCTCCTGCCGCAAAGGCGGCGACTTCGTGATGACCACGCCCGACCAGGTGGAGTTCATCGACGTGTCGCCGAAGCAGCTTGTGTCTGTTGCGGCCGCGCTGGTGCCGTTTCTTGAAAACGACGACGCCAACCGCGCCCTGATGGGCTCGAACATGCAGCGCCAGGCCGTGCCGCTGTTGCAGCCGGAAGCGCCGCTGGTCGGCACCGGGCTGGAAGATGTGGTGGCGCGTGACTCCGGTTCCGCCATCGCGGCCCGCCGTGCCGGCGTGGTAGTGCAGATCGATGCCACCCGCATCGTGGTGCGCGCGACGGAGGAGATGGACCCGACCAAACCGGGGATCGACATCTATCGCCTGAAGAAGTTCCAGCGTTCGAACCAGTCCACCTGCATCAACCAGCGCCCGCTGGTGAAGGTTGGCGATCATGTCGCGAAGGGCGACATCATTGCCGATGGTCCTTCGACCCAGCTTGGCGAACTGGCGCTGGGCAAGAACGTGCTGGTCGCGTTCATGCCGTGGAATGGCTACAACTATGAAGACTCCATCCTGATCTCCGAACGCATCGTGCGCGACGACGTCTTCACCTCGATCCATATCGAGGAATTCGAGACCATGGCGCGCGATACGAAATTGGGGCCGGAGGAAATCACCCGCGACATTCCGAATGTCGGTGAAGAGTCGCTGAAGAATCTCGATGAAGCGGGCATCGTCTATATCGGTGCCGAGGTGCAGGCGGGCGATATTCTGGTGGGCAAGGTGACGCCGAAGGGCGAAACCCCGATGACACCGGAAGAGAAGCTGCTGCGCGCGATCTTCGGTGAAAAGGCCGCGGATGTGCGCGACACGTCCTTGCGCGTGCCGCCGGGCGTGACCGGTACCATCGTCGAGGTGCGCGTGTTCAACCGTCATGGCGTCGATAAGGATCAGCGCGCGATGGCGATCGAAAAGGCGGAGGAGGAGCGTCTGGCCGAAGACCGCGACGACGAACTCGCGATCCTCGAACGCAATATCTTCTCGCGCCTGTCGGAACTGTTGCTGAACAAGAACGCCAGTCACGGCCCCAAGAACATGGCGCCGGATACCAAGATCACGCAAAGCGTGCTCGACGCGATTCCGCGTCATCAGTGGTGGCAGATCGGCCTGCGCAACGAAAAGTCGAACGGCGAAATCGAAGCGCTGCGCAAGCAGTACGAAGATTCGCGCCAGCGTCTGGACAAGCGCTTTGCCGACAAGGTGGAGAAGCTGCGCCGCGGTGATGAACTGGCACCGGGCGTGATGAAGATGGTCAAGGTGTTCGTGGCGGTGAAGCGCAAGCTGCAACCGGGCGACAAGATGGCCGGCCGCCACGGCAACAAGGGTGTGATCAGCCGCATTCTTCCGATGGAAGACATGCCGCATCTGGAAGACGGCACGGCGGTGGACATCGTGCTGAACCCGCTGGGCGTGCCCAGCCGCATGAATGTCGGCCAGATTCTGGAAACCCATCTGGGCTGGGCCTGTGCCGGTCTCGGCAAACAGATCGGCGATGCGCTCGATCATGTGCGCCGGGATGGCAAGGGCGAGCCGCTGCGCCGCCTCTTGAAGCAGGTCTATGACAATGACGAGCGGCTGGGCGAACTGGACGATCAGGGCATGATCGAAATGGGCGAAAACCTTCGCCCCGGCGTGCCGATCGCAACGCCCGTGTTCGATGGCGCCAAGGAACAGGACATCGTGGACATGCTGGCCGAAGCCGGCCTCAATTCCACGGGTCAGGTTACGCTGTTCGACGGCCGCACGGGCGAGGCGTTCAAGCGTCAGGTGACGGTGGGCTACATCTACATGCTGAAGCTGCACCATCTGGTGGACGACAAGATTCACGCCCGCTCCATCGGTCCGTATTCGCTGGTCACCCAGCAGCCGCTGGGCGGCAAGGCACAGTTCGGCGGCCAGCGCTTCGGTGAAATGGAAGTCTGGGCGCTTGAGGCTTACGGCGCGGCCTACACCTTGCAGGAAATCCTGACCGTGAAGTCCGACGACGTGGCCGGCCGTACCAAGGTCTATGAAGCCATCGTCCGCGGTGAGGACACGTTTGAAGCCGGTATCCCGGAATCCTTCAACGTGCTGGTGAAGGAAATGCGCTCACTGGGCCTGAATGTGGAGCTTGTGAACGGTTAGGCACCTGGCATGGCCCGACCGCGTGCGGGCCGCTCAGGTGAAGCGAAAGAGATGGTTGGCCGGAATGGGCTTTGCGCTCCCCGGCCATGACAAAGTGGAAAAGGAAGGCTCCTAATGAATCAAGAGCTGATGAATGCCTTCAAGCCGGCCAACGAACAGCCGGTCTTCGATCGCATCCGGATTTCGCTGGCCAGCCCGGATCAGATTCTGCGCTGGAGCCACGGCGAAATCAAAAAGCCGGAAACGATCAACTATCGTACCTTCAAGCCGGAGCGTGACGGCCTGTTCTGCGCCCGCATCTTCGGCCCGGTGAAGGATTACGAATGCTTGTGCGGCAAGTACAAGCGCATGAAGTACAAGGGCATCGTCTGCGAAAAATGCGGTGTCGAGGTCACGGTGCAGAAGGTGCGCCGTGAGCGCATGGGCCATATCGAACTGGCCTCGCCGGTCGCGCACATCTGGTTCCTGAAATCGCTGCCGTCGCGCATCGGCCTGATGCTGGACATGACGCTGAAGGATCTGGAGCGCGTTCTCTATTTCGAACAATACGTCGTGATCGAACCGGGCCTGACGCCGCTCAAGGATCGTCAGCTCCTGACGGAAGATGAGTATTACAAGGCGCAGGACGATTACGGTGAAGACAGCTTCACCGCGATGATCGGTGCCGAGGCCATTCGCACGCTGTTGATGGCGATCGACCTGGAGAAACTGCGCGACGATCTGCGCGCCGAAATCGCCACCTGCAACGGCGGTGAAAAGCCGAAGAAGCTGGTCAAGCGGCTGAAGGTGGTGGAGGCGTTCATTGAATCCGGCAACCGCCCGGAATGGATGATCCTGACCGTCGTGCCGGTGATCCCGCCGGAACTGCGGCCTCTGGTTCCTTTGGATGGGGGGCGCTTTGCCACCTCCGATCTGAACGATCTCTATCGCCGCGTCATCAACCGCAACAACCGCCTGAAGCGGCTGATCGAGTTGAAGGCGCCGGACATCATCGTGCGCAACGAAAAGCGCATGCTGCAGGAATCCGTGGATGCGCTGTTCGACAATGGCCGCCGCGGCCGTGTCATCACCGGCGCCAACAAGCGGCCGTTGAAATCGCTCGCCGATATGTTGAAAGGCAAGCAGGGCCGTTTCCGTCAGAACCTGCTCGGCAAGCGCGTCGATTACTCCGGCCGTTCGGTGATCGTGGTCGGCCCGGAACTGAAGCTGCATCAATGCGGCCTGCCGAAGAAAATGGCGTTGGAGCTGTTCAAGCCGTTCATCTATGCCCGCCTTGAGGCCAAGGGCTTCAGCCAGACGGTGAAGCAATCCAAAAAGCTGGTGGAAAAGGAAAAGCCGGAAGTCTGGGATATCCTGGAAGAGGTGATCCGCGAACATCCGGTGCTACTCAACCGCGCGCCGACCCTGCACCGCCTCGGCATTCAGGCGTTTGAGCCGGTGCTGATCGAAGGCAAGGCGATCCAGCTTCATCCGCTGGTCTGCACCGCGTTCAACGCCGACTTTGACGGCGACCAGATGGCGGTGCACGTGCCGTTGTCGCTTGAGGCACAGCTTGAAGCGCGCGTGCTGATGATGTCCACCAACAACATCCTCAGCCCCGCCAACGGCAAACCGATCATCGTGCCGACGCAGGATATCGTGCTCGGCCTCTATTACCTCAGCCAGGAACGCGAGAAGGAACCGGGCGAGGGCATGGTGTTCAACGACATCGGCGAGATTGAGCATGCGCTCTTCTCCGGTGCCGTGACCCTGCACGCGAAGATCGAAGCCCGTTACAAAACCGTGGATGCGGACGGCAATCCGATCACCCGCCGGGTGAAGTCCACGCCGGGCCGCATGATGATCGCGGAAATCCTGCCGCGGCACCCGAAGATCCCGTTCGAGCTGGTGAACCGCCTGCTGCGCAAGCAGGAGGTCAGCAACATCATCGACGAAGTCTACCGCCATTGCGGTCAGAAGGAGACGGTGCTGTTTGCCGATGCGGTGATGGGCCTGGGCTTCAAGGAAGCCTGCAAGGCCGGCATCTCGTTCGGCAAGGACGATATGGTGGTGCCTGCCACCAAGGAAAAGCTGATCGACGAAACGCGCCATCGCGTGCGTGAATACGAACAGCAATATCTGGACGGCCTGACCACCGATAAGGAGAAGTACAACCTCGTCGTCGATACCTGGTCGAAATGTACCGATCAGGTGGCCGCCGAAATGATGAAGGAGATTTCCGAACCGAAGATCGATCCGGAGACGGGCCGCATCCAGGAAATGAACTCCATCTATATGATGAGCCATTCCGGCGCCCGTGGGTCGCCCCAGCAGATGAAACAGCTTGCCGGTATGCGCGGGCTGATGGCGCGGCCTGACGGTTCCATCATCGAAACCCCGATCCTTTCCAACTTCAAGGAAGGGTTGACGGTGCTGGAATACTTCAACTCCACCCACGGCGCGCGCAAGGGCCTGGCCGATACCGCGCTCAAGACGGCGAACTCGGGTTACCTGACCCGCCGCCTGGTGGACGTGGCGAACGACTGCATCATCACCGCGGAAGATTGCGGCACCAAGAACGGCGTCACCGTTCAGGCCGAAATCGACGGCGGTCAGGTGGTGGCATCGCTGGCCGAACGCATTCTGGGCCGCACGGTGGCGGAGGATGTGAAGCACCCCGACACCGGCGACATCATCCTGAAGCGCGGCCGTGAGGTGACGGAAGACATCGCGGACAAGATCGAAAACGCCCATATCCAGAAGGTGCGGGTGCGTTCGGTGCTGTCCTGCGAATTGTCCGATGGCGTTTGCGGCAAATGCTATGGGCGCGATCTGGCCCGCGGCACCGCGGTCAATATCGGTGAGGCGGTCGGCGTCATCGCGGCGCAGTCGATCGGTGAACCGGGTACGCAGCTTACCATGCGGACCTTCCACATCGGCGGCGCGGCACAGTTCGCCGGGCAGTCGAAGATCGAGGCCAGCTATGACGGCAAGGTGAAAATCGTCAATCGCAACGTCGTGAAGAATTCCGACGGCGAAGTGGTGGCGATGGGCCGCAACATGCAGATCGCCATTCTGGACCCGAAGGGCGCGGAACGCGCCAGCTATCGCATCACCTATGGCGCACGCCTGAAGGTGGACGATGGCGCGATGGTGAAGCGCGGCGACCGTCTGGCGGAATGGAACCCCAACGCCATCCCCGTGCTGACCGAGGTCGAAGGCATCGTGAAGTACGAGGAGCTGGTCTCCGGCATTTCGCTGAAGGAAGTGGCGGACGAAAAGACCGGCGTGTCGAACAAGGTGGTGATGGACAGCCGTGGCGCCGGTTCGCGCGGCAGCGAGCTTCGTCCCTCCATCGTGATCGTCGACAAGAGCGGTTCGGTGATCAAGCTGCCCGCGGGCGGCGAGGCGCGTTATGGTCTTTCCGTCGATGCCATCCTGTCGGTGGAAGACGGGGCACAGGTTCGCGCGGGCGACGTAGTTGCCCGTCTGCCGACCGAAGGCGCCAAGACGCGTGACATCACCGGTGGTCTGCCGCGCGTGGCGGAATTGTTCGAAGCCCGCAAGCCGAAGGAAGCTGCCGTGCTGGCAGAGGTCGACGGCTTTGTCGAATTCGGCAAGGACTACAAGAACAAGCGCCGCGTCATCGTCAACCCGAAGAACGAGAAGCTGGAGCCCGTCGAATATCTGATCCCGAAGGGCAAGCACATCTCGGTGCGCGAGGGCGATTTCGTCGAAAAGGGCGACTACATCGTCGAAGGCAATCCTTCGCCGCACGACATTCTGCGCATCAAGGGCGTGGAAGAGCTTGCGATCTATCTGGTGAAGGAAATCCAGGACGTCTATCGCCTGCAAGGTGTGAAGATTAACGACAAGCACATTGAAGTGATCGTCCGCCAGATGATGCAGAAGATGGAAATCCTGGACGGTGGCGATACCACGCTGCTGGCTGGCGAGCAGGTCGATCTTCTGGAGATGAAGGAAGCGAACGCCAAGGCTGCGGAGCAAGGCCAGAAACTTGCCGAAGGCCGCCCGGTTCTGCTTGGCATCACCAAGGCAAGCCTGCAGACGCGGTCCGTCTTCTCGGCGGCGTCGTTCCAGGAAACCACCCGCGTGCTGACCGATGCCGCCGTCAACGGCAAGGTCGATACGCTGGAAGGGTTGAAGGAAAACGTCATCGTCGGCCGTCTGATCCCCGCCGGTACCGGCGGCGCCATCGCGCGCCTGCGTCAGGTGGCGATGGAACGCGACAAGGCGGTTCAGGAAGAACTGGCCAAGGGCGAGGTGCCGCAGTTGGAAGGCCCGCAGCCGCAGGAAGCTGCCGAATAACTGCAACGCACGAAACGGAAATGGGGCCGGTGGCAGCACCGGCCCTTTTTCTATGCGCGCTGGCGCAGCCATTCGGTGCCGAGGTCGACGAGTTTGCGTATCGCGATCAACCGGCTTTGTGCCATGCCCAGCGTACCGTGCGTGACCGCACCTTGGGTTTCGATCCACGCACCGATTGCGGGAAAGCGGTCTGAATCCTTTGCCGGCATTCTGTAACGGGTCCAACGCCGTTCGCCATTCACCATAA
>ERZ778029.2508-NODE-2508-length-12416-cov-7.844106_pt1 | contig 12416 bp, 9 predicted proteins | sample MGYA00375759_ERZ778029 | MGnify/ENA primary metagenome ERZ778029 (study PRJEB29350, sample SAMN05389819) | bioreactor metagenome | isolation source: Ammonium sulfate bioreactor | place: South Africa: University of Cape Town | collected 2014-04-04 ...
TCACCGACAGGACGGCCGTCAGGACGAGGCCCCACAGCGCGAACGAGATCGCGCTCTGCGTGGTGAGCCATGCCCCGACCGCGCCCCACGCGTCGACGCGGCCGATGAGCCAGATCGCCCCGACCAGGAGAAGTCCGAGGGCGACGAGGACGATCGTCAGCCCGATCGCACCGAACCGCTTGAAGATCGTCGCCCCCCAGAACCCGAAGACGAAGAACAGCATCGCCACCATGAAGAAGAACAGCGCGGCACCTGCCGGGCCTGCGGCCCAGATCCAGTCGATGTAGAAGAAGTAGCCGTTCATCCCCCAGCCGTGGGTGGCGAGCTCGAGCGCGCCGCCGGCCACGAAGACCGCGGCGAGGATCGCCGAGGTGAGGGCAGCGGTCGTGAGCGTGCCGATGAAGAAGGCGCGCCGGGTGACGCTCATCGCCTGCGAGAACGGGAACGTGAGCGTGAGCGCTTGGATGCCGACGGCGAAGAAGTACCACAGGGGCGCCTGGGAGCCGCCACTGTACTTCGTCCCGCCGTAGGGGATCATCGACCAGATCAGGAGGGACAGCACGAAGCTGCCGCCGAGGATGATGAGCGGGATCCAGATGTACGTCATCCGGTTCACCAGCTGCATGCGGACGACGTTGAGTGTGCGGTTCATCGCGCTGCCCCTTCGGTGCGTGCCGTGTCGGTGTGCTGGGTGGTGCGGACGATCAGCTGCTGGAGCGAGACCGGTGCGACCTCGAGCCCTGCCTCGCCGAGCCGGCGCCGGTCGTCCGGGCTGAGCGTCCCGATGACCGTGACCGACGACACGTGACCCAGGCTCTCGCGATGGATGACCTCGCGGCCCGCGACGAACGCGTCCACCGCGGCGGTGTCGCCGACGATCGTGGCGGCGCGGTCGCGCACGGCATCCGTCTCCTCGTCCATGATGATGCGGCCGTGGTCGATGACGAGGACCCGCTCGATGAGGTTCGCGACCTCGTCGATCAGGTGGCTGGAGAGGATGACCGTGCGCGGATGCGCGGTGTAGTCCTCGACGAGCCGGTCGTAGAACAGCTGTCGCGCGACGGCGTCGAGGCCGAGGTACGGCTCGTCGAAGAAGGTGATCTCGGCGCGCGAGGCGAGTCCGATGATCACGCCGACCGCCGACAGCTGGCCGCGCGAGAGCTTCTTGATCCGGGTGCGCATCGGCAGCTCGAACTCGGCGACGAGCCGGTCGCACAGCTCCTGGCTCCAGTTCGGGAAGAAGAGCCGGGCGGTGGCGAAGGCGTGGGGGGGCTTGGCGTCGTCCGGATACTTCTGGCTCTCGCGCACGAAGCACACGCGGCTCAGCACCCGCCCGTTCTCGTACGGGTCCTCGCCGAAGACGCGGACGTCGCCGGAGGTGGCGAAGTTCTGCGCGGTGAGGATGGACATGACGCTCGTCTTGCCGGCGCCATTGCGGCCGAGCAGGCCGTAGATCACGTCCTTCTCGATGGCGAACGTGATGTCGTCGACCGCGATCGTGTCGCGGTAGCGCTTGGTGAGGTGCTCCACCTCGATGACGGAGGTCATCGTGCCGGTCCTTCCGTGTCGGTGTGCGATGCGGTCATGCGCTCGCGGATGAGTTGGCCGAGGTCGTCGGCGCCGAGGCCGAGCTTCCGCGCCTCGTCGAGGAGCGGCTCGACGAAGCGGTCGGCGAAGACGGTGCGGCGCTCGGCCAGCAGGAGGTCGCGGGCGCCCGGCGACACGAACATGCCGATGCCCCGACGCTTGTGGATCACGCCCTTGTCGACGAGCATGTTCACCCCTTTCGCCGCCGTCGCGGGATTGATGCGGTAGAAGGCCGCGAGCTCGTTCGTGGACGGCGCCTGCGCCTCTTCGGCGAGGCTGCCGTCGATGATCGAGTCCTCCACGCTCTCTGCGATCTGCAGGAAGAGCGGCCTGCCTTCTTCGATCACTCCGCCTCCGGTCCCTTGGTTAGTTACTTGACTAAGTAACCACAGAAGTCCTGCGTGCGCAACCCCGATCTCCCCGCCGCGCAACGCAAGGTGTCGTGACGCGAGCCTCGGACATCGGTCGCGAATGGCCGGATGGACCGCCCCGGGCACCCGGAATGACGCCCTCTTGCGACCGAAACAGGTGGCTGGATCAGACGATGGGGGGCTTGGGGGAGCGCGCCGGGACCGGCCATGGCGAGGGCGGAGCCGCCGGGGATGCCGGAGCCGCCGGGGATGCCGGGGGCGCGGAGGCGGGGGGCGTGAGCGGGGGGCGGTCCGCGGCATCCTGCCCCACAGGGATGTCCTGGGCGGCGGTCGCCGGGAGCTCGAGGGCGACCTTCGTCTCGAGGACCTCGATCGCACCGTCCGAGAGGGAGATGAGGCCGTCGAGCTCCTCCCGCACGCGGCGGTACGCGAGCTGACGCTCGGCGGGCGTGGCGGCCTGGTCGATCGCCACGGTGAGGAGCTGCTTCGCGGTGTCGAGGCGCTTGCGCTCCCCGTCGGTGAAGGTCGAGTCCTTCAGCCGCCGGGCATCCCGCTCCGCCACGTCGAATGCGACCTCGTAGTCCGTGACCGCGTTGCGGTACTCGGCGAGGTGGTCCTTCGTGAGCCGTGCCTTGGCCGACGCGGGGCGAAGGCCGTCGGCGACCTTCTTCGCGCGCAGGAACGCGGCGGTGAGGGGCTGGCGTCCGTCGCTCATCGCGGGGAACGCGATCAGCTTCGCGACGTCGAGCTCGTAGTCGAGCCACCGCTTGGTGACGGCATCCTGCGCCGCGAACAGCCGGGTGAGCTGCGCCTCCTGCGACTCGTCAGGGTCGACGGCGGCGGACGGGGCGGGGGCGGCGGATGCCGGGACCGCGGCCGGCGCGACGCCCTTGCCGCGCGCCGCGGCCTGCGCCGCCTTGATCTCGGCCTTCGCGTGCAGGATCTCCAGCCGCCGGGCGTGACGGCCGCGCGCGCCGCGCTCCCAGGCGCGGGCGACGCCGCCCATCACTCCGAGGAAGGGGAAGATGAGCCACCAGTAGCTGCCGATGAAGTTCCAGGGCTCCACCATGTCATGCTAACCGCCCGCGGGAAGCGGCATCCCGGACGAATGTCACGCGGCCGGGCCGCGGAGCGTGCCCGTGAGGGTCAGCCGACGAGGAGGGCGATGACCGTGGCGCCGCCGCCGACGAGGATGAGCGCGACGATCACGACCCATGCGATCACCTTGATACGGCGCTGACGCGCGTCCGTGAAGGTGCTGTACTCCTCGTCCTCCGCCATGACGACCAGTCTAGGCCGAGGGTTCGGACACCGTTGCGCCGAACGCGCCCGGGAGGGTCGAGGTCGACAGCCCGCGCAGCTCCGAGAGCGGCACCGTGAACAGCCCCTGCACCTCCAGCGCCGCCTCCTCGCCGTCGGCGGCATCCGTCACGCCGATCCGCAGCACCGGGTAGCCCCGGCCGTCGCACAGCCCGCGGAACTTGACGTCCTCCTCACGGGGGACGGTGACCAGCACGCGGCCGGTCGACTCGGAGAAGAGGGCGGCCGCGGCATCCACGCCGTCGCGCTCGCGCAGCTCGTCGAGCCACACCCGCGCACCGACTCCGAAGCGGAGCACGCCCTCGGTGAGCGACTGCGCGAGCCCGCCCTCCGAGAGGTCGTGCGCGCTCGAGATGAGCGACTGATCGGATGCCGCACGCAGCAGCTCGGCGAGCCGGCGCTCGGCGCCGAGGTCGACGGCCGGCGGACGACCGCCGAGGTGGCCGTGGATCGTCGCCGCCCACGCGGAGCCGCTCAACTCGGTCGACGTCACGCCGAGCAGATACAGGTTCTCGCCCGCGTCCTGCCACCCCGACGGGATGCGGCGGGCGACGTCATCGATGATGCCCATGACCCCGACGACCGGCGTGGGGTGGATCGGCACGTCGCCGGTCTGGTTGTAGAAGCTGACGTTGCCCCCCGTGACCGGGATGCCCAGCTCGAGGCATCCGTCGGCGAGGCCGTCGACCGCCTGCGAGAACTGCCACATGACCTCGGGGTTCTCGGGGCTGCCGAAGTTGAGGCAGTCGGTGACCGCGGCGGGCGTCGCGCCCGTGACGGCGACGTTGCGATACGCCTCCGCCAGTGCGAGCTTCGCGCCCTCGTACGGGTCGAGCTGGCAGTAGCGGCCGTTCGCGTCCGTGGCGATCGCGAAGCCCAGCCCGGACTGCTCGTCGACGCGGATCATGCCCGCGTCGTCCGGGAACGACAGGGCGGTGTTGCCCATCACGTAGTAGTCGTACTGGTTGGTGATCCACGACGTGTCGGCGAGGTTGGGGCTGGACACGAGCCGTGTGAACTGATCGCGGAGGGTCTCGGCGTCGACCGGGCGGGGAAGAGCCGCCGCCGAGTCGTCACGCAGAGCGTCGAGCCACGCGGGATAGGCGACCGGGCGCTCGTAGACAGGACCGTCGACGGCCACCGTGGACGGGTCGACGTTGACGATCTCCTCGCCGTGCCAGAAGATCTGCAGGCGTCCGTCGCCGGTGACCTCGCCCAGCACGCTCGTCTCGACGTCCCATTTCTCCACGACCGCGAGGAAGGCATCGAGCTTCTCAGGGGCGACGATGGCCATCATCCGCTCCTGGCTCTCGCTCATGAGGATCTCCTCCGGCGTGAGCGTGGAGTCGCGCAGCAGCACGTTCTCGAGATCGACGCGCATCCCCGATCCGCCGTTGGCCGCCAGCTCGCTCGTGGCGCATGAGATGCCCGCGGCGCCGAGGTCCTGGATGGCCTCGACGAGGTCGTCGCGGTAGAGCTCGAGGCAGCACTCGATGAGCACCTTCTCGGCGAACGGGTCGCCGACCTGGACGGCCGGGCGCTTGGTCGGACCGCCCGCGCTGAAGGTGTCGGACGCCAGGATCGACGCCCCGCCGATGCCGTCGCCGCCGGTGCGGGCCCCGAACAGGACCACCTTGTTGCCCGCGCCGGACGCGTTCGCGAGCTTCAGGTCCTCGTGGCGGAGGACGCCCACGGCGAGCGCGTTCACGAGCGGGTTGCCCTGGTAGACGGCATCGAAGACCGTCTCGCCGCCGATGTTGGGGAGGCCGAGGCAGTTGCCGTAGAACGAGATGCCGCTGACGACGCCGTGCACGACCCGTGCCGTGTCGGGGTCGTCGATGGCCCCGAACCGCAGCTGGTCCATGACGGCCACCGGGCGCGCGCCCATCGAGATGATGTCGCGGACGATGCCGCCGACGCCGGTCGCGGCGCCCTGGAACGGCTCGATGTAGCTCGGGTGGTTGTGCGACTCGACCTTGAAGGTCACCGCCCAGCCCTCGCCGATGTCGACGACGCCCGCGTTCTGGCCCATGCCGACCATGAGCCGCTCGCGCATCTGGTCGGTGACCTTCTGGCCGAACCGGCGCAGATAGATCTTGCTGGACTTGTAGGAGCAGTGCTCCGACCACATCACCGAGTACATCGCGAGCTCGGCGCTGCTGGGGCGGCGGCCGAGGATCTCGCGGATCTGCGCGTACTCGTCGGGCTTGAGACCGAGAGCGCCGAACGGCTGCTCCCGCTCTGGGGTCGCGGCGGCGTTCTCGACGGTGTCGACGGGCGCGACGGCAGGGGAGTTCTGGGCGGGGATGGTCATGCGGCTGAGCTCCAGTTGTGACGGGCGCCGGACAGCATCCATCCTATCCGCGGCGGTCGCGCCCGTTCGCGACGGGCGGCGTACGCTCGGGTGCCATGACGACACCGGCGGATGCGGCGTCGCGCCGCCTCGCCGAGCGGGCGCGCGAGCTCGACGACCTGCTCGCGCAGCTCGACCACGACGACCGCGACATCCGGGCCGACCGGCTGGACGGCCCCGCCGACGACGAGCACGACCCCGAGGGGTCGACCCTGTCGATGGAGTGGCAGCGGATCGACGCGCTGCGCCGTGCGACGCTCGCCGAGCGCGCCGGCGTGACCGCGGCGCTGGCGAGGGTGGATGACGGCACGTACGGCGTCTGCTCCGGGTGCGGGCGCCGGATCCCGGCGGCGCGCCTGCGGGCCCGCCCGGCCGCCACGATGTGCGTCGACTGCGCCGCCAGGGCGGGACCATAGGACTCGCATAGCGGCGATGCGGCGGATGCGCGCCGCGTGCTGAGCCGCCCCCTCGCCTCCCGTCAGCCGGTCCGCTCAGAATCGAGTCATGACCATCCGCACCCGACGACCGCGACAGGCGCTCACGGCCGCGCTGCAGGTCCTGGCGTTCCTCGCCGTCTCGGCCGGCGCGGTCGCCGCGTTCGCGCTGCCCCGCTGACCGCTCCGGGCCGCCGGCGGATGACCAGTGGGTGAACGACGGGAGAACTCGATGGGCCGGGCGGCCGTCGGTTCCTAGGCTGGCGAGGTGCCCCACCCCCACCGCACGCGCGCGGCCGGTGCGGGCGCGGCGGCCGCGCTCGTGATCGCGCTCGCCGGCTGCACCGCCGCCTCGCCCACCACATCCACGGCGCCGACGATCGAGGTGTCCGTCGACCGCTGCGGAGCCGGGTGGACCGACCCGGTCCCGGGAGCGCAGCGCTTCACCGTCCGCAACACCGACTCGCGCGCGGGGGAGGTGTATCTGACCGACGCCCGCACGGGAGCCGTCTACGCGGAGATCGACCCGCTCGCGGCCGGCGCCACGACGCAGCTGGACATCCCCCTCGGCGCCGGGTCGTACGCCTTCCGGTGCGCGATGGACGACGAGCAGACCGTGATCGGCCCCGCCGTCACGATCACCGGCGGAGCCACGACGTCCCCCGCCCCGGTGCGCGCGGTCTCCCAGGCAGACCTCATCGACGCGACCCGGCAGTACCAGTCGTACGTCAGCGGGCGGCTTCCGCTTCTGAAAGAGCTCACCGACACACTGCGCGCCGATGTCGCCCGCGGCGATCTGGCCGCGGCCCGGTCCGACTGGCTCCCGGCCCATCTCCTGTACGAGCGGCTCGGTGCCGCCTACGGAGGGTTCGGCGACCTCGACGCCGCGGTCAACGGCCTGCCTGACGGGCTCCCGCGCGGCGTCGAAGACCCGGACTGGACCGGATTCCACCGTCTCGAGTACGGCCTCTGGCACAGGCAGGACGCCGCGGCCCTGCGCCCCGTCGCCGACCGGCTCGCGGCATCCGTCGCCGATCTCGCCGCGACGCTCGCGCAGGCGCAGCTCGACCCGCTCACCCTGTCGCTGCGCGCCCACGAGATCACCGAGAACGCTCTGCAGTTCGAGCTCACCGGACGCACCGACTACGGCAGCGGATCGGGACTCGCCACGGTGGCGGCGAACCTCGACGGCACCACCACCGTGCTCGGCATCCTGAGGCCGCTGCTGGCCGATCGCGACCCTCGGCTGCCGCAGACCCTGACCCTGCTGGACAGGGCACGGAAGGATGTCGCCGCGGCTCCGCCGCTCGCGCGCCTCACCCGGTCGCAGCGCGAGCACATCGACGCCGAGATCAGTCAGCTCGCGGAGGAGCTCGCGCCCGTCGCCTCGATGCTGGAGCCCCGGAGGGCGGACCGATGAACACGCGACGATCCGATCCCGCGCTCGGCCGACGTCAGTTCCTGCGCGGGGCCGCCGGCGCCGCCGCGGGTGTCGCCCTGGCCGGCTACGGAGCGGATGCTCTCGCCCATCCCGATGCGGCGCAGGCGGCCGACGCATCGGCGGGCGCAGACCGGACGATCCCGTTCCACGGTCGCCACCAGGCCGGCATCCTCCCCCCGCGTCAGGCCGCCGCGGCCTTCGTCGCCTTCGACCTCACCGTGTCCCCCCCCGCCGAGGCCGCCGACCTACTGCGGGAGATCACCGCGCGGGCCCGTTTCCTCACCGCAGGCGGCACTCCGCCGAACCTCGGCATCTCCGCGCCGCCCTCGGACTCCGGAGTCCTCGGCCCCCGGGTCCCCGCCGGCGGCCTCACCGCGACCCTCGGCGTCGGCGCGTCCTTCTTCGACGTGCTCGCCCTCGGGCCCCGCCGGCCGGTGCGGCTGCGCGCGATGGACACGTTCCCCAACGACGACCTCGACCCCGCGCGCTGCGGCGGCGACCTGATCCTGCAGCTGTGCGCGGACAGCCGAGACGTCGTGCTGCACGCCCTGCGAGACATCGCGCGGCACACCCGCGGCGGGATGCAGGTGCGCTGGCGCATCGACGGATTCGACTCGCCGTCGCGGCCGACCGGGACATCCCGCAACCTGCTCGGGTTCAAGGACGGCATCGCCAACCCCGCCCCGGCCGAGTCGGACCGGCTGATCTGGGTCGTCCCGGACTCCGGCGAACCCGGCTGGGCCGCCGGAGGCAGCTATCAGGTGGTGCGGGTCATCCGCATGCTGGTGGAGTTCTGGGATCGCGTGACGATCTCCGAGCAGGAGCGCATGTTCGGCCGCCGGCGCGACTCGGGCGCACCGCTGAGCGGCAGTCGCGAGTCCGACGCGCCCGACTACACGGACGATCCGAAGGGATCCGCGATCCCGCTCGACGCGCACATCCGGCTCGCCAACCCCCGCACGACGGCGACGGATGCCAGTCGTATGCTGCGTCGCGGCTACAACTACGACCTCGGCACCGACATCGACGGCAACCTCGACATGGGCCTCGTCTTCACGGCGTTCCAGCAGAACCTCGACCGGCAGTTCGTCGCGGTGCAGCGGCGGCTGGCCGACGAGCCGCTCGTCGACTACATCTCACCCGTGGGCGGGGGCTACTTCTTCGCCCTGCCCGGCGTCCGGGATGCATCGGACTGGTACGGCCGGGCCCTTCTGGCCTGAGCGCCGCGGCATCCGAGATTTGGTCCGGGCTTCACCCGCCGTTCACCCGCACGCCACTGTGCGCGCCCGCCCTGCGGCGAAAGATGGAGCCCGTTCTTCGACCCCCATCGAAAGGAACCACCGTGCGCTCCGCACCTTCCACTCCGAGCCATCGCTCCGGCCGGGGGCGTCGTCGCCTGGTCATCGGCGGCGCCGTGCTCGCCACCGCCGTCCTGGCGGCCGCCGGCGGCGCGGTGGCCGCGTCCGCCCACCCGATCGCCGACCACTCGGCCTCGACGCGCACTCCGATCAAGCACGTCATCGTGATCTTCGACGAGAACGTGTCGTACGACCACTACTTCGGCACCTACCCGACCGCCGCCAACACCGACGGGACCGCCTTCACCGCCGTCAGGGGCACGCCGCGCAACGACAACCTGGTCACCTCCGGCACGCTGAAGAAGAACCCCAACCTGTATCCGCCGACGCGGCTGGCATCGAGCCAGGCCGCGACGTGCGACCAGAACCACGCCTACACCCCCGAGCAGAACGCCGTCGACGGCGGTCACATGGATCGCTTCGTGCAGAGCGTCTCGGTCGACACCTGCACGGGCCTCTACGGCGCCCCCGGTCTTGCGATGGACTACTACGACGGCAACACCGTCACCGGGATGTGGAACTACGCGCAGCAGTACGCGATGTCGGACAACTCGTGGGACGCGACCTTCGGTCCGTCCACCCCGGGCGCTCTGAACCTCGTCTCCGGCCAGACGCACGGGTTCACCGAGGTCGACTCGAAGACGCTGCAGCAGGTGCCCGTCCCCGGCAGCTACACGCTCGCCGACCCGAACGCCGCCGGAATCGGCACCGTCATCAACGACCCCGACCCCGCGTACGACGACTGCTCCGACAAGAACCACACGTCGACCAACACCCTCGCCGCCGGCCAGGGCACGAACATCGGCGACCTGCTGAATGCGAAGGGCGTCACGTGGGGCTGGTTCCAGGGCGGGTTCCGGCCGACGACCTCCGCGGGCGACGGCACGTACGCGGTCTGCGGTGCCACCCACACCAACATCGCCGGCGCCTCGGTCGTCGACTACAGCCCGCACCACAACCCGTTCGCCTACTACCGCTCCACCGCGAACCCGCACCACCTCGCACCGTCCTCGGTGCGCATGATCGGGCGGACCGACCGGGCTAACCACAACTACGACCTGACCGACTTCGACGCGGCGCTGAAGGCGGGGAGCCTTCCCGCGGTCAGCTTCCTGAAGGCATCCGAGTATCAGGACGGCCACGCCGGCTATTCCGACCCGATCGACGAGCAGCACTTCATCGTCGACGAGATCAACGCGCTGCAGAAGTCGCGCTACTGGGCGTCGACGGCCGTGATCATCGCGTACGACGACTCGGACGGCTGGTACGACCACGTCGCCCCGAAGATCACGAACGCCTCCCACTCGGCGACCAACGACGCGACGGTGTGCGCGACGTCCACCGCCCCGGTGCTGCGCGGCTACCAGGATCGCTGCGGCCCCAGCCAGCGGCTGCCGCTGCTGGTCATCTCGCCGTACGCGAAGTCGAACTTCATCGCGCACAATGTGACATCGCAGCCGTCGGTGCTGAAGTTCATCGAAGACAACTGGCGCACCGGTCGCATCGGCGGCGGCTCGTTCGACGCATCCGCGGGATCGCTCGATGCGATGTTCCAATTCGGCCGCCCGGACGGGAAGCGCGTGCTGCTGAACCAGGACGGATCGGTCGCCTCGATCACCCGGTCGGGCGGCGGTCACGGCCACTGGCACTGATGTCGCGAGGTGTGGCCCCCGGGGAGCGATCCCCGGGGGCCACAGTCGTCTATCGCACGCTCTGGGCGTCGGCGGGGGAGGGAACGAGGTCCGCGTCGTCCGGCACGCTGTCGGTGAGCCCTGCGGTCGTCGCCGGGGTCCGCCGGACTCGTTCCCCGGATGCCTTGACGCTGCCGACCACGGTCGAGTCGTCGAGCACCTGGCTGTCCCGGTACGGTCTCCACAGAACGCTCTGGGAGGCCTGGAACACGGCCTCGGCGTGATGCTCGATCGTCTCGGCTCGCCAGCCTTCGGCTTCGACCACGGCGAAGTGGTCGACGTGGAGGGTGAACGCGCGGGTCGGGACGCCGCCGCGGGAGAGGGAGGCGGCCGCCGTGAGGTCCTCCAGACGCGTGAGCTGCATCGCCGGCCACCCGCCGAGCCGCTCACTGGCGGCGTTGGCGGCGTTGATCCCGGTGCGCAGCGAGATCGACGAGCCGCAGTTGGCCTCGATCGCGCGCGCGAGCCGGGGGGTGAGGTTGTCCGCGGCCTGCGTCGCGATGACGATCCCGATGCCGAACTTGCGGGCCTCGGCCAGGAGGCCGGGGAGCGCGCCGAACGTGTAGAGGTGGGCCTCGTCGATGAGGAGCACGACGGGCCGGCCGCGATCGGCTCGCCGGCCGATCGCGTTCCGGACCTTCAGGAGCCACAGCGCCCCCAGCACGCGGGCCACATCCTCGCCGAGCTCGAGGGATGCGAGATCGATGATGAGGTTCGCGCCGGAGTCGATCACCTCCCGCACGTCGACGGAGTCCTCGCCGGTGCCGAGGATGTCGCGCAGCGCCGGCGTGCGCAGGAACGGCTGGAGGCGTGAGACCAGCCAGGAGATCAGTTCCGCGAACTCCCGGTCGCCGAGCTGGATGAGCTCCGCGTCGAGGCGGATGGCGAGGTCACGCGAGCGCGGCAGCACTGCGTCGCGCAGCTCTCGCAGGGCCTCCTTGGTGAGCGTGAGCGCGAGCACGTCGGTGATCGACGTACGACGACCGAACAGCTCGAACGCCGCCTGCGCCACGAGGGAGACCGACCGCTTGAAGCGCTCTCCGACCATGCCCTCCCGGTTGGGGTCGAGCATGACCTGGATGAGCTCGAGCAGTTCCGCGAGCATGCGTTCCCGGGACTCGGCGTCCTCCTCCGAGAACAGGTTGATCCGGACCGGGTGCTCGCGGTCACCGTGCCGCACGTAGTACGTCGTCGTGTCGCCGAGCTCGCTGCTGTAAGCGGCGGCGCGCTTCGCCCCGTCTCCGTGCGGGTCGAACCAGATCGCCTGGAAGCCGGCCCGAGTGATCGCCCGGTAGAGCTGTGCGATCAGGGTGGTCTTCCCGCTTCCCGACTGCCCCTCGATGTAACAGTGGCGGGGCAGATCGGACGCGTCGAGGGTGACGTCCGCACGTCGGCCGAACGCGTCGATCGCCCACCCGAGCCGGATCGGGTTCGCCGGCGCGGGCGGCATGGGGTCGAGGGCGCGGTCGGGCACGGAGCGTTCCCTCGTCGCCATCCCGACGCCTTGTAGAGTCCACACCCCGGGGATGCCGGTGAGGGCTTCGGCATGGGTCTGGCTGGTGGCGTGACCGGCCAGCGCGCTGATCGGGTCGGCCCACAGGCGCGCCGCCGCGGACGGCTCGAGCGGAAGCAGCCTCAGCTCCCGGGAGCGGCGACTGAAACCGGATCGCACCATCGGCGGCACCGGACCGGGCGCGGCGATCACAGTACGGGCACGGACCACCGTGCCTGTGTTGCGGCCCATGCCCGCGTACGTGTAGATCGCGTTCAGCTCGTCCACGACGATCTGCTGCTCGAGGCTCGTGGCGGGGGCCAGGTCGGTCCACGTCCACATCTCGCCCTCGGCCTGTGCCATCAGCTT
>ERZ778029.2513-NODE-2513-length-12405-cov-3.357328_pt1 | contig 12405 bp, 17 predicted proteins | sample MGYA00375759_ERZ778029 | MGnify/ENA primary metagenome ERZ778029 (study PRJEB29350, sample SAMN05389819) | bioreactor metagenome | isolation source: Ammonium sulfate bioreactor | place: South Africa: University of Cape Town | collected 2014-04-04 ...
AGTACATACGCAGCATTTTCAATGCCAACATAAGGCATTGGTGTACCGGGCAAATAAACAATTGAATCACGTTTAATACGCTGAAACAAAAAAAGCAGAATCAAACAAGAAAAAACGAATACAATTCGACGATCTTACGGTTTTCAATGCATGCATAACAGCATCATTAATCGTTACATGAATTGATTCTTTACCAGCTACATCCATATAATTCATACGTTTTAATTGTTGATAGACAGTAGCTATTAAAAACAAAGAAGAAAACATGCATAGATGAATGAATGAACGAATTTCATTAGAATAGATTTGTGGACATACGTCGAACTTGACAGAGTAGAGTAGTAACACCGATTTCTTTAAAATCTTTATAAATCTAAACAATTAAACTTAATTATATTGACGAGAAAATTTGGTATGAAATCAATTACTTGTATTAAACTTTTAATTCCCATCATATCCATATAATTGACAGGTGAACAATCGATAATAATATGATCGAAATTTGGTCGATGTTTCTTTCGAATTTCTTCAATCTTGAGAATTAAAACAAACATTTTAATATCATACGAAAAATATGCTTTGATTTTACTTTTGCTTGTTTTTCTTCAGTTAATTTCGTTTCATCAATTTCAATTGTTTCTTCAATAGGTGGGAGATTATTCTTTTGAAAACGTCGTTTAAAATTCATCAATGTCGTATTTGGTTTCGCTGTAGCTTGTTTAAATTCTCTTTCGGCCGCTAATATTTCATCGTTCATTGCTTTAATCGAATCTTCGACACGTAAACCAATACGTTTATTAAATAATTTTTTAAACATATCAACATTAGCATAGAAGATATTCTCTTCGAAACGAAAGATTTTTATATTGGGAATATCAGTTGCTGTTGGATATGCACTTTTATCTTCGTAAACATCAGCTGATGACAAATAACCGAGAGAAGTTGCATGCGGTCTGAAAACGAAAAACAAAGATAGACTTCATCATTCGAATGATGTTGTTTCTACCGTTGAGTACGAATAATCAAAAGAAAGATCATTGCAGCAACACCGATATATAAACCATAATCAACATCAAGTAAAACAACACCCCAAAATGTAATAAGCCAAGCGAGAAATTCAAGTTTATTGATACGCCAAAGAATAGGTAATTGTTTCGTTTGTAATAGCATATTTTTCATTGCTGTAACGATGATAGCAGCGAGACAAGCATTGGGCAATGTACGAAATAGAGGACCAACAGCAAGAATAACGATGAGAACAACAATCGATGCTAATAAACCGACAATCTAAACAAAAAGAAAAACAACGAATATTTTCAATAATTTATGATTTATTTGAAAAATAGTTACTTGTGTTTTTCCACCAGTACCTTCGACGACTGCACAACGTGAAAGAGCAACACAAGCCGGAAAACCATTGAAAAACGCTGTAACTATATTTCCAACACCATAGGCGAATAGTTCTTGATTTGGACTGATTTGATATTTATATTTGGTTGCAAATAATTTTGCCATACTAATATTAATAACAAAACAGACAATAGCTATAGCAATAGCATCACCAATAACATCAGATATAGCAGCCATTGGTGGAACAGTTGGTGCTGGAATACTATTTTTAGAAAAATCAATTTATTTTCGAAAATAGACGTATGATTGAAATTACCCGAGTGGTAAACTGCCAACAACACTGATTTTCCATCGTTTATTAAAATCAAAAGCAGCTGACAGACCCGTACCAAGAACAACCTAAAAAAAAAACTCTGTGTATTTTGAATTCAAATTTCAAATGAGATATTATTTTACAATAATTAATTCAATAGGAACCGGAATTGGCATACGTCCTTTGAAACGTTCATTGATATGATCTCGAACACCGGCAAATAGACCAATACTAATTGCACTAACGATACATGTTGCACCATTAGAAGATTTAATATTTTTAAAGATTTCAATCCAACTCTAACAAACCACAAAAAATATTGACGATGTTTTTTGTTTGTCAGTTCAATAGAACATTTTGTTTTATTGCTCGTCTTACTTTTATTACTTTTGACTGGCCTGTAACGGTCTTAATTTTAATGCCAAGTAGCGGTGGTATTTGACTTGTTATGATATGTATAGAGCACCCGGTTGTAAAACCTTGAACGATCGAATCCGATAAGTACACAGTCACGTAACCGAAATGAAGTATTGCCATAATTATATGAATAACACCAGCAACAAGTGCTAGAGCTGTACCAACTATAATACGAGCTTGTGCTGGATCATTACTTAAATATTTTGTTCTACTCGATGATCTCATTGTTGTTGCTATAGATGATATTGTTTCACCTAAAGTCGAAGAATACTCATCGGTATAGCCCATAGTCGTTTCATTTAAATCCGGAGCTACAGTTGTACTATTTGTTGTTGTACTACTTATAGCACTAGGTGGAATTAGAGTTCCTACTCGACTGTTAACAGCAGCAAGAATCATCAATGATGAAACAGCAAATGTACCTAGTGGATTGATTTATTAGCAAAATGATTAAAGCTACAACAACGATTTCTTACCAATACTTAAATGTCTTGATGAACCAAGAAAAGCATAGAGAATCACCGGAAAAAATGAAACATAAAGACCTGTAACTGGTGGCAAACCAGCGAGAATAGCATAGCCCAAACCTTGAGGAATATGTACGATTCCAATTGTTATACCGGATACAATATCGGATACAAGCCATTCTTTCAGATTATATTCTTGTATCCATTGAATAAATGGTATACGTTTAAATAGTTGTCTTTTAAAAAATGCAGGCGTTGGTTTGTAATATTTTTTAATGTAATTCCATGTTCCACCAATTGGACTTTCATTGAAATCTTGATTGAGATTGTAACGTTCGTTTAATTTTTCAACTGTAAATATGCTTTGACGTCTTGGTGGCATTGTATCATCCTTTTCTTGATTTGTATTTTCTTCTATTTGCTGTCCTGGATTATTTGAATTATGTTTTTTATCTTTAGCACTGTCTCTCGAATTTACTTGAGTCATCGTGTTTTAACAGGCGAAATCTATGTGAAGAAGAAAAAAAACACAATAGAAAATAAATCCATAGATAAATGTCATAATAGTGAATAAATAATAAGAAGATGAAGATGAAAAACTTGTTTTTACGGAGGTATTTAAACGAACTAAAAATCAATCAATGAAAAGACTTGTTTTCTTTCTTCATGCTCATCTGAATTTTATTGTTTTTCAATATAATTTTGCCTTGAAAAAGTGTATACAATTCGTTTTTCATCGTTCGTTATATAGTTTCGAACTGTCAATAGAAAACAGATATTGTACCAAAAATATCGACTATAAATTCATTGTTCCGTATCAAAACCGGTTTTCATCGAACCAGTTTTCATCAAACTTCTTCGTTTTTTTTAATGATAATATGTTAATAAACAGAAAATATTGATACTATCTTTGACAAGGTTACAGATTTGATAATGAACAAACACAAATGTGTTAATGATTTGCAATCGAATATTTTCCATTCAATTCATAGACGTCATCGATTTCTACGTATTATTATATTCTTTTCTCTTATCAACTATTTCATACTTAAAATAACAACAAAATGTGTCAACATATACATTGAATAATCAATTGTCTTCTTGTTGTTGACGTCATTCGATTTCGTAACGATATCATACGTAAAATTTGTTCGCAACGTATTAAACTTTATTTGAAAATGTCTCTAACAGCTGATTAGCATTCTTTCTCATGACTTTTTATTTTCAAAGATTAACCAGATAATGGGTCTCAAATTTTAATCCTCAATAAAGTTTCTTGTCTTTCTTTTTTTTGTTCGAATGACTCAATTGTCCTCAAAATATAAATATATTGAACAAAATTTATTGTTCTTCTTTTCGTTATTTTATTTTGATGTTAATTCAATCTTTGCTTTCGTTTTCTTAACATGTTTAAACATGAACAAAACAAAAAAAAACGAAAATAAAAGATAATCGTTTATTTGAGTTTCTTATTTGGTCGTAAGTTGCTTGTGTGACCACATTTACGTTTACGGCAGTTGACAGCACGTGGATGAAGACGTGCGTAGCATCTAGATGAGAAAAATCAACAGTTTTCTATCAGTAAACAAACAGCAAGACCTACTTTCGGCAGATGACTTTGTCGCAATTGTATTTTTGAGCTAACATACGAAGTGTTGGTTCGATTGTACCACCACGAAGACCTTTAATAATTTAACAAGGAAATTAAAATTTCTTTGAACCAAAATAATGCAAAACTTACGTAAAACTAAATGAAGTGTACTTTCCTTTTGGATGTTGTAATCGGATAAAGTACGTCCGTCTAAACGAAAACAAAACAATGCAGATTTTATTGAAATCATTCAAAATGCTTTACCTTCGAGTTGTTTGCCAGCGAAGATCAATCGTTGTTGATCTGGTGGAATACCTTCCTTGTCTTGGATTTTAGCCTTGACATTTTCGATCGTGTCGGATGGTTCGACCTAAATTGAAAGTTTTTTTTTATTAAATTTCGAAAATCAATGTTGTCTTCGTTCGACATACTTCGAGGGTGATTGTTTTACCCGTAAGAGTCTAAAAACAACAAGAAACAAAAGTTGCAATTGCTATTTTGTCCTGTGGATTCATTCAAGTAATTAATTACCTTGACGAAGATCTGCATGATGGGTACTTTGACGATATCTAGAAGAAAAAAACGATTCGAAATAATAATTTTGTTTTTTTTTCTTTGCACGGATGTTATTTCGTTTCGTTAGTAAGAAATAAATAAAAACAAATAAATGATCAGTCGTCTTACCACCATATTGAATGTGTTTACTCAGCAATGAAGGTTTCGTTCGATTTTATCGAAAATAATTTTTCGAAGAAAAATTCTAATTTTATTTTATTTGTTAATTAAAATCATTGATTTTACAAATAAATTTCAATTTCGAACGATAGTTGCGCTTGAATATCATTGGTTTTCTAAGAAATATTCTATGGATTAGCATAGATGCCGTGACTTACTATTCATTGGTATATAGAATTTCTGTTCCTGTCGGAAAACAAAAGTTTCAACTGTCATATCATATTAAAGAGGAAAGGCTCAAGAAAGTCACAGTTACTTTTTCTTTCCTTTTATAAAAATAGATCATCAAAAGATTTTATCTCGCATAATTTATCTGTAATAAATCATAGTAAAATATTAAACAGTTAAAATCTCGAATGCAACCATAATTAACGCATCAATCGGTAAGCAAGATAAATAAAGATCGATAATCTGCGAAAGAGAACTAACATCAGATCATCCCATCGTTTGCTTCTTCTTTTTTTTCTTTCTTTCTTTTCTAAGATAATCAAACTAGGCATGAGATTTTCTCTCTAGTCGAAATATAATATCATGCACCAAACAGTGAATTAGCAGCAGCTTTTCTTCTCGCTGGTAAACGCGCGCACGCATATATTCTTTTTTTTATATTTTGTTGTCGTTTGTTTTGTACTTTGTCCTTGCACATGCGTCATATGGATGTATTCGAATGAAAATATATTGATCTAATTCATGTGTTGGCAATGGCAAATAAGTTCTTTATTTATTGAAAATGTTAGTCACGCAGCAGGAAATGATTTGTTTATTCGAATATATAATATGTTTAAAACAAAAGTTAATTACAAGAGTATTTAGATTAGAAGAAGATCTTTGATCAAATACCCAGGTGCAAATAAAAAAAACTCAAATAGTGTATATCAAATTGCCAATTTAGACTCTAATGTTTTTTTTTACTTTATAAGCATAGAAAAATCCTCGATTAATAAACGAGTCGATCGATTAGAGACGTTTTCGGTCAAAGAAACAAGAAAAAGAAAAGAAATTGTGTGTGTGAGAGAGAGAGAGAAAAGAAGAAGACGAAGAAAAAAAGGCAAAAAAAAGAGAGAAGAAAAAAAAGAAAACACACCCGCAATAGTGAGCTTCTTAATAACACCCTCATTTCTTCTCTCTGTTCGTTCTATTCTCGACGTGCGTATATGTCCTTAGTGATACTATCAATTGAAAAATGGTAAATGTATTTGTGATTGATCTCGGTTTTGTTAATGGTGATTATTTTAGACTGACGAAACTGATATGAAACATTTTGAACATCATCGTGAGTCACTATCGTCGGATAGTGAACTACGAGTAATGATAATTCAATGATCTCGTTGAAGTACACTTGAAAAATTGTTATTTTGCTTTGTTATGTTTAGAAACGAAATATGCGGACCAAACGTGAACCAGGTCATCGGTAAAGTTGAAACAAGATGAATTTTGTCGAAGAAATTTTTTTATCTTATTTTCAGTATTTTTGTCAATCGAAGTTTACAACTCGATCGAATAAAATTCTATGGCTACGATATGGATTATACATTAGCATTGTATAAATCACCTGAATTCGAAGACTTAACATTCCAACAAGTCATCGAATCATTAATTGAACTTGGTTATCCTGAACAAATCAGAGATTTTGTCTATGATCGAACATTTCCTCTACGGTAGGTAAATCGATTCGAACACGAAGTCATATCACATTTGTTTATTTAACTAGAGGTCTTTGGTACGATAAACTTTACGGCAATCTTCTCAAGGTTGACGCATACGGCAATATTTTAACTGTTGTTCATGGTTTTAAATTTCTTTCCGGGTAAGAAAATCAAATTTCGAATTGTTTTTTTTTTGTATTAATATTTCTTCAAAAAAAAAAATACAACTAGCAATGAAGTTCGTCAAATCTATCCGAATAAATACATAACCGTCGATGATCGTATTTATGTTTACTATACGCTATTTAATCTTCCAGGTATTTGACTCGGACCGAATTGGTTATTCGATGATTGTTTGTGTTATTTTTATGTTTAGAAATTTATTTAATTGCTTGTTTAATTGATTATTTTTCTGTCGTTGCCGAGTATACAAAGTAATCAATCGATCAAATAAATAAATAAATATCGATTCGATTTTTCTTTGCTCGTAATATTATTCTAGAGACCGTACAGCTGTTATTTACGGTCAGAATATACTTTCATTTCGAGCAATTTTTAATGACGTGCGAAATTCGATCGATCGTATTCATCATCGAGTAGATTGAAAACTGATTTTGATGAAAATATTTTCCGGATTTTTCGTTCTAGGGCAAATTGAAAGAAATCGTCTGTGAAAATCTTGAAAAATACATTCATAAAGATGAATTACTACCTGTACTATTGGATCGGTAGGATGAAAGAAAAAAGCAAAAATAATCAATTTCATGTTCGCAAATTGTTTCCATTTAGTATTCGTTCACACAAGGCCAAAACATTTCTATTAACCAATAGTGAATATTGGTATACGGATAAATTGATGACATATTTATTAACAGTTTATACCGATGAAAATTCGACGACAATTAAACGTGATTGGAAGACATTTTTTGATTTTATTATTGTCGATGCACAAAAACCATTGTTCTTTGCCGAAGGTACAACATTGAGAATAATTGATCCGAATACGGGCAGTATGAAATTGGGCTCCTACTCGGGACAATTACATCAAAATGAAGTCTATAGTGGAGGTTCATGTGAAGTTGTTTCGAAATTAATTGGTTCAACGGGTAAAGATGTTTTGTATGTTGGTGATCATATATTTGGTGATATAATTAAATCAAAAAAACAGAAAGCATGGCGAACAATGCTTGTCGTGCCTGAACTCAATCATGAATTGAAAGTTTTTCATGAAAAACGAGATTTATTCAATACATTAGAAGCATTAGATACATCGATTAGTGAACTTTTACGTTCATTCGATATGACAACTAGTCGTGGACCAGAAACAGCCATTACAAAAATTAAACAGAAAATTCAAGTAGAGTTAACATTGAATTTAAAGATAAAATATGATTGACCTTTTTTTTCTCCAGGCATGTACTCATGAATTGGATATGAATTTTGGCCTATTGGGATCACTCTTTCGAACAGGTAATTTTGTTTTTGTTGTTGTTTTTTGTCATAAAATTATTGTTTCTCCTCTCGAAGGTTCACGACAAACACATTTTGCTTCACAAGTTACAAGATTTGCTGATATTTACGCTTCGAATGTTGTGAATCTTGTTTACTATCCATTCTTTTACTTTTTTCGTGCTGTTCCACAATTAGTAAAATAATCATCAATTTTTGTTTCTTTTTTTTGTTTTAAATCCAAAGATCCTTTTCAGATGCCGCACGAATCAACTGTCGATCCCGAGGATCCTATGCGTTTTAAATCATGGGGCGAAGAATATAATCATACGGATCATCTCGATCGTCGTCGTTCAACATTATCTCAACTTACAACATCTCATGCACCACAGCTGAATCATTCATTATCGATTCAAACTCACCCGGATTTACCTTTACATGTCACACATGATCATGATAATGACGGCGACCCTGATGATGAAAGTCCAAATGAATCAATTTCTAATGAAAATGATGAATTCGATTTACGAACAAGAATTACGTATACACCACCGAAACGACAAGTACAAAGAGGTTTCTTACATCAGCACAGCGAAGAAAATGAATAGACAGTTTTTCCGAGTTTTTTTCTCTTTCAGTTTGTATCAGCTAATAATAAGAATAAGAATAAGAATCTTAAGATTATACTTAGTTATGAGATTTTCTAAAAGCAAAACTTTATTTATTCTCCTTGATCTAATTTTCTTTTTTTAGTTGCAATAAGTCTATTTGTTTTGGTCTGTTTTTTTTTATTTAATAATAATAAAAAAAAAGAAAAAGAAAAGTTTTCAAGAAGAAAAAAATTGTTAAGCAAAACAGATTGGTCCAATCTCAATCGTAAAGTAATCGTTTCGATGAAATCGATTGACTAATTCGAGATTAATTATTGGTAATCGAACTGATTTATTCGTTCGAATAGCAAGTATTGTTTGTCCATGTGATTTTATTCGACATTGATCTTGAATAAGGTCATATCGTAATGAATCATCAGTGTACGAATACATTCGATAGATCATTCCGTTTTTTGTATGTAATTTAATATCGAATTTGCTCAAATCAAGATAAGTATGATGACAATGAAATGTTATATTTTGCGTAGCATATTCAGATAACATACGAAGAAAACGTAATTGAATTGTTTCAATATCGTAATTGAACTATAAGAAGCAAAGAAAAAGAAAAAATAATTGACGAGACAAATCGAATATGATTTACTTCCGATTGAGGAAGAATATTGCCCATTAATTGAATACGTTGATTAGAATGCATGAGATTTTGAAAGAAGAGATTCGATGAAATTTGTGTTGTTAGCGAATTGACACATGTCAAACGTTCGGATAGTTTACAATGGACAAGTATAGCATCGTTTTTTGAACCTTCATTCGGATCGATATAGTAAAGACCTACGTAGAAGAGAAATACGAGCTTCAACGAAATTGAAAAGACATTGTTCTACCATCGGGTTTCGTTGGATAATGATCGGCAATATCTCGACAAGTTCGTGCCGGATACATTTGACTACCATCGGGCTTCATTTGTAAAGCAATGCTATTTGTAATATGTTGAAGCTGATTGAGAAATTGTGTGGCTGTTTCAAGAGAATTATGATGATCTTGAAAACGATTTGAAAGATCAAATGGATCGAAATCATCATTGGGTGGTATATTAGAAATAGTTGTACTGAATAAACTCATTAGACTTGAAGGAGTCAACGACATAGGTGAACCACTTGGAGAACCAGGCGGACCAGGTGGACCAGTAGATCCATGATCACCTGATGAACATTATAGAAATAGATTATAACGAAAAAATGTTGAAAGTGTTCTATGACATACCACGAGCACCTCGTTGACCAGGATTGCCAGGACTACCTTGCACACCTTGAAACAACAAATTCGAGGGAAAACAAAAGAACCTTTGCTTTTAACTTACCATTTTCGCCAGATTCACCAGTCTAGAATGAATCGAGATTGTATAGAAAGCAAGAAGAAAAAAACAACAACAATTGAACTTACATTGCCAGTAGGACCTTCTTCGCCAGCTAGACCAGCTTCACCTGGAAAGCCAATAGGTCCTCTACAACAGTACCAACAGAGCTTATCTGCATATCAAATTTATTCAGTTCACATTTTACCTGCTTCCACGACTGCCATGATAACCTTTCTCTCCAGTAATACCTATCGAACCTCGAGCACCAGCAAGACCAGGTAGACCAATCGCGCCTTCATAACCCTGATTGAAAGTATTTTTATTATCAATATCGAAATATATGAACGACATATCTCTTATTCTTACTTTAGGACCAGTCGAACCTTTCTCGCCAAGAATACCTTTTTCTCCATCTTTGAAAGAAACAAAAATACTCTTTAGTTACAATTATAGACACTATTTTATATTTACTTGCTCCTTTTTGACCTACAGGACCTTGCTGTCCTATTTCACCTTTTTCTCCAATGACTCCCTAAAAATAGAGCTTGTAAAACAAAGGTTTTTACCGATAAATTCGTTTACCTTTTCACCTTTAATACCTGTATCCTATATTTATTGATTATAAAAACGAAAACATAACATCATTCTTGAAATAGAATGAGCTACATACCCCTTTGATGCCAAGTATACCTTTAGCACCGATTTTTCCTTTATCTCCTTGTTCGCCAATAATGCCAACATCTCCCTTCAAACCTTTCTGACCTTTAGCACCAATTGGTCCACGTTTGCCTTTCTGACCCTTCTCACCTTTTATGCCTTTCTCACCTTTTGCACCTAAACAAGATCATCGATATTCTCTTTTTCAATTAATTCTAAATGTTAATGATTTTTACCAACAATTCCTTCATCTCCAACATCACCTATTTCTCCAAGATCTCCTTTCGTTCCATTGATACCTTTATCACCTTTTTCACCTTTTGCTCCTATATTACCTTGTAATCCAACTATTCCTTGCGGACCTTGATCACCAGTATCTCCTGAATTCAAATTTCATAGATGATTTTCTTTATTGATTTGACAAGATTCTCGTACCTTTAGGTCCTGTTGGACCTTGATCTCCTTTCAAACCAATCTTAGATAAATTCATGTGAAACATATTCATTCAAATCACATTATTATCAACACTTACTTCTCCCTAAGAAAATCAATGATTATCTAATTATAACGAAATAGAAAAAAGCACTATTGTTCTTACTTGTGGTCCAATATTACCCATTATTCCTTTTGTACCATTTTCACCTCTGGGACCTATTGGTCCAATATCGCCAGTGATCCCTTGATCTCCTATATTGCCTTTAAACCCCTTTTTGTTTTCAAAAAATATTATTGTTATAAATTCGAATGTGACAGAAACAAAATCTTACTTTTGGACCTATTGGACCAGTTATTCCTCTATTAAATAATAAAATCACAATATTTTCTTATGCTATACCGTAAAAAAAACTCTTACTTAAATCCAATATCTCCAATAGTACCAGTAATTCCTACGAGCGAATTCAACAGTTAAAACTGAGATCACATTTTAAAAGATCACATGCATACCTTTTGGACCGATGATTCCCTATGTAATCAATATGCAAACAATACTCCTATTCAGAAACATTAATCATATAGCTTACTTGATCGCCTTGGTCGCCTTTTTCACCTATAATTCCTTGATCACCTTGTTCACCCTTGTAACCACGAATACCTTGATCGCCTTGATCTCCTTTGAAACCAGTGACTCCAATAGGACCTTCGATGCCCTAGATACAAATAAAACGATATAAATTTCACAACATATGCAATTCCATAATGATCTACTTTAGGACCGATTTGTCCAGTTTCTCCTAATTCACCTTTAATACCACGGTCACCTTTAGCACCCTAAGTTATGCGAACAAAAAAGCACAATACAAAAATGAGTCAACTTTCGATGAATACTATACTTGATCTCCAATTGGTCCTTGTATACCTTGTTCGCCAATGATGCCTTGTGTTCCGTTGAAACCTTTCTCGCCTTTTTGTCCTAAATCGCCTTTGTCACCTTTGTTACCTAGATTTAAAAAGATACAGCATGTTTCGTACATTGGCAGCTACAGAAATAGATTTCTCACCTTTTTGTCCTACCTCACCAATTGGACCTTGATTTCCTATATTACCCTGTTCGCCGACAGGACCTATAATGCCTTGTGCACCTCTATAACAATTCATTAATATAAATGAATCAAAACTAAAATCTCTCACTTCAATCCTTTATTGCCTTTATCACCCTAGAAGAGCAAAGAAACATGCATAATCGATTTCTGTGATAGAAAATGTAGATACTCACGTGATCTCCTTTCGGTCCTATGAAACCTTGCACACCTCTATACAAATATAAGAATAAAATGATGAAAATTAAAGTTAGTTTTGAAATCATTACTGATC
>ERZ778029.2517-NODE-2517-length-12394-cov-3.503201_pt1 | contig 12394 bp, 10 predicted proteins | sample MGYA00375759_ERZ778029 | MGnify/ENA primary metagenome ERZ778029 (study PRJEB29350, sample SAMN05389819) | bioreactor metagenome | isolation source: Ammonium sulfate bioreactor | place: South Africa: University of Cape Town | collected 2014-04-04 ...
TTAAACCTTGAATGATGAAAGCAGTCAAAATAGTAATCTAATCAATTATAGGAAAAAAAAGAATACTGAGAAGTAGATGAAGCACTGATGGTACTTTTTTTTGTCTATATCAAGGAATAAAAAGTTAACTCAATCAACACAATCAATTTGCAATATTCATATAAGTACATAAAATAATTCTGATCGATGAAATAAAAAAAGAAAAGATAAATCTGTGTTCATTCAAAATCACTTAAATTGTCATAATGATGTGTCCATATGTGTATTCGTAATTCTTTTCTGTTGTTTTTATTTTCAACTGTCTGTTGCAGTTGCTGACGTCAATGAAATAAGTAGAATCATGCAGTTTCTTTCACACCAAACCACTCATTCATCTATCGCTCCATCCATCCATTTTATTTGGCGAGAGAAAAGAATTCTGCTCGATGATTTGGCTATCACTCATTACTCCATTATATATTATATACGCTGCATTGGTCGTTGGTTCCTGTTTATAATGATAAGAACGAACGGTGATCTTCGTCGTGCCCGTCATCATCATCATCATCATCATCATCATCATTTTCTTCTTCGTTATAGCTACCGCTGAGAAGAAGGAAAATCCATTTTCTCCATTCTCTACAAATGCTGCTTCTTCTTCTTCTTCTTCTTTCTTTTCTCCATAGTATCTTACTGGAAGAACGGACGTCGGTCTATCAAAAAAATGTTGATCGACTCGAATGTTTGTCATCTTATTTCAGAGAACGTATGGCTTGCACATATATACATGTAGTTTAGGAAAGAAACAATCTTCCAAGAGGCACACACATATATGTATATATATATACATCAAGGATTGCCCATATATACTAGTGACGAAAGTCAGCGCCGTGATGTAATGACGTGTATACAGAAGAGAATTGTGTGAGAGACAGATAGAGAGAAAAAAAGGAAGAAACAGAAAGTAAGAGAAAGAAAGAAGGAAGAAGAAGAAGAAGAAGATGGGAATTGTACAAACGACAGATAGTACCATCAAAAAAAAGCGCAAGATTATGCAAGTCACTCTGAGAGAACGAGAAAGATAGAAAGAGATCAGAAAATATCTTGTTGTTGTTGTTCTCATCACTACGCTAAAGATCGAGCGCATTTATACATCCATATAGTCGTCGATTTTGCTTGATATTCGATACGGAAAATGTATCATCCTACAGCGTTCCTATTTTACTAACATTATCAACAGTAGAATATCAGCATGAATAAAACAACGACTACCATTATCAATCGTGAATAATAAATCAAGCACAAGAGAAGAAGAAGAAGAAGAAGAAGAAAAAAAAAAGAAACAAACAAACAAAGACAAAAGGTCGCCGTACTTTATTTTATAAATTAAACTAATCGATTCGATTTTCAACATGTATATATACAATAACAAGAAGAATCGATGTTGTCTATGTTATGCACTTTTATCGTCACAAATAAGTAGTACTAATTCTACAATAGGTTATTCATCACGAGCAAATGGTGGACGATATGCAAATCGTTGCTGTTCGATATCTTCGTTCGAACGGCTAATTTCATCGTCGATCAAATTCGAACGATTATGGCGTCAAAATGAAAATGATTATTTCAATTCTCGTTCGATTTGTTTTCGTTGTTCGAATACAATTCAACAAATCGAACAAATTCAAACCAATATGGATCAACTCAATCATGAAAAACAAATACTTATGAATAAAATCGAACATCATCTATCGAAACGTGCACTCGTTTTGCAAGGACAACGACGCCAAACGAATCATTGTTTTATCAATCATCAAGTAGCGAACTTCTTGGTTTTTAGTTTCTTATTTTGTTATTTTTCTTTTCAGTCAGTACCGATGTTTGAAGATGATGATACAGAAGAAGGTGAAGAAAAACCACGAACAGTATTTAAAACCAATGGAAATGGTCATGGATTACCATTGATTATGCCAACAATTCCTACGAATACAAATTTAGTCGGAGCTAAACGACGTAAATGCAATCTAGCACAGAAAATTAATCATGAAAATAAAGTAAAAATAGCACATCGTTTTTACTAGTCTTGTAAAATCTTCTTTTTTTGCAGACTGCAGATTCATCATCGTCATTTTTCAATCATACGAGACGATCAAGTAATCGATAAAATATTATTTTCTCATGATTCAGGAAATATGCATCTATTTTCTCTCTCTTGAAAGGTTCTCCAAGTCCTCAACCAATGAATAAATTTTCTCCTAGTATAATCTTTGGTTCTCATTCACCGAAATCTTCTCGTTCAAGTTTATTCTCACCTGGTATTAATGGTCATGATCTATCCAATCTTTCATTCAATTCATCTTATAAATCCTTAGCTTTACCAACAACATCATCGGCAGCAACACCTCCGTTTCTTGATCCCACAACTGGCGCATTAATTGCAATTGTATCCAATCCTCATCATGCTGCATTACTTGCTCAACAACATCAACAGATGTTCAAGGCATCATCGATATCACCATCATCATCATCAAATACCAATGATGAACACGAAACTGTACCAGTTAAACCAATACAACATCCAAAGAAATTTCCTTGCCTTCTATGTGGACGAGATTTTTCGAATAAATCAAATCTCAATCGGCATCACAGTATTGTTCATGTTGCTATTCGAAATTTCGAATGTGCACGTTGCCCGAAAAAATTCAAATTACGTCAAGGTCTTAAAACACATATGCAACGTTGCCATGGAGTTAATACAGATGAACCAACATTTGTTTTACAAAAACATCATTTACATAATTATCATCACCATAATCCTTCTCCATCATCATCATCTCTTGTTGCTCAAACGAATAAATAAACATTGGTGCTACTGTTTTTCTTTTTTTGCTTTTCTTTCTTACACACACACACACACATATATATATAGTCTTTATTGAGTTGTTTCCTCTTTTCTAATACTTTTTTCTTATTTGTTATTTATTCAACAGAAATAAAATAAAAAAAACTTTTCTTTTTCTCATGATTGAGTCTCTTTAAATGCAAGAGTATTTGTTGTATATCGAATGAAAGTAATTGATCTGTAAGATTATCGTTTTTGAAAAGGTCACAAACGGATGAATTAATGATAGTATGCAAAGAAGCATGAAAAAAATGAAGAAAAGAACACAGTACGCAGGAATGTTGCCAATTATCAATCATTTCTATTCGTTATGATTGTTCGATCGATTTATTTTGAAAGAAAAATCGAGAATGTACTCAATAATCGTCTTATCCTTCATTGACGTATATGACATTGTGTGATTTTGTTTCATTTTTTAGAAAAAAAAACTTGTTTTGTCAAGATGATCTCACGAATAATCCTTTTTATTCGAAAAAAAAAATATTCATGTGGGAAATTTGTTGAACCGCTCGGTCATGCACATTAGCATTTTTAGCATGTTCTCCTTGCAACACATAAGATATTCATCTTTTATTGATTATATTAATTTACTTTGTTTTTAAATTTATTTATTTTTTTTGATATAATAACAACAAAATAAAATTTCGAAAAAAGAGAATGTCATTCGTACAAAGACATTTTGCGTATATTTGTCTACTAGAGTGCAAAAGAAAAAGACACGAAGAAATATAAATATTCGACAATGTTCTTCGAAAAACAAAACAAAACAAAACAAAACAGATTGAAAGAACAAAGAAGAGACAACGAAAGAAAAAAATAGCTTGTAAGACATAAAGCAAATTGTTCTTGATGGTTTTTTTCTTGTTCAATCATTTTTTTTGAATCATATCAAAACGACGAAATAAAAATATGAAGAAATTTAGTCGATCACTGTTGTACAGCTACATATACACATATGAATCTATATCGTTGCATCGTACCATAAATAAGACAGACAACACGTCAATTGCATATAAATTAAAAATACGCACACACATACAAATTACAAAGACGATTGACCAGTTAAAACGAGCAGTAGAGAGAAGAAAAAAATTGATTTAAAAAAAAATTACACGTACAGAAGAAAATGAGAGAGAGAGATTGGCGTGCAACAATGCGTCGCTACGAACCGGAAGTTTGCATAGAAAAAAAACGACAAAATACTGTTATTAATTTCATTATGAATATATATAAATATGTGTATGTGTAGGTGTATGTGTACAAAAGTTTGTCTAAGTTTGTTTTTTGTTGTAATTTAAAGAAGAAAAATTAAGTTTAATGAGTAATAAGAATTCCACCAATTTCCGAAGCAATTCTATAATTGAAATAAACTATTAAACGAAGACGAAAGAAAAAGATAATTCGATTTACCTCGAATGAATTAGATATTCGGCTAATTGTATTTGTTCGGGTGTACCTGAAATAGTTACATGTCGATCTTGTGAACCCTCATCTAAATCAGCTATTTTGATATTTGCGCCGGATGCTTGTCTGTCAATGAAATTATTATTCAAATAATCTTGATTCGATGAAATAGTTTCTCACCTAATTTCCGAGATTTTCTGTCCACCTCGACCAATAATACAACCAATGAGATCATTAGCTATTGTAATTTCTCGTTGTGTTTGTAAAGTGGCACGTGTAGGCGGAAGACCATTTGGCATTAGAGGTCCTGTTAAATAGAATCAATCAATAAATGTCTTTTGTTATATAGTTATGTATCATTTGTTTCGTTCTTTAGTCTCATGTTTTCTTTTTCTTCCTTGTATATACGTAAATGTGATCATTAGGAATTGAATAGAATACAACTTCTTTCTAAGACAAACGAAATCAATCGACTTACCAGCTGATACAGGCACACCCGGCGCGAGAGGAGCCAATGGGCCAAATGCGTTTAACTGCAAATAATCAAGCAAATGAAAAGAACATCACAATGTCTTTCTTGTCATACTTCATTTGGTGGCAAGGGAATTGCGAATTGACCTTGGACCTGATAAGCTTGTCCATTAGCAAAGATGATAGGTGCATGTACGGGTGATATCATCATTTTCGGTCTATAAGGAATTGTTTCACCTTTTGGTGGAGACTGCTAAATAGAATAAAAGAATAAATAAATAAGTATAATTTATCATTGATATAATATATATACTTCAAGCATAATCTGGCATATTTGCCGAAAGCATGATTGAATTGAATCGAGTTTTCCTGATATTGTTACAGCACGTTCGGTTGATGATGGTAACATTTCAGATGCAACTTGAACAGATGCACCAGTTGTCTGAAAATTTCGAAATGAAATCGTTTTTTCTTGTTGAAATATTTCAATTTGAAAACAAACTTCTCGAATTTCTTTGATTTTTGCACCGCCTTTACCAATGATCGAACCACATTGACTTGCTGGTACAACAAAACGTAATGTTATGGGAGGAATAGTTGTACATGTTTGTTTCAAATCCTAGAATTCAAATGCAAACAATCAATTGAAACAACTCGAATCGAAGAGAAAACAAACATCTTCAAATTTTTGACAGATCATTCCAAATGCTTTGCCCAAAGTTTCAATCGTTCCAACCATGGTTACAATACGTTCAGGTGTTGTTCCATCACTAATATTTATTCGAGCACCACTCTAAAACGAATAAATTGATAGGTAGTTAGTTAGTTGTCGTTTTCCTTCGTTGAAATTTGATTACATACTTCTTCTCGAATAGCTTTGATATTATCACCACGTTTGCCAATGATGCTGCCGACTTCCTGAATATGATCAAGAAGGAAATCATAAATCATCATTCGACACAAAACAATAGCTCCTACTTTGCCTTGCATAAGCAACCGAATAGTTAGAAATTGTTCAGGTTCATTTGCTGATTTATTATTATTCGCTTGTTGTTGTGTATGATTGACGACAGCTGATGAGTTAGCTGTATCCAATGAAACAATTGGTTGATGTGTTGCGTTATCCATCATCATGATTTTCGAGTTTGTTTATAACAGGGACAAATATCGTAGGTGAAAATCAAGGGCAGGTAGGTCGTGAAAATGTGTGTAAAAACGAAGGGAGAAGGGTACCTAGAATGAGAAAAAGAAAAATGATTATTGAATTCATTGACTGTATACTTAATGGTAATAAAGCTTTGTCTTCAATCTATTTCTCTCGAGTATGGATTTTGTTGGAATGAAGAGTCTTGATTTTCTTTTTTTTTATGTCGGTTACCCTTCTCTCTTTTCCGGATGGAATGGCGTCAGAAAAAAATCGAAGCGAGCTGTTGGCACTCATCATCAGTCGCTCCGTTTGCCTTTTCTAATAATTGCACTCTCCCTTTCTCTCTCTCTCTCTCTCTCTCTCGTTTCTTCTCTCGTTTTTCTTTTTTTTTCAATAGCGTTATATTTTTATTGAAAAACTCAAGAGGGAGAGGGAAAGAGCCATCAATATTTTACTATCGGTAATCATTCAGAGTTGTGTTTCTTCTTTTTTTCGTCTCCTCATTGTTACCTTAATAATTTATTATGATATGATCGGTGAACGATTAATTCTTCTTCTTCTTCTTTGCTCTATGTATAAAAACGATTTCTCTTCGTCTTTCCTATGTTTCTTATATTTAGCTTGTCTATCACCGAACTACTAGCACACAATTCTATTATCATTCTCTCAAGAACTCTTCGGCTGTCTTGACAATACCATTTATCGAGCAAATGAATGTGTATTGAAGAGAACATCGAGACGAAGACGAGAGAATGGCGAAGAAAAAAAAGCGAGAGAACAAAAAAGGAAATCTGTAATGGATTAGTTCTTTTCCTCTTATTTTGAGTCGTCCGTTTTCTGAAGAGATGTGCTCTTATACTCATGCAGCATGTGTTTAGTTGTCGACAACAATAAACAGATAATATGGTAAAATGCTTGTCTTAGAAAAAGAAATATCAAGTGACCAGATTTCAACACCATTCATTGAAGTAGAACGATGAAACAAAGGCCTACTTGTCAATAGTCAATACGTATATATATATATAGATATAAATAAATATACTCGTGCGTACAATCACTTAAGTAGTTAGTAAACAAAATCATCAACTTAAAAATCATGTGAAATATTCTTTTATATACGTAACTATGTCTTGTTAAATACCAAAGAAAATCTCATTTACTCTTTTAACTTAATTGATGCGAACATATATGTACGTATATCTAATTGTAAACTTAACCATATGTTCTTCAATGAGAAAACAATATTATTTTTGAGTTTATTCTTAAATGTCGAATAGTTGCAGTTGGACAATGCAAAGCTTGATCAAGATTAGTAGACATTTTTCTTTAAGGTAAATATATTTGATTAGAAAAGGATGTTTAGTGACCTCAATTAGTCAATTGCGTGACAAAAAAAACACGTGTATCGCTCGAAAAAAAAGAAAGAATTCATGTGCGTGATGTCAATTAGAGTGAACAAGAAATTCTTTTCCGTGCACGAAAAAGAAAATCCTCTATATCTATATTTAAAAATGAAAGAAAATCATTAGATAAAAACCAGGTTTTTCTTTTTTTCTTGACATAAATGAGAAATATTTTTTTAATGAATAACTAATCTTCAGACGTTCTTCTTTTTGACTTAAAAAGCATAAACTACAGTTCGAATAATTTATGTTATGTTGATAAAAAAAGAAATTCAGCTACATGTTGATGACAATCTGATTTTGTTAAACCTCTTTTACTTACGTTTCTTGTTCCCTTGGAATAGATACTTAACATCGGAATACAAATCTCAACGAAGTCTCTCTTCTCTCTTCAAATTATAAAGATAGTCTTCTTGTTCTTCGAGTTTCTTTTTTTATTTCATACTCATCATCTTTTCTGCTAGTCAGAATGTGTCGTGCAGTTGACACACACAGACACGATGTTATGAACGTCAAAAAAAACTCTCTATGGATACTAATCTCGCTATTTTTCTTTGCTCGTTCTCTCTCTCTCTCTCTCTCTCTCTCGTTTTTCCTTCTTTTTTGTCTGACGATCAAACAAGAAACGTTCGGAACTGTGGATGAGCAGTATCGCAGTAGCTTTTGCTGGCACATCTACAAATAGATGAATGATGATGAAGAAGAAGAAAGAAGAACGGGAGGATTGTCTTTTTTGCTAACTATTGTCGCATCGACATTACAACACTGAAATCAACGATGCTCAAACAATATAATGAGATTATATACGGCAAAAGAATGAATGTCTATTCTCGAAAATATAATAGAGTGATGTTGAATAGTTAACATACAGTTTCAACTAATCAATGTCTTCTAAACTAGTATTTAGTACGCATCCTTTATATATATAGAAGTCTATGTGCATATAGACAGGAAACAATCTTCGAGCAAACACTTTTTTTTAAAATGCAGTTTCCTGCATTATTTATGACGGATGATCGTACACCCACGCATCTCAACAACATAACCGAAATCCATAATTAAATTGAGTAGATGCTTAATATATCATCTCTTTTCTATTAATAGTTCGATCATAAAATGAATTGATTGTTTTTACCTGAATGAAATAAATATTTCGAAGATGAGAAAAAAACGAAGAAACTTTTAAATCGTTGTCAAAATCTGAAAAGAAGAAAAAACATGACTATTGGATTAGTATTGAATATATAAATGGAAGAAGAAGAAGAAGAAGAAAAAAAATCGATGGAAAAGAAAGAAGAGTCAATGAAGCAAATAGAGAACGAGGAGATGTGAACCGTTAATCAACATCTCATCTCTTTCGTCAACATCGTCTTCTCTTTCGCATCTTCATCAGCATTCTTATTTTGTGCTATTACCACCATCACCATCATTACGACTACAAGCACTATTCCAATCACCAATTTCTCTCTCTCTTTGTTGTTAGTACAAGCAAAAGGAATTATCGTGATACGATCACTATTGAAGAATACAAAGCCAAAGACGAGAACGACTTGCTCTAGTAGAACTAATTGATGTACATGTGTGGGTGTGTATGCGTATATATGTATGTCTGGACGCATATATTGCTTATATGTTTCGGCTTTAAATCTCATCTGAATACATCTTTCTTCTAGGAAAATGACAAAAACAGAGAAGACAATATTACATATCTCGATTTTTTTTGTCAGTTCGATTAAATATTCATCCAGATATTTTGTTTGTTTGCTTTTCTATGATATTTTGAAGTATTCATCTGCTTGCTTACTATGAACAATGTATGTCTTTATAAATATTTAAAATCAATGAAAATAAATAGATGTTATTCTCCATAGAATATTTAACTATGACAATGAATTTAAACAAAAGAGACAAATGAAAAAAAGAAAACGAAACTGTCAAGTTCACTTATTGTGATTGTCACAAACGAAGAAAAATGAAAAGACACGACGTAGATTAGAATGATACGTTTGGTCTGTTAAATGTGTAAGCGTCTATAAATAAACAATAATCTCAATCTTTCATAGATATATGATCGATGATGTCGATCGAATTAACACATGCTAACAGAGGGCGGACAGACGAACAGTCACAGAGAAATCAAACTTCGCTAGCTAACAAGGCAAATTTAACATTTCCATTCGATGATGAAAAGCAATCTTATACAGACATATTTTGTTGTCTTAACAAATATTTACAGATATAGAACATCTAGCTATATCATCATCAATTGATCTCATACTATATTGATGACCTTAGTATTGATATTCGACATATCTACTAGAGTAAAATACTTCTGTTTCATCAGGAAAAAAAGTGCATTCTTTCATACTTACGAAACGAATAAGTAACTGAAAAGGATGATAAATTGTCACTAAATCTTAATGAATCTGGGGAGTTATAAATATTTGTCGTTTAACAAAACAGTAAATTGTTTTTTCTTTCTTCAGTCTTTTCCCCCATTCTCTTTCTCTCTTGAGTACGCGTTTTTATTTTGTCTCGTGGTTCTTTCTCAGTATCTACTACAACGTGGATAGCTATTCGTATGAGATTTGTTTGTTATTGTCGGTTTTCATTGGTACTAATGCCTATTCAAAAGTATAGGCAATATGTGTAATAGTAATAGAAAAAAAAGAACAGAAAAAAACGAGCCAGAGAGAGAGTGAGAGGAAAAAGAAACTGAAGAAAATAGACTAGACATTAGTGTTCTGTTAATATGCTCTAGCACGATAGTAATGTGGAATTTCTTTGGTTTGCAGTCGCTTATATACTGTTTGAGAAAGCGATCATCTAGAAGAGACCGAAAAGAGAAAAAGCGTTGATCTAACAAAAGAAGAAAAACTAGTATAACACCAGTTTTGGTGACGCTTTTTTCTTTCTTTCCTTTTTTCCTACTAGCTATCTGTCTGTCACCATTAGTCTCATTATATTGTCATCTCGTTCTACTAGAGGAATAACGACAGATCATCTGGATGTACGTCTATTCTTTCATCTATCCATCTGCTTCTTCTTCTATGCATACATACACAGATGTATGTCTGCATGAAGAGGCCTTGCCTGAGTGGGTGGATAGATAAAACGACAATTTGACAGAATGAAATGCTCGTTGAAGCCCATCTTTCTTTTCTTCTTGTCGAGCTATCCATCCATCCACCCATCCATCTATCTATCTATCAATCTATTTTCTTGTGTACGATATTGAAATAATGAAGTAACTAAATAAATGCATTCTACTACCGAGTACTTCATATAAATAATGCACTTATATTTTAAACACTCCATGTGAAAGATCTGTTTTCTAATAAAACTATTTTATTTCATAGAAGAATCGTTTACTATTTAGTTGCATACTTGAAAAAAAAAAGAATATATATATATATATACGTACATAAAGCAATCGGCGAATAATTAATAACTGTCAACGGACAGAAACTTTCAACAATCAAAAGAAGAAGAAAAAAAAATCTACGAACTCGATATCAATTTTTCTTGTTGAAATGCTATGTAGATTTATTTATCCAAATCTATCTATTTGTTTGAATGTTATGATTGTTTAGTCTTGGTTCGAGTATTGCTTTATGTATTTAATTGATTGAATCAATCGAGGGTGGTGATAGTTTGAGTTTTTCTATGTCATGTCATTTATCATTTTCGAATGGTAACGATTAGAACTAAGGCATATAACAATAAACGTCATTCCATCGATCACTGGTAAATAGGACAATAAAATTGATTCGACCTTGTTGTCTTTCACGTTAAATATCTCATAAATATTAGAACAAGAAAAATGAAATAGAGCTGTTTACTATTATAACAATGGTCTTACTATTTCAAAGATCAAAATGACCATGAAAATATCGCTCTCAGATAATGAATTATCTAATTATCGTTACAGTAGTTTCAATGAACCTTCTCAGTGATTATAAATGATCGAAAGATATAAACACTCGATATCAACAAAGTCAAGATAGTTCCGATGACGTTTATTATATACATAGAAAAGACTATTTCTCAAGCCTTCAGCATTGATTTATCGAGATTCTATTGAGTACACATAATTTCACTGCTCAAAAAAAAACTTTGTACTGAATTACTCTTTCTGAAAAAATAACACTCATTGATCTATAAAATATTCTTATCTTCTAACTTGCATTACTAGTACATACATATTCGATCCAATTGCCTACTCTACTGTAGTGAGTTGACACGTCGTTTATAAAAGAATAAATCAAAAGGTATCTTCTATGTGTGTGCGGGTATATATATGTACATATCTGTATATTAAATTAGCTTTCTAGATACCATTTATAGACTGTTGGTAGATAATGAAGTAATCAGTTAACCTTCGGGAACTTTATTTATTTTTCTTTAGAAAATGTATACGTCAACAGACGAAAAAAAAATTGTAGAAAGCTTTATATACAACGGAAAACTGTTCTAGTTCGAGTTAATTTATTTTCTTGTGTTTATATCATTTATTTAAGTCGTAAAAAAGGTCAAATCTATCACTATTAATGTTTTGTTGACATTACTATCATCGTAGATTCTAATCAATTTTGATCTTGATACATTCGTATCAACCTTTTTGAATGTTACTAACCGAAAAGAAATCCATAACACAAAATTGTTGACCTTTGTTTCCTTAGACGGGAAATTTTCATAAAACCCGGTCATAGTTGTCCTGAATTCAGAATATATGCGTTAGAATAATATTTATTTGTCTTTACAAGCAAATAATATACGCTTTGAGCATTGTTATGATTGAATTCTTGTTTCAGGGGTGCTATTAATCAAAGAATCGAGCTACCCACCTATCTATCAATTTTAAAAAGTCTTAAAATGAAATGTACGCTCATTAGTTATGTTCTTATCCTACGCAGAAAATCATTCAGTATAGTTCTATTTAATTCCTTTTTAATGATTATATTTAGTAGAATAACTTCATTAGACGATTCCGGATATCTTCGTATTCATTCTTTATTTTTCAACTATTTTGATTTAACCCCATCGGAATAGATTAAGTTTACTTGATTGAGACGGTAAACACATTTA
>ERZ778029.2518-NODE-2518-length-12391-cov-3.627270_pt1 | contig 12391 bp, 13 predicted proteins | sample MGYA00375759_ERZ778029 | MGnify/ENA primary metagenome ERZ778029 (study PRJEB29350, sample SAMN05389819) | bioreactor metagenome | isolation source: Ammonium sulfate bioreactor | place: South Africa: University of Cape Town | collected 2014-04-04 ...
CATTGGCGAAGGCCTGGGTCAAGCCGTCGGCGAGCGCCCCGGCGCTGAAATCGCCGACCACGAGGATCTTTCGCGCATTGCCGAGCTTGGAGACGGGAGGTGGCGTCTCCGCCATGGGAGCAGACGAGGGACCGGGCCGCGAACGCGCCGATGCACCCGGCCGGGAGCGGCGCATCTGCGTGACGCCAGGCGGAGGCTGCGGCTCGTAGCGTGGCCGGCGGCCGAACAGCAGGTCGAAGAGGGTGAGGGGCCTGTCCTGCGCGTGGGCCGGGGCAACCGACAGTACGGAAGCCGCCGCGGCGAGGCCCAAGAGAAGCATCGCCGCGCACAAGAAGGACAGCACTCCGAACCGTGACCGCGCCAAACCGCTCACTGCAATTGGAGCGATCCCCCCCTTTCCGCGAAAGGGCGAGAGGGCTCTTTGCCCGGCATTTACGCAATTCCGGGGGTCTGGTCCAGACGGGAGCTATTTGGCGGCCGGGCTGCGCGCTCCGGGCGGCGCCACAAAAACCAGGAATGCCGAGCAGTTCAACGGTCGCGGATAGCCTTCAGCACCTCCTGGCTCGCATAGCCGTTCGGAGCCAGGCCCGCCTGCTTCTGGAAGGCGGTGATGGCGGCGCGCGAGCCGGAACCGATCAGTCCATCGATATCGCCGTCGTAATAGCCCAGCGCGTGGAGTTCCTTCTGCAGTTCCTGCCGTTCCGTCTGCGAGATGGGCGTGAACGGCCTCTTCCAGTCGCGCTCGAGGCCGCCATAGCCGCCGATCTCGTCGGCAAGCAGGCCGACGGCCACCGCATAGGTGTCGGCATTGTTGTAACGCTTGATGACCTCGAAATTCCGCAGCATCAGGAAAACCGGGCCGCCACGCCCTTCCGGGAGCTTGAGTGTCGCGCGATCATCGGGCCGCGGAAAGGGCTTGCCATTGGCGCGCGTGACACCGAGCTTCTGCCAATCGGAGAGCGTGCGCGAGCCCGCCGGGAACTTGCGGCCCTCAGGCAGCACCACCTCATATCCCCATGTCTCGCCTGTCTGCCACCCGTTGCGGTGCAGAAGATTGGCGGCGGTCGCGAGGGCATCCGGCACGGAACGCCAGATGTCGCGCCGGCCGTCGCCGTCGAAATCGACTGCGTAGATCTCATAGCTCGTAGGGATGAACTGCGTCTGCCCCAGCGCGCCGGCCCAGGAGCCGGTGAGATGGCTGCGGTCGACATCGCCGCGCTGCAGGATCCGCATGGCGGCGATGAGCTGCCTGCGCGCATAGGAGGCGCGCTGGCGGTCGGCATAAGCGAGAGTGGCAAGCGCCCTGACCGCATCGCGCATGATCTTCGGATCCGACAGCACGCTGCCGTATTTCGATTCCATCGACCAGATGGCGAGGAGCACGTCGCGGTCGACTCCGTAGCGTGCCTCGATCCGGGAGAGCCACGGGCCCCATTTGCGCGCCATCTCGCGGCCGGTCGCCACGGCGGTTTCGTTGACGTGGTTGTCCATATACTGCCAGACGGGCGTGGTGAATTCCGGCTGGTAGCGAGCCTTCGCGAGAACGTCTGGGTCAGGCTCGGTCACTCCGGCGAACGCGCGGGCGTAGGTTGCCGCGCTTATCCCGGAGTGAAGGGCCGTCACCCGGAAATCGCGAACCCATTGCTGAAACGAGCTTGCACCGGCCGGGCCGGCGAGCATCAGCGTCCATATGGCAGCGACTTCACTTGCGGTATCAAGCCGCAAATTAGCACGCCGCGGTTAGGAAACCGTTTACCAGGTGGTTAACATCCCCTTCCAAACGCGGATCGCACGCAGCGGCGGCTTTCGCGCGAGCAAGAGTATTGTGATGGAATCGGGCATGAACATGTCCGCCTTTCAGGGAACGATTACAACATGGGCAGGCGAAAGATCCGGAAGGCAGTGTTTCCCGTAGCGGGGCTCGGCACGCGTTTTCTGCCGGCGACCAAGTCGATCCCCAAGGAGATGCTTCCTGTCGTCGACAGGCCGGTGATCCAGTATGTGGTCGATGAAGCGCGCGAGGCGGGGATCGAGCATCTCGTCTTCGTCACGGGCCGCAACAAGACGGTCATCGAGGACTATTTCGACGTGCAGGTCGAGCTCTATTCCACGCTCGCTGAACGCGGGAAAGACGACCAACTGGCGGCGCTTCAATCAATCCAGCCGCGTCCGGGAACCACCAGCTTCACGCGCCAGCAGGTGCCGCTTGGCCTGGGCCATGCCGTGTGGTGCGCCCGCGACCTCGTCGGTGACGAACCCTTCGCGCTCCTGCTTCCGGACATGATCATGCAGTCGGAAAGAAGCTGCCTTGCCGAAATGGTGGCGCTCTACGAGGAGACCGGCGGCAATGTCGTGGCCGTGCAGGAATGCGACCCGGACGAGGCGCACAAATACGGCATCGGCCGCTACATCCTGCAGCCGGAAATCTTCGATATCCTGGCGAGCCAGGAGAGGGGTGCCGGCAACGAGATCCAGCTCACCGACGGGATGCTGAGGCTTGCGGCCGAACAGAAGTTCTATGGCTTCCACTACAAGGGACGCACCTTCGACTGCGGCTCGAAGGAAGGCTTCATCGAAGCGAATGTCGCCTTCGCGCTCTGGCGCGCCGACATGCGCGGCCATGTCGCCGGGACCATCCAGGACCTGCTCGCGACCATAGAGCCGAAGGATTGCTGATCCATTTGCGCTGCCTGACGGCACGCCTCCCGATCGGCCGGCCACCTCGGCTCCCGCCGACCGATGGGCGGGTATTGGACGGGGCGTCCGGCGCGCCTTATCTTCGGGCCGCACAACCGACAAGCGGGTGGCGCGTTAACGAGACGGTGCGGCCTACCTCCATCCTGACGTGACATTGGAAGGGCGATGATCGAGCAACTGTTGGCATTCTTCAATGCGATCCCGATCGAACGCGCGGATCGCGGCTTTACCCGGGACGATCCGCGGCTCGCAGCAGCGGCGCTCATGTTCCACGTGGTGGAGGCGGACGGGCAGCTCGGCCGCGACGAGCGGAGCCGGCTGGAAGAAGTGCTGTCGCAGACCTACGGGCTGGAAGGCCAGGAGCTTGCCCGCCTCGTCAGGGCGGCGGAAATCGCCGATCAGGAATCAGTCGACCTGCATGCCTTCACGACCGTCCTCAAGCACCATCTCGACCAGCCGGCGCGCGTGCATTTCATCGAGCTTCTGTGGGAGATGGTGTATGCGGACGGTCGCGTTCACGAGCTGGAAGACAATATCGTCTGGCGCGTGGCCGAACTGATCGGCGTCTCGACCCGCGAAAGGATCGCCATGAAGCACACCGTGGCGGCGCGGAGGGGCTGACAGTGGCGCGCGGCCGCAACGACGGACCTGTTCCCGGTCAGCCGCATTGATCAATCCTCCGATCCCGAAGGCGAAGCCGGTGGTGAAAGCGACGGTGCTTACCGCCTGAAGATCGCGGCGGGCGACAAGATGCCGGGGTGACAAGAGCCCGGCGTTCTGCAATAACAGCTACGCAGACAGGGGCGTTCGCCGGAAGGCGGGCTGAGAAGGACCCTTTGAACCTGAACCAGATCATGCTGGCGGAGGGAGTCATGCGGGACCCGAAATCGCTTGCCGGTCCCCTCGCTTTCCCCGACAGAGCCTGACGATGATGCCGGATGGAAACATCCTCATGCTCCATCTTCCCGCTCAAGCATGACCTTTCCGAAGACCGGTTCCGCATCCCGGAGCCATGCTACAGGGGGTCAACTTGGAAATTGGCGTCGAAACACCCGGCGCGCTGCTGGAAGAGATGCGTCGCGCCGCACCGCTCGTCCAATGCATCACCAACTACGTGGCCATGAATGTCGCTGCCAATGTGATGCTTGCTGCGGGGGCCTCACCGGCCATGGTTCATGCGAGGGAGGAGGCAGGCGAGTTCGCGGCCTTCGCCGGGGCGCTGACGGTCAATATCGGCACGCTCTCGCCCGCCTGGGTCGAGGGCATGGAGGCTGCGGCCGGTGCTGCCGCACGTGCGGGGAAACCATGGGTGCTCGATCCGGTCGCGCATTTCGCCACAAGCCTGCGGCGCGAGGCGGTCACCCGGCTCATGTCGCTCGGGCCTGCGGTCGTGCGCGGCAATGCGTCCGAGATCATGGCGCTTTCCGGGGCAGAGAGCGCCGGGCAGGGCGTCGACAGCCGCGATCCGGTGGAGGCGGCGGAGGGCGCGGTTGCGATTGCGAGAAAGCACGGATGCGTGGTCGCGGTCACTGGCGCAGTCGATTTCGTTACCGACGGGAGGCGCGCGATGCGCATTGAGGGCGGCTCGCCCTTGATGCCGAAGGTCACCGCGCTCGGCTGCTCGCTGACCTGCCTCGTCGGCGCCTTCGCCGCGATCCGCCCGGCCGATCCGTTCGCCGCGACGGTGGCCGCACTCGCGATGTTCGCCGTGGCCGGAGAGCGTGCGGGGCGCGAGGCGGCGGGGCCGGGCTCCTTCGGATGGCGCTTCCTCGATACGCTTTCGGCGCTGGAGCCACGGGCGCTGGAGGCATCGGCGAATATGTCGCAGGTGGAGCTCGGCGCGGCGTGAAGGCTTTCGACCTCTCGCTCTATCTCGTGCTCGATCCCGGGCTCTGTGCAGGAATGGGGATGGTCGCGGTCGCGCGCGAGGCGGTGGCGGGCGGGGCGACCATGGTGCAACTGCGCGACAAACACGCCTCGACCGCCGAGATGATCGAGATGGGCCGGGCGCTGAAGACGACGCTCGCCGGCAGCGGCGCGCTTCTCGTCGTCAATGACGATGTCGAGGCGGCGATAGCGATCGGTGCGGAGGGGCTTCATATCGGGCAGGAGGACGGCGAGCCTCATTTGGCGCGGACGGCGATCGGACCGGACATGATCCTCGGGCTCTCGGTGGAGACGGAGGAACTCGCGCGAGCGGTCGACCCGGCAATCGTCGACTATGTCGGGGTGGGGCCTGTTTTCGCCACACCCACCAAGCCGGGCCACAAGGAACCGATCGGCTTCGACGGGCTTGCGAAGATCATCGCCGCCGCGCCCGTCCCGGCGGTCGCCATCGGTGGCCTGAAGGCGGGCCATGCCCGCGAGACACTGGCGGCGGGAGCCAGGGGGCTCGCGGTCGTCTCCGCCATCTGCGGGCAGCTCGATCCGCGCCGCGAGGCGCAGGTGATCGCCGCCGCCATCAGGGATGCAAGCGCATGAGCGGTCGGAGGATACCGAACGTGCTGTCGATCGCCGGCTCCGACCCCTCGGGCGGGGCGGGAATCCAGGCCGACCTCAAGGCCTTCGCCGCGCGCGGCGTCTACGGCATGGCCGCCCTTACCGCTTTGACGGCGCAGAATACGCAAGGGGTGACCGGCGTTCACATCGTGCCGGCGAGGTTCGTGGCCGACCAGATCCGCGCCGTCTTCGACGACATCCGCGTGGACGCGGTGAAGATCGGCATGATCGCCAATGCGGAGATCGCTGGCGCTGTCGCCGATGCGCTCACGCCTCATCGCAATGTTCCGGTGGTGCTCGATCCGGTGATGGTCGCCAAGGGCGGGGCGCGCCTGCTGGCGCCCGATGCCGTCGAGGCGCTCAAAGTCCTGCTTCTGCCGCGCGCGACGGTGGTCACGCCGAACCTGCCCGAAGCGGCGGCGCTTCTCGGCGAGGCGGAGGCGGCAACGCGAGATGCGATGGAGGAGCAGGCGGAACGGCTGCTGGCGCTCGGACCTGCCGCAGTGCTTCTCAAGGGCGGCCATCTCGGCGGACGCGACAGCCCCGACCTTCTCCTTTCTCGTACCGGGTCCACATGGCTCGAGGGCGAGCGGATCGAGACCGCCAACACCCATGGCACCGGCTGCACGCTTTCGAGCGCGATCGCGGCGGAACTGGCCAAGGGTGCGACGGTCGAAGAGGCCGCCGCGACGGCCAAACGCTTTCTGGCGGGCGCCATCCGGGCCTCGGCGGAGCTCACGGTCGGCTCGGGACACGGACCGGTCCATCATTTCCATGGGCTTTGGACGGAGCGGCGATGAGCGGCTTCCGCGCAGTCCGGTGAAGCTGGCGGCGGTACAGGCGCTCGCGGCGGCGCTTGTCGCCTGGGAAGGGGCAATCCTCATATTCCGGCTGCCGCCCTATATCCTTCCCTCCCCGCTCGATGTGCTCGATGCCTTCGCCGCCCAACCCGGCGTCTATGCATCGAATGCCGCGACGACCGTGGTCGAGATCCTGCTCGGCTTCGCCTTCGGCGCCGCCTTCGGCATCCTGATGGCCGTCACTGTAGCGGCGCTGCCACGCTTCGGAAGCCTCGTCTGGCCGCTGGTGCTGATGCTCCAGTCTTTCCCGGTATTCGTGATCGCGCCGCTCCTCGTCGTCTGGTTCGGCTTCGGTATGGCTTCCAAGGTCATCATGGCGACGGTCATCATCTTCTTTCCGGTCGCCTCGGCCTTCGGCGACGGATTGCGGCGCACCGATCCGATGCTTCTCGACGCCGTTGCGTTGACGCCGGCCACGCATTGGCAGACGCTCGTCCATGTGCGCGTACCGCTTGCGCTTCCCTCGCTCGTTTCCGGCCTGCGCGTCGCCGCGCCGCTCGCCCCGCTCGGCGCGGTGGTAGGCGAATGGGTCGGAGCCTCGTCGGGACTGGGCTTCCTCATGGTCCAGGCCAACGCGCGCATGCAGACCGCCACGGTTTTCGCGGCGATGGTACTGCTCGCGGTCCTCAGCGTGCTTCTACGCCACCTCGTCGATCTCGCCGCGCCGCGCCTCGTGCCCTGGGCGCGCGAGCAAGGTGCTTGAACCGTTCGAACAGCAAGGAAACGCACCAATGAACAGACGCACATTCCTCGCCACCTGCGCCTTTGCCGCGACGATGGCCGGGCCGGCGCATGCGGCAGGCGACAAGCTCACGGTCATGCTCGATTGGTTCGTCAACCCCGACCACGCGCCGCTCGTGGTCGCCAAGGCGCTCGGGCTGTTCGTGGAAGCCGGGCTCGATGTCGAGCTCGTTCCACCGGCCGATCCCTCCTCGGTGCCGCGGCTCGTTGCCGCCGCGCAGGCCGACATCGGCGTGTATTACCAGCCCAACCTCTATCTGGATCATGAGGCCGGCGTGCCTATCATGCGCTTCGGCACGCTGATCGAGACGCCGCTCAACACGGTCATCGCCCTCGCCGACGGGCCGGTGAGAAATCTCGCCGACCTCAAGGGAAGGACGGTCGGCTATTCGGTATCCGGCTTCGAGGACGCTCTGCTGGCCGAGATGCTGGCAAGCGTCGGGCTGAAGCTTTCGGACGTCAAGCTGGTCAACGTCAATTTCGCGCTATCGCCGTCGCTGATGTCGGGTCGGGTGGACGCGGTAGTCGGCGGCTACCGAAATTTCGAGCTGATCCAGATGCGCCTCGACGGGCATCCGGGCCGGGCCTTCTATCCCGAAGAACACGGCGTACCACCCTATGACGAACTGATATATGTGACGCGACCGGCGCTCGCGAAGGACAGCCGGCTGCCGCGATTCCTGCAGGCGGCGGAGAAGGCGGCGCTCTATCTCACCAACCATCCCGACGAGGCGTGGAAAATGTTCGCCGCCGCGCATTCCGATCTCGACAATCCACTCAACAAGGCAGCGTGGGCCGCGACACTGCCGCGCTTCAGCAAGAGCCCGGCGGAATTCGACGAGGAGCGCTACACGCGGTTTGCCGATTTTCTCGTCCGCCGCGGCGTGATCAAGAGCGCTCCCGCCATGGCTGATATCGTCGTTGCGACCGGTTAGATCTGTGAAACGGGCTTGCACGGCCGGTGCCGCATCGTCCAATCTCCCGGACCACGGCAGCGGAGGACAGAATGGACGGATCGAAGACGGCGATCGTAACGGGGGCGGGGAGCGGGATCGGCAAGGTCACCGCGCTCGCGCTCGCTTCCCATGGCTGGAATGTCGCCTTCGTCGGCAGGCGGAAGGAGCCGCTCGAAGAGGCTGCGGCGCAGGCCGGCGCGCACGGTCTGGCCGCGCCCTGCGATGTGACCGATCCTGCGGCCGTCGATGCGCTCTTCGAGACCGTGGTGCACAGGTTCGGCCGCGTCGACCTTCTCTTCAACAATGCGGGCATGTCGCTGAAGGGCGCAACGATCGACGAGATCGAGCCCGCTGACTGGGACCGCGTCGTTGCCATAAACCTGACGGGTTCGTTCCTCTGCGCCCGGACCGCGTTCCGGCAGATGCGCCGGCAGAGTCCGCAAGGCGGACGCATCATCAACAACGGCTCCATCTCCGCCTATGCGCCGCGGCCTGGCTCCGCGCCCTATACGGCGACGAAACATGCCATCACGGGCCTGACGCGGACGATCGCGCTGGACGGGCGGCCCTTCGACATCGCCTGTGGCCAGATCGATATCGGGAATGCGCTCACCGAAATGGCCGCGCCAATGACCAGGGGTGTCCCGCAGGCCAACGGCACGATCGCCATCGAGGCCACCATGGATCCTCAGCATGTTGCGGATGCCGTCTGCCACATGGCGAGCCTGCCGCTCGAGGCCAATATCCTCTTCATGACGGTGATGGCGACGAAGATGCCGTTCGTCGGCCGGGGCTGAGATGGAGCCGGGTATCGAATTCGCGCAGGAGTTGCCCGGCAGTCCCGACGCGCGGTTCTGCCGCCATCAGTATTTCGCCGAGCTCTCCCGCCGGTTCGATGCCGGCTTCGACCCGAGGCGGGGCGATCCCTCCGACGATGCCGATCTCGCACCGCCTTCAGGCCTGTTCATCATCGCCCGGATCGAAGGCAATCCGGTCGGATGCGGCGGAATCAAGGGGCTCAGTGCGGGCATTGCCGAGATCAAGCGGGTCTGGACCGCACCGCAAACGCGCGGACGAGGCGTTGCGAGCGCCCTCGTGCGTCATCTGGAAGAAGCTGCGCGGGCCCGCGGATTCTCGGTCCTTCGGCTCGACACGAACCGCAACCTCGCCGAGGCGAGGGCGCTCTATCTCAAGGCGGGCTATCGCGAAATCCCGCGCTACAACGACAATCCCTACGCGCATCACTGGTTCGAGAAGGTGCTGTAGAAAAGCAGGCAACGGCACCGTGCTTGCGTCGAACTACCGCGCCAGGAACGCGCCGATCCGCTCCAGTGCGCGCAGGATGTTCTCCTCGGAATTGGCATAGGAGAGGCGCAGGTACCCTTCGCCCAATATGCCGAAATCAGGCCCGCCGATCAGCGCCACGCCCGCCTCATCGAGAAGCGCGGAGGCAAGCTTCTTGGCCGGCCAGCCGGTCGCCTTGATATTGGGGAAGGCATAGAAGGCGCCCTTCGGCGTCGCGCAGGAGATGCCGGGCAGACCGTTCAGACCTTCGACCACGATCCTGCGGCGCCGATCGAAGGCGGCGAGCATGGCCGCGACATCGTCCTGCGGCCCGTCGATTGCGGCAATGCCGGCAAACTGCGCGGCGGCGTTGACGCAGGACCAGCAATTGACCGCGAGCTTGCGGACGTTTTCGTAGAGCCCCTTCGGCCAGATCGACCAGCCCATGCGCCAGCCGGTCATGGCCCAGGTCTTCGACCAACCATTCAGCAGGATCAGCCGATCGCGGATTTCGGGGAAGGTCAGGAGTGAGCAATGGGTCTCGCCGTCATAGGTCATGACGTCATAGATCTCGTCCGAGAGGATCGCCACGTCCGGGAAGTTCTCAAGCCCCTTCACCAGCTTCTCGATTTCCGATCTGGGGGTGACGCCACCGGTCGGATTGGCCGGCGAGTTGAGGATCAGGAGACGCGTTCGCGGCGTGATCAGCGAGAGCGTCTCTTCCGCCGAAAACGCGAAGCCGTTCTCCTCGCGGATGGGAACCGGAACCGGGGTTGCGCCGGTGAATTCGATCATGGAGCGATAGATCGGAAAGCCCGGATCCGGATAGAGGATCTCCGCGCCCGGCTCGCCGAACATCAGGATGGCGGCGAACATCGTCACCTTGCCGCCGGGCACGATGATGATGTTGTCGGGCGAAACCTCCACCCCGGTGGTGGCGAGCGTCCGGCGGGCGACGGCCTCGCGCGCGGCAAGGAGCCCGACGGCGGGAGTATAGCCGTGATGGCCGTCGCGCAGCGCCTTGACGGCCGCCTCCACGATATGGCCCGGCGTGCGGAAATCCGGCTGGCCGATGCCGAGATTGATGATGTCCTTGCCCTGCGAGGCGAGGGCGGTCGCCCGGGCCAGCACTGCGAAGGCGTTTTCCTCGCCGATGCGATCGAAGGCCGAAATCGTGTGGAGCATGAGCGTTTCCCTCTGGTCCGTTCATTGTCGGCAATTTCCGCCGGAAATCAGGTTTCCACTTCCTTCGGAATTGCTCTAAGACCTTATCCTCACTTCTTCTGGTCCGGACAGCAAGTCAACGCGGAGGAGATCGATGTCGCAGGATCTTTCAGGCTGGACGGCGCGCGAGCGGCCGAAACGCGAGGCGATCGAAGGCCGCTACGTACGTCTCGAACCGCTCGAGGCGGCGACGCATGGCGACGGGCTCTTCGCCGCCTCGACAGTAGCCGATGCCGATCGGCTATTCCGCTGGCTGCCGGATTATCCACCGGAAAACCGCGCCGCTTTCCAACCCTGGCTCGACAAGGCGCAGGCGAGCGCCGATCCGATGTTCTTCACCGTGGTCGACAAGGCGAGCGGCAGGGTTGCTGGACGTCAGACGCTGATGCGCGTCGATACGGCCAATGGCGTGATCGAGATCGGCAATGTCTACTGGAGCCCGCTGATGGCGAGAATGCCGGCAGCGACGGAGGCCCTCTATCTCTTCGCCCGGCACGTGTTCGAGGACCTGGGCTACCGCCGGTTCGAATGGAAGTGCCACAACGACAATCTGCCTTCGAAGCGAGCGGCGCTGCGTTTCGGCTTTGCTTTTGAGGGCATCTTCCGCCAGCACATGATCGTCAAGGGCAAGAACCGCGACACGGCATGGTTCGCCATGCTCGATCGCGACTGGCCGCTGGAGCGCGAGGCCTACGAGCGTTGGCTGGCACCGAGGAACTTTGATAGTGAGGGCCGCCAGATCGAGCGGCTGGACGCGATCCGCCAGACGTTGAAGCAGGATCGCTGACGCGTCCGGCATGAGAGAGATCCCGCCGCCTCCGAAGTTGCAACCATAAGGACAATCGCTTGGACGGGTCAGCAAGCCGCAGGACGCTCATCATCGCAGCCGTGATCCTGATCGGATTCGGCGCAGGATTCTATTTCATGCCGACGATCATGAAGGCGATCGGATACTGGTCCCCGGCGGCTGCCGGTGTCTTCGCGGTCCTGTTCGTTGTGGCGTTCTTTGCCATCTTCTGGCTGCGCGGCAGATATCAGCGGGGCAAGCGTTGATCCGGGCGGCCGTCCCCGAAGCCGCGAGCACCGGAACCGCGATCAATGGACCGCGCGCTGGAGCGATGATGGGCTCATGCCCGCAGGCAGCGCTGCGGATAACAGCGAATGTCCAGACGAGGCTGGCGCCCCCCCCGCAGAACCGGCAATGGGGCCGGCTCAGACGTTTTCGCAGGAGGGGTGGTCGCGAAACCACTGCACGAGGAAATCGACGAAGACGCGGACCTTGGCGGGCAGGTAGCGCCGGTGCGGATAGACGGCGTAGATTCCGCCATCCGCGAGCATGAAGTCCTCGAGGACGGGCACGAGGCGGCCGCTCCTGATCTCGGAGGCCGCGACGAAGTCGGGCAGCATGGCAAAGCCGAGGCCGCTGACGGCCGCCCAGCGGCAGGCCATGGGACTGTTGAACTCGATCGGTCCGGCGACCGCGATAGTGACGGGCGACCCGTCGGGACCTCGGAACCGCCAGTTGCCTCGCGAGCGCCCATTGGTGTCGACGATGCAGGGAAGGCCTGAGAGCGCATCCGGCCGCTCGGGACGCCCGACGCGGGCCAGAAGCTCCGGGGCTGCGCAGAGTTGGACCGTGAGGGATGCCAACCGCCTGGCGATCAGGGAGGAATCCTCCAGCTGGGTTATTCGGATGGCGAGGTCGAAGCCTTCCTCGACCAGATCGACGAACCGATCGTCCAGGCGGACGTCCATCACGATTTCCGGATAGGCGACGCAGAAGTCGATCAGGGACTGGCCGATCTGGGCATCCGCGAAGGCGCGCGGCGCAGACACCTTGATTCGGCCTCGCACATCGCTGCTGGTCTCCCGGACGGCATCCTGCAGGCTGTCGACCTCGCGAACGATCTCCGCGGCCCGCTGGTAATAGGTGTGACCGGCCTCGGTCATGGAGAACTGGCGGGTCGTACGGTTGAGGAGCAGGACGCCCAGTTCGTCCTCAAGCTCGCGCACATATTTCGACAGGAGCGCCTTCGAGCGGCCTTTCTTGCGCGCCGCGGCCGAAAATCCCTCCGCTTCCACGACGTCGAGAAAGGCGCGCATGCGCGTCACCGTGTCCATCCGTCCCGC
>ERZ778029.2519-NODE-2519-length-12390-cov-3.697284_pt1 | contig 12390 bp, 8 predicted proteins | sample MGYA00375759_ERZ778029 | MGnify/ENA primary metagenome ERZ778029 (study PRJEB29350, sample SAMN05389819) | bioreactor metagenome | isolation source: Ammonium sulfate bioreactor | place: South Africa: University of Cape Town | collected 2014-04-04 ...
CCATAATCGATATAAACAATTCTAATATGATTGTCTTCTACAACTGTTAATAAACGTGCTCGATACCAACGATTATCATCACTAAATTTAGCAACACCGAAATCGCCGATAGAAATACCGTCTAATGGCTTCAATTGACCTGATAATTCGATAGCTTCATAATGATCACTGAAAAGACGAATAGGAAATTGATTACATATTGTAACAAGAGATCGATGCATTACTGAAGGTCAGTAAACAGTTGTTCGAATTTATCGTGAATTTTTGGATCGAGATTTTCAACATAGAAAGCAGATAATGTATCGACTACTTCGATTTTTGCTTGTCTCCATTTCGTTCCCGGTTCAATACGTTGTAGTTTAACTTTGGCTTTTTCTTCTGCAAATAAGAACAACAACAAAAAAAAACAGCATAAGAATTTGTTCGTTTTATTTTTCATACGTGTGTGTTGATAAGCCATTGAAGTTACTAGATTTCTAGGCAGTGGTCCCACCGGCGAAGGACTGTGATCCGATCGTGATGTTCGAGCAAGAGTCATTGGACGAGTCTATTCAAAACATTGAAGTTCAATCGAAAAAAAAACTTTTCTTTCTCGCGTACATTATTCATTTGTGGATGAAGTGGCGTTGGTTTTGGTGTTGTGCTTGTTAGTAAAGTTGATTGGTATTGATCAATTGGTATAAAACGAGCATGTTCTTGATTTGAGCTGACTGGTGAATGAGTTGACAAGTTTGTTGTTTGTTGTGCACGTAGAACAGGTACAGGATATGTTGTTGATTGTCCGAAGTTTTTACCATTTGAAGTCGATTCTTGAGAATGAGTTGGTAATTGTTTGACTATTGGTTCGGTAATACGAGCTGAAAATGAAGTTGGACGCGTTTGATTGAGAGCTTTTGGATCAATACGAAGAATTTGTTCAGTTAAAAGGTCAACTCGACAGAGAGCTATTAAGACAAAGATTTACATCTATGTTTCATCTCGTTAAATTTCGAATGTCACCTTGTACAGCATCGATACTTAATTCATTGATTCGTTGTGTTTTCGGCAGAAGAAAATCGAATGATGACGCTGATTTCGTTTGTTCCTGAATGATTTTTCGTCGATGTTGCCATGCATCGTTTTGTTCATCGATAGCCGATGAAATTTTTGTTAAATACTCTTTGGCTTTATCATAGACAACAAGCAAACGACTAGTTAAATAAAAACAAAACGTACAAAATAGATTTCAATTTCATGTAAATACTCGATTTCATCAAGAATCGTTTCATGGGCCATCATTGATTGAGAATTAAGTTAGAGGAACAAAAATACCCAATGTGTTTTTTTAAAAAAAATGCAATATGTCGAGAAAAAGGGGTATGTGTGTACTGCGTTAGTTAACAGCTTGGTGGACTCTCAAACAAATGATTAAAATAAAACATGGAAGACGCAAAAATAAACCTATGAGAAAAGAATACTATAGAGGACCAATAAAAATCAGTTTTCATGAAGCCGAAAAAAAAATATCATCAACCGACAGACATAATTATCATTGACTTGTTATTTTTCATATTCTTCTAATCAAAATTTTCACTTGTATGAATTATTTCAACATATTGTTCAATAGATTGAATACATATAATTGAACTTTATTGTGTTTTGTCAATATATCACATCAAAACTTTCAAGATTAAGAGATAAATATTCAAATTCAACTTAAGACAAATTTTTCTCTCTCTATGATTACATAATCTACTGAATTTATTCTAGTTAATAGCAATAAATTGAATATCATTAAAAATAATTAATCAGATGGAAACTTATGTGAATTGAGATCGAGAAAAGATAATATTGAACATTTTGTCTAGTGAATATTCAATTTGACACCTTCGGTCTTTTTTTCTTCTTCTTCGTGTTAGGTAAACGAACGAACGAAAGAAAGAAAAAGACAGGGAGAGAGAAAGAATCATAGTCAAATTTGCATATTATTACTTTCGTTCGTTCATTCTGAATCTTTTCTTTCGTTTTACTACGCGTGCAAATATGTATATTCGTATTGGATTGAATTACGTGAACGTATAAATCGCAACTCTATTGTGAAATTTTCTTTTTGTTATTTCTTTACACTATCATTGTCAGTTTTGATGACCCCATCATTAAAGGAAACAAACCGATCTTCTATAAGTATCGAACAGGGTACAAGAGAGAGAGAGAGAGAAATAGAGAGAAGAAAAAAAAATGAAACTTATTCATTTCTATTGATCAAATCGTAATGATCATTATGTTATAAATATATGTAAGTAAAATTTTACGACTTTATAAAGCAAAAGAAAAAAACTGGTTTCTTCAATCAACTTTTCGTTAATGAAACTATAAATATAATCATTATATCGGTGAGGACGCAGGAGAAGAAACGTCGATTCAAGGTAATGTTCATTGCGTACATCGATGCATATTTCTATAGATCGAAATATGTTAACCTTTGAAAAAACCTAATGAACAAAAGCTAGGCAAAACGCAATGCATTCTTTCATTTTCTTTTGTTTATTAAACAGGTAACTAGTTGATGTTGAAGAAAAGGTGTATCCTGCAGTTTTTCTCTTCGGGCATACTTGTGCACACACATCTATTTTTGATACATTGGATAAAGTAAATGAGCTTGGTTGCGTCTGAAGTATTTGCGTTTTTTTTCTCTTCTTTGCCAAAAAAACAGTCAACCGAATCTTGAAGAAGTCATGCAGTTAGATTCTTCCTTGACTTGCGTAACAAAACGTATGCACAATCGAAAAGAATGAATAGATGGGAGCATACCAACATTTTTTTTTGCTTACTGGAAAATCGAATGATGATAGTTCGATTCTTCTGCCGTTTTTTTTTCCTTTCTCTCTCGAGCTTTTAAGAGACATAGTTGGTGTCAGATTTGTATTCGTAGATTTTGAGTTGACGAAAAAGCATCAACTGAGGTAATCGATATATTTGTCGAATATTTTTTTTTTCTTTGGTCGAGCACAATCAATGAACTTGATTTCAAGGCCCTACTGTCTTTACTTATAATCATCAATTGGCTGATTCTTTTTCAAAGACAAGTTATGTCAAATATATACGATTGATGTAAAAGAATGAAAAGAATACGAGTCTAACTATGTTACCGATGCACGGTTTAGTTCATGTTCAACATCCATCTACTCGTCGTCTTTTTTTATATTCTCCGGTCGATCGAGAAAAGAGAAGAAAAAAAAAACGTGTCGAGCGTTTTTTTTTTGCGGTTTTTTTGTGCGTAGTCTATTAGAACATTTTTCTCCTCTCTCTTTTTTTTCACACACTTACTCTTCTTCACGTAAGTATTCGTTGTTTTAGTTTCTAATATTTTTAAATATTATTTCTATGGTTTTCTTTTTTTGTCTGACGTCCCTGTGGAGTTGTGAAGGTTAATCAAATTCTATCGAATATGTTTTTTTTTACTCTGGTAAATTTATATAATGGACACATAAAAAAAAAGTTATTAACATTTCGATAAATTTTCGATTTGTGTTTAATCCTCGAATAAGCCGGTAAATGTGATAGTTTTTTTTTGTAAGCAATTATTTCTTGCGAAGAAAAGACAATTGACCTTTCTTCTTTTGCATAACGATATGAATGTATTTCGTTTTGTTTAAACCTCGAAAATCTGAAATGACACGCTGATATTTGATAGGGACAGAGACTTTCTTCGAATTAAATTGTAAGTCTAGTTATTTGAAATTCGATCGATGAAAACCTTGAAGGCTCTCTTGATTGGTTCTCTTGAAGTTCTTATTTACACAACTGTCAGTCTCGAAAATGACATATGACACTTGATAATGTGTCTAATCGATACTAATTGATGGAAAAAGTGCTTTGTTTGTGTGCGTTCGAATGTCTTTGATACTCATTCAACTGTCAATCGAGCAGTGATACTTTATTAAATATAATATTCATTTTCGTTCTAGTATAAAACGTATTGATTATTGCTATTGTCTAGATAATTATATAGATATATCCTTGTCAATCATCGACTATGAAAGAATATTCATATGAGGTCGAACAAACGTGGGAGAAACAACAACGGCGACCTGTTGTGACAACTGAACATCGTCAACGTCAACATCATCATCAACAACAACGACATTCAACTGGAGAAGATGCCGGCATGGATGCCGATGCCAGCAGTATGAGTGGTACGTAGAAGAAAAAAACGCAAACACATGCACATGCACTTGTATGTTATTCGCATCGTTCAGTATTTATTCAAAGCTTAAAACTATCGAAACGTCGGTCAGTTTGTTCTGTATGAGAGAATGTTTTTGCTACTGCTGTTGTTGTTGTTGTTGTTGTCGACGACGTTCTTCATCACACATGTACGTACATATGAGTTGATTACAAATCTATTACAATGAGATTCAGCGTACGTTCATCAACCGAAAGAAAAGAGAAAGAAAAAGAAAGGAAAAGAAAAGAAGAAAAAAAAACGAGAGAGACGATCAACTATGTCTTCGTCATCAATCTTAATGGAATGAAGAGCTTGTCTTTATAATGAATAGCATGAATAAATTCTACTGCAAATATCATGTAAGTTTTAGTTCAATTTCTTTTAAAAATGGATTTTTATCCAAGACAAATTCAAGGACTAGCGCGTTTGAGAATGATCGATGTTAGAAACGTTTTCTTTTTCTTCCTACATAGGCGATAATTGCTTTTCATGTATATCTATTTCATAGATATCGTCAATTGTCAATTTTGATATTTGTTCATATAGATTTGAATAGTGAATATGAGCAAAGGATTTAATGAGTAAATCGAAAGGACATGATCAATATTATTCATCTTAAGTGTATACAATATAAAAAAGATATAGATAGATCTTTTTTTGTTTTGCTCTCATTTCATTTTACTATATCATTGTGATAACATTGAACTTCGATGGTCAATATGCAAACGAGTTGTCTTGGTAAGCAAATAGTAGAAATACATACATATGCCATTAATCAATAATAAACTTCATTATCACGAAAAGCGATTTTTATAGTCTAAGGTTCGAAACAGAAAGCAGATGTTCAGTGAATAATTCTCGTCAGAAAATGATAATCACTTGTATATATTTCTTGTCATCAATATTCAATGATGCAATAGGTACAAATATGTTCGCACATGTTAGCAAAAAGAAACGAATGACAAGTTCTATAGTCGTGTATTTGACTATGACTTAACATAGTCGGATTAAGCTTCTTTTTTTTTTTAGCAACAAAAAAAAAGAATTCGGTCAGTTGTTCTTTATTCTTATTGATAGATAGAGAGGGCGAGAGCGTGAAAAAGACAAAAACAAAGCAGAACGAAACGAAAAGCTTTTTACATCGATCAATTTAATTCATCATTGATTATTTTTGACCAGTTGTTTTTCTTTAGTGACCTTGTTGATTCATTTTTAGTCATTTGTATTGTTATTCACATTCAAGTGAATAAGTAGTTCACGAAAGCAGAATAATCGATGACAGACGAAGAATTCAAGTGAACATTATAATCAAGCGGTATGAGATGACAGAATAGGAATGTGTTCGATACTACACGTTTACTTCAACGAATGAATATGTAAATTTGATCATCAAGAGTCACTTATATTTCTCTCACCTCAAGTCATTCGGAGCTTCCTTTATACATATGTATATATGCATTCTCTTCTCTTTTTTTTCAATAAGAATTTCTGATCTATTGACGGCATGAAAAAGAAATCCTTTCTCTTCAAACGAAATACATACATATGTATGTACGTACGTATGACATAATCGTCGAAAGAACTATTATTCCGATTACATTTATTCCTTTCAAATTCGACGTGATGATTGAAGAAAAAAAACGTTTTCGTTAAATAAAATAAAATAAAACAAAATAAACTAAAAACAATCTGATGTGTTGAACATAGTTTCTTCTCGATTGAATGAGATAAGAGAACAAGAAATACATAATTACATGAGATTTAGAGAGAATTTCTCGATAACTGATATGACTAACTTGTACAATGAGAAATAAAAACCGAAGATTTAATCGATTTTTTCCTCTTCTCTCTCTCTTCCATCGTTTTAAGTACATGAAATCGGTCTTCAACGTAATTGAAAATCGATTCGTTTTTGTTGAAACATGATTTTTTTTCTTCTTTGCTTTCATCGAACAACGAGATAATGTTTAACATCTGTTAGAATGAACGTGCCCGATGCTATAACTGATCGAAGAGAGTTTTCTCCACAGAGTAAGCACGCACGATTGACTTTTATCGATGCGCTCAATGGCATGCATTCTCGAGTCGCCACTTGCATTGACTCGCTGGATAAGCTATCAACATTCCTTTTTTTTTTCTTTTCTACTTCGCTCTTTTACATTAACCATTATGCCACGCGAGTAACTATCAGATTATCCTGTTACTAACCAACTCTTTTTCTTCTTCTTCTTCTCCTCCTTCTCTCTCTCTCGACTTTTCTCTCTTTTCCCGAGAAACACCTACGTTGACTATGTTTGTTCCTGCCCTTTCTCGCAATAATGACGATGATGATGATAGATATCTTTCTACTGTTCTGGACGATATACATGCTGTTACTCATCTATTCAACTGACATCGAGCAAATAAGAAACTGAATTTTCTTTTGTTGTTATTGTTGCTGTTATTATTATTATAATAACTGTTGTGTTCTCAGATCTTCACATCTGTCTAGTCAGGGGAAAGAAAAAAACGAGAAAGAGAGAAATCGAAGCAACTACATATAAAACAGTCCGATTAACATCATCAACAACAATAACAACAACAACCGCCATCGGTCTATATCAATCAGTTATTAGACACGAGTATTTTTCCGCATAATGGAACTTGTTAAACGATATATTCGTCAACGTTTTTATCATCTAAGAAGTAAGAATCTGTTGATTTTTCATTAGCAACTATGCATGTTTTGTTGTACGTAAGTGTTAAAAAAAAAGAAAGTCTGTTTTTTACTTTTTGTGCATGTCCGATTTGTTAATAATATACAGTTCGTTTTGTGTGTGTGTGTGTCACAGTCGATCTCAATACAAATCGAGATTGAACATGAACAGTCTAATGAGAAATTGATGTGTTTGTGTCTAATTAAAAAACGATTTTCAGTTAATTTGTTCTATTGAAAACTATTATTATCAGTAGAAAAAGTAGACAAAAAAAATGTTGCAACTACTGTATCAATAAGTGCAAACGAAAAAAAACCTTCGAAGCTAAAAGGAGACTTGTTTTTTCATCCTTAATACTCAAACGATTATTCATTTTTATTGTCTATCGACTTTCATAACAAATAATGAATAATGAGCTTCATTAATTTAGTTATATATATATATATATTCTTCATTGTTCTGTTTTATACGTATATACGTATAAGTATGCATATATTCGTTTGACAGTTCGAATGAGGATAGTCTCAAAGTTAAGAAAAAAAAACTATGCGATAATACTTTCTCTTTCTCGGTTTTTTTTTGCTTCTTGTTGGCTGTCAATATAACGCATGACTATCGTTCTATCTTATCTACTTTTCTCGTTTCGATGCGCATATGTGTACAGTTTTTAGTAATGACTAAAGAACGAAGAATAGAAAAAAGACAAGAGGAGGTGAGAGAAAATGACAGTCGTAATTGCATGACTGTCTCTTCGTTTTTCATTAGAGTGTATATTTTAAAAAAAATATATTTGGCCTCTATTTTTTTTTTCTTCTTCTTCTTTATATCTCTCTTTCCTTCGTTATGTCTAGAGACGACGTCGGAGTCGGGCGTCAGCGATCTTGAAACAAGTATGACTGATTTCCGTTGTACATGTTGTCCGTATGGTTACCATTTGGATACGGATTTTATGAAATTCCTCGATGATATGTATGGTCCCGATGTTCTACGTACGTTGAAGAAAATCGAACGCAAACGTCATGATGTTCGTCGTCGTCTTATCAATGAACAACAAGTGAGTGACATTGATTTTCTTTTTTTCTTCATGACAAGAAATTTATATGTCAATATTGAAAATTTCTTCAATACGTACACTTGACTAGATAAAGAATTCACTTTCACGGTCATTGTCCTTGATCTTTTACATGTGTGTATGCACATATATATGCCTCGTTACTTTGTTCAGGTTGAATAATTTATGTTAAATTGAACAATTTCGTTCGGCTTGCATCCTGTAACTTTCGTTTTAAAGAAGAAGAAAAAAATCTGATAACGTTCATTTGAGTACATACACTCACGAATAAAGAAGGAAATCAGTGATTTTTTTCTTTTGAATATAACAACAACAACAAAAAAAAACGTTGAGAAGATGTTGTTATACGAGGATTATATTTCGTATAATACTTCTCGTTCATCATCATCATCATCGATCTATTCGAAATTCGATCCGAAAGTATATGAGATTATTTTTCGTCCGTCATCTTCGACATCGAATTTGCGACGAAAGTCCGTGAGTTTGATTTAAATCTGATAATGACTCGAACGATTGATTTTTTGAGAACGAAACATTATTTTTTCTTTGTCCTTCATTTATTAGTCTGGACATACGATTCCTATTCAAACGAATAATTCCTATGACAATGAAATTCTACGTGAAACTTTACTTGAACTCGATCGTATCGTTGAAAAAGATCTCAAAGAATTAGAAGCCGAATGTCATCGTCATGCAACAAATCGTTCATCATCACACACGCATCAACAACGTTCACGTTCAGTTGATTCTCGTCGACATCTACGAGCACCGCCACCTCGACCACCATCATCATCATCACATCTATCAACAGCAGCAGCAGCAACAACAACTGAAGAACATCGAGTCTATGAACGTCGTATGCAAACAGAACGAACAATTAAAACACGAACACATTCAGCACCACGTTTGAATCTACTTGGATTGGATACATTTAGTACATTGAAAAAATTAGACACGAGCGCTGGCGGACCGATAACTATGCTCTATAAAATACCTCCGCCACCGTTTTCTCGATCGAGTAGTTCGAGTTCGATATCAACTGAACCGACATTACGCGTATCGAGTCCTGAACCTGACGATCGTGGACCTTTGAAACCTTTGTATATAACAGAAGTAACAGTTCCATCGAAGCCAGTTGTACAACCGCCTCGTCAACAAACGAAAACGACTGTTGTTACAATAACAGATAAAACAGAAATCGAACGACGAAATCGTGATATCGAACGGCTCGAACAAGAACGTCGAACTCTACTAACTGAAAAAGAACTTCTACTCAAAGAAATCGATCGATATAAACATCGACCGATTCCAAAAGTTCCCGAAAAAATATCGAAACGTGAAGTTTCTATTCAACATATGATCGAAGAAGATCGACCACCGCCTCTACCGCCTAAACAACGTCAACAGAATAATACATCGCGAGCGCTTGTTTATGATTTTATTGGTAGTGAATTACAGGAATTACGTGCGACACTTGCTCAATTCGATGGCACTTCATCGAGTAAACTCGAAACATAATTACTCATTTGTAGTATCGATTGTTTTTTTTGTGTTTTAGCTGCGTAAAAAAAAAGATGAACTATTCTGTTTCTATGTATATATCGTGCATAGATTTAAACACAGTATTATAGAATGTATCAGTGGTTTACGAATTTTGTAGAATTTTTTCTTATTATCTAATTAATCGTTTTTTATTTGTTATGTCTAACCGAAAAATTGTGCTATGCATGTGTGTTGTATGCTGTGAATAACTTAGCTAATCATTTTAGTGAATAAGGTCGTTTTCTCTTTTTTTTCTGTCTTATTTTAAAAATATGATCAGATAAAAATCTCTCCATTATAACCTAAGATTTGTTTCTTTTTTGAGCCAAACGCAATCGACATATTTCTCATTTTAGATGTCTGAAGATAGCTTTCGTATTCCACATGATCTTCGAGGTTTACGTGCTTGTTTGGTATGTTCATTAATCAAAAGTGCAAATATGTTTGAAGAAGATGGCTGTGATAATTGCGAAGATTTTATGTCAATGAAAGGCAATCGAGAACGTGTTTATCAATGTACATCGAATAATTACGAAGGAATGATCGGTTTGATGCAACCTGAAGAATCATGGGTAGCTAAATGGCAACGTTTAGGTCATTTTGTTAAAGGCATGTATGCTGTTTCAGTAACAGGTACATTGCCACGAAGTATACAACGTGAATTAGCTCAAAACGGCAAAGCCTATCGTAGTCGTGATGTTAGTTTAAAAACATAAGATCAAACATCACTCTCTCTCTCTCTCTTCTTGTAATTCTATGTTTATTTGAATAAAAACAAACAAAGTTATTGACTTTATTCAAGAAATTGAAAGTTAAAATTCAATATAGTTAATATGTCGGTATGATTTCAGCTCGAATCGGTTGTACACGTGTTGGTCTTATATGTTGCATGATACGATTGTAAGTTGAACGCCATGCACGCAAAAATCTCACATCTAATGCAGCAATAACGATTGGATCGAGTCCTAAACTCACATAACTCAATGCTTGTGTAATTGTACCAGCCATACTATGTCGATAGTAGAAAGGAAATAGTAGAAGATAAGGTGACCAAAATAATAACCATAGTGCATAGAAAACAATTGATTGAATTATTAATTGTCGATGATATTTTAAACGTGCATCGATTATATGTTGTGTTTGAATGCCATCTGTGTTACGAACATGTTTGAGACTTAATAAAAGAAAAATGAATGCTGCAATAACGGGAATAAAATAAGAAAATAGAAGAAATATGATTTGATTTGTAATTGACACAAATGTGAAATCACAAGCATCATTTTCTGGCCGTTCTAAAATCAATTCTCTTACTAAAAGTGCAATAACATAATACATAAGTGGGAGAATGTAGATCAAAATATGACCGAGAATAATAAGATGTTTTTTTGCTAAATAAACGTTATAGTTACGGGCAACTTGAAAATAACGACAAATATTTAATGCTAAGAGAATATAACTTTGTAAAAGATTGAGATAACTATCGAACATCGCTTCATAATAATGCGAAGAAGATGTGGTACACAAAGTGATGACCATCGATAGGCATAAAGTAAAAAAAATCGAATGAGTAACATAAAATCCGTGATGAGATAAGCGTAAAGCCATTGCATAGAACGTTGACGAACTGATGAATAGGCAATTAGATTCAATTGAAAAATCAAATGAAAAATCGATGCAATAATACATATAACGAACAGAGATTTAACTTTACCAGCTGCATCATTCGACCAAATCATAACGACACAATCAGTATTGTTTAACATGTTAGTTTTTCTTTGAACTATATCAAAATGAAAGTACCGTCGGAACTTTTTACCTCAACAGAAAGAAATTTGTCTTTTGAACTGCTAATGAATGAAGATATAATGAATGATACTGTGTCAATTCCAATGTGGAATTAACGTCATACCTCTCTTTCACTATATCTCATTAACACTAATATTTATCTAAAGACAGCTTTTCTGGGGACATTTAATCTTGCATCGTCTGCTATTATTAAAATTTTTTAATGAATTATATATGCTAGATAAGATGAGACCTCTATTTTCGCCTAGAAATGACACAAAGAATATATTTGAATTCATGATTAAAACAATTTCACATAGATTGAAGTATTTTCTTTCCGCTAATTCCATCATTTTCAAGTACATAATTATGTTATTGTGGAATTATTTAAAAATTTCTCATATATTTCAAGGGATCTACGCTTTTTTATTCGAATATTATGCATAGAATATGGACTCGATACGAGATTTATTCTATTCAAAAGAAAACATCCTGTCAAAAACTTGAAAAACATTGCGTGACATTAAGAAATAGTTTTTCTCCCCATGGAAATTGATAATCTATTATGAATCAATGATAATTGTAAAAGCTGATCTTTACATGGTCATACATAATTAAATATTTTCGAATAAAATCTGCAAACTGTCATTAGCATAGCACTTCTGTTTATGAATTATTGATGTCAAGAACATTAGCAAATCGATTCCGAGCAATATCGTATGTTTTTGTCAATCATATTTTCAATGATAAATAAATCTATAAATCAGACACAAGCAATTTGCTAATTCTACGATTTTCTTTTTCTTTTTTTTTCATCATATACACATATCTATTAAACAATTTCAAATAGTTATCACGTTCATAGAATCATATTGATGTTTAGTTTGTATCACAACTACTAGTCGGTTCGACGAGATCTTCAGATGGACTTGTAAGCATAATAGCTGGTACACGTACGGATTGTCGCCATTGTAAAGATGTCTTTATTCGATCTTTCGTTGATCTCCATGCTTGTAGAAATCTTGCGTCAAGACAAGCAATAATAATTGGATCAACATTAATTTTTTCTGATATACCATCCATTTTTG
>ERZ778029.2529-NODE-2529-length-12353-cov-4.024313_pt1 | contig 12353 bp, 19 predicted proteins | sample MGYA00375759_ERZ778029 | MGnify/ENA primary metagenome ERZ778029 (study PRJEB29350, sample SAMN05389819) | bioreactor metagenome | isolation source: Ammonium sulfate bioreactor | place: South Africa: University of Cape Town | collected 2014-04-04 ...
TGTTATTATGAATACATTTTTACTATTTAATAAAATAAATAAAACTAATGACAATCCATTGAAAAATATCATTTGAATAAAATAATCTGATTCTAAGAGAAAGAGAGAGAGAAAATACGGTCATTAGATTTTCCGTTGAGATTCGACTTTTTCAATAATTAATTGTTCAATGTGTATGTCTTTGTTTTTTTTTGTTTATAGCATTAGCATGGCATCCAATTCATGAACGATTGTTTTCCAGCGGAGGTTCCGATGGTTCAATCTATTTCTGGCATGTTGGGTAAGAAAATTCTTTGAAAAGAATTGTTTTATGCTGTTTTCTTTTTCTAATTTCAGAACTGAAAAAGAATTAGCAAATATGGAAGGCGCACATGAAGGAATGATTTGGGATATGTCTTGGCATCCATTAGGACATATACTTGTCAGTGGTTCAAATGATCATACAACGTTTGTTTTGTGTTTCTGGAAGGTAGAATTTCGATTTGAAATTGTTTAGACGATTTTGGACACGTAATCGACCTGGTGACATTGATAATGGTGCCGAAAAGAATGAAGAAAGCTTGCCAACACATGGAGTTCGTCATGAATCATATCATCGAGATGAATCGGAACTTGATCATAGATCCGAAGAATTCAACATGCCGGGCTTTGGTTTTGAAGGTGGCTTACTCGAACAATTACAGCAGCAAGGTAGTGTATTGAACGTTTGTTCGATTGTTTTTTATTGTTTTGAATTTATTCTACGTAGATGAAGCAAGCAGTCGACGAGAAACAGCGTCTGGTTTTCCGACGTATGATTATGCTAATGATGACGAAGAAAGTCGTCGACGAAAGGTAGAATATTATGATTTTTTTTTCTTCTAATTTAAATTCTCTTGATCAGGTACCATTTGCTAAACCAGTACCAAAATCATTTGAAAAAGCATGGCGATCCGTCGAACCATATCCAACCAATGAAAATAACAACAATCGAATGCTCAGTACGTTTTCCTCAAATCAAACAATTAATTCAACATCTTTTCTCTTCTAGATCATGGCGAGTCTGATGCTCCATATTATGTAAATATTTTTGTTTATGTTTTTTTTCTCGAATTTTCACAATTGTTTTCTTCGTAGCCTCAACAACATCCATCTAACTTTCCTCGGGGACCTCCATCTTCAATGTATGACGATTATCCTCGAAATGATTTCGATCCTCGTGAAGGTAGTTCATCAAATAAACGGCCTCGTGTCGACGCATTCAACGAAGGCCATTGGGCCAGTGCACCGACTGATCGACGGCCTGGCGCTGGCGGCGGTTTTCCACCTCAAACTGGTCAAATGCCACCTTGGCGACCGAATGCAAATAATCCTATGGAAGAGTCTCTCGACGAAACATTGACAGCTGCTCGACATGGTATTTCACCGTTTTTTCAAACGGCAACGGACGAAGAAATGCGAGGCTTCAATCAGCAATTTCGAGTCTATCAGAACTAATCGAATTGATTTTCGATCTACTTGTGTTTCTCTATGTTTTTTTTGATGGTTTTTTTTAATGTACGATTTGTATACAAGATGAAAAAAATAAAATGAGATAAAAAGAAAAGTCAACAGTCAAACCCTATTTTATTTTATTCACGTCATTTTGTCTTCGATAAGCAAGAAACAACTATATCTTACAGAATATATTTATCTTCTTTTGTGTTATCTTTAATTTAGATAGAATTCATGAAAAAAGTATTGTGTCATAGTTCTCGAAATGAAGCTGCATCAAGGTGTGGTAGGGGTGATCATTGCTTTTGTTTGCTCTTTTTTTACATTGTCTGATGGTTCGTCGAATGTTCGTATTTCTGATACATTATTTGTCGATCCGACTGGTCGTACAAGATTTTATCATGGTATAAATTTTGTAAACAAAGGCTTTCCATGGTATCCACAAGAATTACTCGATCCGGCCAATGTACAAAGTCTCGCTAAAGTTGGTCTTAATTTTGTTCGACTTGGAATGATGTGGTCAGGCGTCGAACCACAACCCAAACAGTACAATGTAACTTATTTGAATATCATGCAAGATATTATTGAATTATTGGGAAAATATGACATTTATGTGCTTTTGGATATGCATCAAGATGTTTTATCGAGTCGAACAGGCACGTATGATGGCATTCCAGGATGGTTGTACGATCGATTTCCTCCACCAGCGCATCCATGTAATAAGAGATTTCTATTGATGAGTTTCTTTTTGAAATCAAGTTCATATTCTAGATCCATGGCCACTTAAAAATACTACTGGTATAAGTTGGTTTGATTTGTAAGTTTTGTATTGATTTTTATCAATCAAACTATTTATTCTCCTCAAGATATTTAACTGAAGCTTGTTCACATGGTTTTCAATGTTTATACGATGGCGTAGCTGGAAGTATTGAATCAATGGGTGATTTCTGGCGTTTAGTTGCTCAAACATATAAAAATCAATCGAATCTTCTCGGGTAATTGAATTGTTTTAATATACGTAACTAAATAAAGTCTCAATATAAAAGATATGAACTAATCAATGAACCATGGGCTGGAAATTATCTTGCCAATCCTACATTAGTTTTGCCAGGTATTGCTGGATCAAAAAATCTTGCACCGTTATATGAACAAATTGCACCAGCTATTCGTTCGGTTGATAACGACACACTTATCTTTTTCGAACCAGTTACTTGGGGTGGTAAGATCGCTTAATTTCGACAAAACAAAACGCTTTTCGTTTATTTGAATAGTTCGTTTGAATGGTAAATATGCGGGTACTGGATTTACTCACGTACCAGGCGGTGATGATTATCGTGATCGAAGTGTTCTTTCATATCATTATTATTGCATCATTTTATCATTAATACCCGTTCCAGGCAATGAATCAATACCGATCTATGATCGAGTTCTTTGCGATGATGTCGAAGGACCTGCATTACTTCGTTCAGTTCAAATCGATGTTCGTCAATTAGGTAGTGGGGCATTTTTGACTGAATTCGGTGGTTGTGGTGAGTCACAAACATGCGATGATCAAGTCGAATGGGGTTTAGATCAAGCTGATGAACATTTACAATCATGGGCATTTTGGGGAGAAATTCTCGGAATAAACGCCACGATAAAACAATTATCTCGTATTTATGCTCCAGCAGTCGCTGGTAAACCACTTAGCATGCAATATTTAGCCAAACAAAGAACATTCCAACTTTCGTATTATGTCAATACGAATGTAACACAACCAACAGAAATATTCATTCCGTCCATTAAATTTCCTAATCGCAGTTATAATGTAACTGTTAATTCAGTATTAAAATGGAGAGTTGATACAACAAATCCTGATCTTATACTTGTCGAACCCAATCAACAAGTCATTGCAAATGTTCGAGATCCGATTATTGGTGTTGTAGAAATTACACCGACAACTTCATCGGAATTTCACTGAGAAATATACGATATGTATGTGCTGGAGGGTTTTTTTTTTGTTTCTTTATTTTACCTAATAATACTTAATAATAATAATAAAAGAATGGTCAACTAAATTTCTTTTTTTTTGTTTTGTTTTATAATTAAAAGAGCGATTTCAGTCTGGGAAAGGAAAAAAAAGAAACATAAATATCGTCTGGTCATTAAAGTCGTACCACATCAAATTTTCTTTTTTGTTTATTCTAATTAGGATCTACTATTCAGATCGAGGATCTAAACGATTTAAGCACCGGTTTTCTTTTGTTGTCCAGCAACCAATGCCATAAGACCATCAGTTGACATGGATTTTGGTCGTTCTAATGGAAAACCGAGAGCACGCGACCAGATCATTTGGGCAAGAACACCAAGTGCTCTTGAAACACCAAACAAGACAGTATAATAATTCATTTCTTTCATTCCGAAATGCTAAACAAAACAAGAGAACGAAATAAATAACACAATAATATTTACTTTCACTTTTTTTTTTCAATGAATACATACTTGAAGGAGAACGCCTGAATGTGCATCAACATTTGGCCATGGATTTTTAACTTTACCAAGATCGCCGAGAACTTTCGGTACAACTGTATATAATTTCGAAACAATTTTGAACATATTATCATTAGGTAAATGTTTAAGAGCAAACTCTCGTTGACATGTATAACGTGGATCTGTTTTACGTAAGACAGCATGTCCATAACCGGGTACGACACTTGTTTTAAGTGTGTCAAGAACGTATTGTTTAATTTGTTCATCGGTTGGTGTTTCGCCAATTTTTTCGACTAATTTTGTTAACCAAACTAATACTTCTTGATTGGCAAGGCCATGTAATGGACCAGCAAGACCATTCATAGCTGCAGCAAAGGATAAATATGGATCTGATAGAGCACTACCAACAAGATGACTTGTATGTGCACTGACATTTCCACCTTCGTGATCACTAGAATAAACAACGAATGAATCAAAAACAAATAAATTAATTCGAATATTTTACCTATGAATGGTTAAATAGAGACGCATTAATTCGACGAATTGTTTATCTTCATAGCCTAACATAGTTGCAAAATTCCATGACCAATCTTTTTTCGAGTCAATTGCGCCAACAGCTGTACCATCTCGATATAAATTTCGATAGATAATCGCAGCAATGGTTGGTAGTTTAGCAATTAAATCCATGGAATCTTCGGAGATAAACTATTCAAAAAAACATTTTTATCAAATTTAAATTCTTAGTTTTTTTTAATGTTTCTTGTTCTTACCTCCCAATATTTAGCTTTGGGAACATTATCCGAATAAGCTTTGGCAAATTTCGAGCCAAGATTAAGCGCTGTTATAGCAGCACTAAATTGTGACATTGGATGAAGTTGGGCTGGGAAATTGTTTAACATTGTGACAACATGTTGAGGAATATCGGCTCGATTATTCCATTCTTTGGTAACCCATTCAACTTGTTGTTGACTTGGTACTTGTCCGGTAACGAGAAGCCAGAAGAGACCTTCTGGTAATGGTTCTTCACCACCTTTTGCTTTTGGCAATTCTGCTTGACATTCAGTGATTGTTTTGCCACGAAAACGAATACCTTCATTGGCGTCTAAGACTGATGTTTCGTAGACAAGGCCTTTGATGCCACGCATACCGCCATAGATCTAGACGAGAAAAAAAAACAAAACAACAATCTATCAGAGAAAAATAAAAGCTTCTCAATGTACCATGTCGACTGTCACGTTGCCAATGGGAGCATCTTTGTATTGAGATTTGAATGCGGCAACACGTTTTTGTTCTTTGGGAACAAGATCTTGAAGAACTTCTTTTAAATCCTATTCAAAAGACAAAACATTCGAATAAAATTGTGTTCTGTTTGGTTTTGTATCTTACAGTAGCTTGTGTTGATGAATAACATTTTGATTGAAGGCCACCGAGAACGTTATTCTATAAACGAAGATCAATATATATATATGTATTAACCAAAACAGTCTAATTTACCGTTCGAGTCGATGATTTTAAAATGTGAGTAAATGATCTTGATCCAAAAGACATGCTCGTCCCGTGATCTTAATATTCACCTATATGTAAAATGTAAGTACCGTTGAAGAGAGAAAATAATAATAAAAAGCAAAAAATTTTCCGGCCCCAAACGTAAACAATCCATATATTATCCACGCCAGTAAAAAAACCCTATGAAAACATTTCTCAATAACTTTCCGTCTAGCGCCATCTTCTCATTTCATTACGTTTACAAGCGACATCAAACCTTAATTGAGTTCAGTTGGTTACCTAAAACCAATAGGTAACCAAACGAACGAGTCTCCTTGTTTCTCTCTCTGTCACAATCATCATATATTTTATATTTCTTTTACCTTTCCTATGACTGTACCTGTACATCGTTAGTACATAACAAGTTGTTTAGAATGTGCATTTTTTATCAATATTCAAAATCCTGTTTCTTTTTCTTCTAGATGCCTTCATTAAAACACCTTCAATCCAATGTATGTTTATGCATGTTGATGAGAAGACGAGAGAAGAAGAAGAAGAAGAAGAAAAACAACCAGACGAAAAAAAAATCCAACAGTTCTGTTCGCCCATGAAAAAGAAAAACGAAGAACGAAATAGACTGTTGAAAATGTACTAGAATAGCTAATCGAATTTCATTTTATTTATTTACTCTTGTTTGGATCTGATTGCGTGTTTAATGAATACAAAAGATTGTCAATCATATCGAGTTAATCAAGACGAGCCTCCTATTAATTATTCAAAGGTTATTGATTTTATTTCTTCTTTGACATTCGTTGATTTATTTTTTTTGTTCTTTCAGGACATCGATAGTGAATCAGGCATAGCATCAGTTCAAACAAGAAGTTCCAAAGTGGCGTCATCAGACACCAATGATGACGAAAGTCCAGCTTATTCAACACGAACGAATTCACTTAGTGAAACAGATGATGCTTTTCGGCGAGCATCGGATGCGTCATCAATCACTAATTTCAGTACGAGAACCGTTAGTGAATTTCCATCAGGCAGTTGTTCATCGGGCTTGACAACACCAACAATGTCCATGTCAATGCTTGCAATTAGTTCGAAACAATCATTAGCCGCACCGTTAGATGCTCCCGAGAATAATAAATCCAAGGGTAAAATGAAAAATTTCTTTCAAAAACTATTCGGTAAGATATCATCAACGACGACGACAACAACAGCAACAACAACATCCTCAACAAATGAAATGTTAAATATCGATCATGTTAATGGAACAGCTTATCCAGCCTTGAGTCCACTACCGATTACACAAGGGCCGATACGTTTGTTTGTTATTCGACATGGCGAACGAGTCGATCGATATTATTCATCACAATGGTTACAACAAGCGTTCGATAAAGATGAAAATTATTGTCGATTCTCGCCGATTTTACCGTGAGAATTCATCGAATTTGTTCGATTGATTTTCACTTTCGAATTTTTCTAGAGAAACATTACCATTTCGAGCATCATTTCGTGATTTTGATCTCGATCCACCATTGACATACAAAGGTTTAAAAGACGCTTTTCATACGGGTTTGTTTCATGTTTTTCTCGTTCTATTTTCTCCTCATTTAATCGGTCATTTCAGGTACACGATTACGAGAAAAAGGCATTCATATTCACTATTGTTATTCATCACCAGCGCTTCGTTGTATTCAAACTGCAGCAAAAATTATCGAAGGTTTACAATTACAAAATAAATTAAAGATTCGGGAATAATTATATATTTGATTCTATTTGACTGATCTGTTTGTTTAATACAGCATTGAGCCTGGTCTTTTCGAATGTACAGCTTGGTATACACTCAATGAGACAAGTGACGTTATAACAATGCCAAAATTTATGACGAAAAAAGAATTAGTCGAGAATAAATTTCCTATTGACAAGAACTATCATGAACAAATGAATCTCGATGATATCTTGCAATTTGAGAATGAACTTGAATTCTACGAACGAAGTCACGCTGTTGCAGCGTCGATTTTGAAATCTCATGAGAATGAATTAATTCAATATATTCATCAAGGACAAGTTACACCTCAGCATCATCTACATGTTTTATTTATTGGTAGAGTTTTTCTCAGTGTTCTGTTTTTTTTTCGAATCGAAATAACTTCTTATAGCACATGCACCGACTTTGGAAACATGTACACGAAAATTATGCGGAGGCAAATTTCGACCGGATTCATTGGGTTATGTTATTCGTAATGTCGATTTTTTGACAGTATTTCAATAAATATCAGTTTGTGATTGATTGACTGATCGTTTTTTCGTTGTTTTTAGATGACAGTCATTGAAAAAACGGACAACAATGCACATAAATGGATATTTCGTCGAAATTCATTCTACGGCGATGAATTTTAAATATATCTATTTTCTTTTAAATTTCTCTTTTTAATAAAACAAATAGACAATAGTTGCTTGGAAAGAAAATGTATTCTTCTTCTTTTATTTTTAAGATAAATGCCGTCCATAGATTTGTGATAGAATATGAGCAGTACGATGACAAATACGACCATACCCATCTCAAAGATGGTCAATGATTTGTTCTTGCAATGGCTTTCATTGCCAGAAACACGAACGACACTCTCAGCTGCTTTACATTCTGTACGAACTAATAGTAAAATGCCGGATCCGATCAATTATTTCAAAGTAAAAAAAATTAAATAACGAATTAATCACCGAATGTTTGTTTGTTCAAATAGAGTTCATCGACACGTGGTGGTGGTTTTTCAAAATCTCAACATTTCGATTCGCCTCCTGTTTCTCCTGTACCTCGTTTGCCATCGAGTCCACGTATAAATACCTCGAATAATCTCTCTCTCAATGAAACACCAACAACACCATTACCATCATCAGTACTAACAGCAGCGGCGGCGGCAGCTGCATCGTCTGATGTTCGTCAAAGTGTTGAAGAAAAAAAATCGCATCCTTCAATCAAGAAAACATCTACAGATACGAATGGATCAAATCAACTTGAATCTGCAACAGTAGCGAAAAAGACTAAAACAGAAATTGAAATCAATCTTGAACCAACAATACCAGCCGTTGTTACAACGGCACAAACGAAAAAATCAACTGCACAAATCGAACAAAAAATTCAATCGAAAGAAGAAATCATACCGAAATTCTATTTTCCCAATGGATTAAATCTCGCTAGTTCAACTAATGATATTCAATTAGCTAAACAATTGAAACAAGTCAAAGATGAAGTATTTGTCCCTAAACAAGATAAATTACGTCTAGAAGATTTCGGCAAAGTTGCTCAACTCATTGGTTTAAGTCTCTATTGGAAATCTATTTTATTTCGTGCGTGTCTTCAAGATTCCAAAGGTTCCTATACAGCTAACAGTACAATATCTTATTCGCAATTTGAAACATTCTGGAAGAAGTAATTCGAAAAATGTTCGATCGTTTTGTTTCCTATCGTCATGAATTTTTTCATAGAGTATGCAAAACAAATGTTGATCATGCTTTAAAATTTATCTATTTACTCATACGTTCATCAACATCGACATTAACTCTCAATCGACAGTATTTATCTGTCGAAGATTGGGATTTTCTCATTCAGGATATCATCGATACGCATCCAGGCTTGAAATTTCTTCGTGATGCCAAAGAATTTCATTCGAGATATATCAAAACAGTTGTTGCACGAATCTTCTACAATTGTAATCGATCATGGTCGATGAAATTAACACTTCAGGAAATACGACGATCGAATTTTGTCCAAGTAAAAAAATGAAAATAACACAAGAAGAAAAAAAACTTCATTTTTTTTTTCATAGACATTCGATCGACTTGAGAAAGAAGACGATATCAATCGTATTCATGATTATTTCTCTTACGAACATTTCTATGTTATCTACTGTAAATTTTGGGAATTAGATTCCGATCATGATTTATTAATTAGTCGAGATGATCTAGCTAAACATAATAATGGAGGTAGATTTGTTTGTTTTTGTTAGATTAAATTCATTATTTTGATACTTTTAGCGATATCGAATAAAATTATCGATCGAATATTCTCCGGAGCTGTTTCAACGTAAAAATTCTTTCAACAAAATTTTTAAAAAATTTATTTCCTTTTAATAGAAGTCCAAATATCAAAGAAGGCAAAATGTCCTATTACGAATTCGTATGGTTTCTCATTTCTGAAGAAGATAAACGTACTTCAACGAGGTTCGAATGAATTCCACGAAGAAAATACAACATTTCAACCATATTCTTCTCATTTAGTATTGAATATTGGTTTCGTTGTATGGATCTCGATGGTGATGGAATCTTATCCATGTTTGAACTCGAATATTTCTATCAAGAACAAATTCATAAAATGGAAATTTACGGCATTGAATATATGTCATTCGAAGATTGTATTTGTCAAGTATGTGTATAAATGTGTATAAATAGATTATTTATTAATAAAATTTGTTCGTTTTTTCAAAGATGTTAGATTTAGTTAAACCAGAAGAAGTCAATCGAATACGTTTGAAAGATTTAAAACGTTGTAAATTAACGAATATTTTTTTCGATACATTTATTAATCTCGAGAAATACTTGGACAATGAACAAAAAGATCCTTTTACAAATTTGAAAGATCCCGATTCACCGGAACTATCCGATTGGGTGAAATATGCTGAAAATGAATACGATAATCTAACACATGAAGATGGTGCTAATGATAATCTCGATGACGAGTAAATTGAAATCTATTGATTATTTTGAAAAGGAAAAAAAATCGAAATTTTCTCTCATTTAGAAATTATGATGAAGATTTCGAAAACGATGATGATGGTAATGATGATGGCGATGAATCTCCTAAACAAAAGTTAAACTCATCGGATCGACTTACGTCAGCTTTAGACAATGAATCGGATGATTTAGAAGACGAACTTAAACGTTGGAAAGATTAAAATTTGTTTTTTTCTCTTTCTTTCATGTTTCCCAAATGTCTTTCTCTTGTTTTCGTCTCGATGTATACTTATACACTCATTCACAGATTCTCAAAAAACAAAACATATATATATTTGTTTCCATAAATCACACTTTAGAATCTCTCTCGCTCTCTCTTTTTTGTTTGTTTGTATATCTGAACTCTAAAATTAAAATAAACAATAAAATAATTCTACAGGAAAGAACGACATCTAAATAAGTCTCGTATCGATATTTGAAAATTCAATTGGATAAGTCCGATAAAGAATCGTCCGTTCGTTCTCGTTAAATATCATTTTAGTTAGATCAAATGGAGAATAGTCCGTCAGTTAATTTGAAAGAACGACTTAAGACTTTGCTTAATTATCAAGATGTCTTAACGAGAAACTATCTTCTAGCACAACGAACTAGTGATCAAGGTTTGCAGATTGATTTCGAGAAAAAATCATTCGTTTTTATTACAAAAAAACAAATCTGTGTTCATAGAATTTAGTGCATTTTTAACATTTGATGCTGATCTTCGTCGTAAATATCATGATTTACGTGCATACGCCGATCAACAAGATCGATGTATAGAAGAATATCGAATTGAATCAGCACGTAAAGACAAAAAAATTCAATCGCAAAGTTCACAAATACTTCGTTTAACTCAACATAATAAACGAAATGCCGAACGTTTAGCTGAATTACAACGATGTTTAGATCGAATTAAAGGCACACTTACCGAACAAAACACGTACGATCAATTACGTGATATACTTCGGTAAATTTGTTTTTTGTCTGTTTTGAACAAAAGCACGAGAACAATTTTGTCTCAATCTAGCGATTCGATCCTATCAGACAGTGAAACAACAGCTGATTTATCGGACAAAAATTGCACAGGCGATGAACTCGATGGTGATCATGCTCAAATCCCGAAAGTTGTCAGTCAATCGAATGGAATCGGAACTGGTAAACGATCAGTTCAAATTGAAGAAAATCCAGTTATTATAAACAATGAAGTACACATATCTTTTCTCATTGTGTTTCATTATGAACTCGTATTTCTTCGTAGGATATTGAGAAAGATGATGAACAACTTTGTGGATCACCTTATGCAAATATAACTGTTAGTCGAATACAAACCGGTCAAATCATATCTCCAACACCGATCTCTTCTCGACTATCTCTATCAGCTCATCGAAGACCGAAACAAAAAATGCGTAAACCATCAAAAGAATTTCTTAGCAATAAATCAGGTTCGATTGACAATCAGCTGAGAAGCAAAGAAAAATAAACAAACAGATTTATTTCTTGTAGAAGAATCTGAATTAAGTACGGATGATATCTTCTGGTCGAAAGAAGACGACGATTTGCCTAAAAAGAATTCGTCACCATCGATCTATCCAACATTACCGAAGATAACAAGTCCAATAAACGAACAACGAACGTTAACACCATCGACACCATCAACTAACATTATTTCCAATACGAGTCCCTCGAGTATTGGAACATTACGTGCAAAAGCACATAATTTCGTATCTCGAAATATTCTCATACCGGAAACATGTTGTGTCGTAAGTATAATTATGAATTTTACTCGAAAAAAAGAAAAATCTATTGTGTTTAGTGTTTGAAACGAATTCATTTTGGCAAATTAGCCTATCGTTGTCAGAATTGTAGTGCACTCTGTCATACAGGTTGTAAGGAAAATTGTGCGACACTTTGTTTGCCAAATGTGAAAACACCAAATCGTGGTGCTGTATCGAAATATACATCTCGAGAAATGAATCAATTGCAAGTACCAGCATTGATTGTCCATTGTGTCAAAGAAATCGAACAACGTGGCTTACATGAAGTTGGTCTCTATCGATTGAATGCGTAAATATTTCTCAAAAGAAAAACAAAACAAACCGATCATTTAAATAGATCGGAAGAGCACACGTCTGAACTCCAGTCACTAGCTTATCTCGTAT
>ERZ778029.2531-NODE-2531-length-12340-cov-4.200977_pt1 | contig 12340 bp, 17 predicted proteins | sample MGYA00375759_ERZ778029 | MGnify/ENA primary metagenome ERZ778029 (study PRJEB29350, sample SAMN05389819) | bioreactor metagenome | isolation source: Ammonium sulfate bioreactor | place: South Africa: University of Cape Town | collected 2014-04-04 ...
GATTTGATTGATTGATTAGATCGATATAACAATCGTGCCATTTGTTTTCATTAGCAGAATGTAATAACATCGGCATGAAGAAGAAGGAAAAAACGATATTACGCATATCAGTGTCATGAAATACTTCAAATTTGATTTCATTGGTAATTTGAACATCCAATACCGGAGAAGTCGGTTAAAATTTTTTAACAAATCAATCTGATAATCGAACACAATGTCTATGAACAAAGACTTGAATGCATAGATGTCTTTAATATATTCAAATAGGTCAGCAATTACTCATCGATTGATGACAACAGAGTTTTTTTTCTTCTTCTTCTTCTTCTTTAGTTTGTTCGAAGATCGATCGATTAGGCAATTGAATAACGATGAGTGAACTTAATTCGAATACGAATCACGATCAATCAGTTAATAATAATAATAATAATCAAACGAATTCAAGCAATGGATCAAATCGAAATCATGGCCGATTTGATATGCGATTTATTGTCTGCAGTCGAGATGCAGGAGCAATTATTGGAAAAAAAGGTGCAAATATTCAATCGCTTCGACAAAAACATCGAGTAGTCATTCAAGTGCCTGATTGTGATGTAAATCAATCGAATGAATAGAAAAGAAAAAGATTTGATATCATTTTAATTTAGGGACCAGAGCGTATTCTGTCATTACAAGGCGATTATGATGCTTGTTTAGCAGCTATCGTTGACATTCTTCCGACATTGAGAGATAATCAACGTACACAAAATGATCAGAGTGAAATACGTCTGTTAACACATCAAAGTCAAGCAGGAGCAATTATTGGTAAATTTGAGATTTCAATTTTGAATTCAATCGAAAGTTTGTTTCAGGCAAGGGCGGAGATCGTGTACGTGAACTTCGTTCGAAGTATAATGTTGGTATGAAAGTTTTTGTTCAATGCTTACCATTTTCTACTGAACGTGCTGTTGCATTACGCGGTCGAACTGAAGATATCGACTTGTGTCTACGCGAAATATTCAACATTCTCGAACAAACACCACCACGTGGACAAATGTGTTTCTATGATCCGTATAATTTCGACGAAAGTCTCTCAACTGAATACGGTTGGTTTTATTCTACATAGAAATTAAAATCAACTATTTTTCTTTGTTCTTCAGGTGGCTTTTCTGATGGTACACCTTCAATGATGAATAATAATGGACCACCACCACCACCACAGCCACCAGCCTACCGTCCTGATCCACGCGATCAAATGCCTTTTCCAGGACCAGCATCTTATAATTCAAATTATCCTCCCGGACCCAACAATGATCCTTATAGTCAAGGATTATCTCAACCGCCGCCACTGAATTTCGATGGCAATTTCAATGCGCCACCAACTCAAACCAATCAAGTGACAATTCCCAGTCATTTAGCTAGTTGTATAATTGGACCTCGTGGTACAAAAATCGCTCAGATTCGTCAAACATCTGGTGCTATGATTCACATCGATGATCCAGCACCAGGGTCCAACGATCGGATCATCACTATTCAAGGTACGCCGAATCAAATCAGTCAAGCACAATATTCTCTTCAAATGGCCGTGAAAGAATCAGGTCTATGGAACGGAAATTAACTTCAATCGAATTCTCTCTATCTCTTTTTTTTTCCTGTAAATTTATTCAATCAAGATATTAAGCATAACTCTCTCTCTCTCTCTCTCGTTGTTTTTAGTTGTTCTATTCTATTCATCTAACGTTCCATTTCAAAAATCTTCTCGTTGTTATTTTCTTACAATAGTAAAACAAACGAAAGAAAAGCAAACATCATATACTGTATTTTATTCACTTTACTAAACTTTCTATTTCAATGTTATAAACGCTTGAAAAACAAAAAAACAACCAAAATGATCATTACAGACTAATGTTAAATATACGTAGAGAGTGTGTTTTTCTTTTAATGATAGAGATGATTTCACAAACAAAATCAAAACGAACGGGTAGACATCAAAACGTTTCACGAGTTTAGTTCCTCTCGACACAACAAACGAAAAACAGACGAAAGAGGAGAACAAACATGTAAACAATAGATATTCTTTTGTGATTTTTTTTTCTCTTTTCTTCTATCTAAAGCCATTTGATTATAATGTAAATGATAAACCAACATTTTTCGATTAAGATAGAAAACCAAAAAAGAAACAAAACAAGAAAAACAACAACACAAACACCCGTAAGAGATAGATTTCTTCTTTTTTTTTTTCTGTTTTTAAGCTAAAGCAAAAGCGCGTTGGATCATCTTCAATGTTTGGTCTGTGGAAAATTACTATTTCACAATGAATAAAAAAAAGAACAACAACAACAACATAAGCACATAAACTACAATCTTTAGTTTTAGTTTGGAGATAAACACACACCGTAATTACACACATAGAAAACGATTATGTTAGGTGAGATGCACTTAGGAGACCGATCTATACACATTGCAAAGAAAACAAACAAAATATAGAAAGAAATGAAACTGAATCATGGTTAAATAAGAATAGAAAACAACGAAACGGCAATCTAGAATTTGTTTAACCAAGCCAAACAGGATGAAAACATGGTGGAAATGGAATCATAGTCGCAGCTTGAAATGAAACAAAAAAAGAATTTCGAAATAAAATATAAAATTTCTTTTAAAATGCAAAACAAAACAACCGAGATGAATACCTGCAAAAATCACGACCCATTTTAAACCGAAAACGGATTGACAATAAACATGATGTTGATTTTGCTGCTGTGACTGTGTATTTGCAGTACAAATACCTTTTGAAAAAGAAAACGTTATGAGTCGTGATCTTTGCAAGGAGTTCGAGCCAAAGAAAAGATGCAATTGCTTTTTTTTATTGAGACTTACGGAAAATGGCAGGTGGAATCGGTCGATAGAGTGCTGGCGGAAACGGATGAAAGCCTGCTGATACACCGTTCGTTGGATCAGGGAATAGGACTCGCGGATGAGCGTGACCCGGTGCTGGCAACGAAACGAACGTCGGATGAAAGAACGTCGATGATTTCGTTTGATGTCTCAACGAGGCTTGTTTTTGAGCGTAGAGAATTCGATAGACTTGACGCCAATCTTTTTCACTGCAGTTCGTTATCGATGCCAACGCTGTCTTATCGAAATCACGTTGACAAAGATCATGCCAAAGAAGATTATCATTGAGTGTGTTGCAAATATCTCGGCAGGTTAATTGAAGTGCTTGCAGAGATTTAATTGGAAGTTGTTTAGCAAGACGAAGCTAGAAATCAACGTGATTAGCTTGCAATCGAAACAGAACTTCGAGATTTTACTTTGATTTCATTTGGGAGACCGATCAATGTGGCATTCGATCGTTGACCAGATTCTGAACGAGAGAAAATTTTAAATTTCTTTGTTCAAAAATAATCAAATTTCAACTACCTTCGAGTAATTTACATAGCAATCGATTGGCAATATTATCTTTGAAAATTCTCGATAGATCACGAAGATTTCGATAGGGTAAATTCGAATCTTTCTGAACGAGAAAATAATCACCGATATTCAATGATAGTTTCCCGCAGGCTTGAGAAATCGAACTGACAACGCCATCGATCGTTATCAACGAGTCGGTTTTCATAATCGCTAACGAACAACGAATATGTTCTTGTTCGCAGAGTTTATGTCGATATCGAATGACGTAGAATGTCGATGATTTTCGAGCGATTTTCAAATCATATTGATTCTCGGAATCCTATGCAAAAAAAGATCAAAACAAAATATTCGATTGAAGATCTAATTTCTTTACCATTTGAAAACCATTTTCAACCATCAGAGCGTGAATAACAATGATCATATAATCGAAATCATTGTCCGGTTGAGAACATTCGATCAATCGATGGATTTGAATCGGATAGATATGTGATGGATCTCGAACTTCGTCTAATGTTAACGGTTGATCGATAGTTGTTGGCGAATTTTCAGTGAGAATATAAATCGTATCACCATTGACCAGTGTCGATTGGGAAATCGTTTGTTTTTCATCGAGAATATCTTTTCCATTCAATGAAAGATGAAAATTGGCTTTTTTTAACGATGAAAACTGTGTTTGAATTTGTGCTTTTAGTTGTTCGATCGTCGATTGATCGAACGTCATCAAATTTGTTTGCGTGTTGAATTTAATTCGAAATTTCATCTTTTGTTTCTGTTGTTGTTGTTGTTGTTGTCTTTCGAATAAATAAAAAAACTACACATACACAACACACGCGCGCGCAAGTTATTCACGTTGTTTCGACAGCTGATAGCGCTCTCTTTCTATTTAATCAATTCACATGATCAACAACAAAACTCGGTTCGACCAATGAGAATCAACGTCGCTAACCATTGCCTTTGTTTATTTGTTTACGGACACTGTTTTCCCTTCCCTTCATTTCGATTTCAAGACAATGAGCGAACGTGGTGTAAGTCATCAAACTTCGATAGCTTTTCTTTGTTTTATTTATTCGCTGAATTTAGTATTCAAAAGAACGAAGCAGTGGACGTTCGCGTCGTTCACCATCACCGCGACGATCGTAAGTTGGAAAAAAGGAAAACGAGATGAGATTTATGACGAAATTTTGTTTAGTTCTCGTTCGCCGTCGCCTCGACGATCGAAACGAAGTTCGCCACGTCGAGGAGCGAACGAAGTTCATCGTGAAAATCCAATACCCAGTGCTGTCTTAGGCGTTTTCGGTTTGTCACAATACACGACCGAATCGGATTTGAAAGATTTATTTCACAAATTCGGCCGAATTAAAGATGTACAAATAGTGATCGACAAAAAAACCAATCGATCACGAGGATTCGGTTTCGTCTATTTCGAAGAAGTTGAACACGCTACTCGAGTATGAACTCAATTGATTCACAATTTCTCGTTCGAATTTTAGTGTTTTTAGGCGAAAGAAGCTCTGAATGCAACTGAACTCGATCATCATCGATTACGTATCGATTTCTCAACAACACGACGAGCTCATACACCAAGTAAAACCTTTCACAAACAATTCAGCCCGTTGCACATGTTCTTCTAGCGCCTGGCATTTACATGGGCGTTCGTACGTCCTCGTCGTCGCATCATCGATCAAACGGGCATAGTTACCGTCGTTCGCCGTCGCCCGATCGAAGATCTTCTCGACGACATCGTCGATCGAATCGATCTCGGTTTGTTTGAACTTATATTTACTCGAATGATAAACTCATCGATTGATTTAGATCTCGTACACGTAGTCGAACAAGATCTCGATCACGATCACGTTCCCGTTCTCGATCACATCGTCGTGACCGTCGTCGAAGTCCGGCCTATGCATAGAACAACACAAGCCCAAACATGTCGGTTTGGCATTCATTCCCGTCTGACGAATTTCTTCGGGGTGAGTGTCTAGTCAATCTAGATTTTTCTTAATTCTTAAAACACTTTATATACTTATCTAAACACGATGTTTTTGCTCTTGATTTTTTTTTGTCTCTCTCTGTTTGTTTGTTTGTCTTTTTTTCTGTCGATTGGATATCATTGGCTTTGTTTGTTTGTTGTTTTTTTTTGAAACTGAAAGAACTTTATAAATAATATTGCTTTTTTTTCTTCATTTCATGTTTATCAAGAAGAAGAAGAAGAATCTGTTACGGGGAAGAAATAACTAGAAAAAAGGAATAGAAGTTTTTGAAAAAAGAAATAAAACAGGAAGAGAGATATGAAGAAAATTTTATTTGAAGATTGCAAAACGTGAGTGATTTGCTTGTTTTCTTTTTTCTTTTTTTCGTTTTTTTTTCGAAATAAAAGCATATTGATTTATCTAATAAAAGTTCTCGTTCTCGACAAAGAGAACAAAAAAAAAAGAAAACGTTTATTGACAAAATGTAAAAGGCAATTTTCATTATTTCAATTCAATGGCAACTGCAAAGTATAGTGCATTGTTTCCTCATGTTGCTCACCGATCGAGAGAGCTCTTTCACGTACTTGTTCATGGCGCAACCAATCTGCCGAAGATCGACGGGCGTATTCCGCGATGTTACGTGACAATGTAACGAGATTTCACCGCATTGGAATGAAATGATTTATGTCGATATTGCTGAAGATGCTATTGGCTATGAGGAAATTATAATTCTCGTTTTGGATGAAGCAAGACAATTGAAAATCATTGAACATAGTTTTCCTTGGAGATGGTTCGAACCATTCTATCAGTATCATTTGAATCTGCAAAGTGAACTTAAACAGACGGGACAACGAACGAATTTGTATATTTCATTGATGAGAAAACAGAGTTTTTTATCGAAAGAAAATATTCGATATTTCGGTTTAGAAGTTCTTTTAAATTCATTTGATGTGCCTTTACCAACAAATCAATCGATGTATGCGGTTGCTCGAATTATACCTGATTATAAAACTTATAAATTCGAATATCTACGCGATCAAACCGTGCAAAAATTAGGCATTGAATTTACGAAAATAATCTATCCGAATCAGCAGGATTTTGTTGTGCCCGAATTTGCATTTACTGGCTATCCACAAGTGTCATTAGCATCGAGAATAGTGAGCAAAGAAATTGAAGTCTTGTTTTAGTTTTATCCTTTGAAATCTAGAGCAAAATTCCGATATGGAAACACGATTTTTTCTTTTCGCATCAAAACGAAAAAGATTTCATGTTCACTGATCGTAATTCGGCGATTGTTATCGAGTTTTATCCGTATCACAATATTTCCAATAATCCAAATTGGCGTATTACAGGTTTACTTGGATCGATCGGTATTCTGCTCGATACTCGATCGTACGATGCTTTGTCATCGTCGATTGCGAACGATGGAATGAAAACCGAGGGTCTCGTCGTCGAAAGCGAAGGCGATCTAACAGCTGACAATGCGAAATATCTCACGGCTGAAGTCGTTCTTCGACTTGTCAAAGAAAGACATCCAGTTAAAAATCTCCTAACATTTCATAGTGAAAATATGCCTGTTTTGCCATCGTATCACGATCAGAATACAGCCGAACCCGTTTACATTCAAGTTGCTGTGCCGAAGAAAAGCTTTTTACCAGCTATTCAAACGCCGAGAACGGCAACTCCACCGGTGGCACGTTCACCGGCACCGGTAAGAATAAATATCTAGCTATTTTCGAGCGAAGAAACCGAGAGAAGAGAAAAAGTTAACAGAATTTCTTTTTTCTTTCTCTTGACAAAGTAAACAGATACTTGAAAAGGCCAAATCGGTGAATGTTCGTTTCGTTTTTTGATTCAAAATTTTAAAAAACATTTTCTTCGTCACTATGTAATCGAGACGAAACCATGTCATATTATCCTTCTAACAAAAAACAATGGACACTTGTTCCCAAACAAACTTATTTCCCCAGTGCTCATCCTCTTACTTATTCTCTAGTCGGAGATTTTGAAATTTAAAATAAAATCAAATCGAAATTTTATCTTTAAGGTCGGACAACCAACATTTTTGCCACCACAAGTTTTCTACCCACCTCAATACGAAGTACAGAAATCATTCATCTCTTTTTGCATATTTCTATTTTCGACAATTTCAAGATCAAACCACCACAACCATCACCCGCATCAGTACAACCCAAGGAAAAACATGATGTTCGTAAACTCGATTTCCTTTGTCAAACAAAAAGAACAACTGAATATCTTTCGATCTAGAATTTTCGCTTTCATATTCCGCGTATAAATCCATATGATTTAGATGATATTCCCACGGAATATCGTGCGATGTTATCGACAAATTATCCACCACGTCGTGACGATGATATCGACGGATGGTTCGAGTATTTTCAACGAGAAATTGCGATCTATAAACAAGCTATCCGACGTATTATTCAAGATGTTGTACAGCTACGTGATCAACAGAAAACGTTAACAGCAGCGAATCATGATCTCAAAGTTAAAATTGAGAATTTTGAAAAGAAGAAAAAAGTCCTAGTCGAAATATTCGAAGGGGATAAAATCGATCGAGCAAAACTTCAAGATATTTTCAGTAAAATAAATTCAATCGAAAAAAAGAATCTCTATCGACTATCTGATCGATATTCTAGATCGTTTAAATGCGAAAATCTCTGCTCAATCATTAGAAATCAAAGAGAACTACGCACGAATAATTGGCTATGAAAAAGAATTAGCTCGTGTAAGTTGAACATATTCATTTTTTTATTATTAAATAAGAAGTCGGTTCGTAGAGAAGTGAATTACGTGCACAACACGATGCTCTTGTTCGAACGACACAAGCACGTGAAGTCGAATTGAAATTGATGAAAAATCGAATTGTTAAAGCCGAAGGTTTGGAAGAAACCGTTCGAAGACAAGAGGTTGTTATCGAAAAACTCGAAGCCATGATCAATAACTATATGAAACAAAAACGATCGGGCGGTAAAAAAACGAATCGAAACTTCGATTTGATTGATGTTTTCCTTTGATTAGGAGCTTTCAATGATATCGATCGAGATTTCTTATCTGAACATGCAGCACTCGGAAGTGAAACTCGAAAATTAGTTCGTAGAATTATCAAAGATTGTTTCGTTTTTATCTGAGTCGATTTATTTTTCTAGAGATTAGCAAATACAGAAGCTAATACAGCGATAATGACGAACTATCGAGATGATCTTTTACAACAAAATCTTACTTATCAACAAGAGTTAGCCAATCTCAATGCTCGAGTAAACGATAGTGAAATGTTAAAAATTGATTTCGAAATATTTATTTGATTTAGTTCGAAGAAAATACAGCTGCTTGGGGACGAGAAAAGGCTGATCTTCTTGAGAGACTCAATGATTTAGAACAATCGGTAAGCATTTTCAACTTGATTATTTTGCTTTTCTGTAGAATTTCATTTTCCTTTGCTTTTTATTAGAAAACAACACCACCGCGAACCAGAAAAACAAAACCGTATTAAAATTGATCATGATTATTAAAAAAAATAAAATCACAGGCAAACAAATAAATCGTATCTAAACGCTGCTTTTCGGTTGAGCATGTGCTATTGTATGATCTCGAGCTGATTGGAAAAATGCTTGAGAATTTTCTTGTAATTGCTTGGCGATTGCAGGTCGTTCGGGACTGTCCGTACTTGGATCAGTCATTAATTCGATTATTTCAAGTAGAACTAATCAATAGAAACGAAAACAGTTAAATTAACGATGAGATTCGATTGATTCTTACTAGTGACGATGGTTAAATTCGGTCGCCATTTGTCACCGAGAAGACCAAGACCTGAAAGAAAAGAAAACGAGAAAAATGAAAGTTTTCAGGAGGTTTTTTTTACAGATAAATCCATCTTCTCGAATACTTGGATGATAAATCGGTGTAACGAATTTAATCTAAACGAGAAAATGAATTATTATTTAACTAATTAGAATACTGAACGTACTTTTGGAGGTTTTAATGGAAAATCTTTTGGTATTTGAACATCAAGTGTGAATATATAATCAGCATAGGGTGATTTCTCCTAGAAAATATCGAAAAGAACAAACAAAAATCGAGAATTAAATTCGATTGATTGTTTTAAAAATTTATTTCTAAATCGATGCTTTTCGAATATGATACAACAAAAAATGCATCATTTTCATCTCATCGGGTCCTAGACTATGAAACGATATTGTCAATGGTGAACAACATTCATCGCCTTTTTTCTGAGCGAATTGCGCATTTCTTTCGATCCATTTCGTAAATTTGCCGAGATAATGCTGTTCGAATGTCATCGGATGAAATCTCTCCAATTGTCGATCATCACGAGCATTCATCACATAAATCCCAGCTCGTGCAAGACAATAAGCTAGATTGATATCTTCAGCTTCATCTTTGTTACAAAGTGCTCGTTTCTCTGGCTGACTGAGAATCTCTCGGCCGAATTGACGAAGAGCTTCGTGACTGAGAACATAACCTGCGCCACCGGATGGATAATATCGATCCGGTGTTTTCGCAACATAACCGAAATAGAACGAGGCATTTGATGGACGTCGACGAAGTAAATGGCGAAGGTTTTCCATGATGACATAAGTATCATCATCGGCTTTGAAAAACCAATCGAATTGGTCGAGATATTTTTCGTAGATATGTTGTAGCGCAAGAAGAACTTTTTCCGGGAGTTTTCGATATTTTTCGATTTTCTCATCGCCGACGTAAACGATTGAGAAAGGATAGACTGAAGAATCAGGCGGAGGCGAAGGTGTTTGACCAGCAACGATGAACATCGCGTGATCACATCGTTTCGCCCATGTTCTAAGAATTTTTCTCGACGTTAGATTTTCGTTTTTGATATTTATCTACTCACTGATAAACAACGAGCGCTCGATCGAGTCGGTTGAGTGTTGTCGGTATCCAACATAAAATTCTCGGATTTAGATTATAAATACTCGCTCTATCAGTGAAATTCTCGGGAAAAGATATTTCATTTGTATAGTTATTTTCGCATGTAGAATTTCGAGAATAAAAACGATGGATAATCGGTTGAATAAGAATCAAAAGAATTAGAATAGAATAGATCATTGATCGCCAACGACGATGATGAAGTAACATTCGAATCGAAAAACAAGCGAATGAAATTTTGTGATTTAACCTTCGGATTTTTTTTGTCAAGTTTACTTTTCGAACGAAAAAGAACGAAATGTGTTTGCATGAGTCAATGTAAATGCTCGTTTAGTTAAATAAACCAGTTTTTTTTACTTACCGGTCCCATAATTTGAGCTTCTAATTGATAAACTAAATAAACAAATAAAAACTGTTCCGAACAAACACAAAAATAACCTACGACTATTCTCTTTAGGTTCTAGTTTAACTATCTGTTCTGAATTTTCTTTTACTGCATCGTATTCCTAAAACAACAAACGCAAATTTCGGCCATTTGTTTCTTGTTTTATGCTATTACTTTGAGTAATCTTCGTTGAACTACTGTCATAATTAAATAAATTCGATGTATACCAAAATGGAGAAAAACCTTAGAAGGAATGAAATGAAAAAGATCCTTTTTAAATGCGTATATTGAGAAACATGTGATTGGATCGTAGTCAAACCGAAAAGGGGCACAGGTGTGCTTCGAATCGAAGAGACATCTGTAGAATATGATAATTTCAAGGGAGACGACAAAAAAATCTAGTCTTTTATTTGCGAATATATATATATATATATATACGTATTAATTAATCTGTCATTCGAAAAATATTCATGAGATTATCCAGAGAACCAGCTGTTGCATATTGATTAGGTTGAAGTTTAAGAATTCGACAAGCAATATGATAAATATCAACGTTATTCAATGAATCAATTGTCATATTTCGATTGAATAAAGGACCTCGAGCCATGAATACGGCTTGCATTGACGGAAATTGATTATCCCAACCATGATTACCGACATTTGTGTATGTTGTATTGGCCTGGAAAATGAATTGCAAAACGAAAACATTTTCAACTCTAGTAGAAAAATAAAATTTACACTTGTTAAAATCAATCCAGGAATATTCGGCACAACAGACAAGTCGCCAAGACGATGTTTTAGTTTCGAATAATGATATCGTTCAGGCATTTCATCACGTTTATATACGGTTACATTTGGAATTTGACTCAGATTTGCCTTTACCTCTTCGATCTATTATTTTATAATTAGTTTAATTTTGTATTTAAATCAAAATTTACTTGTCCATCAATTGGCATCACATTGAACAATGCACCAGAAATAATATAATCCTCGACTGACGATCGATTGACATAATTAGAATGAAATGGTCTTATAATTTTCGTGATATTCGTCATACCCTTAAATAAAAGCTAAATGTCAATGAACTATGTGCTTTTCAAAGATCTTTACATGATCTGAAACAATCATTATATTCAGATTATCGTTTAGTTCGTTTTTCACGCGTTCCATAAGATACTCAATATCATTATCAAGACGGATTAGCTAAGAATATCGAAACAATAGTAATAAACAATTCCTCTCGAAATTTAGCATACTGTTTCTTGCATTTGCTTTGATTCTGGCCCATAGACATGGCCTTGTTTGTCAGGTTCACTAGAATTCAATTGATTAAATGTCAACAAGATTATCATCGTATTCAAACGTACAAATGATATAACATGACTAAATCGATTGGCAATTCACGAAAGTATCGAATAGCATTATTCATCTTCTCTCGAAGAGAAATATCATCACTATATACCCAACTGTAGATCAACGGTCGAACGCCGTGAAATTCATTGTGACATGACGGCCAAAAGAGAACAGCTGCTTTTTTACTCTACGTATTTTAAAAAACAAATGATTTTCTTGATTTAATCAAATCTGAATGAATACTTGTTTCGTTGCTGTTATCCATAAAGGTTCAACTTTTGAGTCAGGCCATTGTCCTTCATCACGAGTACCTAAATTC
>ERZ778029.2539-NODE-2539-length-12319-cov-3.272423_pt1 | contig 12319 bp, 17 predicted proteins | sample MGYA00375759_ERZ778029 | MGnify/ENA primary metagenome ERZ778029 (study PRJEB29350, sample SAMN05389819) | bioreactor metagenome | isolation source: Ammonium sulfate bioreactor | place: South Africa: University of Cape Town | collected 2014-04-04 ...
CGGTAAACAATTAAGAACATATGAATGTGTTTTTCAGCTGCTGCGATACGTGCCTGTCATGAACATAATGTCGTACGTATTTCTTTTCTCTTCATGATGATGAATTAGAAAACTACGATTTTGAATTTTTTTTTATTTAGATTCATCGAGATTTAAAACCACAGAATATTCTTCTCTCACATCCGGATAAGAATAATCCACGTGTGCAAGATATCATCTTAAAAATTGCCGATTTTGGCTTTGCACGATTTTTATCTGATGGTGTTATGGCCGGAACATTGTGTGGTTCGCCGATGTACATGGCACCTGAAGTCATTCGGTCATTACAATACGATGGCAAAGCTGATCTATGGTCAATAGGAACGATTATGTATCAATGTTTGACTGGCAAAGCACCATTTCAAGCTCAAACACCGCAAGCATTGAAACAATTCTACGAAAGAAATATTAATTTAGCACCGTCGTACGTTTTTTTTTTGTTTTGATTGTGTATGGAAATTTAAAAAGATGCTGTTAATTTTAGAATTCCATCGTCAACTTCACGAGAATTAACTGATTTAATTGTGAGAATTCTAAAACGAAATCCAAAAGAACGTATTGATTATGAAGAATTTTTTAATCATCCATTTTTAACGAAAAGTAATTTTTTTTTCTTCGAATCAATCACAATCATTGACTAAAAAATCTTTCGATTTAGGTCAACCAATGCCAATTTCATCTGGCCGAACACAAGGTTCCAATATGAGTATAATTAGTTCATCACCATTACGCGAAGGCATTCTATCATCTCAAGGACAAGATTTTGTAAATTTTGACATTAAAAACCTAATTCCATCGGAATTCGTTCTTTTTCTCTTAGGATTTAGCAATTCCTCGGCATTTCAGCCGTCAGATCGATCCAATTCCTGAATATGAAGCAGATGTTCTACCAAATACATTGTCAACACCGTCGCGTGCAACCGCAACTCACCGTCGTTCGCCATCGCCAGACTCTGTAAATAATCCTAATCTACCTACGAATTCCAATCGATCATCTTCAAAACGATTCTCGAATCCAATAACACAGATCTCAACAAAACCAGATGATTTCGTACTTATACCTGATCAAACGACGATCGACAAGAGTCTTCCATCTGGTGGTCACACATCATTCGCTCAACTTTCACGAGAAAAACGTTTCGGCAAAGAACAACATCGAACATTGTCCGAAGGAGTTTTGTAAGTTACTGAATTGAATCAGGAGAAACTGTATGTTTTGTTTTGTTTTTCGAAATAGATGCCCGAAGGAAGGATCATCACCACGACCGGATAATCTCGCGTTGACAGCTATTGAAAATACAGCAACTATAAAGGACACACGAGCTTCCAGTGTTAGTCAACCGATACCTGTACCATCACAAATTCATAATTTCGAAAAAATGCAAGAGTCAAGAGAACGAATCAAAAGTCTCGGTGGTATATCAGCTGGAAGTCCAAGTGGTAGTCCGTTTGATGGTCAGTTTTTCTCCTTCTCATCCTCAACAAACCCATTACACATTCGATTCTGTTCTCTAGATCGTCGAGCATCATTAGATCGTCTTCGTCAAGCAAGTATTGCTTCATCGAATTCCGATCTCGCCAATTCGATAAGTCCACCGGCAGTTCGATTTAACGTTGAAGCTGCAGCTGCAGCAGTCAATCCATTCAGCTTAGTACCATCAACACGTCGTACACGTAATTCAAAATACAAACATTTACCCATGTTCAATTTCGTTTTTTCTTCTTCTTCTCATAACAGCAGCAACAACACCGCCGCCATCGCGAATAATTCCACCGTCGACATCGAATTCAAGTCTTGTTCAACAACAGAATTCAAAATTGATTATCGATGCATCACCATTAAAATCACGACAAATACTAACTGAAATCGATAGTAAATTGTTTTGGTTATTCGTGAATCGATTGATCGTCAAATGACATTTGTTTAGATCCACATGATCGGTTTTTTGAACAAGAAAATAATCTCGAATTTTTCGCGAATAATATCGATCAACAAACAGCTGCTGGACCGATTCGTCGACGTGTTAGCTCGATGTTTGGCGATGCCAAAGGCGAAGGTCGCTATTATGAACCACAGAAAATCAGTGACGATACACTGCTCGATGTAAGCAACTGATTTTTGTATTTTCTAGTCGAAATTTATTATTTCTTTAGAGTGAACATCATGATACATTGAATAAACTCGAATTTATCCTTCAATTAGTCGATTACATCTTGAGTTTAGCTGGTTCACGTACGAGTTTATTAACTGAATCGTTAAGTTTAAATAATAAGAACAGTAATTCATCAGCACGACCAAAAATGGATCGTCTTAGTCATGTTGACGATTTATACAAACGTGCCGAACAATTAACACTCTATGTCAAAGCAATGCATTTTCTCAGTTCAGCCATGTGTCTTGCTCGGTAATAAAAAACAGACTTTCGAGGAAAGCAAAAACGAAGAACATTTTCATTGTAGTGATACACTTAAATCGGGCAAATTACATCCGACTGCCAACGTTCGAAATGCTGTTAGTGATTTAAATAATAAATATAAACATTGCTTAATAATGTGCAAACAACTCAGTACACAAGAAGAATTACTAAGTCACGATGAAATGAAAGGCGTTACATTAACAGCGGATAAATTACTCTATTTACATGCTATTGATTTGTGTTTGAATGCTGCTAGTTTGGAATTTTTTGGTAAAGCTCAAGAGGTACGAACCGATTTCGATTGAATAACATTCGATTTGCATTTTCTTGTTGAATTTAGTGCATTGGTCCATATACGCAAGCGCAAGTCTTATTTCATAGTTTAAGTCAACAAGCAACAACGGATTGTGATCGATCGATCTTACGACAATATCGTGAAGCAGTCGAAAGACGTTTAATTTGTCTTCAAAATCAGGGACTTATCGTGCTCAACGAGCCATCGAGCACTCCTTAATACTTTCTTATTCTTATCTCTCTCTTTCTCTCTTTTCTTTTTCTTCATTTCATTTGCTTGTTCTTTGCGTATTTCTCTAGTCATTTATATAACATAGATATTCGTGTGTGTATGTAGATCTGTTATTGTTGTCTGTCATTAGCAAAAAACCAAACAAACCTTCTTTTTGAAGATGACAAACAATAGTGAACGAGAAAAGTGTCTGTTAAAACAGTACAACTAGTTAAGAAGAGGAAACAAACGAGTAGAAATCAATTGACATATATACATTTATATAAATATATATCTGTAGATTTAGCCAATTCAGGGAAATGAGAATGTATGTTCATTGTAAAAGTTTTTTTTTTAAATCTTATTCCTGAATTGCGCTTATCTTTCTTTTTCTTTCGAATCTTTTCCAATAACTCTCTCGTTCAGATTTATCGATATGTTTCTATTTCAAAACCTTTGTCTGTCTTACTGTGATCTGTCAATTTCATTTCTTTTTTTTGTACATTTATTCACAATATATGTATGTCCGTCGTAGGTGTAATGCCTTTACTCTTTCTTCTTCATTCTTTTTTTTTATATTCAATTAATGTTACGTGTCATTTGTCTTTATTGAACTTATTGCTCTTCTACTTCTTCGTATCTTTTTTTTTCTATTACTTGACGATTTTGAACAATAACTAAAAACAAAAACGTTCGAATATTTCTGACATTTATCAGTTTTTTTTTCTTCTCTAGATGGAACATGGATGATAGACATATTGATTATATTCAAACAACGAAACACACATCCGTTGGAATATACGGATGGAGAAAACGATGCCTATATTTCCTTTTAATTGTCTTGACGATCATTGTGTGTATGAATCTATGTTTGACTTTTTGGTTATCGATGGCGTTGGGTCTTCGTTGGGTTTGTTTGCTTTTATCTGAATGAATTTTGAAACGAATTGGCTTTTGTTTTTGAACGAATAGGGAAGTATTGGACCGATATCAATACTTAAAAATCATGTCATCTTCCGATCACCAGTCGTGTTAAAAGATGGACTTATTGCAAGTAAAATATTCAGTGGTGAACAGGTTGGTTTCATTCATTTGAAAGCTCGATTCACCTATAAATTTTCGTTTGTTGATTAGTCGTTAAGTATTCAATCAGAGAAAAGTGTACATATTCAAAGTGGTTCGGAACATAAACATTCGTCCCTCACTGTTGGTAAGACGAAATGAACTCGTCATAGAACATTTCGATCGTTTTGTTTTCTTTCGAAAAGATAAGAATGGAATACATGCCGATTGCGAACAGTTTCAAATTAATGATCGTACTGGTTCAAAACTTGTGGCTATTGATTCATCACAGATTCAAGTTTATACGAATGATTTAACGATTGATTCAAGTAAAACACGATTAGAACTTCCACATCTTGTAACCAATTCAATTAGTTCAGATAAAAATCTCAGGTAAACACTAAAAACAAAACTGCAAATATAATTATTATTTTGATTTAGTCTATCGGCAGATGATGGCCGATTGATTCTCTCATCGAATAAAGATATCGATGTATCTGCACGGCAAACACTTGATTTTATTGCCAATGATATTGTTATCAAAGCCCATACTGTTCGTTTTTTGCGTTTTGTTATTGTTTGAAATCGATCATTTCTTTGATCATTTAGATTCGTCTTCAAAATGAACATATTTATTTTGATAATTTACGTTTTTTTGATCGTGCCAAAGCGCCAATCATGGGTCGTAGTTCTCAATCATATTCGGTTTGTATTTGTGAAAATGGTTTAGTCTTCGCAGCGATCGATTGTCGACAACATGCATTTGATTGTCGCGAATAGAAGTTTGTTTGTTTTGTTTTCTATGCATTTATTCAATCGTTTTCGTTTTTTTTGTATGTTGTGTTTTAAACAACTATATTCTCTATTTACTTTCTCAGGCAGTGTAACCAAATAAGAATAATAATCAAAAAATCAGTCATTTTTTTTGTCTTTTGAAAAAAATAACTTAGTATTTGCGTGCGATGTTTTGAAATTAAACGAATAAATTTTAATGTTGTTTGAATGTTTTTTTTTTCTTATTCGTATTTTGACAAATGAATAAAATCATCATCGTAGATAAATGATTACAGAATTGATTGAATTACAAAGACTTGATGCGTCTGATGATCGTGTTTGGTGTGTAGCATGGAATCCAACAGGGACATTGTAGGCTTTCAATTATTTGTCGATTTCAAAACGAGCTTTCATTCATCGTTATGTTTTTAGACTTGCCTCATGTGGTTCAGATAAGTTAATCAAACTTTGGGGCCGTGAAGGTTCAGGAGAGAAAAATTGGATTTGTAAAAGTACGCTTACTGATGGTCATACACGATCGATTCGTTCAGTTGCATGGTCATTTTGTGGTACACGATTAGCATCAGCTGGCTTCGATGCTAAAGTCTCGATTTGGGAAAGACAAGGTCAAGATTTTGTCTTACAAACAACGTTAGAAGGACATGAAAATGAAGTCAAAGATGTAGCTTTTTCACGCAGTGGACTTTACTTGGCAACTTGTGGCCGAGATAAAAGCGTTTGGATTTGGGAATGTAATTAAGAGTTTCCGTTTTTTCATATTTATATTGGTCTTTTTTTTTGAATAGATAATGATGAAGAGAATGATTTTGCGTGTGCAGCTGTTTTAACAACGCATACACAAGATGTTAAACATCTCAAATGGCATCCACAGAAAGATGTAAGAATTCGATTGAAATTTAAAATATAACAAAAACTGATTCTTCAGTCAGATCTTAGCCTCGTGTAGTTACGATGATACAGTGAAAATGTTCATTGAAGAAAGTGATGATTGGTCATGTGCTTGCAGTTTAGGTAGAATTGATTTTCAATAAATATCACGATATATTTATGAGTATGACTTTTTTTGTTAACAAGATTCGCATACATCTACAGTTTGGTCGTGTGATTTCGACGCATCTGGAAAACGACTTGTTACATGCAGTGCTGATAAGACAGTGAAAATTTGGCAAGCCTACGAGAAAAATAATCGCGAAGGTACTGTGATTTTCGTAGATTTGCACAGATTATATATTAATTATATTAAAATATCAGGTATTCGTTCATCGAATGGTGTTTATCCCGTATGGAAATGCGTATGTACTATTAGTGGTTATCATACACAAGCAATATATGATGTGAAATGGTAGTTTTTCTTTATTTGTTTATCTTATTTCGAAATTGTTATTATATAAATTTTAGGTGTCCTTTAACCGGTTTAATCGCAACAGCATCTGGTGATAATGGCGTTCGAATTTTCCGTGAAGACGAAAGTGAACAAGCCGATGCACCGCCTAGTTTTTCTCTCATTGCTTCCAATATTCAAGCACATACTCAAGATGTTAACCGAATATCATTCAATCCGAAAGAACCTGGCTTATTAGCATCATGTTCCGATGATGGGACGGTTAGATTATGGCAAATTGAACAGAAATCAGCTTGATTTTTCTGAATTTTTTGTTTAGTTAATTTTTTTTTCTTTGTTTATTTCGTTTAAAAATAAAAAGAATCGGATAAAAACAAACGCATCTACACGAAACTCGTGCTTTAACTTAAATAGATAAAAACAAAAAACTGTTCAATTAAGATCGATAAGCGCAGATTGTTCTTTGACTGTTGTTTCATCATCTAAAGTCATATTTGCATTCTGCAAAAAAGAAAGTGTTCATTTTAAAAATCATCTATTCTCGAAAGAAGACAGCAATCAAACAAACTTGTGTTTCGTACGGCTTTTCGACTTGAGCAGCCGGTTCAGACGAATGTGTGCTGATACGAGTTTTTATTTCGTTGAGCATATTTGATGCCGTATTGGTGAATGTGCTTGAAATTTCCACAAAAAAACAAAATTCATACTGATGTCTTTTGTCTGAAATGAATTACCTTGTTGGTTCAGGTTGACTTACGTTATTTGTTCGTGTGGTTTGTGGTGAACCAACAGCATCGAGACCTTGTCGAAGAAGACGATTGAGACGTTCGACGGATTTCGGTGGACATGGACGTACTGGTGATGGATAAGTTAATGGTACACTTGAATCGTACATATCACATCCATGAATACGTTTATTTACTGAACGATATCGATAGATACTTGGTGTTGGCTCTTTTTTTCTAATTCACAGAAGAGAAGAAAGAAAAAAAGCGAATCCAAGTGTGAACAAAACATATTTCGATTACTTTCGAGATTTTCCTTTGTTATTTATACAATGACCTCGACAATAGCAAACATAGACAACGGTTAATAATAATGTGAGTATAATCGCAAGTCCAACAAGAAACCAATGAAAATAAGTAAATGGAACAGCTCGTACGAGATTATGTAATTCTCCGTTTGTGACATTTGATTCGAGTGTATCGAATGGAATTAACTCAACAATTTCAGGTACAGTAGAAACAAAATCAATCGGTGTCGTCGTTGTCGTATCATCCCATGATGATACAAACTGTTCGACTGTTGACAAAGACCAATCGAAATAAATTTCTCGATGATAAAGTTCAGGTCTACCACCGTAAAGTGTTCGATATGTAAATAAACCGCCGTTTGCCATTTGTTGTATATACTCGATATTTCGAACGCAGCGAATATATAAGTTCACTTTTCTTTGTTTTCTCTCGAAGACATTATTCGATTTCTTTTTGTTTCTGTATGCCCTGGATGATGATACGACTTTGACAAATTGAATGATGTTTACTTCGGACGGTACGACCATTTACATAGTTACGGTCGAATAGAACGAAAAACAAGTTTTATTTTTAATCATAGAAAAATAACAAAAACGAAAATAATAACGAATTGAATATCAATCATCGTCAGCATACGATGTTGGTGTTAGCCGAATAATTGAATCAAGTGCATTACCCAATGATTCCATGGTTTTTTCTAATTAAATAAACATTCGTCACGAAAATAACGAGAGAGAGAAAGATAGAATGTACCTGATTTCTTTTGATGTTTTTTCATTTTTTTAAATTCTTGTTGTCGTGTAAGATTAGATTTGTTTACTGTTCGTCGAATTTCTTCATCATATTGTCGGTCAGCTGTGTCAGCATGTTGTTGTGCAGATAAATGTTTTGATCGATCTGATATTTGAACTTTAAATTGGACCTCTTTTGTTGGTTCGAAATGATTGTCACAATCATCTTCCATTTTCTCATCATCGGAATCTTCAAATTGTTCATCTTCATCATTCATCAAAGCATCAATATCAAAGACTTCCTTCATTTGCGTAACAAGCTCCGTACTAATGATATCATGTGTACGTTCAGGCGGTTTGGTAAAATAAGTCAATTTTCCATGTGTCCAATCGGATAGGACTCGTTGAGCAGCTTTATGCGTATCTGGTAAACCACCTTTTTTCAAACAACCTAATTTGACAGCCATTTTCAGAAGAAATTCATTAGCATCTTGAAAATCGGTTAAATCATATTGACGCATCATCTATTACGATTTGTTTAATATTGATAACAGTAAAAAAAAACATATTTTACTTGTTCTTTGGTACATCGATGAAGTAACAATTCGATAGCTGGCATTGGATTTTCAATTGTTTCAATCTAGATGATTGAGTTTTTTTTATTACACTAAGATATAAAATGTGATTGTATCGACAACATACTCGAACACAATTTCTTAGAACGAGATTTGCTGGATTCGTTTCTTTCGACATCACAATACCAGGACTATCGAATAATTTAATTAATTTATCCAATTTAATCGTTTGCATTTGTCTATAGAATAAAACTGTTATATTCAAAATGTGCTCGAATAAATTTACTTTGTAATTCCAGGCATGGAACCAGTTTCACAAGCTTGACTTCGTTTCAAACTATTGATTACACTACTTTTACCTACATTTGGATAACCTTAACAAATACAACATGCCTGTCTTTTTTTTCGATATACTAAAAAAACCACAACTCTCACCAACAATTCCAACAGTAATACTTGTTTTAATATCATTTTTTCGACAATAATTCGACAAAAGATTCATTAATGTCGATGCACCGATGCATTTATTTGATGATTTCAATAGATGATCATCACATGCTTTGACAGATGTTTTTATTTGACCCTGAAAATAATTTAACAACATTCGATTGAAAACTATTCAACAAATCAAAACAAACCAATCGATCACGTTGATTTTGAGTCGAAGCACGAAATGCAATTGTTGGAAATTCATTTCGCAAATATTTCAACCATTTATCAAGATTATGACGTGGAATAAGATCTAATTAGTTGATAAATTCAAAATTTCCATCATCGAATAAACTCAATTTGTCATACCGATTTTATTTAATAACAAAATAAGTTTCTTATTTTTTCCTGAAGTTAAAACAGCTTCTTCGACTTGAGGACAACGACATCCAAGAGGATCACGAGCGTCGAGTACTTCAATAATAATATCTGATGCATCGACAACCTTTGATTTCAAACAAAAACAATGAAAAGTTATATTTCATCAATTGATTTACTTTTTTGAATTCTCGATAAAATGTCCGTCTTGATTTCTCCTGACCTTCGCCAATTTCCGTTGAAAATTGTTCTTGTTGTTCGTTCTAAAATTATCGAATAAATTCAACGATTCTTCTTAATCAAATCTCCTTACATGTAAAGTCTCTTCATGTTCAAATACATTCTGTCGACGTTGAACATCGAATAACATTGACTCTAAAGTTTTCGGACGTTCTTCTTCAAACTAAACAATTACAAGTTTACATTTATCTAGTTCGATATTATTTCTAAGAAATTCGAACCTGTCGTTTATTAGTATTAGTTGCCTGTTGAGATAAGTCATGTTTCAACGAATTTGATTTCGGAAATTTAAAATCTTTGAATTTCTTGTTACTCATTACTGTTTCCGTTGAGAAAAATCGATCAACGAACTTTAATTTCGTAAGTAAGCGAGCGAGCAAGTCGATGTCAGTCTATTGATTTGAGTAAAATAAGACCAATTGTATTAGTTTTACTATTACATGAGTAAAATCTGTAGTGACCTCTAGTATTTTCTATAGATCGATGAAAAAAAGATCAAAAATATTAGACTGTTTCTGATACATCTTCCAATCGGGTAATATCAAACATAGTTTTATTCTTTTTCAAATCGAAAAACAACTGTTCATCATAGACAATCACTGTTAATGATAAGTTTTTCTGTTGTTGTTTATGTCAGGAAATTTGATAATTATCAACGTTCATATCATTCAAACCCAGTAATTCATTTTGTTCAGTCGTACGTTCATAATGTTCGACTTTTAATTGCGGATCAGGTTCGGGTGCACACGTATTTTGCAAATAACAATTGCCAGCTGGATCATCAAGAACAATCGTAACGAATTTCTCTCCAGCAAGAACAGCATCAATATCACCGAGAAATGTTGACATTCGATTTTTATCCGTATTTGCATCGTGACTATCACCACCACTGAACGGCATAATAACACTAGCTAATTGACTTTTCAATGTCGTAAATATTCCTTCGATTGTTGTAAATCGACCACCGATCGATTTCGATTCGGATAATTCAAAATCAAGATCTGGTATCGCAAGTGACGATGTTTCAGAAACTAAGATGTCTCGATTGAGATCTTCGGCATCGCTCAAAGTTAATGTATATCGAATACCTTGAGGTGCAATACCTGTACCCGATTTAACTTCATTTGATTTATGTCCACATTCATCACATGCTGTTGCCATGACGATAATTTCTTTGAAATACGGAATATTCGTTACTTTCATGTTGGTATCACATGGTGCATTGCAATAAGGACAATTCGTACCGAATGTAAGAACTTCATCTTTGACATTTTCAGATGTAAGTGCTTCGGATTGATTTTCATCGGTTGTCGTGTGTTCGAATGAATCGTTGTCATCTGCTCATCACGATAGGGTGCTCGTGGATTTTCAATGAAACTGTTGCCACTTGGATCATCGACTTCGAAATGAAATGGTGATGAGACTTTTTTCAAAGATTCAAGACGTTCGATAAATTGAGTTAATTTATTCATTTGTTGCTCAAATTCTGAGATATTTTTTTGTGCATCACCGTCATCATTTGAATTATTTGTTTGATTTCGATGTAATTCATCGATTGTTTCTTCGATTTGTTTGACTGTCTTATTGATATTTTCAATAGTTGAGTCGATGAATCCTAGAAAAATAAAAATAAAAATAAAAATCGATTTTTATTGATTCAATTCGAACCTTCGATCGTTGTTAAGAGACCATTTTCGCCGTATGGTTCTTGTTGAAAGTCCAATTCTTTGATTCGAATTGTTCCATAACTGGATTTAACAAATTGTCGATTAAGATCTTGACTTGTTTTAACTTCAACAGTGATTAAGATTCCATAGGCTTCAACCCGTTGAGCTGGTTGAATATCATTATTTTTGAAATGACACGAATCACATTCGAATGAACTGAGTATAACATCTTTGTAGTAAGGTATACGTGTCAATAGAAGACGTGTATGTCCTTTTGCATAACAGTTCAGTTAATTGATTTTCAGCATCATCGGCAGACAATGCAGTAAATGCTGGACGGTTTTCGGTAGTAGAAGCCATTTTAGATTTCGATTTTGAATATGATCTAGAGTGATCGAGCAAAGGTCTTTTTTATAGATTTAGAAAACGGTAGATGACGACATATTTCAAGAAAAAAACAGATTCTTACGAAATGACAACATGACTAAGTTACCTATTGAATTATGTCACTTCCCTGGACTTTTTTCAGGATTGAAAAATACGGAGAACAGTGTGTAGTCTTCTGAGTAAAATATAGAAGGTACCTAAACCAATCATATTTATTGATTAGTATGTCAGAGAGCGCCCTCTCACAAAGACTCACTTGTCCTTAGATCTTTTAACTATACTAATACAGAGATTTGTATTTCATACGTATCAACAACAATAACAAAAATAGAAATATAGAATTAACTGAGAATCAATTGTATTGTTTTTCAAGATATTCATTTTCTGTAAATATATTAGTTGTGACGAAAGTTATGTACTCGTTACCACCTGTTTTTTCCACTCATTAATTGTCTAGATGATAAAAAAATGATATCACTAGGCAAATTTCAAGCAGAGTATATATAAAATCTCACTCTGAAGTCATTCAGTCAATTTTGATTGTGTATACTCATTTCGAAATGAAAGTATTTGTTGCTTTTTGTGTTCTTTTGATTGATGTTTATTGCATTTCTACGACGATTGATGAACAATATAACGATCAATGGGAACTATTCAAACGTATCTATAACAGAGAATTCAGTTCCGTCGAAGAAGAAGCTACTCGGTAGGATTCGTT
>ERZ778029.2542-NODE-2542-length-12308-cov-3.762670_pt1 | contig 12308 bp, 15 predicted proteins | sample MGYA00375759_ERZ778029 | MGnify/ENA primary metagenome ERZ778029 (study PRJEB29350, sample SAMN05389819) | bioreactor metagenome | isolation source: Ammonium sulfate bioreactor | place: South Africa: University of Cape Town | collected 2014-04-04 ...
GTCGTATTCAACATCGATCATATCCAATGAAGTTCTACATAGATATGTTAGTCTATATCTCTGATAAGTTTTTTTTCTCTTGTTCGTTTCTAACAAGATCGATGATGTGTAAGCATCGTCTAGTTAAGAAATCTGATCGTGCAACCTTTATTGTCGAGATAATCATATATCATCGTTAGAGACTTGTCGAATAATGTATATATATATATATATATATCTGTATTGATGACATGTGTAGTTTTTATCTTGATAGCTATTATTGATATTTTATTTTGGAAATATTTACGAACAAATCAAATTAAGAGGACGAAAGAAAAGAAGATATTCGTTTATTCAGATTCAGCTTCCAATTTAGCTTGGTAGCAACGTTGAACTTTTTGCCAATAAGGAATTGTAGCTGATTCACGACAGCCAAGTGGACCACCATTATGAATACGAGCATAATCTTCACAAGTTGGTGCACGACCACCTGTACAGTATGTACCGTATCGTTGCATATAATTGTGAACACATTCAGTGGCACATGGTTTGTTATCTGCACATGATTCAAGTGATGAACCTGGATGTCCACAATCACTCCAATAACTTTGTTTAATTTGAAAGTAACCACATGAGAGTGAGCCAACATCCATGTGGCAACCGACTGGTCGACAACCGGATTCAACTTCACAGATACAACCAAGACATTTATCGTCGATATTAGCCAAAGCCGTAGCTGCTAAGACGAAGCAAATACTAAGAACGAATAATTTCGACATTACTTGAAAATTTATTAATATCTCAATATGAAAATCGAAAGCGGATTTTATAGTTGTCAGCCGTGTATTATGAGAAAATATGAGATATGCGTTTGTTTTTCTGTATTTTGCGAATATGAACATATGTGATTTAATGATCATCAGTTGATTTTTCACATCGAACTATTTTTTTCTTTATTTCTTGAAAAGAAAATAACCGACTTTTTGTTCTTGTTACCTTGAGTCTAGTGCACGGGCAAGCCCACCGTTCGTGAATAAAATAAGTTATTTCAAATTTAAAGCATGAAAACAGTAACACATGTCAAGTCTTTTCCAATAGAAAAATGGATTATTTGCAATCAAAGATAAAATAGAAGAATAGAAAAAATGTTTTTTTTTTGTAGTTTATTATCCTTATTTTCAGCTGATTCTACGAGCTATTATACAGAATGAGATTATCTACATCAATCGAGAAAGAAAAAGTTTTCAAAGAGTTGCTTCTAATTCTGTTTCTTGTCCAGGATCATCATAATTATCACTATCATCGTCATCGTCGTCGTCGTCATCATCATCAGTTTGTTCTTCGGTTTTCATGACTCCTTGTTGTGTACGTAATTGATTATTTTCGTTTTTGAGTCGTTCAATATCATCGAATGCTGCTTTTAAATGTGTTTTCAATGCGTCATAACTCATTTGTAATTCTTCTAATTTATGTGCATCTTGTTTTTGATTTTTCTTTGCTGTTATTTTCTTTCGTTCAGGAAAAAAGATCGTATTCGAAAGTGAATCAAGACTATCGATCATAACAGGATTTTCGACTTGAAATGTATTATGTCGAGTTAGAATTCGTTGTGATGGTTGACCTGAACAAATCATGTCTGACGTTGAATGAGCAGGTTTCAATTTCGAAACACGTTCAGCTTGTTCGAATCGATCTTTGACTCGACATAGATGAATTAATTTTTCACATTGATTTATCTGAACTTGAAGACTTAACAATAAATTCGAATCGGTCATTGTATTTTGAATAATTTTTAAATATTCAATTGCACGAAGATAGTATTCAATTGCTATCGACCATTTATGTAGTGATGCTTGATTATCACCAAGACGAATCTGTTGATGTGCCTAAGGGAAATCAAATAGAACGAACGGCTCGGAAAAAAAATGTAACCTACATGTGTGAGTGTTGGTGAAGATTGGTTATCCATGAATAAAAAAAATAAGTAAAAGGATGATCTAAAGCAAGGAAACTTTGCTTTCTTCAAACGATTGAGATGATACTGTTTAGTAGATTTTGTATTTAAATATGACTTGAATAAAAACAAACGAAATGTAATCAAAAAATTCATATACAAATAAAGTTTAAGAAGCAAACGTAAAAGAAAGAAAAAAAACCCCGAAAAACTATCTAGAAAAACGCATCACAAATGAACGCTCGAACGTTTTGATAGAGCTGTTTTCATCAGTGATGATTGAAGAAGTCTTGAACCATGATCTTTTGTGAGATAGATACTCGGTATATCGAGTATCGATTGTAATGGTTTCAATTCATGAACTTCTGCTGGATAATACGAAAAGAATTTGTGCGTCATCGCGTCACGTGCTGATATTCGTGATTGTGGATTGTAACGCAGGAATTTATCTAGTAGATCGAGACCGATATCATCGAGACGTGCTGCCAGACGTTTCCATGATTCACCTGAATAGAACGGCAGTTTCAATGCTTCGAAATCCGGATTCGTTGTAACACCGGGTAGAGTCTTTTCAGTCGGCGTACCGAGTACTGAGAAAATAAGTTTCAATTCTTCATCGACTTTCGTACCAGCGAACAATGGTCGACCACAGGCCATTTCAAAAAATATACAACCAACAGCCCAGATATCGATCGGTGTTGAATACTCGGTACTTCCGAGTAGAACATCCGGCGGTCGATACCAAAGTGTAACGACTTCGTGTGAATAGGTTTTCGTTGGAAATGATTTAATACGTGCAAGGCCGAAATCAGCGAGTTTTAATTCACCTCGATCGTTGATTAATAAATTCTGTGGTCTAAAAATAAATGACATGAGTGATTCTTATGAAATTCAATGATTTTTCTCACTTCAAATCTCGATGAAGTATTTTCTTTGCATGACAATATTCTAATCCACGTAGGAGTTGAAATAGAAATAATCGTACATTATTCATACTAAGTATATTCGCACAATCATCCATATATTGTTTCAAATCTTTGTCAACATATTCAAATACTAATGTTAATGTTGTTTTATCGAATATAATATCGAATAAATTCACGATATTATTATGTTTAAGATCTTTCAATAAGCTCACTTCACGTAATGCTGTACAAGGTGCACCTAGATGAGCAAAACAAACATCGATGATTTATAGATTTTTGATTGATCAAATCAATTTCTACCTTCTTCTTGTTCAAGTCGAATTTCTTTCAAAGCAATAAAGCCCGGTATCAAACTCGATGTACCTTTATACACAGTTGCGTATGTACCTTCGCCTAATTTTTCTAATTTAACATAGGATTCGAGTTTACCAAAGCCAAGATCGAGCATTGATTGTCGATGTTCACTTCGACTTAACAACTGTCCTGACGTACTTAAATTAAGTACGGATAGAGAATTATTGGATTGATTGATTGGATCGTTTAGTGTATTTATCGATGATGATGTTGGGAGATAATATGATGAACGTGGTGCTAGTTTCGTATGCATCGTTGTCGAACGTTGAATCATTGCATTCGGCGGCAGCGATATACGTAATTTGAGTTCTTGTAGGGTTCGTTTCTTTTTCGTACTTGGGTCACGTAGACGAACATTTGTTGTTTGTGAATTATCGGTGTCATTCGTCGATGACATGACTGTCGTCGTGGTTTGTATGGGTACACGTTCGCTAATGGATTGATTATTGGCTAGACTAATTGAATTAGTCAGAGGCGCTTTCGTTGTCGATACGATTGACGAAGAGGATTTTGATGATTTGACAAAATCCTCTTGTTTATTCGATGTTGACGACGTTCGTGAGAGTGATAACGACGATGAATCACCTGTAAATAGCAAAAGAGAAAAAAAAACACATAGAGTATGCGATATTGTTTTTCTCTGCTGTTTCTTCTTCTTCATGTCTCATGAGAAAAGATGCAATATGCTAAAAATGTCAGTCAAAAGCTTACTATGACTTGGAATCGTTGTTGAAGGATTGTTTGGTTTGAGTGTCGATGCATTTTTTTCTTCGGTTATAGCCGACAATGTTGATTTGCTTTGAATAAGATCGATTGGACATTCGATTTGTATTTTTGATTGAGTTGGCGCTAGATCAGTATTCGTACTATGACTTCGTTTAAGAAATTGCGAGAAATGTCGAAAGGAATTTCGAGATTTTTTCGGCTTGCCCGTGATATTAATCGAGCCTGTTGTTGTTATCGGTTGAAATTTTTTCGTAAAAATTTTCTTTATCGATGAACGTTGATGTTCTTTACGTTGTTTATCATTTTCACCATCGGGATAAATATCTTTGAGATTATCGAATGATGTATCACGTAAAATTTGAGATTGATGATTGGGAAGAAAATCTACTGTTGTCGACATTTCACTAGTCATCGGCCGAACAGACAAACTTTGCACATACGACAGAGGTAGATGTTTAGGAGGAATTATTGGACTGATATCAGTCGTTAAATGTTTCGTATTATTTGTTGCTGTACTGTTCGATGTCGTAAACGAACCAATCGATGATGTACTTCGGGGTATTGTAAATCGTTTAAATGTTTTGACTATTGTCGATCCTACCTCCATACGTTGTATATACGTATATATATATATATATTCTTTTTTTTTCCTTTCTTGTTCTTTAAAACACGTGTGTTCTGTATAAATAAAACAAAAAAAAACTCGAAATGAAATATTGTCACGATTATTAATACTTACTCACACATAAATATGTGACTATGTACAAGTGATGTATGTAACGTTCGTTAATTTGTTATGTTTCACCATGATTTTTCGATCGAATCGGAAGGAAAAAAACGAAGAAAAAAACAGAAAGAAAATGTAATCTATAAATAGAATATTAATATTTGTTAAAAAAATACACGAAAAAAAAAATAAAAAAAAAAGACATATTCATGACATGTAGGCGTTCTTTTAACGAAAGAAGAAAAAAAATTTGATGATTTTACTTTTTCTTTTTTCAACAGAAATTCTCAGCCTTGGATAGAGATCAAATTCTTATGTACATATTCGAGAAAACAAAGTATCTTTATGTTTTTTGGCTATAAAACTATGCGTAAATGTAAGAACTCGAGTTATAAAATCAACTAGGAACATAAAAAAGAAAATGTTTTTACCCTACATAATGTTATGTTGACATATATTTGCTTATTTCACTTAATCATATAATAATAAACTCCAAAAATTCGGGAAGGAAACACGAAGATGAGGACAACTCTCATCGTTATTTATTTAACTGTTTTTACGTCATCGAAGTTATGATAATAAAAGACACGAAAAAAATGTTGTTGTTTTCCTTTGTTCTACCTGAAGGGAAAAACAAGCGAAATACATCAAACATCAAGTCAATAATGTATGGAGAAACAACGCATCAACTCTAATTGCTGATCGTCATTATAGTTGTGGACTTAGCAAAGTGGTTTGTTTTTCCAAGCTATTAAATGAAGATCATTAACGGTACTGGGACAGAAACGGAAAACGTTTTTCTCTCTTTCTCGTTTTACATTACTACATTAGCGAAGCATAAGAAAACCTCGAACAATAAATCTGTACCAACCGAGAAAAAGAAAACTATTCGTCAATTAATCTCATTTATTCACAATGACTAAGGCTGCATACTTAACGATAAGATAACAGGCTCTTAAATATCATCTGTATATATGTTAACCTAATACTTCTTTGGTTTATTCCAGTTCTGTTATATAAAAGCGAGCAGATGTAGGACAAAAAACAAAAAAAAAGGAAACAAGAGATTATTAATGTTTTTTTTCGACTAAATTCTAATGACGAAGAAACACATTGTTAGACTTTGTTTTTCAGCAAGGGATATTATTGTTATTATGTCTATATTCTCTATTAAGACAATATTTTTTATGCTAGAGAAATTTCTTTTGGAATCCCTATAGAACTGTCTGATTTGTTCGAAGAAACAACATTAATCTTTACTCTTGATGCTTATTTCGCGTTTTGTTTTCATTAGAAGATCGATGATGAAAATAGAAGAAAAACTAACTTGCGACAAATATAAACTTATTTGCATAAGAAATTCTCTTTCTCTCTCTCAATCTCGATCTATGTATGCATCGCTGAGAAATCAAAGTTGATTAACAAAAAAACAAACTCGATAGATTATTCTATTGTAGATATATTCTCGATTTTTAATATTGATAATAAAGGAAAAAAAAAGAAGAAACAACAATAATAGACAAAGCAACAACAAGAATAAAAATGAAAAACTCCTTTTCACCAAATAATTTCTATCCTCTTTTTCGTTTCTCACTGTCGAAAAGTAAAAAGTAAAAAATAAAAACTCCAATTCCAACTTATCACAATGATGAAACTGTCTGTTCACTCGAAAAATATTTCGTTTCATTTGTTGTTAAATTTCGTTGATGAACTTTTCTTTTTGTTGTTGTTGTTGCTAAATTTAGCGCATCAATCAATGAAATACTTTCATAAATAAATTCTTCGTCATTATCATCATCATCGTCATCATGACAAACAACTAAATCTTTTCGTTGATGCAAAGCATTAATTTGTAATAAGGCACGAAACGGTATTCGACATATGGGACAATTTGCTGATTGAAATTTCAGATTTTCTGCACAAGTATTACATAGACATAAATGTCGACATGGAAGTAAGAGAACGTGTCGTTGATCAGTTAGACAAATGACACAAGTATTTTCGTTTGATTCAGACAACGATGATGATGAACTTTTGAGAATATTAATTTCACGATTGAGAAATGGTTCGGTTTCTTGATTATTTGATGAATATTTGTCGAGATTAGCCGATGGATGATTTTCAACGCCATAGAATTCGAAAAGTTTGAAAACTATGCCATTATAAATATGTTTTTGATTGAGTAGAACGATCGAAACATGATCTGATTTTTCGTTGAGTTGTATATGTCGAACACTTGCTAGTACAATATGATATTGATTGAATACCGGCGTTGTTTCCGATGGATTTCTATATATAACAAACTAAATAATCATTTTTGAAAATTTTCATGTTTTACTTGGTAATATCGAAGTTCATCTCTCGACAAACGATAACAATCGGATAAACACGTGCTTTTAACGAACATGCATGATGATTTTCAGTTAGTACCGCTAGAGGAATACGAATTTGATGATCAACCGACGAAAATACTTGCCCATGACCAGCTGGCCGATTGAATGCATACGAATATTTAATCGATTGAAATTGATTACAACAAACATACGACAACGATTCATTATCATTCGTATACTGTTCATGTGCTAGAAAATAAACTAAAACAAAAACAAAAGACCAAAAATTCATTTGAATCAATTTCGAAATAACAAGTATTCTATACTCAAAATCTGCACCGGATAATTAGCATCGAAAATAAAATCAATTGTATACAAATCATTTTCACATTGAATTAATTTTAACGAATCACGACGTATGGCAATCGAACATTGAATCGGTTGGAGAACGTTATTTTGTTGTTGTTGATGATGTTCAGGCAATGAGATTTGTAATTGAACGGAACTGGTTAGATCACGTCGAGAATTGAGATAATAATAATCATTGAACAGACATGCTTGTGGTTGTGTATGCGAAAGAAAATGTTTCGAACCGAGAAAGAATCGATTGAGAAGATGATGTCGTTTGTGACGACGATGTCGACGTTTCTTCGATTTGACAACGACAGGTGTTTGTTCGTTTGATGATGAAAAAAACGAAGCCAAACTCGTTACCAGTCCCATCGAAAAAAAAACAAAAAAAATAAATGAAAAAATAGCAGCATATGACTGACATTGACAAAATCCAGTCCGGAGTTTACCGGATTGGTTGAAATCGACCAATGAAACGATCGTTCTTTGCCTCTAGGCTGATGATTTGATCGATCGATCAAGAGCAAAGCAAAAGAAAAAAAAAAGAATGTCGAGTAATCAAACGGAGTTCGATTGTTGATTCGATTCTCAATGAAAGATACAAAAGAGAATTTGTCAAATAAAAATGAAGATCTAGTTGGAGCCTGTTGTGTTTGTTCCGATGATCAAGGTTTTGCAAATAACGCTTTAGTTTATTGTGATGGAAAAGATTGTACAGTAGCTTGTCACACGGGTAAAAACAAAAGATCCTATCATTCTCGATCAATGTACGAACGTTTGTTTTGTTTTTCTTTTAGCTTGTTATGGAATCATTTCGATTCCTGATGGGAATTGGTATTGTCGACGATGTGAAGCACAACAGAACAATGCTGTACGAATGATTTTTATTGATATTTGAGTAAATTTTGTTTTTTTTTCTTCTTCTTCATTTAGCCATGCCGTTTGTGTCCGTTAACTGATGGAGCAATGAAACGCACGTCAGACGGCGATTGGGCACATGTTATTTGCGCACTTTATATACCTGAAGTTTCGTTTGAGAACAATTCAGCAATGGAACCAATTATACTCTCGAAAATTCCATCGACACGTTACGAACAAATTTGTTCGATTTGTATAGAAAATGGCCGATCGAAAAGCGATGCTATGCAAGGCGCTTGTTGTGAATGTACGAATAAGAATTGTTCGAAAATGTTTCATATAACATGTGCACAACAACGAGGATTTCTCTATGAAGATGTACGAAAAAATACTTGTCAATATCCAATTTATTGTCATGAACATCAACCGAAATTTTCTGTACGAATTCGAAGGCGAACTTCTTCTTTTTTTTTATTATTGTTTGATTATTTTTTTCTAGAAATTTATTCGACAAATTCCAGCATTTCATTATAAAGATAAAAATCATTCGTCAGATTCATCGAAACGACTTACACGAGATAATCAAACTAGTCAAAATTCCGAGAATAAATCGACAGATAATCTTTCATCGAAAACATCTATGATACCAAAAATCAAGTAAGAATATCGAACAAAAGAAACATTATCATTGTTTATTTTTTCTATAGAACCGAAGAGAATACCATTGAATGTCAAACAAACGTCAAAAAACGTTCACATCCAGTTGACGGACCTCGACGGCCAGTTGGTCGTCCTCCATCGAAAAAAAAGCTCAATACACAACCAGTTACACCTCCTTCTCTTCCTCCTCCTCCACCTCCACCAGCACCACCACCAGCATTGTCATCATCATCATCATCATCCATTCAATTCTATCCTCGTCGACCTTTAACTCAATCGTTATCATCATCAACAGCAACGACAGTATCACAAACTCAACGTTCATTTCCACCCGAAACTCTCGAAGAATTTCTCGAACAAGAATGGCAATCATCAAGTGACTTTCTTCTTCAACAAACTATGCCGCATGATGTTTCATCATTACTATCATGTTTATATCAATTTAAAACGGAAAATGCGTCACTAGAAAAACAATACGAACAACTCAAACATCGACGAGATAATCTTCGTTTAACTAACTCTAATCTACGTCGAAAACTAGCTGATTTATCTTCTCGATCGACTACACATCACGAATCAACACGTCTTCCAACAACGACGAAAATTTCATCAGCAGATATCGATCGTCTACCTCGACATTCAACATCTTTCGATACGATGATTAAAAACGAACGTATCACACCAACGAATGGTCTAAGTCTCGAACTTCTCTCACAAATTCTCACGACCAACGGACCACAATTATTCGCACCAACTTGGAATATTTCTGTAAGCATTCGAAATTTGTCATTCTCGATTATTTTTAAAAAAAATATCGATTTTTGATTTTTACAGAATTTTGGCTATGCAAATTTTCCGGGTGCAAATTCAATATCACTCGCTGACGATTCACTTCTACGTTCATATTCGTCATTTGAACAATAACAACCCATTTTTGTATATGTTGATAAAAATGTGCATTTATTCATTCAATATGTCTCATTCAGGAATAGTTCTCATTTCATTTTAATCGAACAGTTTTGTCTCTCTCTCTCTCACACACACACACACACACGTTTTTAGTCGTATTCTATTCAACTGCATAAATTAGTCTCTCCTTTTTTTGTTTTTCTTGTTCATGCATGTATTTTATTCACTTGCAATTTTTGTTTCTTCTGTATTTATATATATATATATGAATATGAATATTAGCAATAAAATAAATGTTTATCTATTTGACGGAGTACATGTGGTCTCATGTTTTCGTCGTGTAATTAGATAAGAAAAGAGAAAATAAATAAAAGAAATACGACAAAACATTTTCATGATGATGTTGCTCGAGTTAATTTTATGTTTTGCTATTCCAGTTGTATATTCTTTATGTAATTTAAGTATCACCTCATCGACATGCGGTGACGATGATATTGTTTTTAATATGTCCATATCGAACAGCTGTGTGACACCACTACCAATCTATTATTCTTATTATACGGATGTGAATCCTGAGCGACATTATTTCAATGAGACAATCTCGTGTCCTGATGATGCTTGTTTTTATGAAATTCATTTGGATTTTGAACGTGACGCATGGACGTATACATTAACGATTGAATCGCCGAGATATTCATCTGAAAAAGTGGCAAGTATTGCTGATTGTGGCGTGACAACGATTTTATATTCATGGTATATTGTAGCTGGCCTTTCGATATTATTTACAGCTATTGGTATTATTACTTGTAGTGTACGATTTTATCGAACACGTCAACAATTAAAACAGCGAGAGAAAAAAATTCAATCTGCAGTCATTAATTAACTGATAATAATAAAAAAAGATAGTTTTTCTTTCTTTCTCACTCTCTCGAGTTTGTTATTATAAATATTTTATTAACAGAAAATCATTGGATTTAGTTTTCTAAAAGAAAATAATTAAAGAAGAGAAAAGAACAAAACACCAAACAATAATAACAACTCGTTGAAAACGATCTGAATGCTCATTGTTATTGTTGTTGTTGTTGGCTTGTTTTTTTTTTGATTAAATAATAATGAGAGAGACACGTCATTTGAGTTCATCTATTTGCTAATTATCTATAAATATTCATTTTTTCTCTTCTCTTAAGACTTCGTTTTTTTTTCACTTCAATAAATCAAAAACTATTTCTAATTCGAATCAATAATGCCCCACATCTTCCGGTGCGCTGTCTATCTTGCTTTCAGTCGATTAACTTCCGTTGCATCGAAATACATCACTGATCATTGTTGAACATAATCTGTTGTTCTTAATAGTCATAGAAATCAATAGTTAAGATGATGAAAGTCTATGAATACGAGTTAGTTTTTTTCTTCTTCTCTTCTTTCTTCATCCTCCCGTTCGTTCATCTTCATCTTCTTCTTCTTCTTTTGATCGAACTAGTCGAGGAAATAAGAGGATAATATGGTTAAATATAGATCATTTCGCATTCGACAAAATTTAATTTAATCTCTTCTCGGTTTTCCTCTTTTTCTTTTTCTTTTTCGCTGTTTCTGCTAATGCTAACAGTGAATATGCAAACGAGACAAACTGTTTTACGATTTCGGATAAAAGGAAGCAAAAAAAAAGAATGTGAATATCTCGAGACGAGTTTCTGCTTTCATAATTACATTTCTTTTCTTTTTCTTCTCACGCTTGGCAGACCTAAGTCATCGTTACGATTACAATAGTAATAATTCGTCATCAAAAACATAATCGACTCATCTGTTCGAGTTCGAAGTCGATGACAACATAAACCCATTGTATTTGCTTTTTTTTCCTTGCAAGCTCTTCTATTACTACACTCGAGAGCTATATGAGAGTTCCGACAAGGAGCAAAAAACTTTTTTGTTTTAGCACGCACAGTCACTTTCTGCTAGTTTTTCTTTCTTCTATTGTATGATGTCAGCAAGAGCTAGTGAGCATTTGAACTTTCCTGTTATTGTCTGTTTTCATCTGTCGACGCTCGAAGAAACGAGAAGGAGAGAAAAAAAATTGTTGGATGTTACTGGAACACGCGATAAAACAGAGAGAATAATAATAAAAAAAAGAAAACGCCTATTTTGTCTTCACGTTAGAGCTTATGCTTTTTCTCACTACTGTTATTTATCAACTGAATCAAGTAAGAAAATACGACAAATGATTTTATTAAACTAATTCAATATCTCACACGTTGAAGAATAGGAAAAGAAAAAAAAACGACAAGTCTCTTGAGATATCGAATATCATAACTTGATTGATTCACTAGGCAGCAGCAGCAGCAGCAGAAGAAGAAACTCTCCTCTACCTACGAGTTTTTTCTTTGCTTTTAATCAAATTATATTCATCTCATTTCCTCTTGAAGCATATCAACAAAAACAGAGCAAAAAAAAAGATTTCATTTTCTCAGAGTTAAATGAAAAGAAAAATACATCAAAATATATAATTAAAACTAGTGATTACTAGCCAAACATAT